>ERZ773050.1933-NODE-1933-length-11213-cov-6.678437_pt1 | contig 11213 bp, 13 predicted proteins | sample MGYA00580632_ERZ773050 | MGnify/ENA primary metagenome ERZ773050 (study PRJEB29015, sample SAMEA2738123) | human oral metagenome | biome: human oral; feature: human-associated habitat; material: saliva | place: China | collected 2166 ... | reverse complement strand
GGCCAGGAGGTGCTCGCCGCGCCGCCGAGTCCGCTGACGATGGAGGGCGCGCCCGCGGGCGAGAGCGCATCGGCGGGAACCATCGGCTGGTACGCCCCCGGTGGCGTGATCGTGCTCTACTACGCCGACGTCGGGCGTTACAACGGGATCGTGCGCATTGGCGAGATGGACGGGGACGCGTCGCTGCTTTCGGGTTGGAGCGGTTCGCGGTCCGTGACCATCGAGCTCGCCGATTGAAAGCGCGACGGGTCTCCCTCGCCGGGAGGGGGACCCGGGGGTTCTTGCGGAGTGAGAGGGGTCTTCCGGGCTCGGGAAGGAACTCTCCCCGGGTCCAGAGGGTCCTGCTCACGCCAGCTCCGGCCGCCCGTTGATCGGCGGAACCCCGCCTGGTACCGTGCTCCTGCCTTGCTCCGACGACGGAGGAGGAGGTCTCATGACATCGCCGTCTCCGGCCTCCCGCGGAGGCCGGTTCCCCGACCGCGGCTGAGGCCGCAGGATCAGGAACTCCCATGACCTTCACCATTATCCAGCCGGCCGACGTCGAAGCGGCCATCGACATCCTCCGTCGCGTCCCGCTCCTCGTGGACTCGCCGACCCAACGGCGCCAGCGCGACCCCGACGGCCTCTCCCGGGCCTTCGCCGGAGGTGACTTCCGCCGCCCCGACCTGGTCTGGGCCGCCGTCGGGGACGGGGGCGAGCCCCGGGCCGTCGTCGCCGGTCTCCTCGCGGGCACCCAGACCGTGCTCGACTTCTTCGGCGCCGACGACGAGGCGGCGCTGACCGCCGTCGTCGCCGCGGCCACGGCCGGTGTGAGAGACCAGGAGTGGCCCGAGGCCTGCTTCTACGCCCCGCCGGGCGCGGGAGTCGACTCCCCGCAGCTGCGGCCGTGGGTGCGGGCCCTGCGCGATGCGGGCTGGGACCTGCTGGTGGAGCGCCATCATTACGACCTCGTCCCGCATCCGGGCCTGGCGGCGCCGCCCGCCGACTGCCCGCTGCGCCTGGAGCCCCTCGCCGGACCGGAGGATCCGCGCCTCGAGCCCACGGTGAGGGACGTGCTGGTGGGCAGCCTCGACGTGGCCGACCGGACGCTCACCGCCCGCGTCGGCCTGGAGCGGGCGGCGCGCGAGGCCGTCCGCGACCTGCTCGCCTCCGACCCCTGGCAGTGCCTGCGCCTGGCCTACGACGACGGCCCCGAGCCCGTGGGCCTGGTGTCCTGGATCGGCGGGCCGGGAGGGTCCGGCTACGTTCTCCTGGTGGGTGTGGGCCACGGGCACCGGGGCCGCCGCTACGGCCAGCGGCTGCTCGAGCTCGCCACGCGCTCGCTCGTCGAGGCCGGCTGCCGCAGCCTCGTGGCCGACGCCGACGTCACGAACGCGCCCATGGCGGCCGCCTTCGAGCGGGTCGGCTGGACGGTCGCCGAGCAGCGCATCGACATGCTGCCGCGCGAGCTGCTCCTGACCGCCCGCTCTTGACCGCGGCTCGCTGAGGGGTGCGGTCCGCCGAGGCTGAGGGGTGCGGTCCGCCGAGGGGCTGGCGGCGCCCGTGTTGCTGCGGCCGCCGGAGTTCCGGCCGGGCTCCCGGGCGGGCGGGGGACGGACCAGAACGCTGGCGTACACGGCGGGCGGGCGGGGGACGGGTCCCGGGGACGCACTGGCGAAAAAGTTCTTGACCGATCGTTCTGGAACGACTAGTCTAAATCCCATGGGACGCCCCAGAGCCTTCTCCGAGTCCGACGTCGTCGCCTCCGCCTCCGCCGTCTTCGCCCGCCGCGGCTTCGCCGCCACGAGCGTGGACGACCTCGTGCGCGCCACCGGCGTCGGGCGCGCCAGCCTCTACGGGGCCTTCGGCTCCAAGGACGGCCTGTTCCAGCGCTGCCTCAGCGGGGCGCTCGCCGCGCTCGGGTCCGGATCCGCGTCCGGCCCGACCAGTGCGCCCGACGGGGCCGATTCGGCTGGCGGGGCCAGTGCGCTCGGGTCCGGATCCGGTCCGGCCGACGAGCCCGGCCCCGCCGGGCTCGCGGGTGCGGCGCTCCCGGCCCAGGCCAGCCTGGTCGGCGAACCCGGCCCGGCCGGCGCGCTCGACCTGGTCCTCGTCGCCCTCATGGAGCTCGCACCCGACGACGCCGCCCTCGCCGCCGACATCGGCCAGGCGCTGCGCCGCGCGAGGGTGGGCCCCGCCGACCTCGGTGCGCGCCTCCTGGCGCGCGCCGGCCTCTGAACCCTCATCCGCACCACTCGTCTCAGGAGAGAATCATGTCCGCCAACCGCAACACCGTCACCCTGGAGCCCGCCGGGGCCCCCGCCGAGATCGTCGTCGAGCCCCGGGGCCTGGACAAGATCTTCGGCTTCCGCTCGCGCCTGGCCTACCCGCTCGCCCACGTGCGCGGCGCCACCTTCGACCCCGGCCTCAAGCGCGAGCCCAAGGGCGTGCGCGGCCCCGCCCTCGGGCTGCCCAACAAGCTGGTCGGCACCTTCCACACCGACGGCACCAAGCAGTTCTGGAACGTCTCCGGCTTCGAGTCCGTCCTGGTCATCACCCTCGACGACGAGGAGTACACGGCCCTGTACCTGTCCGTCGAGGACCCCGAGGGGCTGGCCCGCGAGATCAACGCCGCACTGCGGCGCGCCTGAGTCCGGTACGGCGCGCCTGAGCGCCTGAGCGCCTGAGCATCCGGGCCGCGGCGGTCCCGTCCGGGCGCCGCGCGTTCGGGTCCGACGGCGCAGCGGCGTCGTCCTCCGTCGGCGCGCCGGTCAGGCGCCCGCCGCGCCGCATGTAGGCGACGCAGTGACCCTCGCCCACGGGGCCCAGGCCCATCGCCTCGTAGAAGGCGCGCGGGGCGGGGGCGTCGTCGGCGAGCAGGAGGAACTGGCGCACGCGGGCGAAGCGCTCCATGGCGTCGCGCAGCAGGCGGGCGCCGATGCCGCGGCGCTGCCAGTCGGGGTGGACGAGCAGATCCTGGACGTAGGCGATGGAGGCGCCGTCGCCGACGACCCGCACGAGGCCGACGAGCCGTCGCCCCCCGACCGGCCCTGCGCCCGACCCTCCCCCCGGGCTCATGCCCGATCCCTCGCCCTGCTCCACGGCCGGGCCCGCGCCCAGCCGCCCGTCCGGCCACTCCGGCGGCTCCTCGCCCGAACTCGACTCCGCGTCCGACGGCGCCCACGCCGTCTCGAACCACAGGGAGCCGTCGAGGCAGGCGTCCAGCAGGCCCGGCGCCAGGTAGAGGCTCCACCCGACGCCGGAGTACAGCGCCTCCAGCTGGGCGGTCGAGGGCCGGGAGGAGCAGTAATTCACACTCATGAGTCGACGCTATCCGTTCGACTCGCAGCGGTGCCCTGTCCCGGGGCGCCGCCCATTAGGCTGGCGGTCATCCGCCTACCGAGGGGGCCCGGAATGACCCAAGACCCGCGACCCGCGCCCGTCGACACCGCGCCGGCCACCGGTGCGCCGGTCGGCGCGGCGACGACCCGCGCCGCGCCGTCGTCCCACATGAGGAGCGTGCGCCGCCTGCTGCTGGGACTGGCGGTGTTCCAGGGGCTGTCCACGCTCGTCGGCTTCGTCGAGCTGCTCCTCGCCCCCCACTACTTCGCGTTCCTCCTGGACGGCACGGCCTTCGCCGGCCGGTACGCGCTGGCGGCCGTGCTGCTCGGGGTGGTGGTCGGCGGCTTCCAGTGGGCCGCCGTCGTCGTGCACCTGCGCGCGCCCCGGTGGCTGCCCGCGGCCCACGCCCTGGCCGGGCTGGTCATGCTGGGCTGGATCGCGGGGGAGTGCCTCGTGCTCGGGGTGTTCATGTGGCCCCACGCCCTGTGGGGCGGGGTCGGCGCGGTCCAGCTGCTGCTGGTGACCGTCCTCATGGGGGCGTTCCGGCCCCAGCCCGGGCTCCGACCCCGGTCCGCGCGGCTCCCCGCGCGGGAACGCGCTGCACCGCCCAATTCGTGATCCGCCCCGTCCGGCCGACGCCGCTGCCCGCGGCCCGGCGCGCGGGCAGCGGCGCAAGAGACGTGCAAATCACGGGCGGGGACGGAATCCGCGCGCTGGGGCGCGGGTCCGGCGCCGCGCCGGAGGCGGACGAGTCGGCCGTCGCGCGCCGATGAACTCCAGGATCCCGGTGAGGTCGCGGGCGGAGGCGTCGGGGCGGGCACGGGGACAAATGCGCCGCAGGGCGCGCGCGGACCGGGATCCGAGCGCGCCGACGTGCTCGAGGCCATCGTGCTCCCCGCAGTGGCCGGGTCGGACCGGGGTCCGAGGTCCGGATCGGACCGGGGTTCGAGGCCCGCGTCGCGTCTCCCCTTCCCGGGTGATGCGGCGCCCCCGGTCCGGCCGACACGCTCGCCGCATGACTTTCACCGAATCCGTCGGCGCTCGGCCCGCCCCGTCCTCCTCCCCGCGGCCCCCGCAGCGCCGGGACGGCGTCCGCGGCGACGGACCGCGACCGACCGGGACGAGTCCCGCCCAGGTCCTCTTCGCCGTCGTCTACGTCGCCGTCTTCCCCCTCGGGCTCGCCGACGCCTGGATTCCGGGCGGCCACCGCATCCCCTTCCTGCTGAGCGCCTACGCCGTGCTGTTCCTCGCGGGATGCTTCGTCTTCCGCCGTTACCTGGCCCGGGCGGCGCGGCGGATCGCGGCGCGCAAACGCAGGACTGCGCTCGTCGTGCTGGTCGGCGGCATCGGCGCATACGTCGCCACGGTGGCGGGATTCCTGCTGTCGGACTCCCTCCTGCGCGCGACCGGGATCATCCTCGGCGTCGTATACGTCAAGAGCGGCCGCAATCTGTACTGCTCGGCCGTCCTGCACATCCTGATCAACCTCGGTTCGCTCCTGCCGAACCTCCCCTTCTGAAGCCCCACGGCGCCATCCGCCGCCGCCCGACCCGCGAAGGCACGAGCGCGTCCTTGAGCGCCCCCGCAGCACCGGCTCCGGTTGTCCGATCCCCGATCGGCCCTGGCCGAGGACGTCCGCGCCCGATTGACGCGGGAGGGCGGGGCGGCGATGCACTGCGGCGCCCTTTGCGGTGCGCCGTCCGCGGTCCCTACGATCGGCCGTGCACGTTGGCGGCCACTTGAGGAGGCGGAGGATGCTGAGGCGATGGGACCGGAGCAAGCCCTCGTGGGAGGGGCGCGTCAGCGGTTCGCCGGGGCTGGGCGTGTCCTCCCCCGGGATCGACGGGGACGGCCGGTTCCTCCCCGGGCACACGGGCCGCGGCGCCGACGCCTCCCCCGAGCTGCGGCTCGACGGCCTCACGCAGGACGCCGAGCGCCTGGCGGTGGTCCTCACCGACGAGACGCACCCGCTGCTGGGCACCATGACGCACTGGCTCGTGTGGAACCTGCCGGCCGGACCGGTCATCGGGGGCGGGCTGCCGCCGGGGCGCACCACCCGCGACGGGGCCGTTCAGGGCCGGGGCTACGGACTGCACCGCTACCGCGGCCCCAAGCCGCCGCGCGGGACCAGCCACCGCTACTCCCTGCTCGTCCTGGCGCTCGACGCCCCGCTGGAGTGCCCGGCCTCGGCGGGCTCGCGCCGCTTCTGGCGGGCCGTGTCCGGGCACGTGCTCCAGTGGGGCGTCCTGGAGGGCGTCTTCGAGTAGGGGCGGGGGCGCCTTCGAGGGGTCGTCGGCCGTCCGCCCGGTCCGGCGCCGCCTCGGCCCGCGCGACGGCGGCCCGCGGGTCCGCGCCGTCCGCCCGGTCCGGCGCCGCCTACACTCGCCGCATGAGCGCCCGAACCCCCGACGACGGCCGGGGCGGCGCGCCCGCCCCCGGGGAATCGCGCGGGGAGCCGTGCGCGCCCCGCTGGGCGCGCGCTCGCGACGCGCTCCTGGCGCGGCTCCCCTCCTGGTGGTGGCCCGTGACCGACCCGCACGTCCGGCTCGCCGCCGGGACCGAGTGCGTGGGGGCGCTCGCCGTCGTCGGGGACCGGCTGGCCGTCCTCGATGTCGAGGGCGCGGTGGGGCTGCGCTCCCTGCTCGACGACGCGCCCGGGATCGTGCTCGACTGTCCGCCGATGACCGCCGTGACCGGACTGCGCCGTCGGACCGCCGAGCGACCCGACCGCCTGGTGACGGCGGGGGCCGACGGCGCGGTGCGGATCTGGGACGAGCGGGGCGGGCGTGTCGGGGGCTTCCGGGTCGCGCCCGGCCCCATCGCCGCCCTCGCCGCCGTCCCCGCCCCGGGCGGCGGGCAGTGGCTGGCCGTCGCCGGCGACGGAGCGGTGCGGGTGCACGACCCCGAGGACGGCCGGCGGACGTGCGCCTTCCGCGCCGGGTGCGCCGTCAACGACCTGGTCGGCTACCTCACCCGCTCCGGGCGGCTGCGCATCGCGGTCTCCGGTTCGGTGAGCTCCGGCCCGGAGAGCCCCAACCCGATGGTCTCCGGCCCGGTGAGTCCCGGTTCGGCGAGTCCCGACCCGATCGACCCGCTCCGCGAGGCGGCGGGCGGCGTCCGCGTGTGGGACCCCGTCACCGGGGAGCCGGTCGGGCCGGAGCTGACCGACGCCGTGGACGAGTGCACCGTGCTGGCCGTGTGGGAGGACGCCGATGCGGGGCCGCGACTGGTCACCGGCGAAGGGTATGCGGGGTTCATCCACTCGATGAGCGACGAGGTGGTGCGGATGTGGGACCCGGCCACCGGGCGGCGGGTCGGGGAGCCGCTCGTGGCCGACGAGGGTTGCTCCGGGTACGCCCCGGCCCTGGGGACCTGGAGGGCGCCGGACGGGAGGCCCCGCCTGGCCGCCGTCCTCGCGGAGGGCGGACCCCGGAACCTGGTGGTGTGGGACCCGGCCACCGGGCGGCGACTGCCCCGCCGCTTCCGCGACCCGAACCGCCTGCAGCCGCAGGCGGAGGCGCTGGCCGTGTGGCACCGGAACGACGGCGCCGTCCGCCTGGTGACGGCCGTCGGCGACAGCATCCTCGTGTGGGACCCCGAGCTGCCCGGACCCTTCCCGCCCGACCCGCCGTCGCCGGTCACCGCCGCGGCCTACACCGCCGCCGACGGCGGACGCGCCCTGGCGGTCACGGACCGCGACGACCGGCTGTGGCTGCTGGACGCCGACGGCGGGGTCCGCGTCCGGGTGGACACCGAGCAGTCCAGCCCGCACACCATCCTCACCTGGACCCGCCGGGACGGGCCCCGGATCGCCACGGTGGCGGGCGACTGCACCGTCCACGTGTGGGACGGCGCCGGCCGGTGGCTGTCCTACGTCGACTTCCGGGGCCCGAGCGCCGGCGTCGAACTCGTGGGCGCGGGCGAGGGGACCCTCATCGCCACGACGGTCGCGGGCGTGCGCCGCCTGTGGGACCCGGAGACCGGGGAGCCACTCGGGCGCGGGGCGATCCGTCCGGGCGGGACATGAAGCCCGCCCACTCGCGGAAGGTCCTCGGTGGCGGAGGCAACTCGTCCGGGCACATGTCCCAGTGGGGCGTCTCGAAGGGCGCCTTCGAGTGGAGGGGATGGTCTCGGAGCCGCGGCGAATGCGTACGAGTATCCAATGAAGGCATACTCATGTCATGTCCAGGATGACGACCATCAAGGTCAAGACCAGCACCCGTGACGGAGTCCGCGCGCTCGCGGAGCGCCAGGGCGTGACCATCGATGTCGCGATCCGTCGGATGACGGCGCTCGCCGAGCGCGAGTCGCGCTTCACCGCGCTCAAGGCGGCAATGGAGGCCAACCCGCCGGACGAGCTCTACCGCGCCGAGCTCGCGGACTGGGAGTCGGACGCGTGGAACTGACGCCTCAACCGCGAACCGGCGAGTTGTGGTGGGCCGCGCCCGACCCGTCCGTCGGGCGGGAGCGGGCGGGGCGTCGCCCCGTGCTCGTCATCTCCAACGCCCGGTATCACGACGCTGTGACGATGCTCGTCGTGACAGTGCCGGTGACCTCCGTCGACCGGCACTGGCCGAACCACGTGCGAATCCCCGGCGGCGCGGATCTTCCGCGGGATTCCTTCGCCATGACCGAGCAGGTCCGCACGATCTCCCGGGCTCGACTCGTTGGGCGCATCGGCGCCGTCGAGGCCGATGCCCTCGCCGATGTGCTCCGCTGGGTGCGGGACTGGATCGTCTAGCCCGTCGAGGCGGGGACTCCACGGCGGAAGTCGGCCCGCGAAGACTCCTACTCGCCCGTCTCGCCCGGGCGGTCGGACTCCCACCAAGTCAGAAAGGGGTGGTGGCGATGACTCGGATATTCACGGTGACAGCCGAACGGGGGCGCGGCGACTGGTGGGTGCTGGAGGCCCCCGACGTGGGCGCGGTCTCCCGGGTGCGGCGGCCTCGATCAGGTTGAGGACGAGATGCGCGAGGCGATCGCCTACCTGGCTGGTCTGCCCGAGTCCGAGGTCGAGGTGGATGTCCGGGCGACTCTGCCCGAGGACTGTGTCGAGCACGTCGGGCAGGCCCGCCGCGGCGGGTGTGCTCGGGGTCGTTGGGGATCGTGGGTCGGGTGCTGCCGGGCTGTGGATGGTCGAGGGGGGCGGTGGGTTGTCCAAATCTGTTGCAAAGGCCGTTGCGGGGTCCGGGTGGTCGAGGTGAAACCGCATGATTCCGCGGTTCTGTCGGCAGTGCGTGGGGTGCGCGGGCGCCTTTGCAACAGATTTGGACATCGTGCGCGAGTCCGGTGTCCGATTCGGGTCCGGTGTCGGCTCGCGGGGAGGGCCCTGAGCCGGGGGTCTCCGGTCGCCGGGCCGCGTGCGCGCGGCTCGATCCCCGGATTGGTGCGACGAACCGGGCTCCACAAGCAGGGCTCCGCACCAGCTGTCCACAGGACTAGGTTGGCGTGCTCGTACTTGACCATGACGGCGTGCCGACTGGTCTGGGCGTAGACGGCGAAGACCAGGGCGCCCGCGAGTTCGGGGTGGGCCGACTCGAGCCCGGGTGGTGATGGCGCGGGCGAAGTGGGGTCCTCGGCGTCGAGGGGTGGTCGCCGCTGTCGGCCTCGCCCCGCCCCACCCGGCCCGCAGGAGCCTTGGACGGGGCATGTCATGACGCGGCGGCGAGTACCCTGGGGAGCGCGCCGATCCTCAGCGTCCTTGTCGCCGCTCCAACGCAGGAGAACGAGATGAGTAGATCTCTTCGTGGCTTAGCACTTCCAGCTGCAGCACTGCTGGCCCTGGCCCTGGGCGCGGTGTCTCCCGCCGTCGCCGACACGCCCTCCGATGCCTCCTCCCCGGAGCCGTCCACCTATACGACGCCCGCCAAGCCAGGTGTCGACGTCGCCGAGGCGCCCACGCCCGCCGCACCGCAGGCCGACGCGGCTGCCGAGGACCCGGCTGAGCCGACGACCTCACCGGCTGCCGACCCGACCGCCGACCCCGACGCCGAGTCGGCCGCTGACCCGGCCGCCGAGCCTGCGCCGGCAGAAGCGCCTCCCGCCCCGCAGCCCGCCACCGGCACGTGGGTGCGTGACGCGGCGGGGTGGAAGTACGTCGACGTCGACGGCAGTGCCGTGACCAACCAGGTCAAGGAGATCGACGGCACCACCTACGCCTTCGACGCCACCGGTCACGTCGCACGGGGCTGGTGGCGCGACGCCGAGGGCCGCTGGTACCTGTCCTCCGACTACGGCGTGCGCACCGGCTGGCAGCGTGACGGCGCCAACTGGTACTACCTGGACTCCTTCGGAGTCATGCACACCGGTTGGTTGGTTGAGGGCGGCGCCTGGTTCTACTTCCACAGCACCGGTGCCATGGCCACCGGCTGGCAGCGCGTGGACGGCACCTGGTACCGCTTCAGTTCCACCGGCGCCATGATGTCCTCGGTGTGGCTGCGTGAGGGCTCCACCTGGTTCTACCTCGGCCCCAGTGGCGCCATGGCGACGGGGTGGCAGAGTATGGGCGGCACCTGGTTCTACTTTCACAGCACCGGTGCCATGGCCACCGGCTGGTTGCACGATGGCGCCCATTGGTACCACCTGTCCAGCACCGGCGCCATGACCCAAGGCTGGCTGCACCTCCGTGACTGGTACTACCTCGACCCCGCGCAGGGCGGCGCCATGTCCACTGGATGGCTGGGCATCGGCGGACACTGGAACTACTTCGACGCCTGGGACGGCTTCTGGGTCAGCGACCGTGATAGCTTCGCCGCCGACTGGGAGTACGCGCGCACCCTGTACAGCCCGACGAACTACCTCCTCGTCGTGGACACCAGTGCCCCGCACTGCATGTCCTTCTACTGGCGCGACGGCGCCTGGCAGCCCCACCACGACTGGCCCTGCTCCGTCGGCGCCCCCGCCACGCCGACCGTGCGCGGCACCTTCGCCATCGGATCTCGCGGACGCTCCTTCGGCTCCGGGTACACGGCCTACTGGTGGACCCAGTTCCACGGCGACTACCTCTTCCACTCCGTCCTCTACTACCAGGGCACCTACACGATCAAGGACGGCACCCTGGGCGGGCACGTCTCCCACGGGTGCGTGCGCATGCGGATCGAGGATGCCAAGTGGATTCACGACAACATCCCCTCGGGGACCTACGTCGTCGTGTACTGATGGTCCCCGGCGGCGGGTCACGGCGACGCCCGCACACACCCTGTGACCCCGCGCAGGAGAACCCATGAGATTGTGGAGCCTGCACCCGAGCCTGCTCGACAGGGCCGCCCTCATCGCCGGGTGGCGTGAGGCCCTGCTCGCCCAGAAGGTCCTGCGGGGCCAGACCACCGGCTACCGCCACCATCCCCAGCTCGTGCGCTTCCGGGACGGCACCAGCACCGCGCCCGGTGCCCCCGCGCCCGCACCCGGTGCGCTGATCTCCGCCTACCTTCACGGCCTGGCCGACGAGGCCGACCGCCGCGGCTACCGCTTTCGCCGTGAGCTCGTCCTCGCCCGGCCCGCACCCGACGGCAGCCTCACGGTCACCACCGGACAGCTCGCCCTCGAGCTCGAGCACCTGCGGCGCAAGGTGAGTGTGCGCGCCCCCGAGTGGCTCGCTCACCTTGACCGGGCGGCGCCCCACCCGCTCTTCGTCGTCGTTGACGGGCCCGTCGAGCCGTGGGAACGGGCCACCGCATGACGTGAGCCGTCTCGCACAACGAGACTCCGGCATGATTCGTGCGCTAGCGTCAAGGACATCAGAGCCCGGCTCGCCCTGTCCGCCAGGCGGTCGGAGCGCCGGGCCGAGCGGGGCCGGTGGGGTCGGCAGAGTTGTCGGGACCGGCGGGCTTGCCGGCGGCGCCCCTCGCCTCGGCCGTGCCCGTGAGGGTTGCGAACAGGGCGGCCATGGGGTC
>ERZ773050.1930-NODE-1930-length-11234-cov-58.527775_pt1 | contig 11234 bp, 12 predicted proteins | sample MGYA00580632_ERZ773050 | MGnify/ENA primary metagenome ERZ773050 (study PRJEB29015, sample SAMEA2738123) | human oral metagenome | biome: human oral; feature: human-associated habitat; material: saliva | place: China | collected 2166 ... | reverse complement strand
CTGGAAAACTGCTCTCTGTCGTCTGCAACATGGTTGGCACTTTTATTGGACCGTCGGTCGGTAGTGTCGATATTTCCCGGAATGACAAGGGGTCTGACTTAACCAGCCGGTAGGGTTTTTGTTAGGTAACCCACCGCGATTTGTTCGCTCCACGTGGCACTTTGGCGTAGGATAGATACTGTTCAACCACGATCGCCACCACGTCACGACAACGAACGGAGAGTTATGTCGGTTCGCAATGCACTGCTGGCACTCGTCGCGCAGCAGCCCGCGGGTGTCTACCGTCTGAAGCAGATGTTCGAGGAGCAGACGTGTGGAGCCTGGCCGCTCAACATCGGCCAGGTCTACCAGACGATGCAGCGCCTCGAGCGCGACGGCCAGGTCGTGTCTCACGCCGAGACCAACGCGGGCCGCGATTCTGAAGTCTTTGAGCTGACCGATGCCGGTCGCGATGTTCTCAACGCCTGGTGGTCCACTCCGGTCCCGCGTGAGCATCCCGAGCGTGATGAGCTCGTCATGAAGCTCGCTGTGGCCGCCGCCGATCCGACGGTCGACGTTGAGGCCATGATCCAGACTCAGCGTCGCTCCACCCTGGGCTCCCTGCGCGACGTCACCCGCCTGAAGGCCTCTGCCGACGAGGGCGAGCTAGCGTGGAAGCTCATCCTTGAGCGTCATATCTTCGACCTCGAGGCCGAGCTCAACTGGCTTGACCACATCGAGTCCGGCGCGGTCTCCGAGGCCGCTCGCCGTGCGGCCTTCGCCGCGGCGAAGGGTCGCGCGATGAACTGGGCCCAGGCCGAGGCTGGTATTTCGGAGCGCGCCGGGGTGCGATGAGCCAGCCTGCGCCGCTACCGATCAGGATGACCGGCGTCGGACATGAGTTCGGCGCAAACGGCGTCCGAGTGAGAGCGCTCGACGGGATCGACCTTGAGGTCGCGCCCGGCGAGCTTCTCGCTGTTATGGGTCCGTCCGGATCCGGTAAGTCGACGCTGCTATCGATCGCCGGCGGACTCGAGCGCCCCACGCACGGGAGCGTCTACGTCAACGGCGTCGACCTGGCGACGCTCGATAGCGTGCACCGCGCGGAGGTGCGCCGCCGCTCGATCGGGTACGTCTTCCAGGACTACAACCTGATTCCCTCGCTGTCGGCACTCGAAAACGTTGAAATGCCGCTCCAGCTCGACGGAGTGAGCCCCTCGAAGGTGCGCGAGGCCGCCATGGCCGCCCTCGAAGAGGTCGGCGTCGCCGAACTTGCTGACCGCTTCCCAGAAAGACTCTCGGGAGGCCAGCGTCAGCGCGTCGCCATCGCGCGCGGATTGGTCGGTAACCGCTCGGTCATTCTTGCCGACGAGCCTACCGGCGCGTTGGATTCTCACACTGGCGAACAGATCATGTTGGTGTTGCGCGACCACATTGATGCGGGTGCAGCCGGTATCCTCGTGACTCATGAGGCCAGAATGGCCGCATGGGCAGACCGGACAGTCTTCCTGCGTGACGGTCGCATCGTCGACCGCTCGCGCGGGGACTCACTGAGGGACCTGCTGGCAGACACAGCACCAGGGATTTAATGAGTCGACTCAACACACGGATGAGGCGATGGGGAGTGGTACTCCGCATCGCCTCTCGTGATGCGCGCCAGAGTTTCGGGCGGACTCTCACCGCTGTCATCCTCATCTCCCTGCCGATCATCGTCGCGATCGGCTCGATCACCTTCTGGGATGTCACGACCTCCCAGCGGTACCAGGCCTCGTCCTGGCTGGGCCACACCTCCGACGTTCAGGCGGTGACCCTCCGTCGCTCCTCGACCGCCCTCGATCAGGACATCACCGCCGACGTACTCTCGAAGACGGCCTCGGACGACGAAATCGACGTCACCATGGAGACCCTCACGAACTGGGTCCCCGACGGCGACCGTCTTATCGCCGTCGATACCCTCTATCAGCTGCACCTCACCGCCCCCGATGGGACAGGCTTCACGGTTGACTCGGGCACTCAGACAGCATCTCTGGACGCCCCCCGAGTCGCGGCGGGCGGACAACACGGCGGCCTCGCCGCCAACCATGCCGTCCTCTCCGACGACGCCGCGCGCTCCCTCGGCGTGCAGGTCGGGGACACCGTCAGCCTGACGCTCACGGTCGCCAAGGAACGAACAACGCAGGACCTCGAAGGCTCCGCCGTCATCGACGCCATCATCGGCGGCAGCAGCCGGGCGATCATAGGCGACGGCACGCTCGACATCGATCGCCTCGCGGTGGCCGGGCGCACCCAGACGGCCTGGTACGTGACGGGTCCCGTCCCCGTCTCGTGGGACAAGGTCCGCGAGATCAACGCCTCCGGCTTCTCGGTCGTCTCGCGCCATGTCCTGGCCAGCCCGCCGGACGCCTCTGCCCTGCCCGCACAGATCGCCCAATACGAGCTACCTCAGCCCCCGCTGACCTCGAACCCGTGGCAGTACCTGCTCCTGGTCGCCGGTATCCTCCTCATCCTCACCGAGATGATCCTGCTCATCTCGCCCCTGTACACGGTCGCCCAGCGCTCCGTCATGCGTACCGCCGCGATGATCGTCGCCAACGGTGGCGACCGCTCGGATGGGCGTCGCCTGACGATCGCCCATGGCCTCGTCATCGGCGCGTATTCCGCCGTGTTCTCGGTCGTCCTGTCCGCCGCCGTCATGGTCGGCGTCGGCCTGTGGTCCGGCCTCGGCATCGGTATCGTCCCCTGGTGGCCCCTCGGGCTGTCGGTGCTGCTGCCGATCCTCCTGTCCCTCATGGCTTCCGTCTCCCCGGCGCACACCTCCTCCCACATCGACACCTCCGCTGTGATCGGCGGGCGCGTGTGGGAACCCTCCCGGCTGGTTCGCCGCCGCATGATCTACCCGATCTCGCTCCTGGCGGGTCTCCCGCTGCTGGGCGTGGCCGCGTGGCGCGGCTCGGTGCTCGCGCTCGTGCTCGGCGTCGCCCTCCTAGAAATCGGCCTCATCGGCTCGATTCCCTACATCTTCACCCGCTGGCGCGCCCCCAACCGTCGGGCCTCGATGAGCATGCGCCTGGCGCTGCGCGACGCGGTCCGCAACGGGCACCGCACGTTCCCCGCCATGGCCTCGATCCTGACGACCGTCTTCGTCGCCTGCGCCCTGCTGATTACGCTCTCCTCCTCGAACGAGGCCGGCTGGAACTCGCGCCCCCACGTGGGCCAGCGCGGACAGATCTTCGTCTCGACGCTGGACAAGACGGACTCGGTGACCCGCTCGAACACCCTCATGCGCTCCGCGACCCAGGCCGTCGACGCCGAACGGACCGTCACCTCGGAGGCGACCCTGCGCGGCATGGCGTGGAATAGCGGCCCAGGCGGCCCTGAGACGATGGTCGAGGCAGTGTCCCCGATCACCGGCAAGACGTTCACGCAGCGGCCAGATATGGCCCCGATGGCGGAGCTGGACGTCGCCTACATCGTCGACGACGGCACCTACCTGCGTCAGGCCGGCTACCTCAAGGAGGCCGACATGGTGCGTGCGCTGGCCACCCTCAACGCCGGCGGCGTGCTCGTCCCCGACCCCGATCTGATCAACGGCGCGGGGCAGGTGCAGCTGCGAAGCCTCGACATGGCGGACATTGCGGCGGCCAGGGCTCAGGGCGTCAGTGACAGCGCCCTGCCCGACGCGCGCGTCCTGCGTTCCCAGACTTTTGCGGCCTCCCCGCTCACCCGCGTCAACGTCATGGTCCTGTCCCCGGCCGCGGCCACGGCTCTCAGGCTCAACTCGGTGCCCCTGGGCCAGCTCCTCACGGTCAAGAAGCCCGTGAACACGGTGGATGCGCCGGCCTTCCAGGCGACCATCGCCCGTCAGGTCCCGGGGGCCTCGGCCCAGGTCATCACGCCGACCATGCGCTCCATCGTGTTGCCCTACGTCGCGGCCCTGATCGCGATCGTCGCTGCGGCGGCCACGGTCGCCCTCGTCGTGGCGCTCTCGGCCTCCGACATGCGCCCCGACCTCGACACCCTGGACGCGATCGGTGCGGCCCCCGCCATGCGCCGCCACGTCACGACGTGGCAGGGCGTCGTCTTGGCCCTCAACGCGATCCCCACAGCGGTCCTCTCCGGCCTGATCGTCGGCGTTCTCGCCGTGATCACCCTCGCCCGTTCGGGCATTTTTGGGACCCTGGTGACCCTCACGCCGGTCATTCCGTGGGGTGCCCTCCTCGGCATGCTGATCGGGATGCCGATCCTGTGCGCGCTCGTCGCGATCGTCCTGACCCCCCGCCACCAGAATCGTATCCGCCGCATCAACTAGGCAACGCCGATGAGTGAAGCACCCGACACGGTCGTCATCCCGCCCGGCGCCCTGGCCTCGGCCAGCGTGCGCGTCGACACGTGGCTGTGGGCGACCCGCCAGCTCAAGTCCCGCTCACAGGCCACCGCCGCCGTGCGCGCCGGGCACGTGCGAGTCAACGGTGAGCCCGTGAAGGCCGCCTACAAAGTGCGCGTGGGTGACGAGGTGCGCCTGCGCATCGAGGGTTTCGATCGAGTCCTTGGCGTCGTCCTGCTGCTGGCCAAGCGCGTGTCCTACCCCCAGGCGCGCACCGCCTACGACGACCGCACGCCCGAGCGGCCCCGCGTGCACATCCCCGTCGCGATGCGCGAGAAGGGGAGCGGGCGCCCCACGAAGAAGGAGCGCCGGGAGCTGGATCGGCTGCGCGGCTACGACTCACACGAGCACTACTGATGCCCTCCGGCCTGTCTCGACCTACACGTTCGGGTAGTATTCGCTGATCGACAGGGCGTAGTTTGCGCCCCAGTTGCTCTGGTACTTCGTCTGGAACTCGGCGGTGCCGCGGCCCTGTGCGTCGAAGGTCATGGTGACGGTTTCGGTCGTTGTGAAATCCGGCGACAAGTGGGGGTTGCCCTCGTCTTTCTTGAAGTATGTGGTGATGGTCATATCGAACGAGCTGAACTCGGGGAGCCTCTTGATGAGGTCTTCGTTCACGATGGCCACGTCGATGGTGCACGCGAACGCGGTGCTGTCCGCGTTAGGGCTGCAGGAGTAGTCGCTGAATTCGATGTTCTTGAAGATCTTGAACTGTGCGATCACGGAGGCGGTCGCAACGTTTCCCGGGCACGTCGCGTCGACGGCGGCGCGCTGCTCGGGTGTGGCCCGCAAGTATTCCTTGTAGTGGCGGGCGATGCGCTCCCTCATTGTCGGCGCGATCAGATTGCACCAGTGCGTCGCATAGAAGTCGTTGGCCTCCTGGCGCGTCTGCGCGGCCTCGGAGCGCACGGCGTTCACCTGGGAGGCTCGGATGACAGCGAGTGTCGTCATCGTGGCGGCCACGAGCCCCAGGACGATGGTGATGACGAGAAGGATCACGTGGGCATGCCCGAGACGCTTCTTCGCGGCGGCGCGCGGCGTCTCCGCTTTCTTCCGGGCGCTCATCGGAAGAGCTCCTTGACTTTCTGGAGGTAGGTCTGTGCGTCTGTGACCTCTTGCTCGGCGCGCTGGTATTCCGTTCCGAGCGTGGAATACGTCTGCGCGGCGATGATCGCGCTGACGGCGAAGATCAGGGACAGAACCATCAGGACGACCGACAGGCGCGTGAGCCTCCTGGGGGTGGGCGGCTGAGGGACGGGGGGATGAGCGGCGCCCTCGGCCCGGGGCTGGGGAGACGAGGCCGTGGCCGCGATGGGAGGCGCCGGGATGGGGGCGGCAGCCTCGTGGGCCGCCCTCCGACTCGTGGCGATGGCCGCGGGCGGGCCGGGAATCGGAGCGCCGAGGCCGCCCGGGTGTCGATACTGCTCGGTCCACTGGGCGCCGTCCCACCAGCGTTGGCGGGGGCGACCCTGCGGGTCCGGGTACCAGCCGGGCGCGGGAGTAGTCACGGAAGCTCCTTGCGGGGTCTAGTCGTTGGGGAAGAAGGAGGTTACCGGAACCTTGTAGAAATCGCCCCACGCGCTGTTGTAACTCGTCTCGAACTCGACGGTGGTGCTGCCCGATGGGGGAACCGTCACTGTGACGACGTCCGGGGTCGAATGCTGGGGGAGTATGAAGCTCTGTGAGGTACCAACGTCGAGGGAGAGCTTCACCGTCGTATTCGAGTAGTTGGCCAGGGAGGGGACCTTCTCGGTCTTCGTGGTCACCGTTCCCGTGCAGGAAACCGCGGTGTTGTCCTTGATGGTCTTGCACTCGATTGAGGCGGTGAACATGTCCGCGGCCCGGTAGGTGCTCATCATGTAGGCGGCGTTGACGCGCCCGGGGCATTCGGCGTCGACCGCGTCGCGCATCTCTTGCTCGAACGCACGGTACTCCCCGTAGATCTCATCGATGCGGGGGATGCTGTCCGGCGTGACCTTGGCGCACCATGAGGAGACGCGAATGGAAGTGGCCTGGGCGGTGACGCGCTCGGCTTCCGTGTTCATCTGCCGGGCCTGGTAGAAGCGCAGCCCCGCCAGCGCGCCGAAGATGGCCGTGATGGCTGCCATGGCGACGGCAATGATGGCGAGGACCTTGTTCAGGGGCGTCATGCCCTTCTTGGCGGCCGCGTTGGCGGAATTCACGGTGCTCACTTCGACTCTCCCTGTACCGTTTGCAGGTCCTCATTCGCCTGGTTCAGCGTCTGTTCAGCCTGCTTGTACTCCTTGTTGGCGGAGAGGAACAGGCTGGTTGTCGCGATCGCGCCGACGGTGAAGGCCACGATGAGCAGCGACAGGATGACGGTGGTTGCGAGTTGCTTGGCCGGGGCCTTGGGCCGCGCCTGGGGAACCGAGTCGTCGGTGGGCGCCGCGTCCCGGTACCCCGCGTCGTAGGTGGGCGCCGCGTCCCGGTACCCCGCGTACGCCTGGTCCGCTTCGCTGTAGGAGTCGGCGCCGTAGTCCTGCACGGTGTCGTCGGGGAGGTAGTCGTCGGTCCAGGAGTATCCGTCCCACCAGCGCAGCTGGGCGGTTCCGGCGGGGTCTGGGTACCATCCTTCGACGGGGTTACTCACGGTGGACTCCTTTCGCGCTATCCCGCCATTTTAGGGGAATTTTCGAGCGGACGGGAGGGGTGGGGTGATTGTTTGGGGGTCACATGTTGGAGGGCCACCAGGAGACCATGGAGGCGCCGCATTCGGTCTTATCCGACATGTTCGGATCGTAGGGAACCGAGATCGTGAAGGTGGCGGGCGCGCCGGGGGTCAGCGTCGTGTTGGTGGTTGCCTGGTAGGGGGTGGAGGAGTTGAAAGCGGTGTTCTTCTCGAGGGTGTATCCGACGATGGTGACGTCCAGGGGACCCAGGGAGTTGACGGCGCTGGAGGACTTGACGGTCAGCGTGCCGGTGACCGTGGTCGTGACCTTGTCGGTCGTGCACTCCCCGATCGCGATGGCGAAGTCGGCGTCCGAGAGGGTGCGCTGGGCGTTGGCGAGCGTCTCCTTCTCGGCGCACTCGGTGTGGATGGTGTCCTTGACGGCCTGCGTCGCGGAGTCGTAGGACTTGATTGCGTCGCGGATCGATGAGGAGGACTCGCGCGTCACTGAATTGCACCATTCTTTGGCCTCACGCTGGACGTTGGCTGCGTCGAGTCGCGTCTTGGCCTCGGTGATCTGCTTGTCGAGCGCGGCCTTGTCGGACTGAGCCTGGGCGGCCTGCTCGTCGTAGCCTGCCGCCGAGTGGGTGCGCCAGACGTTGATACCGCCCACGACCGCGGAGAGGATGATGAAGATGACGGCGAGGATGGCGCCGGCGACGGTCGCGGCGCGCAGGGGGGCGGGGGCGGCGCTCACTTCTGGGCCTCCTCTATCTGTCGGTTGATGTCGTCGAGCGTGGACTGGGCTGTGTCGAGCTCCTGCTGTGCGATGCGGGCGCGTTCCTTCGCCTCGTCGTGGACGCGGCCGCTGGCCCCCAGGTGGGACCATGCGACGACGAGGACGACGATGAAGATGACGACGAGCGACCACGAGGCGACCGCGCCGAGGGTCCACGTGAGGGTACCCGAGCGCGCGGGTTCGTCCCGCGTGGGCTGAGGTTCCACGCGGGCGGGGGACGAGGCGTGGGTGGCCTCGTTGCCTGCCGCGGGCGTCGGTGCGGGGGTTTGTTCCAGCTGGTCGGTCTCTCCCGGCGAGGCCAGGGCCTCGCCGGGAGTGGGATCCGGGGCAGCGTGGGCCGAGGGGGTCGGCTCCACGTAGGGTTCGACGTAGTCGGTCCAGGCCTGTCCGTCCCACCAGCGCAGGTGCGGGGCGCCGTTCGGGTCCGGGTACCAGCCTTCCGCGGGCTCACTCATCGCGGCTCTCTTTCCCTGGTCGAATAAAACCGTTTGCTCGGTCAGGAATTTTAGTCGCCCGACGGATGGTGGGCAACTATCGGGTCAGAGGCCCTTGGGCCAGAGGTTGGTGGCTCGGAACGAGCACGAACCTGTTGTCAGTCCGCCGGAGGGCACGGTCTGCGTGAATGTCCCCTTGCCCCCGGCCGGAATGGTGAAGGACGCGGAGCCGACGGGGGTATCGGAGTTGCTCGCCTCGCCCGGCGTGAGGAAGATGTCGACCGTGACGTTCATCGGCCCGAGGTTGCTCAGCGTCGTGTCGGTGATGGTCAGCTCTCCCGTCATCGTCACGTTGCCGCCCGAGAGGGTGCAATCCGTCACCTTGCCATCGAATGCGGGGCGCACCGAGTCGCGGAACGCCTCGGCGAACTCCTTCTTCTTCGGGCATGCCTTCGCGATCGCCGCGAGCTCGTCGTCGGGCTTGAAGTTCAGGGCAGCGGCATTGTCGATCAGGTTCATGAACTCGGAGTCGGCCTCGGTGAAGCCGTCGCACCACTTGCTGGCTGCCTTGTTGCTCTTCGCGGCCGTGATCTGCGTGCGCACGCTCGCCGTTTCGGTGTCGGTGTCCTTCTTCTGGGTACGGAGCGACTCGGCGTTGGAGCGGGCTTCCTCAGCCTGGGCGGAACGCGAATGCGCGCCGAAGCCCATGAGGACGCTGGCGAGCAGGAGACACACGGCCAAGGCTGCGCCGACGAAGGTCATGATCTTGAATGCCATGGAGGACGAGCCGGTCTTGGCTGCCGGCATCGGAACGTAGCTCACTTCTGTGCCTCCTCAAGTTCCTTCTTTGCCTGATCAAGGTCGGACTTGGCCTGATCGAGTTCTTGCTGCGCGCTCGTCTGCTCGGATTCGGCATCGGAGAGATCGCTTCCCGCCCTCGCGAAGAGCGTTCCGGTGTACACGGCGGTCACGGCGAAGACGACGGTGAGCGCCCACGCGACGGCCGTCCCGATGCGCCACCCCTTTCCGGAGCTCGAGCTCGTGGAAGCCGCGGGCGTCGTCGCGCCGGACATGCCGGTGTCCGACTGTCCGAAGGTCGGGGTCGTCCCCGAAGCGTGGTATGGGTCGGCGGAGACGGTCGGTGCTTGCTGGGCGGAGGGCATGTGCGGGCCGGGAGCGGGGGCCGCCTGCTGGGCGGGGAAGCCCTGCTGAGCCGGCGCATTGTGCTGGGCGGGCAGGCCCTGCTGCGGCGCGGCGCCGGGCATGGGCTGGTACTGGTCGAGCCACATGCCGCCGTTCCACCAGCGTAAACGCTGGGTACCTGCGGGATCTGGATACCATCCGGGTGCTGGTTGAGACATGACCATCCTTTCAGTTTCTGGTTGCAGTCTATACCTATCCCGTGAGGCTTATAACGTGTTGTTTGCTCCGGTCCTCACGCCCGCAGATGTGGGTGACAGGTACCCTGAAAGGTATGGCTGCTCTCTTCTCGTCTTCGCCCCTCCTCGCGCTGTTTGTCGTTGTCGCGTTGGGGGCGGCGATCGGGGCGATCAGGATTGGGCCGCTGCGTTTCGGGGCAGCCGGTGCGCTGTTTGTCGGCCTCGCGGTGTCGGCCATTCACCCCGAGGTCGTCAGCACCCACATGTCGATCGTCCAGCCGATGGGCCTGGCCTTCTTCGTGTACTGCGTCGGCATCTCGGCGGGTGCCACATTCTTCCAGGACCTTCGCAAGCAGACGAACCTCCTGGCCCTCACCACGGTCGTGTGCATCGTCGGCGCGGTCATCGCGCTCGCGGGAGGCCGCCTCCTCGGCCTGTCGTCCGGCCTTGCGTCGGGTCTCTTCACGGGCGCCCTGACGGCCGCCCCCGCCCTCGACACGGCCACCCGCCTGACGGGGGATCCGAACGCGGCGGTCGGCTACGCCTTCGGGTATCCGATCGGCGTCATCGGGGGCATCCTCATCGTGACCATCACGGTGACGAGGAAGTGGTTGGGTCCCAAGGACACGCCCTCCCTCGCGGGTGCCTCTCTCGAAGCTGTCAGCGTGCACGTGTCCAAGCACATCAACACGCGCGACATCGGCGCGTGGCGCGACCAGCGCGTGCGCCTGTCCTACCTGCGTCGCGACGGCCGTACCCGCGTCACAGCTCCCGGCGAGGACCTGCTGCCCGGCGACCATGTCGTCATGGTCGGCGACCCCGCGTCCATCAAGGAGGCCGCGCCCCTCGTCGGCGAGATCCTCGACCACAACCTCGAGGACGACCGCTCCGACCTCGCCTTCGAGCGCATCGTCGTGTCCAACCCCGACGTCGCCGGCCGCAGCGTCTCCGAGCTCAACGTCACCAAGCGCTTCGGCGCCGTCATCACGCGCGTGCGCCGAGGGGACCTGGACCTCCTGGCCCGCGACGACCTCGACCTCCAGCTCGGCGACCACGTCGCCGTCGTCGTCCCCACGGACGAACTCGACGATATCGCCGAGTGGCTGGGTGACTCCGAGCGCCGCGTTGCCGAGGTGGACGGCATGGCCTTCGGCATCGGCCTCGTCCTGGGCCTGCTGCTCGGCGTCGTCTCCTTCCCGCTGCCCGGCGGCCAGGGCTTCCAGCTGGGAGCCGCCGCGGGCCCCCTGATCGTCGGCATGCTCCTCGGCGCCCTGCGCCGCACCGGCCCCCTCGTGTGGACCCTGCCTGCCGCCGCGAACCTGACGATCCGACAGATCGGCCTCATGCTCTTCCTCGCCGCCCTCGGCCTGAACGCCGGCCCCCAATTCGCGAGCCTTCTCACTAGCCACGACGGCTGGCGTGCCGCCGTCCTGGCGGCCGTCATGGTCGGCGTGTGCTGTGGTGTTCAGGCCCTCGGCGCGAAGTTCATTGGCCTGTCCTCCGCGCGCGCCGCCGGCGGCATCGCGGGGTTCCTCGGCCAGCCCGCTGTCCTGCAGGCCGCCGACGCCCGCGTCACCGACGAGCGCATCGAGGCGGCCTACGCGACCCTCTTCGCCTTCGCGATCATCAT
>ERZ773050.1927-NODE-1927-length-11243-cov-2.387201_pt1 | contig 11243 bp, 8 predicted proteins | sample MGYA00580632_ERZ773050 | MGnify/ENA primary metagenome ERZ773050 (study PRJEB29015, sample SAMEA2738123) | human oral metagenome | biome: human oral; feature: human-associated habitat; material: saliva | place: China | collected 2166 ... | reverse complement strand
CCTATATATAATACAGATGTGTATAGCTTGGCTTGAGCACTGATTCCGATAAGGTTATTCGCGAACAAAGCACCAAGGCGCACATATAAAACAAGAAAACGACACACGAATCTATTTGAGCGACTGACTTCAGGCCGCAGATGGAAAGCTATCGCTCCGCCAAAGATTTTTCCAGTCATATAAATTATGAGGCCGTTTTTCTCAGAACGACGCGCAAAAAATCGGCCTTTTTTGGCTAATTTTGTACCCGATTATCTCCAAATATTTTAGCTACAACTATGACTTTTAGTATCATAAAGCGCGACGGAACAATAGAGAAATACAAAGCAACTAAGATAGGCGACGCTGTGTGTGCAGCCTTTGCGAGCATTGGCGAGGTATGCCCGACGGAAGCCCTTAAAACGCTCATCGCTGACATCGAAAAAGAGTTGGAAGGCATTGCTGAAAACGGATCGGTACGCGTAGAGCAAATACAAGATAACGTAGAAATAGAATTGATGCGCGCGGGCTTCTATCGCCAGGCACGCCGCTTTATTCTATATCGCGAGGAACGCGCTAAAGATCGCGCTTATATCAACGAAATAGAGCAAACTGTAGGACTCGAAGGTATGCATCGCCTCTTGAAAGACGTACAGCGCGATTACCCGCATTTGTGCAAATCTTTTGACAAGTTAGTCAGCAAATATCACGCTTTCCATAAGCCATCTATGACGGCCGAGGAGGGACTGCACGCGCTCACGCGGGCCGCCGTAGAATGCATTACGGCTGAAGAACCCGATTGGGAGTTTGTAGCCGGCAGGTTGTATAGTTTCCAAAACGATTTGAACATCCGCCGCAAGATGGAGGGGCTGCAACTGCAATCGCTCTACGACAAACTTTCGTATCTCACGACGGAGGGTTATTACGGCGCGTATATTCTTGAAAGTTATACAAAGGCGGAAATTGACTTGGCCGAGACTTTCTTACAACCCGAACGCGATCGACTGCTGACGTATAGCGGCTTGGACCTGCTCTTGCGCCGCTATACGGTGTGCAACTTTGTGCACGAGCAGCTGGAGACGCCGCAAGAAATGTATCTTGGTATTGCACTGCATTTGGCGATGCGCGAAACGCAAAACCGTATGGATCACGTGCGCGCTTTTTATGATATGCTGAGCAAACAGCAGGTGTCGATGGCGACGCCTACTTTGGCCAATGCCCGCAAGCCTCATCATCAGATGTCCAGTTGCTTCATCGACACGGTCGACGATTCGCTCGAAGGCATCTATCGCAGCATCGCCAATTTTGCCAATGTCTCCAAGTTTGGCGGCGGTATGGGCTTGTATTTTGGTAAAGTGCGCGCCAACGGTAGCGACATTCGCGGCTATAAGGGCGCGGCCGGCGGCGTCATCAGATGGATTAAGCTGGCCAACGATACGGCTGTGGCGGTAGATCAACTGGGTGTGCGCTCGGGCGCCGTCGCATGTTATTTAGATGTATGGCATAAAGACATTCTCGACTTCTTGCAGTTGCGCACGAACAACGGCGACGACCGAATGAAGGCACACGACGTTTTCCCTGCCGTTTGCTATCCCGACCTCTTTTGGAAAAAAGTGCGCGAAGGCTTGGATCAATCGTGGTATCTGATGTGTCCGCACGAAATTCAGACCATCAAGGGTTATGCCTTAGAGGATAGCTACGGCGACGAATGGGAGCAGCGCTACAATGATTGCGTCAACGATGCGCGCATTACGAAAACGGAAGTATTGCTCAAAGATCTCATCCGCTTGATCCTCAAATCGGCCATCGAGACGGGTACGCCTTTTGCCTTCTTCCGCGACCACGTCAACCGTATGAATCCCAATAAGCACAAAGGCATAATCTATTCTTCCAACCTCTGTGTAGAGATTGCGCAGAATATGTCGCCGATTCAATCCGTTCAAACCGAAACGATAAAAACAGCTGAGGGCGACGATATCATCGTAGAAAAGACAAAGGCCGGCGACTTCGTTGTGTGCAACCTGGCTTCGCTCGTTGTGAGCAAGATCAATTTCGACGACGAAGCGGAGGCCAAGCGCGTCATCTACGCAGCCGTGCGCGCCTTGGATAATGTAATTGACCTCAACTATTATCCGCTCGAATATGCTCGCGTAACCAATCGCCGCTATCGTCCGATAGGCTTAGGTATTATGGGCTACCATCATTATCTGGCAGAGAAGGGCATTATCTGGGAGAGCGAAGCGCATCTCGAAGCAGCCGACCAATTGATGGAGAAGATCAACTACTATGCGATCCGCGCCAGTATGGAATTAGCCAAAGAAAAGGGTCGCTACGAATATTTTGAAGGCTCCGACTGGCAGACGGGCAATTATTTCAGCCGCCGCCAATACGAAAGTGCAGATTGGCAAGCTTTAGCCGCCGACGTAGCACAAGCCGGCGTGCGCAATGGCTACTTATTGGCCGTCGCACCGACAAGTTCCACGTCCATCATCGCCGGCACTACGGCCGGGACAGACCCCGTTATGAATCGCTACTTCCTCGAAGAGAAGAAGGGCGCAACGATTGCCCGCGTCGCACCTTCATTGTCCGACAAAACGTGGTGGCTTTACAAGAGCGCCCATACAATCGACCAAACCTGGAGCATCCGCGCCGCCGGTGTGCGCCAACGCCACGTAGACCAAGCTCAATCCGTGAATCTCTACATCACCAACGACTTCACCTTGCGCCAAGTGCTGAACCTCTACATCAAAGCCTGGGAGTGCGGGATGAAGACCATATATTATGTACGTTCGAAATCACTCGAAATAACCGAATGCGAATCCTGCGCCTCTTAAGCACGGAGAAGACACAGACAAAATAAGCAACATCTATGTCTACAAACGAATTCGTAACACGCAAGCCTCTCTTCAACGAGCACGGCGATACGGAGACCGCGAAAAAGCGGATGATCAACGGCAATACGACCAACCTCAACGACTTCAATAATATGAAGTACAAATGGGTGTCTGATTGGTACCGCCAAGCGATGAACAACTTTTGGATTCCCGAAGAGATCAACTTAGGGCAGGATTTGAAAGACTACAGCAAACTCTTGCCGGCCGAGCGCAAGGCTTACGATAAGATTTTGTCCTTTCTCATCTTCCTCGACAGTATTCAGACGGCCAACTTGCCCAACGTTAGCGAGTACATCACGGCGAGCGAGGTCAATCTCTGCTTGAATATACAGACCTTCCAAGAGGCTGTCCATTCGCAGAGCTACAGTTATATGCTCGACACGATCTGTTCGCCCGAAGAGCGCGACGCCATTCTCTTTCAATGGAAGAACGACCCCATCCTCCTGAATCGCAATAAATTCATTGGCGACCTTTACAATGCGTTTATGAACGACCGCTCGACCTTCCAGTTTATGAAAGTGCTCATAGCCAACTATATTCTCGAAGGCATCTACTTCTATTCGGGCTTTATGTTCTTCTACAATCTCGGCCGCAACGGGAAGATGCCCGGCTCGGCTCAAGAAATTCGCTACATCAATCGCGACGAGAACACGCACCTCTGGCTCTTCCGCAGCATCTTGCTCGAACTGAAAAAAGAAGCACCCGAAATGTTCACGCCCGATAAGGTCGACGTATACCGCCAAATGATTGCACAGGGCGTAGAAGAAGAAATAAAATGGGGCGAATACGTTTTGGGCGACAAGATCGAAGGCTTAACCTCTGAAATGATTCGCGATTATATCAAGTACTTGGGCAATTTGCGAACCACCTCACTCGGTTTCGAGCCGCTCTATGCCGGTTACGACAAAGAGCCGCCCTCCATGTCTTGGGTTTCGCAATATTCTAACGCCAATATGATCAAGACCGACTTCTTCGAGGCGCGCTCTACGGCCTATGCGAAGTCAAGTGCTTTGATCGACGACCTATAAAGACTTCTTTGAGGCGCTGCCGGTGGCTGCAAGGCTGCGACAGCGCCTTTATATATACCGATTCTCGCCGCCTTCTTCCTATTTTTAGTATTCCATTGCTATGCACAAACTGACCGTAGAAGAAATGAATCGCCTCGACGTCGCAGCTTTCAAGGAAGCCCCCAAACTTCCGCTCGTCGTCGTCTTGGATAATGTGCGCAGCCTGCACAATGTCGGCTCAGTCTTTCGCACCGCCGATGCCTTTCGCCTTTCCGGCGTCTGCCTATGTGGCATCACGGGGCGCCCACCGATGGTAGAAATCCACAAAACGGCGCTCGGCGCGGAAGATAGCGTTGATTGGGAATACTTTGAAGACCCCTTGGCGGCCGTCGAGGCCTTGCGCCGCCGCGGCTACCTCATCTTTGCCGTCGAGCAAGTCGCAGGCAGTCGGCCGCTCCATCAGCTTCGCCTCTCGCCCGATCAGAAATACGCCCTCGTCCTCGGCAATGAAGTCAAGGGCGTGACGCAATCCGTCGTCGACGCAGCCGATGCCGCCGTCGAAATCCCGCAATACGGCACAAAACATTCCCTCAACGTCTCCGTCAGTGCCGGTATCGTACTTTGGGAGTTTGCGAAACAGTTAGGTTTCAGCTATGAATAACGACAAGCCCCGCCTGCTTATTTTTCACCCCGCCCTTGCGCCCTATCGCTTGGACTTCTTCAATGCGCTGGCCGAACGCTTTACTTGCCACGTCGTCTTGTTGCAACGCGAGAATCCCGCCCTGTTCATAAAGCAGGACCAACTCCTTGCCGAAGCGCGTTTCACCTACGCCTACCTCGATCGCCATTTCACCTTGGCCGGCCGCGATATCAACCTCGGCTATGCAAGTGCCATTCGCCACTTCCGCCCTGACATCGTCTTGTGTTCGGAGTTCAATCTTTCCGTCCTCTCCGCCGCCCTCTATCGTTGGCGCCATCCCCGCCGCTTCCGACTCTTCACCATGTGCGACGATAGTATCGCGATGGCCGAACGCTGCCAAGGCGGCCGCCGTCGGCGCCGCGCCGCCCTCATCCGTTGTTTAGACGGCATCGTCAACATCAGCGAAGAGACGGCCGCATGGTTCCTTCGCCATACCCCCGCCCGCCGCACCTTTAGTTTCCCGATTATTCGCGCCGAGCAAAGTTTTGTCTGCCATCGGCCCACCGCCGCCCGCTACGTTTCGACCCACCATTTAGCGGGTATGAAAGTAGGCCTTTTCGTCGGCCGTTTTGTCGACGTAAAGAACCTCCCCGCCCTCCTCGAAGCCTTCCGCCGCGTTTGCGAGCGCAATGCAGCAGCAGCTAATTATCGTTTAGTACTCGTCGGGAGCGGCGAGCAAGCGAGCCGCTTGCAAGCCCAAGCCGCCGCAGCCGGTTTAGCCGACCGCGTGATTTTCCCCGGCGCTTATACGGGCCAGGATTTATGGGCTTGGTATGCTACGGCCGACTTCTTAGTGCTGTGTAGCAGCAGCGAAGCCTTTGGCGCTGTCGTCAATGAAGCCCTGCTCGGCGGTTGCCGCGCGATGGTTAGTACCTATGCCGGTGCGCGCGAACTCATCGGGCGTGATAACGGAAAAGTCTTCGACGCACTCGACGCCGAAGACTTCTATAATACCTTACAACAAGCTTATGCTTCAGCCGCACCCACGCCGGCCGAAGCCTTTGAGCGGCCTTCCCGCATGCCCATCTCTTTCACGGAGCGCATCGAAGCCCTCAGTCGTTTTCTTTTGTCCGATTAAAGCTTTTCCAGATAAAAGACAGCGTGCCCCCGGCGTTGATCCTCGGGCGGCAGTTGGCGCCAATTGCCAAATATCTCCCGCAGGTACGTATCCCCATCGCGCGGCCCGCTGAACAGTTCGCCTTCAAATTCCACTTGTTGCAGCGGAAAAATCGCTTCGTCCAAGTGGTGCACGCCATAACCATTATTATTGAGATAATTACCCCGATATTTTCCTTTCTTGGTAAACCATCCGCCGACGCGCCACGCCAAACCGCAGAGCGCCCGCATTGTGCCGAAATACACAAATTCGGCTGCCGAACGCCAACTATAATAATGCTGCGAATGGAGTATGGCGTTGGCCTTACAATAGCGTTTGGCCAGACGCTTCACCGTAGCCGCCGAAAAATCAGGATAAGGAATCAGCGGGAAAATATCGACATACAAACCCTTGGCATAGTCGCGCTTAAAATCATCGCCATATTCTACGATAAACGAATGCTTATCGCGCACCTTATAGATCGGCGTCCCGCAGTCGGGCTTCAAACCCGGCCCTTGCAGCACCAAGTTGTCCGGCAATTCCGCTTGTGCTATTTTGATAAAGCGCGCCACGTCCTCTCCGCGCATCGCGATGTCGATGTCGTCGTCCCAAGGAATGAAGCCTCTGTGGCGCAATGCGCCGAGCAGCGTTCCCCCATCGAGCCAATAAGGTATATCATGCGCGTCGCATAAGTCGCGCACCTGCTTCAAAATGTCCAACTGTTTGAGCTGAACGGGCCGCAAATGCTTCGCTTGATAAGCCGCCAAGTCCGCGCCATCGCAATCGGCGCCGCGCGGCATCAGCGCCTCCAGCGTTAGGAGGTCTTCCTTGTAGGTCAGTTTGCGGTTGCGCTCATCGCCGGCCACTTGCGCGATGTCCACCTCCGGACAATACGTGCTCACCACGCCGCAATCGTCCGTCGCGGCAAAGTCGGGATCGGCCAAAGCCTTTTCGTAAGCCCGCTCGAGCAGTTCGCGGCGAAAGCCCTGCGGCGTTTGCACGCGGCGCAGACTGTTTCGCGGCAGCGTATGCGTCGTTTGGCCCTCCAAGCGCACAATCGTATCCGTCACGGGTTGCAATACGTTGACCGCCTCGGCCGTTTCCAAGGCGCGGCATACGGAAGTAATGATCGTTTCCGTCACCAATGGGCGTGCGGCGTCGTGCAATAAAAGGTTGACCTCGCGCCCTTCACAAGCCTTGAGCGCCGCCAGCGTAGAGTCGTAGCGTTCTGCACCGCCGGAGATCACGTTTTTCACTTTCTCCCACCCATTTTCCGTCACCATGCGGCTCACTTCCTCGACGTAATCGGGGTGAACGACGATGATGACTTCTGCAATCAGCGGGTGCAGGGCAAAGGCTTCGACGGCATACGCCAAAACGGTGCGCCCCCGAAGCTTCAAAAATTGCTTTGGCTGGCTTTCGCCGAAGCGCTTCCCACTGCCACCGGCCAAGATGGCGGCTATATTTTTTTGCATAATCTTAGATTTTACAAACGCCAAGCAAGTGCGCATCGGGCGCAGTCTGCACGGCGCGCGCAAGTGTTCGTTTCGTGGGCAAATTTAATGGTTTTCTACGCGTTTTCGCCCTTTTCTTCGTTTTTCTCCTCGCAGATGCCGCCGCGAAGCAGCGCCGCGCGCCGCCGCAGCATCGTATATTTTGTTTCCGTGACTGATAACGGGGCGCACGAAGACGCAGCACGGGAGCTTTTCATCGTGAGCGCAAACCTTTTTTATCACGAGCGCAAACGTTTTTTATCGTGAGCGCAAAGGTTTACGCTCGTGATGAAAAAGGTAGGCGACCGAATATGGATGCACAAAAAATTAACATAAAGAATTAGAAAACAAATAATTGAACGACAAAAAGAGCGCCCTCCGCTTACGCTCGAGCGAGGGCCGAAAGCGTGGGAACTATAAAGCGGACGGCAAGGCCTAAGCTACTGAAGCGTACGCGCGGCGGGAGCATTGCCATTTGCGGCGGAAGAATCGGATAGTTTACCCGACTTTTTTACGTATCTTTGCCCACTGAAAGTTTACATAACACTTCATTTCTCTGTATGCAAACACGTCAGACGTATATCAACTTTTTCCGCCCCCTTATCCGTGTGGTCGGACTCACGCTCTTGGCCGGATTTATTCTTCGCTTGGTTTTAATCTTCAATCCACAAACAATTGGCAGTTTGCCGTTTGGCGGACTCGTCTTGGCCTTTGTGCGCGGCGCTCTGACTGACGCCTGTGTGGGCTTGTTGGGGGGATTCGGTATTTTCCTCAACTACCTCTTTATCTCCGAAAGCAAATATCGCCGGCCGCTCAATTACGTCTTGGGCGCACTGCTCTTGGTCATCCTCCTCTATTTGTCGTTCTTCGATAAAAGTTTGACGGAATTTAATAAGGGCCTGACGCGCGTTCTGACTTATCTATCCCTCTATAAGGCGGTGAGTTTCGGCCTTCGTTGGGCCTTTCCCCGCATTCGGCCGGTGTATAGTAAGGTGGTGTTCTTCTTGACCGTATTCGTCTTCGTCACGGCCTTGCTCGTCGATACCGTTTCGGCTTATTTCTTTTGGGGAGAATTTGGCGTGCGCTATAATTTTATAGCTGTCGACTACTTGGTTTACACGAATGAGGTCATCGGAAACATCTTTGAATCTTACCCGATGGTGCCGCTGCTGATTGGCTTGGGCATTACGTCGCTGCTGATTACGTCTTTCGTGGTCCTGCAAAAGCGAAAAATCGTTGTTCCGCAGGCTTCGCTCGGTGTAAAACTGCGGGCGGCGGGCCTTTATCTGACGGCCTGCATCGTAGCCTTGCTCGGCGCGGTAGGACTTACATCGTTGCACCTGAGTAGTAACCAGTATGTCAACGAATTGGGGGACAACGGACTCTGCAAATTTGTGGAAGCGTTTCGCTCCAGCCAACTCAATTACGACCAATTCTACTTGACCATGTCGCCGCAGAAGGCGAAGGATATGATGCAGCGCTTGTATCCGGCTAAAATCGAAGATCCGCTGCCTGAAACGCGCAAGAATATCGTGCTGATAATGGTGGAGAGCTTGAGCGCCGACTATATGGCGGCCTTTGGCAATCAGGATCATCTGACGCCTTACTTGGATAGTTTGGCGCAACATAGTTTGTTCTTCGAAAGCCTCTACGCCTGCGGCAATCGTACGGTGCGCGGATTGGAGGCCGTCACCTTGTGTCAGCCGCCTTGTCCCGGCGAGAGCAAGATCAAGCAGTCCAACAACACGGGCTTGTACACCGTGGGCACGATTCTGCGCCAAAAGGGCTACCGCACGCAATTTCTCTACGGCGGCGACAGCTATTTCGACAATATGCGGGCCTTCTTCGGCGGAAACGGCTACGAGATCATTGATAAGACGACGATGCGGCCGGAAGAGATAACGTGCAGCACCGTCTGGGGCGCTTGTGATGAGGATTTGTTCAACCACGCGCTGCGCGTATTCGATCAGAATGCGGCGCAAGGGAAGCCTTTTTACGCGCATCTGATGACGACGAGCAACCATCGCCCGTACATTTATCCGGAAGGTAAGATCGACATTCCGCCCACTGCGCGCTCGCGGAGCGGCGGCGTGAAGTACACGGATTATGCCATAGGTCGCTTCTTGAAAGATGCGGAAAAGCACGCGTGGTTTAAGCAGACGGTCTTCGTCATCATAGCCGACCACTGCGCTTCGAGCGCCGGCAGCACGGAAGTGCCGCTCGAACGCTACCACATTCCGGCTATGATCTACGCGCCGGGCTTTGTGAAGCCGGGCAAGGTGGGGCATCTGGTGAGTCAGGTGGATATGATGCCGACTGTATTCGGACTCTTGCACTTCAGTTATCAAGCGCCGTTCTGCGGCCGCAATGCCTTGCACCCCAATTACGTACAGCGCGCCTTCGCCGCTACGTATCAGGATATGGGTTATCTGCGCGAGAATATCTTTACTTTGCTCTCACCGACGCGACGCGTAATGCAGCAGATCGCTACGCCGACACCTCAGCATACTTACACGCAGCGCCCGATGCCGCAACGCAACCAAAAAATGGTGGAAGAAGCCGTGGCGCATTATCAGACGGGCGGTAGACAATAAATAATGCGTCACTCTACGTCGCGAGCAAAATAGGAACGACTGCCGGACGAATGGAAATGGTGAAAACTACGCTATTCCTCGCCTCTTTTCCCAAAAAGGGAGGTATTTTAACAAGTCTGCCGGAGAAAAAGCAGGAAATGGGACTGACAGCCTCAAACTTTTTATAAATTTGCGGTTTACTATGCTGCTCTACTTTAGCGGGTAGAGGCGGAATGCATAACTTTTTAATCTAAATAGAGAACAAAATGAAACCTGCTCAGGGTAAACTTGGCGTGCTATGCGTCGGAATGGGGGCTGTGACCACTACTTTTATCGCCGGAACGCTGATGTATCGGAAAGGACTCGGACTACCGGGCGGCGCCGTCACGCAAATGGCAAAAATTCGCGTAGGTCGAGGCGATAAAAAACAGTATAAAAAGGTCGGAGAGATCGTCCCGCTGGTTAGCGTGGATGATATGGTCTTCGGCGGATGGGATATTTTTACGGACAATGCTTATGAAAGTGCCCTGAATGCCGGCGTTTTGTTGGCAAAAGATATAGATCCGGTGCGCGACGAATTGAAGGCTATCCGCCCGATGGCGGCTGCCTTTGACCCGAAATTTGTCTCACGCTTGCACGGGGAACACATTAAGCAAGGTACGCGCCTCGAACTGGTGGAGCAACTGCGTGAGGATATTCGCCGCTTCAAAGCGGAGAACAACTGTGAGCGCGTTGTGGTGCTGTGGGCGGCTTCTACGGAAATTTATGTGCCTTATTTTGAACCGGTACATTGGCCGCGCTCGAAGCGGCTATGGCAGCCGACGATCAGGAACACGTGGCGCCTTCTATGTGCTACGCTTATGCGGCTATGGCGGAAGATGCGCCTTTCGTGATGGGAGCGCCTAATACGTGCATCGATATTCCGGCAATGTGGGAGATGGCTGAAGCAAAACAGTTGCCCATCGCCGGAAAAGACTTCAAAACGGGACAAACGCTGATGAAAACGGTGCTGGCTCCGATGCTGCGCACGCGTTGCTTGGGCTTGGCGGGCTGGTTCTCGACCAATATTCTCGGCAATCGCGACGGCGAGGTGCTGGATGCGCCTGAAAATTTCCACACGAAGGAGGTGAGTAAGCTCGGCGTGATAGATACGATCTTGAAAGCTGATGAGCAACCGGAACTTTATGGAGATATTTACCACAAGGTACGCATCAATTATTACCCACCACGCGGCGATGCGAAAGAAGGTTGGGACAACTTGGATATTTACGGTTGGATGGGAAAGGATTATGGGATGCAGATCAAGGTAGACTTCCTCTGCCGCGACTCAATCCTTGCTGCGCCGATCGTCTTGGACCTCGTCGTGTGTGCAGATTTGGCGCATCGCGCCGGCTTAAAAGGCATTCAGCGCTGGATGAGTTTCTTCCTGAAGAGCCCAATGCACGATTTTACGCAGGGAGAAGAACCTATTCACGATCTTTTCCAACAGTACATTCTCTTT
>ERZ773050.1925-NODE-1925-length-11247-cov-3.939600_pt1 | contig 11247 bp, 12 predicted proteins | sample MGYA00580632_ERZ773050 | MGnify/ENA primary metagenome ERZ773050 (study PRJEB29015, sample SAMEA2738123) | human oral metagenome | biome: human oral; feature: human-associated habitat; material: saliva | place: China | collected 2166 ... | reverse complement strand
ATAAACTAGATAATCTATTATAAAAAGAACAGCCAAAATAAGTGCTGTTCTTTTTCTTATTGAAAATAAAATAACTAAGCTCTACCAAAAATTACTTGGTATTTTCACGAACCATTCTTTCAAAATAATTATCTATACTTTCGGAACTTTTAGTTATTCCCTCCGTTTTATACTTTTCTAAACTTTCCTTAATTGCATTCTGAGTGACTTCATTATACTCGGTTATATCTCTCATACGAGGATTATTAACTAAATTTTCTACCATAGCTTCCTCCAATTTTTGATAGATGAGAACTCTATCATTTAAAAAATTCTTTTTCACCAATGAGCCAATATTGGTTTTAGGTGACAATAAATCACTAACTAAAAGAATATCTACATTTCCACTAAAGATGGTCGAAAGATGCCCATATACATCCATAAATTTCGTTATATCTCCTAATTCTAAAGCAATATCTATATCACTATTTTCGTCTTCTTCTCCTCTTGCATAGGAACCAAACAAGTAGACTTTTGATACGTTATATCGTTTAGCAATAGGCTCAATCTTAGCCTTAATTTCATCTATTGTATAAAGCATGAGAACCTCTTTATTACCCAGAAAGGTAGTTCTAACATCGAATAATAAAAATTATTCATTATCGAAAAATTCAAATACATCTTCCTTACTACTAAAATCAAGTTTAACAAGTTTTGACTTTTCTTTCACAAAAGAATTAATATCTCTTTTTGCTTGTTCGACTTCAAGCTTTGAATAATTTTCTTGATTGTATAACATGATATCTCTCCTTGAATAGTATATACCTATTGTATATTTTTACATAAAACGAATCAAGTTTAATACAAAATATGTTAAATATTTTCTTCTAAATTTAGCAAAAAAATATTTTTAAGTAATTTTAAGTAACTCTGAAAGAAAAAATTGGAAGAAAAAATAAAAAGACAAGGCTCGAAAACCTTGTCTTTATTACTATACCGGCGGCCAACAAACTAGCGTTAAAATAAGTTAAAATAAATAACCAAAAAGCGATTAAATCAAGATGTTATCACACGCTAGTTAGTATTCAAAATTGAGAAGTTGACCAATGGTTGACCAAATAAATTTTTAGTTTTTGCTATAATTTCTAAGTTGAAAAATTTAATAATCACAATTTTTGATACATAGTTCGATATCGTGTTCGGCGCAATCGGTATAGTCCAATATTCATTCTCAAAATTGGTTTAAATAGTACAGTCTTTTAAATTAATTTTGTGAATCCAAAAAATCTTCCTACAAACGTAAGAAGATTTTTTTAATTATTCTATAATTGTATAATCTCCACTATCTAACAAGTCTATTACTTTTTGAACAAATTGAGTTGAAAGTAAATCTACTATATCAGCTCCATGAGTTTGAAAATTCTCATCTATTTCTTTGATTTCCAATTGAGTATTTTTTTCTACCCTTTCTTCTGTAATTGGGGTATGAAAACTATATTCACCAATTTCATAATACAAGAAATATAAATATTTTTTCTCACCTAAGCTATAATCAAAAAAGTCAACTTCCTTATTTCTATCGTAGTCATAGTAACTATTTTCCCAAACAATATCATTTCTTTTTTCATTATATAGTTTTTCATAATTTTTTTGATAACTATAGACTCGTTGTATTTTTTCCCTGTCATACTTTTTATGAATTAGTTTGGGGCTGAAGTTTAATAATAAATCTTCTTTCATACTATAGTATTTTTCTTTTTGTTCCTTTGCATTTTCAATATTATCTTCTTTGTATTTATAGAACCCACCTTGCTTATAATCTTTTATTTTATCTCGATAGTTTTTTGCTCTTTTATTAACAGAATATATACATTCTGCAATAATTTGATTTGTTATTTTTTTATTCTTAATTAAATCAGTATATCTCTTAGGAGTTCTCATTTTTTAACCCTCATATTGTTTCTATCTTATAGTATATATTTTAACAAAAATCTTCTTATTATAAAACAAGAAGATTTTTTATTATTCTAGTTCTTTCTACGTACTGTTACAAGTCCAAATGCTCCAAGAATTGCACCGAGTACCAACATTGCAACACTTGATGACTCGCCTGTATCTGGCAATGATTTTGCTCGTTCTACTCGTGAATAAATTGGCTTACTTGATACTTGTTGCTGACTTGTGTACGCTTGACTATTAACAGTAACATTGCCTTTGTCATCAATAGTGACTACCTTATTATCGTCAAGTCCTCTGTTCAAACTGTTAATGTCAAATTCAGGAAGTTCATCAGCAATTGGTGCTCCATTAGGAATAGCAACAATAGTTCCGTCAGGCAATGTTGCAATAACGTTATCTTTTGCTTTTTCTTCCAAATCTTGAAGTTTGTCAAATTTTTCTTGAATTGCATTAAGTTTAGCTTGTTCAACATCAAGTGTTGATTTGATTGTTTCAACAAGAGATTTAGCGTTTTGAGCTTTAGCTTCAGCATTTTTAAGTGCTTCTTGTTTTTCAGCCAATGTAGTTTTAGCTTTAGCCAATTTAATTGGTGCTTCAACGTAACCTTTTAGTTCTTCAGCAAGAGCTTTAGCTTCTTCAACTAAACGGTCTTTTTCTTCAACCAATTTAGCCTTTTGCGCTTGAAGTTCTTCAAGTTTCTTTTCTTGAGTACGAAGTTCTACTTTAGCATCGCTGTAGTTTTGAACTTTGATTTCTTGAACACGTTTAGCTGATTCAAGAGCTGATTTAGCATCATCAAGAGCTTGTTTCTTAGAAGCAAGGTCAGCTGAGAAGTTATCAACTGCTTTTTGAGCTTCAGCTTGACGTTTTTGTGCATTGTCAAGAGCAAGTTTTGCAAGGCGCAAATTGTTTTCAGCAATAGTAGTTTGGATTGGTGTAGCAGTAGCATCAGCCAATGTCTTTTCTGCTGAAGTTTTAAGGTCTAAAGCGTTAGCATAGTCAGTTGATGCTTGTTTAAGAGCATCATTTGCTTTTTCTGAAGCAGTTTGAGCTGTAGCTTTTTCAGCTTTAGCATCTTCATAGGCTTTTTGGATAGCTTCAGCATTGGTTGGGTTAGTGAGTGGTTTACCCGCACCACTAAACACAATTACTAACCAGTAGTCACCGTTGATGTTTGCAACATCAAGTCCAACCTTTGACGCACCGTCAAGGTTGGCTTTTAAGTGTCCCCATTCTGCATGAGCATCAGCAAATGATGTTCCTAATAATGCATTAGCAACAGCTTCTTTCAAATCATGCATGTTTTGGAAGTTTTTCTTTATGCCTAGACGAGCTAGGTTTTCAACTCCGCCCGTAATGTGTCCGTGTGTAAGTGGACTCTTACCACGTTCTTTATAAGCTTTAGCTTTTTCACTAGCAAACGAAATAGCTTCTTTTGTGACACCAGTGTTTTCTTTTGATGCAACAAGATATTTACTATTGTCTTTTAATTGTTCACGAATTTGTTTTAATCCGTCAGCATATAAATGTGAAATAGCTTCTTTTTGAGCATCTGTTAAATGGTCGATGTCAACAGGTTGATTTTTAGCGTTTTTACCAATTGAAATTTCTGTATTTTCAATAGCTTTAGCACCAGAGTCAGTCATAAAGTCATCGTCACCTGATGCGATGTCTTCTTTGAATTGTGTCAAATCTGGAATTTTGACAATATCAACGCTATCCAAAGCTTTTGTAGCTTTATCAAGTTTATCTTCAGCTTGAGAAAGTTTTGTTGTAGCACCATTAGCTTTTGTAGTAGCTGATTCAAGGTTGCTTTTAGCATCATTAACTAAAGTTGCTTTAGCATCAACATCTGCTTGCGCATTGTCAATAGTTTCTTGACGTTTTTCGTCAGCTTTCTTAGCATCAGTTAAAGCTGTGTCTGCAAGAGTAACATTCTTTTCAGCACTCTTAGTTTCAGCTTTAGCTTCGTCAAGTTTATCTTCAGCTTGAGCGAGTCCAGTTCCTGAAATTGCGTCTTTAGCTGATTGAACTTGAGCTTCTTTAGCAGAAACATCAGCATTAGCATCTTTAAGAGCTTGTTCAGCGTTAGACACGTCTGTTTGAGCTTTAGCTACAGCTTCAGTTTGAGTTGCGATATTTGCATCAGCAGTAGCTGTTTCTTTTGCATTAGCGTCTTGGTCAGCAAGATTAGCCTTTTGGTCTGCTTTATTAGCGTTAATGTTTTCAGGCGTAGCTTTAGAAGCAACTTCTTCAGCATGCTTAACAGCTTCAGTAGCTTTAGTTACATCTGATTGAGCGTTAGACACTTGCTTGTCAGCTTCATTAGCTTTATCTTGTGCATCAGTAAGTTGTTCTTTAGTTTGTTTAACAACTTCTTTTTGAGCATTAAGAGCTGGTTTTACGTCTGATGATTTCTTGAGCTCTTCTTTTATTCCCTCTCCTAAATTGATTTCCGGTTCATTTACAGCACTAGTATTCTCTTTAGCGAATGCCGGAGTTCCAATTGTCGCAAGCGTGATTGCTGTACCAGTCAGAATAATTTTTAGTTTGTTATTATTCATAAGTTCTCCATTTTTATGTGATTCAACCTTTAAAAGTTGTTTTTCCTCAAGTATATCATACAAAAACAACTTTGTAAAGTTGTATACAACCTTTTAAGAAGTTAATATTTCATACGAAAAACTGTAGTATAAAGAATTGAGGTAAACTATGAAACAATCATTGAGAATCTATATTGCAAAGCGAATTCGCCTTTTAAGGCTGAAAAAAGGTTTAACACAAGAGCAAGTCGAAGAGAAAGCTGAGTTGGGGACAAATTATGTTTATAAACTTGAGCATTTAGAAACTAATATCAAAATCAACACACTTGAAAAAGTGATGGATGCTCTTGATTGCGATATCGCAACATTTTTTGATATAACTACTAAAGATGAAAATCCTGAAATAGCAGAATTAATAACTGAGTTAAAAAATCTACCAGACATTAAACAAAATGAGGTTCTTACCGCTTTTCACATCATATTAAAACAAATGAAATAAACCACAAAATTTGTGGTTTATTTTTTATTCATCAAATCAACAGTCCACCTATTTAAATTATCAGTTAAAACTATTTCTCCTTCCAATTGTTCCTGATAATGAATCATAGACTTTATAAATGTATCTATCGATTTCGAAAAATCGAATTGTGGATGAAACTTAGAATTCTCTCCAGGTAATGAATCAAACGTCATTTCTGTAACTAATGATAAATTTTGTAAAATTAAATCAAAAAAATCTTCCCCTCTATCAAATAGAGCTCCTTTTGAAACCATATCTAAAAGTTCAGTCTCAAAAAAATTATTAATCTTTTTATCTAATTTAGTGGTATACAAATCACTAAAATAATTAGTATGTCGCTCAAAAAAATCTTCCTTATAGTATTTGTATAAAAGTTGCATAGCTAATAAACTTTTTTCATTACCTTTTTCAATCTTAAAGCTTGGAAATAATAAGCTAATTCCATCACCATATCTATTTTCCCATTCCCTGATGGCCAAATCATACGCGAACGGAACATAGTAACTCAAAGATTTTTCTATTAACTCTGTTTCTTTCTTTAAAAGATAATTCATACCTGTAAAAAATAACATCCCAAAGTAAGATTCCCGTTCCATTCTATTTCCCCAAATTAAAGTATATGAATCTGTAAATTTCATATTTTTAACAATTTCAAAAGCAAAAGCCGGTGTCAAAAGATACGGATTTTTTTTATATCTTTTATTATTGACGATATTACTTACAACGTTCGGGTCTCTTAACAAAATATCAATATTTTGTAACTTTTTATCTTTTTTTCTATATTTCACACGTTGACTAATCATTCTATAAATTTCTTCATCAATTTTCATATAGTTTCTCTTTTCTTTAGTTTGTAATATTAGTATAACATAGACTTGGGTGGTTTTTTAATTTTTTTGTACAATAAAATGGTCAATTCAAACCCAATTTTTAAAATTATAATAGATTCATGATAGTTGGTAGCTATCAAAAATAATTTAATAAAGGAGGCCCTTTTATATGGCATTTTTTAAAAAAACTAACGGCTACAGTGTTAGTCTTGCAGAACAAGCTCTTTCAGATGAAGTTGTAAAATTAGCTGGTAAACAACTTGAGACTCAATTTGAATTTGAAAAAACTGGTGAAATTAATAAGGGTAAAGAAAAAATGAAACGTACTGATAAAATTTTAGGTTATCAAGTTTACGTTGCAACTGACAATCATAACCCATTTAAGGTAAAATTTTTACCTGATAATAAACCAGATTTATCAAAATTTGAAATTGGCGATATTGTTGAGTTTGAAGATTTAGAAGCATTCGAAAATCAGTACGGACAACTTTATTTCAGGGCAAAAGATATTAAGAAGAAAGGAAAATAATGCATGGCTTTTTTAATGAATAAAAGCCAAAATCAAGCTACATCAGCAACTTCTGCTGATGTAGTTGAATTTGGTAAAAACAAATTCGAATTAGAACAATTCATTCTAAGAAATTTGAATAATGCTCTAGATATTAATAATGAATCATCATATCTTGGTTCGTTTAATATTAAGGTCGCAAGTAATGACACGGGATTCTTTTACATTGCAAATCTCCCGGTCTCGTACTCACTTGATTCGCAACTTTACTTTAATATATTTGCAATTTGTTCTGGTATACTCTACCCCTATAAAACACTCTTACCTCAAAATAATGCTTTCTTTATCCCGTACGACACTACTAATCCAAACTTAGCTCGAGCTTTCTTCTTTCCATGGCTTGATGGGATTCCAACCCGTTTAAAGATTGATAATCTTCCATCCTTTATTAAAGAGAACGTATCAGAAAATGCTCTCCCAATCATGGCGAACAACATTTGTAATATCTCTATGAAATCGGTTACACATTTGGCGGTAAGTGGTGCATCTGGTTCGGGTAAGACTCACTTTTTGCGTTATTTGATTACTTGTCTAAAATCATTTACTAACCAAATTATTTGCGTTGACCCCAAGCTTTCGGATATTTATTTGTTAAGTAAAGAATTAGGTTTGGAAGTATTAGCTCCAACTCAGGGGGAAAATTTGAACAGCTTCCTGACTGTAGTGAATGAGACTTTATCAAAAATCATCAGAAAGATTTATGAACGAGGAGAGATATTATTAACAAAACCAGATACTAAGTTCGAACGCATTTATATTGTAATAGATGAGCTGTTAGCATTGGTTCAAGGAAGCTCAAAGCAGTCTCGTGAAGCATTTGGGCAATTGCTTGGAACGATTGCTCTGCTGGGTCGTCAGACCTCAATTTCACTCATTTTATGCAGTCAACGTTTTGATGCGACTGCATTTGCAGGGAATACAGCAGTTCGAGAACAAATCAACTGTATCTTTATTCTAGGTGAGATAAATGCGAATACTTGCCAGTTTTTGCTCCCAAATACAAATGTCGATAATATTGTAGTTCCCTCTGGAATCGGTACTGGTATAGTCAAGTTTACAGATAATGACCATCGGACGCATATTATGCCACTGCTAACCCCAACATATACGATTAGAAAGGAACAAAGTATATGAGAAATTATTTCAATCAATATAATGTAATTAATTTTACAGTTTTTATTTTATTAATATTCTTTATTATAGAACGTTTAGCAACGTTTTTAATTATTCAAATTCATTTAGAAACGTTCTATTATTTTGTAATGTCTATTTGGATATTGCGTTTAATTACAGTAAGTGCATTGTCTGTCTTATTAATAACAATTGGTATAGATTTTATATCTCGAAGTGCTGATTCTGATTCTTTCATCAATAGCATCAAATCCTATCTAGCTACTAGGAAAATTCGTCGTTATTGTACTCACATCAATGTAGAGCCGTCAATGGAAGAATCTTCACGTTATTTGAATACAAAACAAGTCATTGTAAAGAAAGCCAATCGTTCATTAAAAGCATTGACTGTCACTTATTATAAAGATTGTGCAGTATTAAATGGAAGATTGCCCTCAAATAATGAAAGTGCTGATATTATTGAAAAATTATTTCCAAAGATAAAAAAGGAATTGAATTATTTAGATAAAGATTATCAATTCAACGATATTATTAGAGACCCTGAAGGTAAAAATTTTTCATCTGTTGCTAAATGTAATATTAGTGAAGTCTATCCTATTAAAAATAATGATGGTTAATAGTGCGGTGTACTGCTACCGCAGGTAGGCAGGTACACCAGCACATATACGCGACTAGTTATATGTCTAGGGTGTTGTGTAAAGCTAGTATTACCTTTACACAACATCAAAGACAAGACAAAAAGAAAGTAAGGAATTTATAACATGTCAAAAGAACTTAATTCTCAATACAAAGCCAGCTCTTTCTGCTGTACTTTAAATAATATTGATAAACTTTTCAATGTTAATGATACAAGTTTTAATGATGAAAAATATTCAGATGAAACTCGTAAACAAGTCGATGAATTTCGTAACAATCTTGACCCAAATAAAAATTATAGTCCCGAAGAAATGGTTGAACATCTAATTTATCTCTGGGTTGACGGTAAAGAAGAAACTCGTTCAGCAGCTGCAAATTATGAGATAGGAGATAATGGTAATCATCACTCCCATCTGATTTTAGAAGCAAAAAATCAGACACGTTTTTCAGCTATCAAAAAGCTCTACCCCACTATTCATGTTGAGCTGACTCGTGGAACTCGTGAACAAGTCATAGCATATCTCAATAAGACAGGGAAGCATGAAGAAAAAGCTCATACAACTGTTGTTCCGATGATGAATCATGGTATTATTGAAGCGAATCAACAAGGAAAAAGAAAAGATTTAGAAGTAATTCAAGAGTTACTTGAAGCTGGTCTATCCCCTGAAGAGATTATGCGTCAAAATTTATCTTATCGCAAGTTTTCAAAAATGATTAAAGAGCATTATTATCAGATGCAAGTCGCTAACGCTCCTTTGGTCAAGAACATCACTGTATATTGGCATTTGGGAGGTTCAGGAACAGGTAAAAGTTATATGCAAGTTCGTTTAAAAGAAGAATTTGGCATTGAAAATGTTTATGTTTTATCAGATTATGGTACAGGGGGGCTTGATAATTATACCGGAGAATCAATTTTATTTATGGATGAATTTAAAGGGGATATTGATTATCAAACATTTTTAAAGTTGCTAGATGTATATCCAAACCAAGTTCATGCACGTTACAGCAATGTATATGCTTTATGGGATACAGTCCATATCTCTAGCATCTTCACACCATACCAAATTTATAAAATGTTGGTTGCACACGACAAACAGAAGTACGACCCCATCACTCAACTAAATCGTCGTATTCATTACATTGTTTATCATGTTAAAATTGATGATAATCAATACAAGGAATTAACGTTTGAAATGAGACAATATCTTGAGCTAATAGAACAAAAACAATCTATTGAAGAAATTGCACAAGAACTCATTAGCAAAGGAATAGACACTGCTACTGAGGATATCTTATCAGAAACAAAAAAAAGAAATCGCTGATTCCTCTATCGACCAAGCAGAAAAAAACAGCGATAACTAAAATTAGTGGAAATAATAAATACTATTTCTGCTTCTATTTTATCATAGAAAGAGAAAAAATTATATGAAAGATAAAATTTTAATCAAAATAGACAATTTAGAAGTAAATCTTCCTAAAACACATATCATTATTGAAAAAGATGAATATCTTGAGTTAAAAAACAAGGCTTCACAGGGACAATATATGAGCTTATCTGAGGTTTTAGAGATGATTTCAGTATCTCGCCCTTGGTTCTTGGAACATGTTCTTTATCAGCCTTATATTCGTTCTAAAATTGATATTGAGAAAAACAAAGAAGGTTTTGTGAAGTATCCTCAAAATCAAGGAGGGCGCTACTACTTTTTAGCAAGCAAAACAAAACAATTTTTTGAAGAAAATTTTGCAGAAATTTTTAGTTTATGATACGATAATCAAGATAATATCTTGATTATCGTCTTTTAGAAAGAGGTAATCATGTCAGTTTCATATAGAAAACGAGGAAAAAAGAATTTATGGGATTATAGAATTTTTGATAAAAATAAAAAGGTAGTTGCTTCAAATTCAGGATTTAAGACAAAAAGAGAAGCAGAAATTGAGGCACTAGCTCTTGAGTTAAAATTGTTTAATGGTGCAATAATTGATAAAAACATTCCATTCTATGCTCTATGGGAGAAGTGGTTAGAATTAACAGTTAAACCACTTGGAAAAGCAGAGACTACATTTAATAAACATTTATTGCGTGGTAAGTTTATCAAAGAATATTTTAAAGAAAAACCAGCTTTAAAAATCAAAGCAAGCGAATATCAAGCATTTATTAATAAGTACGCTGAAACAAATTGTCGTGACAATGTTAGTAGAATGAATGCGGAAATTAGAAATGTGATTGTGTTTGCTAAAAGAGATAAGCTCAATATAGAAGATTTTACTGAAGGTGTCATTCTTTCAGGTCGTCCACCCAAAAAAAGAAGAGATGAAAAATATATTCATAGTTTTGATGACTATCAAAAACTAGTAACATATTTAGAAAACAATCTTGATTTAACAACTTCGATTGTACCGTATTTACTTTTAATTCAACTAAAAACAGGATTACGTGCAGGAGAGGTTGCAGGTCTCACTTGGGATTGTGTATTGTGGAAAAGTTCAGAAATCAAAACTTATAGACGATATGATACAGCTAGAAAACGTTGGGCAAACCCAAAGACAGAAGAATCAGTCCGTACAATACCAATTGATAATGATACTTTAACTATTTTAAAGAAATTAAAACAAGAGCAAACTGTATTCATTGAAAACGGCACAATTACAAATAACGAAAATATGATTTTAGTAGATTTGAATTATAAGATTGTAACAAATTCAGGAATCAATAAGCATTTAAAGCAAATTTTAAAAAATTTGAAAATTTATCCGCAGAATATGACAAGTACAGGTCTGAGACACACTTATTGTTCAACTATGTTAGCAATGGGTGTTGATATTTGGGCAGTTTCAAAGTTAATGGGGCATCGAGATATTAAACAAATAACTGAAACTTACGGCCATCTAATAAAGGAAAAAGCAGAAATTGAAAACAATAAAGTTCGGTCAATATTAACAAGTTTAGTTGAAAAAGAGAATTGTTGACCATAAGTTGACCAAAGCAAAAAGAAACGTTGATTTAACAACGTTTCTTAATACTATTCTATACCGGCGGCCGGGGTCGAACCGGCACGTCCTTGCGGACACTGGATTTTGAGT
>ERZ773050.1922-NODE-1922-length-11250-cov-3.211702_pt1 | contig 11250 bp, 5 predicted proteins | sample MGYA00580632_ERZ773050 | MGnify/ENA primary metagenome ERZ773050 (study PRJEB29015, sample SAMEA2738123) | human oral metagenome | biome: human oral; feature: human-associated habitat; material: saliva | place: China | collected 2166 ... | reverse complement strand
CAACGCCAAGACGGCTAGCTGCGGCACGAGCCTTGTCGCGGTTATATGTTTCAGTGCTATCTGCATCCTGTGTATATTCCGCAGTACCTGACCCGAGCGCAGCACAGGCATCGGAATACTCTAAAACAGCCCAACTCATATACGTCTTAAAATGAGAAATAGCTTCGTCGAGTTTATCCGTCCCTTCTTTCGCTGGTTCCGGGAAGGAATAACACTTGAGAAGTAAATTGTCCAAAGAGGCTCCAACTTGCGCCAAGTCCTCAGCGTCAGTCCATTGCGCTTTCTCGACAATTCCAACAGCCTCACGGTCGAAGCTAATATTCGTCATTTGAACCTCTCAATGCTCGAACACGCGAAGCGCGGATCACCATCGGTCGTACGTTACTACTGAAGGATAACATTTCAACCTTAAGGAAACCTAAATTGAAGGCTGTCGCTTACAGGCAAACAGCTACGAGTTAAATCCACTAGCCTTACTTCGATGACGGCTGAGGGACCTGTCCGTGTTGGTTTGCGTCTTGTTGAGTTTCGAACTGATGCTGCAGCACATCATGGAAATCACTTTCTGTTCCCATGAAATAGCGGTTAACCGCGGCTCGCTGTTCTTTAGTTAACGAATCATAAGGTTCTAAAGTGCCATCCTCGTTGACGAACGGTAGTCCTTTTCTTGCCAGTGATTCACTCCCCGGCGACACATCAACAGTACCTACGCGTTCAGTCCAATATGGAGACTCATACAAGACACGGGTGAGCCCATGTTGCATAAGCTCATGAGCCGACTTATTCGCGTCATCACGTTCAGAGGCCCATACCTTCGTTTCATGATCAGTCGGCCAAACGACGTCTTCAGCTTTTCCAGCAGCAGATTTGATAATCGCCTTTGTTAAATCTTCGTCGCCGGGCAGCTGTTTTCCTGCATATTTCGCTACCTTTTCAACAATGAAGTCTACAATCTTTCGCGTATCCTTATTTGTTTTATCCAGATCCCTTGCAACTGCGGAATCCCTGTCAGCATCCGCATCAAAAGTCTCTTGAATAAGTTCGGTCCACTTGTCAGTTACGCGATTGACCATACCCGAACGCGAACCGTAGTTAGGGTCATGAAGAACATTCGCAGCTTCATCCATATAGTTCGTAAACGCCGAAATCTGAACAGCTTTCAAAGCAGGTAGTCGACCACTCTCATACTGATCATCCAAGGGGTTATTTGGGTCGCCTGGATCTATGACCTTGGGCTGGTCAAAAGCCAGGTCCTCAAACAAACCACCTTTGCCTGAGAAGCGCTCAACCATATCGCGAGTAAAGACTGCACTCACAGCGCCATGCGCACCTTCATCCGATCCGGCACTCATTCCGGTTTCACTATTGTTATTCATCGCTGCGGCAAGATCACTGACATACGGCGAAATAATTGAACCCATCCACGATCTTAAAGCGGCACTATTGCGACCAAAAACATCTTCGCCCTTAATCTTATCGCCCATGCCCCAGCCACTATTATCCTGGTCCAGTCCCTCCTGATATGCGGCCATTGCATTCGCCGCAATCGACGCTCGATGATGTGCATCCTCTTTCCAAATCTTGTGCTGCTGTAGAGCCTCTTTGTACGAGTCCGAGTCCTTTCCACCTTCGTAATCAAGAGGGTCAGGGAGGAGAATTTCTGCGCCAGGCCTTGACGCGTCAGCAAGAACATCACCTAAGGCTTCGCCTTGATCGTAGAAAACCCTATCTCCATATTGTGCGCCTCCTCGCCAAGCAACAAGGTAGCGAACCATCGACATCGGCTCGGCGTCTTTGTCATAGGGTTTACCGACTTTCTCCGCGCTCTCAACCGGGTCAAAGTCAATATTCGAATCTAGAACGCGCCTAAGCGCGCCAAGGCGATTCTCTTCACTCTGATGAAGGATTGGTGCGCTCTTCTCGTCCAAACCATCCGGAGTATCGGACAGTTCAAGCGCCGCTTGCACCGGATCAAAGCGTTGCAGCGCTTTATCAGCCGGAAGGGTGGGATCACATCCACACAATTGATAGGCCTCGGGGATCACGCCCATTCCCAACCTGGTTTTGTAGCCTTGCGCATCGTGGTCAAATTTAACTATGTCGGTAAAAACTGATGAACCACTTGAGGGCTTGTCGTAGAAGTTTGCACTCAGCGTAAGAGAGGGATTCTCGCTGGCAGCATATCCAGCAAGCTGAGCAAAAATATCGTAGCCGAACAGTTTCTTTTCAGGGCGGAGATCCGTGCCGGGATGGGTGTATGTCGTCCGGCCGCTTTCTTTCAATTCATTAAGCTTCGTGTCAAAAATCTGTGAGACCGTTGCACCATCTTTACCAATCAGGTGCTCGGACATGAGATCGAAAGACGCTTGGGCATCAAGCGTCGTTGTCGATAGGTTGCTTCCTCCCATCGACATTACCATCAAGGCGCCAAGATTCTTGTTAAAGTCTTCAAAGGAGCTATTAGTTAGCAGACCATTGTTATCAAATCCAGTCGCATAAGCAGCAATCGACGCCTTATTGATATCGTCAATACTCACACGCTCCGCTACAGCAGCAGCAACATAGGGATTCGAAAGATGTTCGCCGTACTTTTCGTTAAACAAGCGGACATCCGCAGCTGTCATGGGTTCCTTTTTCAGAGCGTCCGCAATCTTCGGAGCAAGCTCTTGCGCGAATTGCCACTCTGCAGCGCTATCGACAATGGGAGTATCCGATCCGAAGATCGCCGCTCCAACGGCGCTGCGTCCAGCCTTTACGGCGTCACGAGGGACTACGCTATCCGCGATTCCATTGATTGTCTTTGCCGCTTCACTTGCAGCTGTGCTGAGCGCCGTAATCTTCTTGTCATACGAACTTTTTAGATCACTCTGCTTGCTGATCATCTCCTGACGAGCTCTTTCCAAAGCAGCTTCACGATCATAATCTGGGTCGCTTGCAGCATCAGCTTCAATTTGCGCGACCCTGTCGCAATAGTTGCTCAGCTCAGTATCCCACTCTTCCTGAAGTGTCTTGACCTCAGAAATAGCAGTATCAACCTCACCCCTCCAGGTTTCCAGCACACCCGCTGGCTCAGGGAATTTCCCTGACAAGGATGAGACTTTCGTGCCCATCGTCTGAATCTCGGTAACAACGGCCTGAGCTGTTTGCCCCGACCACTGCTCAGTGGGAATCGAGGCATTCTGAACAGCTTGAACATTGTTGGCCAACGCCGAACCCGTTGCCCTCCAATGCGAAGCGACTTCAGAAGCTGAAGAAACAGCCTTCGGAGCCTCTAGAGCCGAACTACCAGAACGAAAATCAACGTCACTCATTTGTTCCACTCAACTCCCAGGCGAGCTGCACGCTCACGGTTGTACTGCTCAGTGCTGTCAAAGTTCTTGCGAGCGCTATCAACCCCAGAACCCAAAGTCGCAAAAGCATCCGAATACTCTAAGACGACCATTGACATTGCGTCAGTAAAATTTTTCGCCGCCTGGAGCAACTCACTCGGGCCTTCACCCCCAGGACCGGGAAGAGCAAAAGCAACAGAGCTCGTTGAAATACGTTTAGCCGAGGCACCGATCCCCGCAAGAGTGTCAGCGTCAGTCCACTGGTCATTCGCAACAACGCCGACTCCGGCACTGTCGAAATTAATCTGGCCGGCGGTCGATTTTTCAGCTCCGGTCATTGGAAGTACTCTTCTCTTTCCAACGTGGTAACACCACTTGCCTGAGCAATACCTTCGTATTCCCATTTGGCGTGCGAATAGATCGATCATTAAATTACCAGTTCAACGACCTCTTCTTCAAAACACCGGAAAAACTCAAGCACACACCGTCTGATACGCGTTTAGCACCATCGCGATCATTGTTCCGAAGGCATCGCTACCACCAGAGAATTCTGGCTATCAGGCTCGCGACTCATCCCACGCCATCTGCGCCAAGAAGGTTCCTTGATCGCGCGAGACGACCAGGCCTCGGCCCTTGGGGAGCATACGCGGACGTTCGCGGCCAATGACCATGCCCTCTGAGGGGTTACCCGACATCATGATGCCCGTTGCTGACAGTTCAGACAGGGCCTGCAAAACAGACTCGTAGGCTGCGCGCGAAGCACCACCCATGCGGCGAGTAATCACCAGGTGGAAACCAATGTCTTGTGCCTGAGACAGCAAGGGAATCAGCGGTGCAAGCGGGGAACCACTCAAACCGCCCGTAGAAATCAAGTCGTAGTCATCGACCAAGACCCACGCTTCTGATCCCTTCCACCAGTTGCGCTGACGCAACTGCTCGGGAGTGACGTCGGGTCCTGGAAGACGCATGCGCAGCTGCTCGGCAACCGCTTCCATGCTGCCCAAGATCTCATCACGGTTCGAGATGTACATCGGCATGTCTTGCTCGCTCCACTCACCCAATAGGGAGCGGCGAACATCGACAACGACCAGCATGGCGCGCCGGCTTCCCGGCTTCGCCAAGACCTGATTGCCCAGGTTGCGCAAGAATGAGCTCTTTCCGCACTTCGCATCGCCAAAAACGTACATGTGCGACTCGTTGTCGAGGTCGAAAGTCCACGGCTTCAAGCGGCGTTCTTCCAGACCCAGAACGATCCTCTTCTGCGGACCGTGAATGGCCTCGATCTGCGAGACTGTGATCTTCTCAGGCAGCAGGCGCAGGCGCGGGCCAAGCTCGGTCGCGGAAGCAATGCGAACAAGGGTTGCCTCGACACCTTCACCGATCGTTTGAGGATCATGGATCCCATCGGCGCGCGGCAAGGCAACAAGCATGTGGTGACCCGTCATCGACAGACCGCGACCCGGGCGCCCCTCGGGGACCTTGCTTCCCTTTTCGCGGCGGAACTCCGAATCCGAAGGATCACCCATGCGCAGCTCAAGACGCGAACCGAAAATATCCTGCATCTGAAGACGGAAGTCCATCTTGCGCAACGCGGTCGCAATGAAGTGGACACCGAAGGAGAGCGCGCGCTCAGCCATGAGGCGAATACGGTCTTCCGCATCGGGGAAGTCGCTTCGCAGGGTTCCCCAACCGTCGACGACCAGGAAGATATCACCATAGCCATCGTCGAAGCGTCCCTGTGCACGGCCTCGGCGATAGGTCGCCATGGAGTCGATGCGGTTCGCACGGAAGTAGGCGGCGCGGTCCTCGATGATGCCCTCAATTTCAGAGACCATACGATTCAAGATGTCCTCGTCGTCTCGGGAAGCAACGCCCGCGATGTGGGCTGCGCCCTCAAAAGCCGCGAAAGTGCCCGAGAAATCGATGACGAAGAATTGAACTTCCTTCGGCGTGTGTGTCAAGGACAGCGCCATGACCACAGAACGCAAGGCAGTGGACTTACCTGAAAGCGGACCACCGAGGATCGACATGTGACCGCCGGCCCCGGAGAAGTCGTACTCCAGGGTCTCGCGGCGCTGCTCATGGGGAAGGTCGACAATACCGAGCGGAATGTGCAGCGGTCCCTTCGCGCGCCATTCGTGCGAAATGAGGCCGAGCTCGGGATCCACGGCCAGGTCCGGCATGAGCGAATCCATGGTCTCGGGGACATCCAAGGGCGGGAGCCACACCTGGTGGGCGGGCATTCCCTTACCCTTCATGCGCGCCACCGCAATGTCGATTTCCGTCATGCCCTCCCAGCGCTCGTCGCCGGGGGCAACGAGGCCACCCTCGGGAACGTCATCTTCGGGAGTCTCATCCAGGACCTCTCCCAGCGAGAAAGGCAGCAGGCGGATACGCGCGGTTTCGGCCTGCGCGCTGGGCAGTACGCTACGAGGCGGCGGCGGGGCTGCGACGTAGGAGGCGCGGAAACGGATCAGCTGGTCGGTACCCGGCTGGAGGAAGCCCGAACCCGGGTAGGGAGGAAGGTCGTAGGCGTCCGTCACGCCCAGGACTTCTCGAGATTCAGAGGCGGAGAAGGTCTTCAGACCAATGCGGTAGGACAGGTGCGAATCCAAGCCCTTGAGCTTGCCGGATTCCAGGCGCTGTGAGGACAGCAGAATGTGGATCGACAAGGATCGGCCCAGACGTCCAATAGCGACGAAGAGCTCGCCGAAGTCAGGCTTCGCGGTCAAGAGTTCAGAGAACTCGTCAAGGATGATGAAGAGTGCAGGAAGCACGGGATAGTTGTGTTTCCCGGCCAAACGGTCCTCTTCGTAATCGGTGACGTTGGCGTAGTTACCCGCGTCGCGCAGGATCTCCTGGCGGCGAACCATTTCACCGTGGAGAGCGTCCTCCATACGATCAACCAGGGACAGTTCCGATTCCAGGTTCGAAATCATGGCCGAGACGTGGGGCAGATCAGACATACCCGCGAAGGTCGCGCCACCCTTGAAGTCGACCAGAACGAAGTTGAGCTGTTCGGGAGAGTGAGTGAGAGCCAGGGCCAAAACCAAGGTACGCAACACTTCGGACTTACCTGAACCGGTCGCACCGATCAGCAGGCCGTGGGGACCCATACCCTGTTGGGCGGCTTCCTTGATGTCCAAGACAACCGGAATGCCCTCGGGGGTCACCGCGAAAGGCACGCGCAAGCGGTCACGACCAACCCTGCGCTTCCACTGGTGATCGGCATCGAAATCGCGAATATCTCCGATATTGAGCAATTCCATGAGGTCTTGGGAACGCTTGGGATCGGGCTTACCGACGGGGGTTGCCGCATCCCTGCCGCCGGCGGTCAGGAAGCGGGTCAGGCGGCGGGCCACGGCCTCGGCCTGTGGAATTCCCATGAAGTCCGCGTTGGCAAGCACAGGCTTGGCTTCCAGGAGCAGGATCTCCATGGGGGTGCGCTCGTCCGAGCTCGGGTGAAGGAGCAGGCGCACGCCCGTGGGGGAAGCGAACATTCCCCACGAGGTGAGGACCTTGATGATCGTCACGCCCGCGCAGCCCTCGATGGAGCCCAGATGGGAGTCCGGGGGAAGTTCTAGGCCGTCAGTGACGACGATGAGGTGCGGCCAGGGGCTGGCGTCGTTTCGAGGCTGGAAGTGGCCTCGGGTCGTCATTTCCTCGCCCAGGAGCTGCTCGAGTTCGGCGTAGCTCGTGCACACCATGCGCGCGCCACCCAGGGCGTCGGTCACTTCGGCGGAGCGGATGTGAGGAAGCCACTTCATCCACTCCCACTGGGAGAGATTCTCTGGGCTGGTGAGCACCGCGATCTTCAAGGCTGCGTCCGGCGTCATGACCGCCAAGTGACACAAGAGCGCGCGGATTTCCCCGCGAGCGAGCTCCGCGTCACCGGCAACCTCAACGTGAGAGAACTGGCCAAGATCCAAGCTGAAGGGGAGGTTTTCAACCGTGTGGTGAACGTCGAGGAAGCGGCGCATTGCCGAGTGACACACGACGTCGGGGTTGGCCATCTGCGGGATGTCGGGCTCGACCAGGCGCATTGCGAGCTCCTGATCGGATGTGCCCACGCGAGTCGAAACTGCCGTCTCGTCTCCGACTTCGCGTTCCCACAGGCGCGATCCTTCTTCGGCGAGGAGCACCAGGGCATCGGGCTCAGGAAGGTACCACTGCATGAAGATTCGCTGCTTCGCGGCGATGTTACGCACGCTGGTGCGAGTTTCGGAGAGGTAAGAGAGGTATTCGCGGCGCTGGGAGTTGAGCTTGTTCCGGTACTGCGAGACTTGGCGGTAAATGTTGAAACCGACCATGGAGAGCATCATGAAGACCATGCCGCCCGCCATCAGAAGCATTCGCGTGTTCTGCCCCTGAGTCAGCGCCATGATGACCATGACACCCATGGAGCCCATCATGGGGATCGCGGTAGCAAGGATCGAGCCCATGCCGCCGGCTTCAACCTGGCTGGGTGGCTTTTCTACAGCGATTTCACCGCTGGGAAGCTCGGGGGCTTCCATTTCATTGACGGCCATACAGTCTCCTGGAGTGCAATCTCCCGTTTTCCTTCATTTCTGTATGTATCCTAGCTTGTAGCACGAGCAGTCGTGGCATGGCACTGATCTGGTCAGGTAGTCTGAATGATGACTTTTGAACAGAATCGGTGAAAGAACCTCAGCGGATCAATAGCCGGATCGGCACCGAGGACACTTCCCGGCACAACCGCATGAAGGAGGAGGCGTGACCCAGAAACAGGCAGCGGTAACCGTCACCGACGCTTCCGGCGTCAAAGATTTGGTTGTTCCGCTGGGAACAACGGTCACTGGCCTACTCTCCATGCTTGATATCGATTCAAGCGATCCAAGCCTGCAAATCACCGGCGCCGATGGTCGTCCGCTTAATCTTGGCGCAGTCTTGGGAACTGACCTACCCCAGGGAGTTCTCATCTCCATTACCTCTGGCCGCGAGCGCCAGCGTCAAGAACAACGCGCAATTGAGCGAGCCTCCGACCCGTGGTTCCGTCCCTCTCTTGCTCTGAGCATCTGCGCCCTGCTGGCATTTGCGATGGACGCGGTTCTGATCTTCTGCACTCTTTTCGCCCAGCTATTGACCATCATTGCGGGCGTGCCGTGGTGGGCGCCTTTGACAATCGGTATCCTCTCGCTTGCCCTCTGTCTGGTTGTCCTCTACCAAAAACGCGTCCACTCCAACGCCGGCTTATTATCCGGATGGACGCTCGGCGCGGGACTTTCTTTCCTTGGTGTCCTTCCCGCCCTGGGAAGCGCGGGAATCTATCTCGAGGCCTCGCAAATCTCCACAATGTCGCAGGTCGCCGCACTTCTCTTCCCTCTATGGGGAGCAACGGGTGTTGCACTTGGGCTCTGGCTCTGGCGCCCCACTCCTCTCACAAGCGCACATGCGCTCAGTTGGGGCATCCTTACGGCAAGTGCGACTGTCTTGACCTATCTCAATGCTTCTCTGACCAGAGTTGCGCCCTTCGCAATCGCTTGCGCGGTATGCGCAATCACCGCCTCGCCCAGCTTGTCAGTACGGATCCCCGCGACCCAGCTGCTGGATATGCCCCTCGTGACGACCTCCGCGCCCACTGTCCGTGCACCCGAGGTTCCCCCTCCCTCGCGCATTACCGGCCGTCGCGTCAACCGCACCGTCACTGATGCGACCTCGCGTACTCGATTGGTCCAATACCTTGGCCTGGGCCTGATTATTGTTGCGGTTCCCGTGATCTACTCGATGATCGGGATTCATTCGTTACAGCAGATCGCCTCACTGGTCCTGGTTTGCGCATCAGTGATCGCGCTTGTCGTTGTTCCCCGCGAGCGCCGTTGGGCATCATCGCGAGTCGTTCCGCGCGTGGGGGCGGTCATTTTGCTTGCAACGCTGCTTATTTCCCCCGCTTCCCGAGCCCTTCTTGGGACTCCCATTGCGGCAGCTGTTCTTGTCTTCATCGGTTGTGTTTCTCTTCTGTGGACTCGCCTGCGTTCGGGCAAAGAACAATCCGCACTTATTGGGCGCTTTACCGACATCTTCCAAGCACTGTCATTGACTGTTGTTTTCCCTGCCGCGTTCTTCGCCGCGGATCTTTTTGAACTCGTTCGACAGGTGGCATCATGAGTGAGCTTCGCATTACCCCAGTCCAGGTCCCCGTTTCTCAGGCAAAAGGTGTGGACCCGGCTTTTCTGGCCGCCGCTCAGCAGGGTAGTGTCCAGCGAGGCCTCCCCCGGCCCGCTGCGGCATATTCAGCTCCCGCAACCGGTGGCGCTCTGGTTACGGCCTACCTCATTGACCTTGCATGCCTTGTCGCAATCACCGCGCTTTCATGGTGGTTCTATCCCTCGATCGCTATTGCAGTAATTGTTGCGCTTGAGACATGGATCGTTGGCACTCTGATTCGTGCCCATTCGGGAAGGACTCCCGGAGCTTTCGCCATGCAAGTGGCCGCAATTTCGATGGCGCCCGTTGCCACCGATGCGGGTCCCGAGGCCGGTCACGCCCCCGGCTTGGCTCGTCAGAGTGCGCACAGCCTGATCATGCTTCTTCTTCACCTAAGCGTCATTGGCCCAGCCGTCACTTGGGTTATTGCCCGAGATGGCCAAACCTGGGTTGACCGCGTCTGCGGGATGGGAAACCTTGACGTCCGCGCTGGCCGCACAGACGCCGGTGCTCCCGCTTATTCCCAGCAGCTTTCCCCCTCGTTTGCCGAGGCCTCGGCTGGGGTTGGGGCCGTACCTGCGCAGCTTCAGGGAATGGATCCGGCCGCACTTGCCCCGGCACATCAGTGGGCAGGGCCACGCGTTGCGTCCCCCGAAGTTCCTGCTTCCGAGCCTGCTGTTTTAAGTGTTCCGCCAGCGGGAGTTCCCGCAGCCGACCTACCAGCACCTTCACCGATGCCCGAGGCTCCCAGCCAGGTCCTCAGCGAGATGCCTGCGCCCGTGCCTACGCAGCACGCTGCACAGACTCCGGCCGCGCCCAAGGTGCCCACTCCCCCGCGCCACAGCACAGCCTCGGCAATGCCACGGGTTCCGCAAGTACCGATGCCTCAGGCTGGCGCACCTCAGCAGGCCGGCAGCGCGCAGAACGCTGGTCAGCAGACTCATACACAGCCAGTGGCCCCTCAGGCCTCTCCCGCAACGAGCGCACCGGCCTCTGTCCCCGCATTCGCGCAGGCGGCACCTCTGGCGATCATCGTTGATGACGGACAGCGAATCGAAGTCAATGCTCCCATCGTGTTGGGGCGCGCCCCCGAACAGACACCATCTGATGCACGGGCAGTGGCAATTGCGGATTCCACGCGTTCCCTGTCGCGCACGCACTTGCGTGTCGCACCGGCCGATGGCGATGCGATGTGGGTCGAGGACACCTTCTCGGCGAATGGCACGCGGCTACAGGCGCCCGATGGCACCACGCGGCCACTCCCCCGCGGTGAACGCGTCAAGGTATCGCTGGGTACGGTGCTTCTGCTGGGCGAGCGGAAGTTGTCGGTTAGTCGGTAAATCTACTTCTCTGGGATATCGATATCAACGCGTCCAGGAATGAAATCTCGAGGGTTAGCAGTCGTCCCATCCGATGGACGCAATCCCGTTTGGTAGCGCATTAAGGTGGCTTTTCCCTCATGAACCGTCACGTAGAGGAAACCACCATTAACCGGATCACTCCACGAAAGCTGACGAACGCCGCCTTTGTCCGAGCCCAATTGATACTCGGGATACGTCTCTGACAAGAGTTCACGGCCGATCTTTTCGACCTCAGGAACGGGAACATAAGGACCAGCAACAACTTGCCCAACAAGCTCCCACGCCGGCTGCTCATCGCCTGAAGAGTGGTCAGTCTCTTTATTGATCTCGGACCCAAAGATGCGCGCTTCCCACGCGCCTCCGCCACCGGCCTCGGCAAGGCGACGACGGAACTC
>ERZ773050.1918-NODE-1918-length-11267-cov-13.915715_pt1 | contig 11267 bp, 8 predicted proteins | sample MGYA00580632_ERZ773050 | MGnify/ENA primary metagenome ERZ773050 (study PRJEB29015, sample SAMEA2738123) | human oral metagenome | biome: human oral; feature: human-associated habitat; material: saliva | place: China | collected 2166 ... | reverse complement strand
ACGGCAAGATGATCTCCGCTCTGAACCCCACCAACGGTACCCTGGTGCACCCCACCTCCTGGATGTCCGTTGATGGCTACTACACCGCTCTCTAAGCCTTAGCGCATAGAAGCTGGGTCTAGCCCAACATACTTCAAAAAGGCGCCTACCCCGCATGGGGTGGGCGCCTTTTGCGTGCCCGAGATTTGTGTATCCGAGATGTGTGTACCCGGGAGATTCCATGAAAATACCGCCGAGAGCGCACCTTAGTGTGGGTGCATTCTCGGCGGTATGTGTTTTAGGTGTATGCGGCTAGGATGCCAGAGTCTGCAGAAGCCTCTGCGGGTCCTGCTCCCACTCGCTGAGCTCAGCACGTAGATTAGCCTGTGCGGGCTCCTCCCAGAGCGTGAGGGCCTCTTCGGAGAGGAAGATGCGCTCGCGACCCAGGACCGAACGCAGGAAGGTCGTACGACCGGTACGGAACGCCTCATCGTCAAAATGGGAGTACTCGCTACGCACTCCGTGCAGGTAGCGGCGATAGCGTGCCGAATTAGCCGCCAGGATAGCCATATCGGCGTCGAGAAAGAGCTCAATATCAGCCGGTTCATAGCCCGCCGGTAGGTCGGCAGGCTCGGGAAGCTCGTGGGTTGCCGTGGCGCGAACCAGAAGGCTCACCATCTGCAGCTCGTGCCTGGTGAGTAGGCCCGCGGTAACCAGCGGTGCCAGGGAGGCGCTCGCCAGCTGCTCGCTGCGACGCTCATCCTCACCCGGTGCGCCCTCATAGACTGCGTCGTGGAACCACGCCGCCAGAATCAGCGCCAGGGGAGTAGAACCCTGCGTGCGATGCGTGTAGAGGTGGTCCAGGTCGGAGAGCATCTGCGAAAGGTGTCCGCTGTGGTGGTAGGCGCGGTGCGGCTGCTCCCACGCCTGCAGCAGGCTCTCACCCAGTTCAGCCACCTGCGCTGTGAGTTGAGCTCGCAGCGCGGCAGGGGCCTCCACGTGCTTGAGGTGGGGCGTATTGAGACGGGGCGTAAACGCCGCTTCCCAGGCGCGAAGCAGACGCGGGCGAATCTTCTCGGGGCGCTCCTTGAGCGGAATGCGCAGACCGCTCGCAATGAGTGTGCGAGTCAGCTGCGCGCCGCTGAGCTCCTTCGCGCCCGCCCGTACTAGATCCTCGTAGAGGTGCGCCGGAACGTCGTAGTGGTCGCGGTCGAAGGCACGCTCACTGATGCCCGCCGCTGCGGCGAACTCGTGTAGTTCCGTCAGGGACACATCGGAGATGAGATGTGAGAAGACGGTGCCGTGTGCGGGCCAGGTGGGCGGGTCAATGTAGATGCTCATTCGTACATTGTAGGAGCGGTTCTGCCGCCGGGCGCGGGTGTCTTCGAGCGGTGAACACGGGGTGGTGAACACGGGTTGGGACAAAGGAATGGCGCAGTGCGACTACCGGTGGATGCGGGCGGCTTGTCGTGGGCTGTGCCGATCTGCGGTGCGGGGTGCTTTATACTGGATAGGTACGCCCTCGTAGCTCAGGGGATAGAGCACTTCTCTCCTAAAGAAGGTGTCGGACGTTCGAATCGTCTCGGGGGCACACAGAACCGGTAGTCACGCCGGTACGAGAAAACCGCCCGTCGCTTGCATTAGCAGGCGCGGGCGGTTTCTCTGTTTCTGCACGTAACGAGTACTCAAGAAAACACGTTGTTATAGCTGAGACAGGTCAATCTTGCCCATCAGCAGGATCTTCTCGCGAGAGGCCTTATCTGCCATCAGCTCAGCAATATTGTGCGGGACAACCTGCCAAGAAATACCCCAGCGATCTACACACCAGCCGCAACGCTCCGCCTCAGGTATAGCCGAGAGCTGCTCCCAATAGTAATCAATCTCCTCCTGAGTACGGCACGAAAGAACTACCGAAACCCCCGGCGTGAATGTGAAATCGTGGAAAGTGCTGGAATCAGCAGCCGCCATCCAGGTGCCGTGCAGGTTGAAGTCGGTAAACATGACCGCATCTGCCTCAAAGGGGCTACCTTCCGGATAGTGGTACAGGGTGCCGCGGTGGGCATCATCAAACGTGGAAATCCAGCCGTTGGTGGCTTCCTCTGCATTGCCGTGATTCGTGCCGCCAAACATGAAAGAAGGCACGACGAAGGGTCGCGGGTCGCCTGCAGGATTGGTAAGCATTAGCTGCCAGGTCATGCCGAAACGATCACGCACCCAGGCGTAGCGTGGGGAGAAAGGATACTCACCCAGTTCCATCAGCACACCGCCGGTACTTAGCTCTTCGTAGAGTTCATCGAGGTATGCTCGCGCTTGCGCCTCACCACCGAAGAGGAGCGGGTCAAAGTTTAGGATGCAACTGATGGACTGGTTCGGGACGTACCGGTCATCACCGTTAATGAGCGAGAGCTGGAAGCCGTGGATGCTTAGAGTCGTGAGTCCGGGCATCTGTTCCATGATGGAAGCATCGCGAAAAACCCTGGTATAGAACTGTGCCGCTTCGTCGGCTGAGCCATTGCACCATAGGGCTATTGAGAGGCTCGGAGGTAAGGTCTGGGTCATGCGGTCATCCTAGCATGACTATTCTGTGCCACCGGTTTACCGTTGCCGATATAGGACGTGCGGCGGATGACTGAACGGGTGGGAGCCGCGGAGCAAATGCGGTAGCATGGAATATCGAACGTGTATTCTAGGCAGCGAGGTAGATGATGAGCGACAAGCCCGAACAGCAGAAGCAGCCCTTCACCGAACAGGACGGCCTGTTCGCCGCCGAACTCGTCACCCCCACAGCACCGGTAGACCCTGCACCGGTGGACGAGCCGCCCTTCGACCCCTACTACGACGTACCCCCTGCCGAGGACGACTACTACGCCCCTGCCATGGACGCCCCGATGATGGAGGCACCCGCCCAGGACGTGCCCGTCGCCCTGCCCACCGGCATGCCCGCCTACGGTGCCCCTGCTACCAGTGCGCCCATTCCTGAACCCGCCGCAGACCCGCTCGGCGACTTCATGCCGCCCGCCTACCGCGTCGGCGGCTACGGTGATGACTTTGACCCCGCCGACCCCTATGGCGAACGCGCCCACAGCCTCAACGCCGTGGACCCCGCATCCCTCACCGCCGGGCTCAACGAACGCCAGGAAGAGGCCGTGCTGCACTCCGGCTCGCCCCTACTCATCGTCGCGGGCGCCGGCTCCGGCAAGACCCGTGTGCTCACCCACCGCATCGCGTACCTGCTCGCAACCCACCGCGCGACCCCCGGCCAGATTCTCGCCATCACCTTCACCAACAAGGCTGCCGCCGAAATGCGTGAACGTATTGAGGCGCTGGTCGGCCCGCGCGCCAAGCACATGTGGATTTCTACTTTCCACAGCTTCTGCGTGCGCGTGCTACGCCGTGAGGCCGCCGCGCTGGGTCTGAAGTCCACCTTCACCATCTACGATTCGACCGACTCGCAGCGCCTGCTGAGCCTCATCATTAAAGAGCTCAACCTGGACACCAAGAAGTTCACCGCTAAGGCCGTGGGCAACCGCATCTCCGCGTTGAAGAACGAGCTGGTCAGCGCCGAAGCCTACGCATCCCGCGTGGCTAGCGATAACCCGTACGAGAAGACCATCGCGCAGATTTACACCGTCTACACGCAGCGTCTGCGCGCCGCTAACTCCCTCGACTTTGACGACCTGATTGGCCGCACCGTCTTTTTGCTCAAGAAGTTCCCCGAAATCGCGAACTACTACCGCCGCAAGTTCCGCCACATCCTCGTGGACGAGTACCAGGACACCAACCACGCCCAGTACCAGCTGGTGCGTGAACTGGTCGGTGCCCACGCGAAGGCACCGGCTGACCGCGGCCCCTACCCGGACGCCGTGCCCCCCGCCGAGCTGACCGTGGTGGGTGACTCCGACCAGTCCATCTACGCCTTCCGCGGCGCGGATATTCGCAATATCACGGACTTCGAGAAGGACTACCCGAACGCCCACACGATCCTGCTGGAACAGAACTACCGTTCCACGCAGAACATCCTCTCCGCGGCGAATGCGGTCATCGAACGCAACCCCGACCGTCGCCCCAAGAAGCTGTGGACCGCCTCCGGTGCGGGCGCGAAGATTATTGGTTACGTCGCCGAATCTGAGCACGCCGAGGCGCGCTATATCACCCGCGAAATTGACCGCCTTGCCGATGAGCACGGCGTGCAGCCCGGTGACGTTGCCATCTTCTACCGCACCAACGCGCAGTCCCGAACCCTCGAGGACATGCTCATGCGTGCCGGCCTGCCCTACCGCGTGGTCGGTGGTACCCGCTTCTACGAGCGTAAGGAAATCAAGGACGCCCTGGCGTACCTGCGTGCCCTGAGCAACCCCGACGACGACGTGAACGTGCGCCGCATCCTGAACGAGCCCAAGCGCGGTATCGGCGCCAAGTCTGAGTCCGTGGTGGCTGAGTACGCGAGTGCGAACCGCATCTCCTTCTACGCCGCCGCACGCCAAGCAGCCGACATCCCCGGCCTGGGCGCCGCCGCCGTGAAGAAGTACGCCGAGTTCGTGCGCCTCATGGACGACCTGGCGCAGATTGCCCGCACCGAACCCGCCGCAACCTGCCTGGAGGCGGTCCTGGAGCAGACCGGGTACCTGGCGGCTCTGCGCGCCTCCAAGGACATTCAGGACGAGTCTCGCGTGGAAAACCTCTCCGAGCTGCTCGACGCCATGGTCGAGTTCGAGACCGAGAACCCCGGCGCCGACCTGGAGCAGTTCCTCGAGCACGTGGCTCTGGTCGCCGACGCCGACTCGATCCCGAACCGTCCCGCCAGCGCGGAGGGTGAGAACGCCTCCGCCGCCCAGATTGCCGCCGAAGCAGCTGAGGCGAAGGCACAGGGCATGGTCACCCTCATGACCCTGCACACCGCCAAGGGTCTGGAGTTCCCCGTGGTGTTCCTGACCGGCATGGAGCACGGCCTGTTCCCGCATCAGCGTGCCCTGACCGACGAGAAGGAAATGAGCGAGGAACGCCGCCTGGCGTACGTGGGCCTGACCCGCGCCATGGAGCGCCTGTACCTGACCCGCTCGGAGACCCGCACCATGTGGGGCAAGAGCCAGTTCAACCCGCCCTCGCCCTTCCTGGAAGAGATTCCGGAGGAGCTCATCGAGTGGAAGCGCACCGCCGGTTTTTCGGGTTTTGGCGCCTCCGGTATGGGTGCGTATGGCGCTCGCGGCGGCGGTTCCTATGGCGGCAGCTCCTACGGCAACTCGTACGGTGGCGGCTATTCGGGTGGTTCCCGTTCCGGCTATGGTTCCGGCGGCTACTCGGGTGGTTACAGCTCCGGCGGTTCGCGTGGCTCCTACGACCCCTATGAGTCTCGCCCCGCACGCCGCTCCGAGCCGTCCACCGCGGATATTAACGGCTCGGCAAGCTACGGGCTGGCGGCGGCCGCCTCAAAGGTGACAAACCGTTCCCGCGTTCACCAGAGCAAGGAAATCCCGACTCTGGCGGTCGGCGATACCGTGCGCCACACCAAGTTTGGTGAGGGCCGCGTGCTCGCCGTTGAGGGTAGCGGCGATAAGACCGTGGCGAAGGTTCGCTTCGGCTCGGAAGAGAAGCGTCTGCTGCTGCGTTACGCGCCGCTGGAGAAGGTGAGCTAACGCGTCGGGGGCGAGAGCCTAACAACGCCGATGGAGGGGCGGGTACCTGGGGTGCCCGCCCCGCTTTCGTGGGCTGTGCCGGGCGTGTTGTCCGCCTGCTGAGAAAGGCTTCGGGGTTTGGCAGAGCACGGCGGTAAACGCCGCTTTTTCGCCGGTATTCCGCGGCGAATGAGGGTGCGCGGAGGCGGGCATATCTTCCGGTATGTGACCTTTGGGTAAAACCTACCCAAAATATTTGTGAGCTGAGTCGCTAAAATCTCAGATTTGGGGCTCTGTGAGTGCGAGCTCACGCCGAATCCGATAGAGTAGAGACGAGAGAAATTCCCCGCGTCAATGATGCGTGTGCGCCGGGTGCGAGAGATACCTATCGCACGTACCGGACACACAGGGGAAGACACCTCTAATGACCAGGCCGAGTGCACCAGTACTCGGCACCACTTCGAAGAAGAAGGACACCTGTGGACCTTTTCGAATACCAGGCGCGCGAGCTCTTCGCAAAGCACGGTGTACCCGTGCTCAAGGGCATTGTTGCGACCACCCCTGAAGAAGCAAAGGCAGCAGCTGAGGAAATTGGCGGCCTGACCGTCATTAAGGCTCAGGTTAAGACCGGCGGCCGCGGTAAGGCTGGCGGCGTTAAGCTCGCAAAGTCCCCCGAAGAAGCTTACGAGCACGCTAAGGCAATTCTCGGCATGGACATCAAGGGCCACACCGTTCACCGCGTGCTGGTCGCTGACGGCGCAGACATCGCCGAAGAATACTACTTCTCCCTCCTGCTGGACCGTGCAAACCGCTCCTACCTGGCAATGTGCTCGGTAGAAGGCGGTATGGAAATTGAGCAGCTCGCTGCTGAGCGCCCCGAGGCACTGGCAAAGATCGAGGTTGACCCGCTGGTCGGCCTGGACCAGGCTAAGGCTGAGGAAATTGCTAAGGCAGCAGGTTTCTCCGCAGAACTGCAGGAGAAGGTTGTTCCCGTTCTCGTCAAGCTGGGCGAAGTTTACACCAAGGAAGACGCAACCCTGGTTGAGGTTAACCCCCTCGTTCTGACCCCCGAGGGCACCATCCTCGCCCTGGACGGCAAGGTCTCCCTGGACGACAACGCAGAATTCCGCCAGCCCGAGCACGAGGCTCTCGTGGACAAGTCCGCTGAGAACCCGCTTGAAGCTAAGGCAAAGCAATTCGACCTGAACTACGTGAAGCTGGACGGCGAGGTCGGCATCGTTGGTAACGGTGCAGGTCTGGTTATGTCCACCCTGGACGTCGTTGCATACGCTGGTGAGAACCACGGCAACGTCAAGCCCGCAAACTTCCTTGATATTGGTGGCGGCGCATCCGCTGAGGTTATGGCTGCTGGCCTGGAAATCATTCTGGGCGACGAGCAGGTCAAGAGCGTTTTCGTGAACGTCTTCGGCGGCATCACCGCATGTGACGCAGTGGCAGACGGCATTGTGAAGGCTCTGGAGATTCTGGGCGACGCAGCAACCAAGCCCCTGGTTGTGCGCCTGGACGGCAACAATGTTGCTGAGGGTCGCCGCATCCTCTCCGAGGCGAACCACCCGCTGGTTGTTCTGGCTGAGACCATGGACTCCGGCGCTGACAAGGCAGCAGAGCTCGCTCACAAGGCGTAATCGCCAGCAAAGGATTTCAAGGAAGTAATATGTCTATCTTTGTGAACAAGGACTCCAAGGTCATCGTTCAGGGCATCACCGGTGGCGAGGGTACCAAGCACACCGCACGCATGCTCGCAGCAGGTACCAACATTGTGGGCGGCGTGAACGCTCGCAAGGCTGGCACCACCGTCACCCACAAGGCGAAGGACGGCTCCGACATCGAGCTGGACGTCTTTGGTTCTGTAGCTGAGGCTATGGAGAAGACCGGCGCGAACGTCTCCATCGTGTTCGTTCCCCCGGCCTTCACCAAGGCAGCAGTTCTCGAGGCTATCGAGGCTAAGATCGGCCTCGTCGTCGTCATCACCGAGGGCGTTCCGGTTCAGGACTCCGCAGAGTTCTGGGCAGCTGCTAAGGCATCCGTGGACGAGAATGGCAAGCAGATCACCCGCATCATCGGCCCCAACTGCCCCGGCATCATCTCCCCCGAGGAGTGCCTGGTCGGTATTATCCCGGCGAACATCACCGGTAAGGGCAAGATCGGTCTGGTTTCCAAGTCCGGTACCCTGACCTACCAGCTGATGTACGAACTGTCCGACATTGGTTTCACCACCGCTATCGGTATTGGTGGCGACCCGATTATCGGCACCACCCACATCGACGCTCTGGAAGCTTTCGAAGCTGACCCCGAGACCGAAGCAATCGTCATGATTGGTGAGATCGGTGGTGACGCTGAGGAGCGTGCTGCAGAGTACATCAAGGCAAACGTGACCAAGCCCGTCGTTGGTTACATTGCAGGCTTCACCGCTCCTGAGGGTAAGACCATGGGCCACGCGGGCGCTATCGTCTCCGGTTCCTCCGGTACCGCTCAGGCGAAGAAGGAAGCTCTGGAAGCAGCAGGCGTGAAGGTTGGTAAGACCCCCTCCGAGGCTGCAAACCTGATGCGCGAAATCTTCGCAGCGAAGTAAACAGCATAGTATTGCGGCAGATGCCGGTAGTCGAAAGACTGCCGGCATTTTCGCGTTAAATCAGGTTTTGAAAAAAGTTCAGTGAGCTGAAGAGCCTATTTTGTTATATATATCATGCGAAACAAATGAAAAGTCTATGCTGAAGGGCTATACAATAGAACCCATTGAGCCTAGTCAGATTGTTATACCTGCGGGCTCTGTCTATATGTCATCACATACGAGGAGAACATTCACTCATGACTCAGCCCATTTCCCGTCGTTCTGTCGCGAAGGCAGGCGTCTGGTCTGCACCTGTTATTGCGGCTTCTGCTGCTGTGCCGGCCTACGCAGCATCCTCCAGGAGCGATGATTCTGAGGAGAAGCTGACTATCCAGAGCGGCCTGTTTGTCAGCGCTCAGTACGGTGGCGGCTTTGTTGGTTACGCTTCGTCCACCAGCACCGGCCCCATTCACCCGACCACTCCTGAGGCGTACTTCGCATCTTCTTCCAAGCCCCAATCCGACCTGAACTGGGACGATAGCGCTTCCAAGCCTACCAACCCTGACCTGTTTATCAACGGTGAGGGTACCTTTACCCCGGTCAATAACTCCCAGACTGCATCCCCCGGCTCCTACGTGGCATCTAGCGGTTTCTGGTGGTCTGTTCCGACCACTGCACCCAAGACTGGTACCGGCTACGTTGCAGGTTCTACCGCGACCCTGGCTGCTGGTGCAACCTTTGTGACTGATGTTGAGTACACCGTGCCTGCTAATGCTCTGAACGCTGCTAAGAGCGGTAAGATTAACGGTCAGGCGTGGACCCCCAACGGCCGTGCGCCGAAGGGTACGCTTGCAGAGCTGGTTGCTTCGGCAGGTCAGGCACGCTACCTGTCGGTTGCTCAGGCAGCAGGCAACTGGTCTGCTTCGGTCCCGACCGTGACCAAGAATTCTGATGGCACCTACACCTTCAAGGGCCGTATTACCTTCACTACCACCAAGGCATACACTCTGAAGCAGACCGGTAACAAGCTGTACGGTCAGGTCGTCATTATGCCCGGTATTGTGTCCTTCAACCCTGCACAGGGTTGGGTCTCCTACAAGCAGACCTCCAGCATCCAGAATGCAACCATTAACTACTCGGGTAACGGCTACACCGATACCAAGGTGCTCTCTGGCGCTGAGACTACCACCCAGATTAACCCCTAATCTGGTTATGCTGTAGGGCCTCAGCTTAACGCCCCGTGAGGTTCGCCTCGCATTGTTGCTTGCCCCCTGCTGAGCGGTGCAAGTGCAGAGAGTGATGAATCCCCCGGCGGATACACTGAATGTATCCACCAGGGGATTTCTGCATCTGTATAGTTCTCAAATGCTTGAAAACGAATTCCAGAGCGGCTATATACACTTGGGAGAGCTTATTGGGGTGTTGCGACTAGCCGACCGTCGTGCCGAACGCCAGACCCAGCAGATAGGTCACAAACGCCGCACCAAAGCCAATTAGAATCTGGCGAATACCGCGCCTGAGGGGGGAAGCACCCGAAAGCAGGCCCACCACGCCGCCGGTGAAGCCCAGCGCCGCACCCACAAACAGCAGGGACAGCACCATCGCGAACACACCCGAGAAGCCAAAGATATAGGGCAGAATCGGAACCAACGCACCCGACGCAAAGAACGCGAACGACGCAGCGGCGGCACCAATATCGGTACCCAAAGCCACATTCTCCTCGCGATCCTCATCCTCGCGGTGAGACAGCGAGGGATCGCAATCGCAATCCAGGTAGCCGAAACGCTCCATCGCACGGTGATGCGCCGCCTCCGGCTCCATGCCGCGGGCACGGTAAATCAGCTCCAGTTCGTTCGAGTCCAAATCCAAATCGTGTGCAACGCGCAGGGTCACCTGGGTCGGCTGGGAGGCATCCAGCAGCTCACGCTGAGAACGCACTGACACGAACTCACCCGCCGCCATCGACAGTGCACCCGCCAGCAGACCCGCAATACCCGAGAGCAGAACCATCGAGCTGGATGCGCCCGAGGCGACAATACCCATAGTCAACGCCAGGTTCGACACCAAACCGTCGTTAGCGCCAAAGACCGCCGCGCGGAAATTGCCCGAAAGCTTCTCCCTGCCACTGGTCGCCAGGGCACGGATAATTTCCTCGTGAATCGCCTCGTCAGCCGCCATTTCCTCGGTAGCGTCCGGATCCTCGGCGTAGGGGGAGCGGGACTCGGCGCGCTGCGCCATCGCCAGAATGAACACCGAACCGAAGTTCTTCGCCAAGAACTGCAGAAGTAGGGACTGCATGGACGGGCGCACGTGAACATCCGCGTGTTCGCCGAGCATGTCACGCCAATGCTGCTGGTGACGCTTCTCCGCCTCGGCAACCTGCAGCAAGATTTCGCGGTCGGTACCCTCGGCGCGGCGAGCCAGGTAGCGGTAGATGCGCGCCTCCGACTCTTCATCAGCCAGGTAGCGGCGCCAACGCTTAATCTGCGCGGGGGAGGGGGAAGTAACCGCACTGTGGCGGGTCGGTTCGTGCTCGGTCGCCTCAGCTACGGTCCCTTCAGCCTCGGCCGCGTTAGCCTGAAGCTTCTCGGTCTGCTCGCCGTGCTTGTCTTCGCCGTGCTCGTTCGGGGCGTGCGTGCTCATATCTCTCTTTCCGCCGGGTGCGGGCCGTGCCGGGTATCTTTCGGGCGCTCAATCATGTGTTTGATCTGTGTGCTCTGTGTTGATCAGTGAACCACTGTAGAGCACTCCGAACAGAAAATCTAGGACGGCCTAACCCGGTGTTATTGTTCGCCTCAACGTACTTTGTGATACCACACGGACGAGGACTCAAGGGCGGGGAAGAGTGAAAGTAGGAGGGAAGAGGCGGGGCATCTTCGAGCATAAAAAGCCGGGCGGGCGCACCCTCCGTATAGGAGAGCGCACCCGCCCGGTTCGTGACTCTAAAAGCTGGCGCCTATAGAACTTGCCGCCGTATGTAGGCTGCAGTTTAGACGCTACAACTTAGATGGTTGCGGCTTAGATGTTGCCTTCGCCGTTTTCCAGGAACGCGCGGATGAACCACTGGAACTTCTCCAGCTCAGCGGTCTGACCGATCAGCAGGT
>ERZ773050.1916-NODE-1916-length-11275-cov-7.872371_pt1 | contig 11275 bp, 9 predicted proteins | sample MGYA00580632_ERZ773050 | MGnify/ENA primary metagenome ERZ773050 (study PRJEB29015, sample SAMEA2738123) | human oral metagenome | biome: human oral; feature: human-associated habitat; material: saliva | place: China | collected 2166 ... | reverse complement strand
GCGTGATTGATTATTATAGCCGTATGTAGGTTTTATATTGCGATATTTGTTATGGCGCGCGTTTAGGATTTACTTTGATGCTTCCTTGAAAATCGTAAATAATTAGTTCGTATTTTGTTCTGTTATTTATCAGCTTATTTTTGAAAAGCTTGTGCAATTCTCTGCTTGATTAGATCACTGTTCCATTCGTTCGTTCTGAAGCGCAATAGGGGGATGCCGGCGTCACTGATGATTGAATTAACGAAATTATCACGTTCTTTGCGCCTTTGCTGGTTGTGCGTGCTGTCGTCAAGCTCTACTGCTATAAGAGGAGACATATCATTGGTGCAGATTAAGAAATCTATTGATTTTCTATCTATCTTGTTAAGCGCCCCATTCCAACTCTGCCCTTTTATTCTGTGCTCCAAGAACATACTTAAGTGGGCTTGGGGTATAATTACACATCCACTTACGGCTTCTTGCAGGGTTTTGTAGAAGGACAGTTCATTTTCTGTAATTACACAGGATTTTTTAGTATATCTGTATTCCCTCTTTGTGTATTTTTTAATTGAACCTCTATCATTTATTTTTCCCAACCCTATAATAAAAATTACGATAACTACAGCTATTATAAACATAAGTGTTTCCATGAACTCATTGTAGCATATTACTGTGGTTAAATAGTGCTATAATTACTAATATGAACACATCTGGGATACAATCTATCGCCGTTAAGGTGAGCGGATCTAACTCTGCCCTGCTTGATGATGCAAATGGGTTGCAAAAACTAATGCGCGACATTGCCGAGGCGGCTAGCTTACACCCATTAGAGTCGGTAACTCATCAGTTCTCGCCGCAGGGGGTTAGCTCTGCCCTGCTTTTGTCTGAATCGCATATTGCAGTTCACACATGGCCGGAAAGTGGCGCTGCCTATATATCAATGACTACTTGTAAACCCTTGAATGATGTCACTATTCAACAAATAAAAGAATTGGTCGGTCAGGAACTAGCGGCCGAAGACATAACTATGAAAAAGGTGGATTTATAATATGAAACGTACTAAGGCACGCCTGAAGATTAACCAGATTTTGACTGGAAAGAAGACAAATCTACGAGTGGTTGGCTGCTTGCTGTTTCGTGAGTGGAGTGAGAAAGATAAACGCTTTTACTACTGGGAAGAATGGGAAATCACTGGCTTAGCCGATTATGATACTTGGGTTGAGTATGACCACAGTGACGAGGTCGTGTCTTTATATGAGCCAATTCGGTTTACTAGGTCAATTGATCCGCAGCAGCTAAAAAAAGGTCAATCTTTTACTCTTTCCGAGCATGACGGAACGGATCATGTTGTAGTTGTTGATGAAGTTGGCGTGGGCGAAATTGTGAATATTAAGGGTAAAAACACTTATCAAGTTTTCCCAAAAGAAATGATGGCTTACGCTACGCTGCGGGACAGTAAAGCGCCGAAGGGGCGCCAGCTAATTACTATTGAGAAGTATAATAATCGTGAGTATGATGCTTATCGTAAAGTGAAGCTAGACTCTAAAGAGCAAAAGCGAATATTCGGCAGGACAATTACGCCGATTAATTGGTGGATGATTATATTTATAGTGTTTATTGCCACTGCTGTTATATTTACATTTTTGGATAATAGTTCTAGCGATGAGCACAGTGGCGGAGCACGCGGTGTTTATGGCGGTAGTAGTGGCGGATTTGGAAAGTAGGAGATCTTAGTGCCACGATTTGAAATGCATAAACGTGAGCAGGTGGCTTTATTTGCGGCGGCGATATTAGTGGCGATTGGCGGCATTATATATGAATTAATTTTGGGTGCGGCTGCATCTTACTTGGTCGGAGATTCGATCTTAAGCTTTAGTTTGGCGACTGGCGTAACCTTATTTGGAATGGGCATTGGTTCGCTGCTGGTTAATTACATTAAAATACATCCAGCGACTAGTTTTGCAACCAACGAGATTATTCTAGGGCTAATTGGTGGTAATTCGGTACTTTTGATGTACACAGGATTTGTTTTTACGCGACTGCACTGGGTTATTTTTGCAATTATCAGCCTAGCAATAGGCATTTGTATTGGTCTGGAAATTCCACTTCTAGTGAAGATGTTTCAGAAATTTGGTCGCAAATCATCAGTTAGGTTATTTAGTAAGATTCTGGCTCTTGATTATTTTGGTGCGTTAGTGGCGTCCTTATTATTTCCTCTGATTATGTTGCCTCATCTTGGTTTGATGCGCAGTGCTTATCTGGTAGCGGCGTTGAATATCGCTGTGGCCGTATTGATTTTAAGGCAGATGAAAGCTTCTAGGGTTGTGATGATAGTTAGTATTGTAGCAACGATAGTTCTGTCTGGACTGTTTGTTTATGCGACAGAGATTGAAAACGCAATTGATAAGCGGACTTATAAAGATCCGGTAATGTTTCAGCAACAAACGCCATATCAGAAGATTGTACTAACCAGGTATAAGAAAGACACCAGGTTATTTTTAAACCACAATCTACAGTTCTCCAGTCTGGACGAGGCTCGCTATCATGAGACACTGTCTGCCTCTGCCCTGTCCTCGGTCGCCAGTCCAAAGCGAGTGCTGATTATGGGCGGCGGTGATGGTCTGTTGACGCGTGACGTGTTGAAATACCCGAGCGTAGAGCATGTTACTCTGGTTGACATTGACGAGTCGATGACTAATTTAGCAAAAACTAATCATCTGCTAACTGACATTAATCAGCGGTCACTTAATGATTCTCGCGTTAATATTATTAATCAAGATGCTTTTCAATTTGCTTTTTCGACGCAGGATAAATATGATGTTGTGTTGATTGATTTAGTTGACCCTTCGAATGAGCGGCTAGCTAAGCTCTATTCCGAGCAGCTGTATCGTCAGGTCGGCAATATTTTAACAGAGCATGGCGTAATGGTAACGCAAGCAACTTCTTCGTTCTTTTCTCCGCAGGCTTTTTATATGGTGGCAAATACCATGAAATCTGCTCATTCGGGGCGACACATAGTGGCGTTCTCGGTGAATGTGCCGTCATTTGGTGAGTGGGGTTTTGTGCTGTCAGCGCCAAATGCTGATGCTGTGATGAGTCAGCCTTTACCGAAAGGATTGCGTTATCAGAATCAGAAGCTACTTACTTTTTTGACTAAAAATAATGCGGTTTCAGTTCCGTCGGGTCCCGTCTCTACGCTGATTTCTCCGCGGATAACTGATGTTTATAATGCTGATATGCGCCAGTGGCGTTATTATAACTAGAGTTCAATGATTTATTGAGTGGCACTCTTTTTTCGTCGTCGGCGTCGTCTTTTTGGCGCGGTGGTCGCGGTTGATTCAGGTGCGGCTACAACTTCTGATGATGACTTAGGCTTATCTAATTCACTATTGCCACGAATTTGCAGGACAACCTCTCCGCTATCTATAGAGGGTTGTGCTTTATTTGGCTGACTATTGGTCTGCGGATTCGACTTTGGGACGGTCTGCTTTTTCTGATTTCTGTTGGGCATGATAATGTCGCTAATTTCTCTCTCAACATCCTCCCTACTCTTCGAATACATACGCCTTGAATGTTCGATGATATGTGGCGTATTGTCCGCCTGAGATGGTGGAAGCTCCAGGCTGCGCGCTGAAAATGCGGGAGTTTTTTCGCCGCCGATCACCATATTGATAACAAAATTACGATTGTGCATCTGTAGTAGGTCAATTGATTCAAAGTTCGGCTCAAACTGTTTAGCTAGGATCGGTGCGTCATCGGCAGAAACGCGGAAAGAAATCATGGTGCCAACGTTACCAAAAACGGCGTCACGAACGGTTTCACTCATTTGGGAAATATACTGATTGGCGACAGTCAGATTAAGACCGTATTTGCGAGCTTCGGATAAGATCGTGGCAAATGAATCAGTGGCAAAATTCTGGAACTCATCAACATAAAGATAGAACGGACGACGATCGCGAACGTCAGGAATGTCTGAGCGTGACATGGCAGCGAGCTGAATTTTTGTGACTAGGAAGGATCCCAGAATGGCGGCGTTGTCTTCGCCAATTAAGCCCTTCGATAAATTAACGATGAGGATTTTGCCTTCGTCCATGATCTGGCGGATATTGAAGGTGGATTTGGGTTGACCAATGATGTTGCGGATGATTGGGTTGGCGGTAAAGGCGCCGACTTTGTTTAGCACCGGTGCGATTGCTTCAGCGACAAATTTATCGTTCCAGCTGGCAAACTCAACATTCCAGAATTGTAGGACCACGGTGTCGCGACAATAGCCCAGCGTTTCTTTGCGGAATTCCTTATCTGTTAGCATGCGAGTAATATCAAGCATGGTGGTTTCTGGTCGGTCAAGCAGCGCCAGAATAGTGTAGCGTAAAATGTATTCCAGCCGCGGACCCCACGAATCGCCAAACATACGCTTCAGGACGCCAATCACTTCTGATGAAATATTGGTTTTTTGGTTGGGATTAGTGACTTCTAGCGGATTGAATCCTAAGGGGTAAGCGGTGTCGGCTGGGTTGAAATAGATGACGTCATTCAGTCTTGAGCCTGGTATAAACTTCATGTTATTGATAGCGAAGTCGCCGTGTGGATCGATGATAGCGTAACCTTGATTATGGAAGATATCGCTGAGGGCAAATAATTCCAGCAGTCCGCTTTTTCCGGCGCCAGTTTGTCCGATAATGTAAACGTGGCGTGAGCGGTCGTAGCGTAGCATGCCGAATTGATGACTAATGCCGCGGAAGTTAGTGACTCCAAAGGCGGAGATTTGATCGTCGTTGGTGTCATTGCCGGTTAAGACTGGTAGTTTGGACGGTGGTTCAGCGGTTTTGGCATTAGCCCAGACAATGTTTGGTGTCTCAACATTGGTGTGTGGTAAATGAAAGACAGAAGCTAGTTCTTCAATGTTTAAGATAAAGCCGTCGCCGTAAAATGCTCGCTTACGATATTTCTCCAGGAATTCTTTGCCGAATGCACCCTTTACTGCGCGAAAGCCGTTGAGGTTGGTTGAGTTGAATTGCTTAAATGTACCGACCAGAGCTTGCATGCGGAGCTTTGCGTTGGTGTTACTTTCGCCCATGTAAACCAGTCGTATCTTTACCTCATAGCCAAGCTTTGTCGCCTTTTTTTCCGCTTCAGAAATGCGAGTTTTGTCGCGGTCTGACAACTCAACAGTTGTCGACTGACCGACTCCCTGCTCCGGTGGTTGCCAGAGTGCACCAAGTATCCCGACTATCCACTGCATACTGCCGCCGAGCCCTGGCAGTGACAAGCCACGTCCGCTTTTTATGTTATTTATATATCTGTCGGCAGCATGTTGCCAATCATCAGGAATTGGTCGAGCTAGCACTTGAATCCATAGCTCTTCTCCGGTAGTTTCTAATTTGGCTAGCGTGCCGGTAACGCCAGCTAGCGGGTCAACTTCAAAATTCTGAAAGGTGCGAATTGGTAAAAATTCATCCGTAGTTAAAGTTAGTTCGGTTGAATACGCAACTTCGTGATCACGCTCGTGCTCGGTATAATCTTCGTTGGCTTGATGAATTTGGACGGTTGGATATTGCGAGTAAATTTGACCCTCGACGAAACTTTGCAGAGTTTTTGGCACCCAAACATAGAAGCGAATTTGACCATTAACCGAGGCAATCTCAAAACTAATATGCTCCTGCTGTCCACCAGATAGGCGCAGTTCTTTATTGTCACGTAAGATGCCGTGGAGTGAGGCAAACAGCTGCTCGGCGGCTAACTCTTGTTTATCATTGGTCCGTGGGATTTCCAGAACTAATAGTACGCTCTCAATAGGAGTAAATTCTTCGATTCTTCGATAATTTCGCCACGTCAGAAATACCAGAACTGCTACGATTGGCATCCAAACATACCATTGTAATAACGTACCAATAATCCAAGAAATAATCTGCATGATATGTAAATTATCTCACCTCTGAAAGAAGTTTGCAACTTAGCTTAAACGGCTTCGTCAAAAACGTAAGTAGCTTTCGCGACACGCTTGAACTGCGGTTTTGACTGAAGGTTGAGCAGAATAGTGGTTTCTTTAACCTGCCGCTTATCAAGGACTTGACGAACAATTTCATCACGGTGCAATGGAGACTCAGAGTTTTTCAAGATATCGGTAATAATATCAGAGACGGTACCGCGACTATATCCCCAGCTGGCCAGTGCATAAATACCACGCCCAATCAGCACAAATCGACTATCTTTAATAAGTTCATTGTGAATTGCTTGAGTAGTAACGCTTCGTCGGTTAAACTCGCTATCCCGGATACCTTTGGCAATGTCAGAAAAGTGCATCGGTGAGCCGTTGGTGTCAAGAACGACATAGATTTTATCGCGGATGTTCTTTGGGTTAACGGATGGCCATTTAGCCAGTCCCCATTGATTGTGTAGATTAGCTAATTTTTTACTAACAGTAGCCAATGCTGCAATATTTGATGGATGTTCGTAGTCTAATTTTTTATGTAGATCTTCCGCAGTGATTGGCTCGCCATGTTTTTTAATCGTCTTAACAACTTCTTCAACTCTTACTTTAACTTGCTTTTCGTTGCCCAGAGTGTCAATGGCTGCCGCTTGATAGTAGTCGTCATTTTCTGTGATGATAGTGATATTTTCCGCCAACTCTCCGATAAACGCTACACGAGAGCGGTCAATTGATGAGGCCTCCTTGCCCAGGAAATGTGATGCTAAATCTTGTATACGGGCTACTCGACCCATTTCTGATAGGCTTGAGGTTATTTCCTTTTCTATAGCAGTAACTGACGGTAGGGTTCCTTCGCTAACAGCAACTCTAAGTCGTGTTAGGATAGACTTTTCCAGCTGACGAACTCGCTCGCGGGTGATGCCGAACATATCACCAATCATTTCTAGCGTTTCCTTCCTGTCAGACAAGCCGAATCGTCGAGAGATGATTTCCCTTTCGCGCTCTTGCGGTATTTTGGAAATAATAGTATCAATGGCAGAATTTAAGTTGTCGATTCTTTCGGTTTTTACTGTCTCGTTCATGCTATTAGGAAAATCCTCTCTGCCTCACCACAGGTTACATTGATTAAAATATGTTTTTAATTATACAATTGCATTTGATAAATGTCAATAGGTAAATGCTATAATTGTTCATATAAATTATAGCATGTATTTTACTATTTTTGCAATAGATGATGTGAGAGTTTTTATTATCCAAAATTGTTGGATAGTATAGAAAATATCGCTATTTTTTCTTAGCTGTTCGCTTACGGGTTGGTTTTGCGGCTGTTTTACTTAACAATTCCAGTGCCTTTTCATGGGTGATGGTTTTTGGATCGGTGCCCTTAGGAATTTTGGCATTTTTACTGCCGTCGGTGATATATGGACCAAAGCGACCGTTGAGGATTTTGACGCCGTCACCAAAGTCAGCGATGTTTTTCTCGGCTTCGGCCTGGAGTTTGGCGGCGTAGAGTTCGCGAGCTGTTTCTAGGGTGATGGTGTGCGGATCTTCAGGTTTGATGGAGACGAAGAGCTTGCCGACTTGGATGTATGGGCCAAAGCGGCCGATATTGGCTTTGATGTCTTGCCCGTCTTCGGTTTGGCCAACGACGCGCGGCAATTTGAACATTTCTAGTGCTTGTTCTAAGGTGACGGTTTCAATTTTCGCGCCTTTTGGCAGCGGCGCAAAGCGTGGCTTGTCCTCGTCATCAGTGGTGCCCAGCTGCAGCATGGGGCCAAAGCGTCCAAAGCGCGCCAGGATTGGTTTGCCGGATTTTGGATCGATGCCGACTTCACGGTTAGCGCCGACTTTACTGCGGTCGATGCCGCCTGACTGTTCGATTAATTTGTGAAACGGCGTGTAAAATCCGTGAAGCATGGCGCTTTTAGCCAGCTCGGCGGCGGCAATTTTATCAAATTCAGTTTCGACATCGGCGGTGAAATCATAGTCAACGATTTGCGTGAAATGGTCGGTTAAAAAGTCGGCGATCAGTTCCCCGCTCGGTGTTGGGATGAGCTTGCCGCGGGTGGAACCGGTTTTTTCCTGGACGACGTCGCGGCTGACTTCTTCGCCGTTGTAGCTGAGGATGACGACGTCGCGCGGCTGGCCTTCACTGTCGCCTTTTTCGACGTAGCCGCGGGTCTGTACGGTGTCGATGATGGTGGCATAGGTGCTTGGCCGGCCAATGCCGAGGTCTTCAAGCTTCTTGACCAGTGAGCCTTCGGTATAGCGGGCTGGTGGTCGGGCGAAGGTTTGGCGGGCGGTGATGTCGTGGGTTTCGAGTGTGTCGCCAGAGTGGAGTTTTGGCAAGATTTCGTCTTTGCCGCCGCCATAGACACGCAAGAAGCCGTCAAAAGTGATGACTTCGCCTTTGGCTTCAAAATGTAACTTGTCGTTTTCTTGGATATCTATGGAAATTGTCGTCTTCTCTAATTTGGCTGCCGACATTTGTGATGCCAGAGTGCGGCGGCGAATGAGGTCGTAGAGTTTTTGGTCATACTCGTTGGAGGTGACGGTTTCGCGGGTGATATCGGTCGGGCGGATGGCCTCGTGGGCTTCTTGGGCGGAGGCGGATTTGGTTTTGAATTTGCGCACAGTTGAATAATCCGGGCCGTACAACCGCTTGATGAAATCAGTCGCGCTGGCGATGGCCTGCCCGCTCAAATTGACCGAGTCGGTACGCATGTAGGTGATTTTACCGTCTTGGTAGAGCCGTTGGGCCGACGCCATGGTAGCTTTGGAGCTAAAACCAAGTTTAGAGTTGGCCTCTTGCTGCAGAGTTGAGGTCGTAAACGGTGCGGCTGGGTTGCGGGTGCCAGGCGTTTTTGAGATATCGCTGACGGTGAATGTGGCTGGCTTGAGACTATTTAAGAACTCATGCGCGGCCTCTTCGGAATCAAATTTTTGGTTGAGCTCGGCCTTGAATTCTTGATTGTCGTGGATGAAGATGGCGGTCACCTTAAACTGTGAGCTGCCTGCAAATTTCATGATTTCTCGTTCGCGTTCGACTAGTAGCCGTACTGCCGGGCTCTGAACGCGGCCAGCCGATTTGCCGCCTGGCACTTTTTGCCAGACCACGGGGCTGAGCTCAAAACCAACTAGCCGGTCGAGAATCTGCCGTGCCTGCTGGGCTTGCACCAGATTCATGTCAACGGTGCGCGGGTTCTTGATAGCATTGGTGATGGCATCCTTAGTGATCTCGTGAAAGACGATGCGCTTGGTTGTCTCAATCGGCAAATCCAATACTTTACAGAGATGCCAAGCAATTGCCTCCCCTTCACGGTCTTCATCGGTGGCCAGCCAAACATTGTCTTTACCGACGGCCTTGACGTTTTTCTTGAGCTCGGTGATGACTTTCTTCTTCTCGGGATCAACTTCGTAGACGGCAAAAAAATCATTCGCCACATCAATTGGCGGTGTGCCGTCCTTGGTTTTTTTGACAATCGAGCGGATATGTCCCACGCTTGACAGGACATGAAAATCCTTGCCCAAATATTTCTCAATGGTTTTAGCTTTGGCTGGCGACTCGACGATAACGAGATTTTTCATAACTTTATATTATAACAAATCGATATGTAGCTACAACTGCAGCTTAAATTATTTAGCCACATTTGTTAAATTTGTTAAGCGCTCCCATTAGTCTTAGGCTACGTTCGGCGCCCGTCGGCGGCATTCCTTCTGGTACAGTATTCTTGCCGAGTGCTTGCTTTGTGTATGTATATAAGGAATGGGCAGCAGGCGGTAGTGATGCTATAAACGCTGTGGCTCCTAGCCCACGTAGAAACTTAGCAAGTTTAGGATTGTTAGCATATTCGGCAACATGGGCACCGGCATAAGCTATTAAGGTAAACGTTTCGCCAGCCATGGCTAATTTGCCTGATTTGGTTGGTCGAGTTTTACCTTTCTCCTCACTGCGTAGATTAGTAATTCCCGTGGCTGTAGAATTTAAGAAGTTTAGTAGCGCAATAGTGCCAATGACTAATTCTGGAGCTACCTTTTGCTTTTTCATTTCGTAGAGGATTTTTGCAGTAACTATTTTATCGGTTATAGCATCAAGGGCTGCCCCAACGTCACTCGTTTGTCCTGTGAAGCGAGATACTGGACCGTCAATTGTGTCAAGTAATCTTCCTAGGGCGGCTTTTGACAAACCGCAAGGATTGTTAAGTTCTTCCGCTCCGCGCCATGCTAGTATCCCACCTGTTAGTGTTATGGCGTTAGGTATGGTAAATACATCTTTAGCTATCGTATTAGCGCGATTACCTGATTCTCGGCTTGTTTCCATAATCTGTAGCTTAACATTAATTTGTCAAATTGACAATATTATCGTAATGTCCAGTTGTTTGCTCCGAGCGGCTTAATCGCGCCGTTGATTTCTAGCATAGTTAGCGCTGTGGCGAAGTCTGATGCCGATAAGCCGGAATTTTGCTGGAGCTCATCTCCGTCTCGAATTCCGCTAGAGATTAGTTTGATAATAATTGCTTCTTCTGGAGTTGAGCTTAGTGGAGCCTCGGGGCTGCTGGATTTTTGTAATTTTTCTGGGGCAATTATATTCAAAATATCATTTGCGTCTGTCACTAGATAAGCGCCCTGCTTCAGCAAGTTATTGCATCCCGCTGAGAGCGGACTGGTTATGTTGCCAGGGACAACGAATAAGTCTCTGCCCTGGTTTAAGGCGTGAGAAGCAGTATTTAAGGTGCCACTTCTCTCTGTGGCTTCAGTGATGATAATGCCATCTGCCAGCCCACTGACTAATCGATTGCGTTCTAGAAAACTCCAGCGATTTACTATTTTATTATCACCTTTCATCCACTCAGAAATTACTGCCCCGCCTTGCCTAATTATGTCCATAGCTAGTTTATAATTGGTGCGCGGTGAGATGTCAGGTAGTTCATTGGGGACGACTGCTACCACTGTGCCACCAGCCTCTAAAGCTGCTTTTTGAGCAATTCCATCCACTCCCAGGGCCAGTCCACTGACGATTATACAACCGGCACTTGCTAGCTCTGCGGCTAATCTCTCGGTTACTTCTTTCCCATAGGCTGAAGGCTTGCGCGAACCAACAATTGATACGATAGGTGCGTTAGCTTCTGGCAATTTTCCCATATAACATAAGCTTTTTGGAGGATTGGCAATATGTGCTAATCTCTGGGTGAAAATATGCTCATCTGGTAGAATTCTCTTGATTTCCATACAAAATGTTGTGAAAAGTATTGACACTTTGTCAAATGTTTGCTATAATCAAGGACGATTGGTTAAGTAATCATTAACCAAACGCACCTTATACCCCCTATTCTAACTATATGTTAGGTTGCGCGCAATGGCATTAAG
>ERZ773050.1915-NODE-1915-length-11277-cov-42.346284_pt1 | contig 11277 bp, 16 predicted proteins | sample MGYA00580632_ERZ773050 | MGnify/ENA primary metagenome ERZ773050 (study PRJEB29015, sample SAMEA2738123) | human oral metagenome | biome: human oral; feature: human-associated habitat; material: saliva | place: China | collected 2166 ... | reverse complement strand
ACCAGCTGCCGTAGCGACCCCGATAAATTTACACACCCCACACCAAACACACAAATCAGCAGTTCAAAGGATGTTTTCGACATACATGCGGGCCAACATTAAAGCTTCACTTCACCCCTATCCGACCCGTGCACGCGGAGCGGACGATCATGCAGGTGATTAAGCCCGCAAATAGCCCTTCACCAAGGCGTTAAGTTCCTCTCGCCAGGTATCCACAGAACCAAACGAATCATGGAGAACACCATAAGAGAAAGAAAAAGACTGAGCGATATTCATCAGCACGGTTGCGATGACCCGAGGATCACCAGAACGCATCGCGACACTGCCGCCCTCATCAACCGCCTGAACATGGCCGATAATCAGCGCAAGATACTGCTGCAAAATTCGCTGAGAATGCCCCAGACGTTCAAACACATAACTATTAAGCAAATCCGAGTCGTTACGCACAATAGAGCGCATCAACTCACTTGTACGGACTGCATCCGCATACTCCGTCAAATACGAAGCGACCTCATCAACATTGCGCGGCAAACTATCCACCAACATCAAAACGTTAACGACCTCATGCGTCAACAATGTCGTCGTCACATCTCGCACATTGGAATAACGCGAATACAACGTCGGCCTACTAACCCCCGCCAGCTTCGCAATAGACGTCATGCGGGTCTTACTAAGCCCATTTTCAATCACTAACTCCCGCGCGGCATTCAAAATAGACAAAGACACGGGATCAGTATTGAGCTCAATAACCCCCTTCAACTGCGGGAAAACATCGATCGGAAAAGAAGACTCAAAGCCATCACGCTCAGCCGAAACCCACATCGAAACCCCAGCCGACGCGACGTCATCACGGAAATCCACAGAGGAACGGTCCTCGGAACGCGAAGGCATATCTGATCAACTCCTGAGAAATCAGCCCTCCCAATCGAAGAAGGTGTCCCCAATGCTAACGACCCAAACAATCCAAAATGGAAACTACCACGTACTTTCGGCCTATTCCGGGGGTGCCGCCTCCCAAGATAACCCTAAAAATTAGCTAAAAATTAGGCACACCCAATACACAAACCACACCCAACTACAGTACAAATAGAAACCATGAGCACCGACAACACCAACGCACTCCAAATTCACACCCACCAAGCCGGCATCACAGCACTCGGCACCACCGACCATGCCTTCATCGAACTGAACCTGGTCGACAACAGTGCTGAAGCTGCACGCACAGCCGTCACAGCACTCGCTGATGCCATCAACCTTCCCACCACAGTCGGCGCAAACGTCGTCGTCGGCGTACGCCCCAGCCTCTGGGCACAAGTCGCCAACCCCAACGACGTCCCCGAAGGCGTACACGACTTCAACGCCCCCATCCGAGGCGAAGACGGCTACCAAATGCCCGCCACCCAAAAAGACGCCTGGATCTGGGTCGCATCCGCATCCCGCAGCCAAACCTTCAACGTCGCCCAGCACATCACCAAACAACTCGCCGACAATTGGAAACTCAGCAGCGAAACCACCGGCTGGGTCTACGAATTGAACCGCGACCTCACCGGCTTCGAAGACGGCACCGAAAACCCGGGCGCACTCGAAGCCCCCGGTATCGTCGCAATCCCCAATGGTCAACCCGGCGCAGGATCCTCCGTACTCCTCTACCAACTGTGGAACCACCGCGCGAACAACTGGTACGACCTCAGCACCGAAGAACAAGAAGACATCATCGGCCGCACCAAAGCCGACAGCGTAGAACTCGACGACGAAACCAAACCGGACTCCTCCCACGTCGCCCGCACCGTCGTCGAAGTAGATGGCGACGAACTCGACATCTACCGACGCAACTGCGCATACGGAGATGTACGACGCCATGGAACCGCATTTGTCGGATTCAGCTTCGACCAATGGCGCCTAGAAGAAATGCTCCGTCAAATGGCCGGAGTCAACGGGCCCCGCGACATGCTCACCCGCTTCACCGACGCCATCTCCGGGGCTTGGTACGTCTGCCCCTCCACCCAAGCACTGGCCAGCATGCTCCCCGAAGACGAGGAAGAAGACTAGCCACCACCTCCGATGCCCCCGAACAGTTAGGCCATCAGGTTGCGCGGTGATATAAAAGCCTGGTGAATTCTTCCAGCGCACCAAACACGGCCACCACCCAGGCCACAAGCAATACAGCCGTCCACCCGGTCGATCAAATCCCACCGATGAAGCGGCTTGTCCCCCTAGCGTTTCAACACGTGCTCGCCATGTACGCAGGGGCAGTCGCCGTCCCGCTCGTCCTCGGCGGCGCAATGATTCAGGCAGGTCAGATGAAACCATCTGACCTGCCTTATTTGATTACAGCAGACCTCCTCGTCGCAGGCATCGCAACCTTCCTCCAATGCGTCGGCTTCCTCCGACTGGGCGCCCGCCTGCCGATCGTCCAAGGCTGCACCTTCACCGCCGTGCCTCCGATGATCATCATCGGCACCAACTACGGCCCCGCAGCAATCTATGGTTCCGTCCTCGCCTGCGGTCTATTCATGTTCCTCATGGCTCCCATATTCGCCCGCATTCTATGGATGTTCCCACCACTAGTCACAGGATCATTTATCACCTGCGTCGGCCTCTCCCTCATCCCCGTGGCTGCCACCAACATCGCCGGTGGCCACGCCGAAGACGCCGGCAGCATCACCAACGTTAGCCTCGGCATCTTCACCCTCATCGTTGTCCTACTTGTCGAACGCTTTGCCCCCGTCGCCATCGCCCGAGCCTCCGTACTCATCGGCCTCGCAGTTGGTACCATCGCCGCAGCATTCTTCGGCAAAGTCGACCTCTCCGGAGTATCCGACGAGCGATGGATCGGCGTAGCCACCCCTTTCCACTTCGGAACCCCCGAATTCCCTATCTCCGCCGTCATCGCACTCGTCCTCGTCGGCCTGGTCACACTCGTCGAAGCCACCGGTGACTTCCTCGCCGCCGGCGAAATCGTCGGCAAGAAAGCCACCCCCCAACAAATCGCCGACGGCCTGCGCGCCGACGGACTCTCCACCATGCTCGGCGGCGTGTTCAACACCTTCCCCTACACCGCGTTCGCCCAGAACATCGGTCTACTAGCGATGAGCCGCGTACGCTCACGCTACGTCGTCGCCGGAGCCGGCGTCATCCTCATCATCCTCGGCCTCATCCCCAAACTCGGCGCCATCATCGCCGCCATCCCCACCCCCGTGCTTGGCGGCGCAACCGGCGCACTATTCGGAATGATCGCGGCGTCAGGAATCAGAACACTGACCAAAGTGCACATGAACGAAAAATCTGTGCTGATCATCGCGGTATCCCTGACCATGGGCCTGCTGCCCGTCATGGACAACAGCTTGTTCTCGCAATTCCCCACATGGTTCGGCACCGTGTTTAACTCCGGCATCACCACCGCGGCATTCACCGCCATCACCCTCAACCTGCTGTTCTTCGGAACCAAACGCGTTCCCGAAAACGGCGGCACCGCCGAAGAAACCCCCACCACGGACGCCAACGTCTACAAAACCGGCACCGACACCTCAATCAGCAACCAAGAGCACTAACCACCGTTACCCCCTGCACGATCCCCCACCGGACAGCCGAAAAGGTCATAGAGCAGGGCAAATAAGCCGCGCGGGCGTATCACACCGTGCGGCTTATGTTATTCCCATTACATCGTTTGCACTCTTCTGCACTGAAACATTAGAAAAATTTTCCAGCTAAAGAATTACGAAACTACCGATCCGAACAGCCCATGGAACCCACCGATACGCTCCGCACACTCAGCAACAAAGCACTCAACACGTTGAGCAACCGCCGCACACACCTCGTCCCCATCGAACGCAGGCTACCGGACCCACAGATGCTCAAAGACTTCCTCCAGCTTGACCTACCCCTGGGCGACCCGCGCACCCGACGACTCGAGCACGCAGCCGACATCTAGGACCTCCGCGCCATCGCCAAGCGTCGCACTCTCAAAGGCCCCTTCGACTACGTCTACGGCGGCGCTGAACGCGAAATCTCCATAGCGCGCTGCCGCGAAGTATTCGACAACCTCGCCTTCCGACCCGGAGTCCTCCGCGACGTCGAAAACGTCAACCTCAGCACCACCCTCTGCGGTGCAGAATCCGCCATGCCACTCGCCATTGCACCCACCGGGTTCACCCGAATGATGCACACCGAAGGCGAACGCGCAGGCGCCATCGCAGCACAACGCGCAGGCATCCCCTTCAGCCTCTCAACCATGGCCACCACCTCCATCGAAGACGTCGCCGACGCCGCACCCAACGCCCGACGATGGTTCCAGCTCTACCTGTGAAAAACAAGCGCGACAAAGCACACGAACTCGTCAAACGCGCACAAAACAGCGGCTACGACACCCTCATGGTCACGGTCGACACCGCCGTCGCCGGCTCACGCCACCGCGACATGCGCAACGGCATGACCTTTCCGCCCAAACTCACCTGGAGAACCTTCGCCGACGCCTCTTACAAAGTCGAATGGTGGAGCAACTTCCTCACCACCAAACCCCTCGCTGTCACCAACTTTGGAGAAGGAAGCCAATCATTCCAGGAAATCGGCACCATGTTCGATCCCACCCTCAACTTCGCCGACCTCGCCACCTACATCACACACTGGAACACAGTAAGACGCCAAGTAAAGCTCAAGGGCCTGACCCCGGCACAATACCGGGACCAGGCCCTACAGGAAGCCGCATAACGGCTACCATTGAACGCGTCCAAGTTTCGGGGCGCAGTTCACAATAACCCCCTGGGCAAACTCCACGACCTGGGCGGGGATACCCTCCTTGGCCAGGAGCACCTCACTCATCTCCACGACCTGCTGGTGATGGGGGATCATCATCTGGGCAAACATGATGTCCGCGTCGTTGTAATCAGCGGAGATCTCCCCATCGCCTCAGTCGTCGCCATGGTGGTCTCGATCGTCTCAGCGGTAGTCGTCGCAGTGCTGGTGGCCCAGGTGGTGGCGTCGGTGTTGCCTGACCCGGTGGCCTTACCGCAGGCGGCCAGCGCCAGGGTGGAGCCTTTCAGGGTCATATGGGGGCAGTGGAGAGAAGTGGTGGATCAGTGGACGGCGGTGGATGCCGGAGTAGGCGTGGTGTGTTCCTCCTTCGGACTGGTGGGAGCCAGGCGGGCCGGGTCCAGATCAATCCGGCGCAGCAGCTGAGCGTTAAGCGCCACCACGATGGTCGAGGCAGACATCAAGATCGCGCCCACGGCCGGGGACAGCACGAACCCGATCGAGGCGAGCACGCCGGCGGCCAGCGGCACGGCGAGGATGTTGTAGCCAGAGGCCCAAATGAGGTTCTGGATCATCTTGCGGTAGCTGGCCTGCGAGAGCTCAATCATCGACAGCACTGCACGCGGGTCATCACTGGCCAGGACCACTCCGGCGGATTCCATGGCCACATCCGTGCCGGCCCCGATGGCGATACCGACCTCGGCGCGGGTCAGAGCGGGGGCGTCGTTGACACCGTCGCCGACCATGGCCACGCTCAGGCCACGCTCCTGTAACTGGGTGACCTTGGTGTCCTTGTCCTGGGGCAGGACCTCGGCGAAGACCTCATCAATCCCCAGGTCCTGGCCAACCGCATGGGCCACCTGCTGCGCGTCACCGGTGATCATCGCGACCTTTACCCCGCGGTCCTGCAGGGCTTTCACAGCGGCGCGGGATTCGGGGCGGATCTTGTCCTCGACGGCCACCGCACCGATAATCTGACCGTCGCGGACAATATGGAGCACACCGGCCCCACGCCCGGTCCAGGCGCTGGTGGTGTCGGTGAGCTCGGCCGGGGTGGTGAGGTTGAACTCGCGCAGCATGTTCGGCCCGCCCACGAGGATCTCAGCGCCATCGACAGTGGCCCGGACCCCCGGCCGGAGGCGGCGCTGAAACCAGTTGCACGGATTTGCCGACGGGAGGCCTCGGGATGGGCGGCCGCGGCCGCCACGATGGCGCGGGCCACGGGGTGCTCGCTGTCGGCCTCCGCGGCGGCGGCCAGGGCCAGCAGCTCGCCCTCGGTGACGCCGACAGCTGCCGCGACACCGGTGACCGCGTGCGCCCCCTCGGTCAGGGTGCCGGTTTTGTCGAAGAGCACCACGTCGATGGTGCGCATCCGCTCGAGCGCCATCCGGTCCTTGATAAGCACCCCGGATTTCGCGGCCCGCTCGCTGGAGATCGCAATGACCAGCGGAATCGCCAGGCCCAGGGCGTGCGGACAGGCGATGACCAGCACCGTGACCGTGCGCACCACGGCATCGTCCGGGCTGCCGATAATGGTCCACACCACCGCGGTGATCAGAGCAGAGATCAGCGCGAACCAGAACAACAACGCCGCCGCCCGATCCGCCAGGGCCTGGGCCCGGGAGGAGGACTCCTGGGCGTCGGCAACCATGCGTTGGATCCCGGCCAGGGCGGTGTCCCCGCCTGTAGCCTCCACCCGGACGCGGACGGTGTTGTCGGTGGCCACGGTACCGGCGACCACCTTGTCACCGGTGTCGCGGAAGACGGGACGGGATTCGCCGGTGATCATCGCCTCATCGAATTCGGCGGCTCCCTCGACGATGGTTCCGTCGGCCGGCACCCGGGCACCGGCCCTCACCAGCACGACGTCGTCGACGACCAGCTCGGAGATGGCCACGGTGCGGGTGGTCCCGTTAATGACTTTCTCGGCCTCATCCGGCAGCAGGGCAGCCAGCGCGTCAAGCGCGGAGGACGCGGCCCCGAGAGCACGCATCTCCAGCCAGTGGCCCAGCAGCATGATGGTCACCAGCAGGGACAGCTCCCACCAGAAGTCCAGGTCAAAACCGCCCAGCCCCAGAGTGGTGACCCAGGAGGCGACAAACGCCACGGTGATGGCCATGGCGATCAGGAGCATCATCCCGGGTTGGCGGGATTTCAGTTCGTTCCATCCGCCCTTGAGGAAAGGCGTTCCGCCGTAGACGAAGATGATCGTGCCCAGCACCGGGGGGATCCAGGTGGATCCGTGGAATGCCGGGAGGTGGTAGCCGAGCAGGTGGGCGACCATGGGGCTGAAAATAACGACGGGAATGGACAGAATCAGCGACCACCAGAAGCGGTCCCGAAACATTGCGGTGCTGTGTCCGGCGTGTTCGCCGTGACCATGAACGTGGTGGTCTTCGTCCAGGGCGGAGTGCGGGTGATCGTGGGGCATCGCCTGGCCGTGGGTGTCGGCATCTGCGTGGTGTTCGTGGCTGGCATGATCCGGGTGGTGGGTGTGGTCTGTTTCCGGAGCGGGGTGATCACCATGGTGATCACCGGAATGGTGGGGAGTGCTCATGACGTTCCTTTCGCCCAACCCGGTCGGGGTCGGGATGATGGGTAAAATCGATCAGGATAAGACGGTGTAGCCGGTCGCCTCGATAGCCCCGCGAACCATCTCCGGAGGTACGTCACCGGTGACCGTGACGGTGGAAACACCACCAGCAGCGAGATCAACCTGGACGTCGTCGACCTGGGGGAGGGCCTGAAGGGCCTGGGTCACGCTTTTCGCGCAGTGCCCGCAGGTCAGGCCAGTAACCTGGTAGCTAGGGGAGGACCCTCCTGCTGACGAGTCGCTGGCGGCAGGGATGGAGACGGTGTCGGCACGTGAGGCAGGTCCGCAACAGCTGCAACCGTGGGAGGCCATCGGCAAGAGGCGGGGCGGGGAGGTGATCATGGGAAAGCTCCTACGAGTCGGTGGGATGCGGTGATGCTACTCCCCAAATCTATACCCCCTAGGGGTACATTTTCATGAGGTGGAGGGCACGGCCCTCACGCGGGGCAGGGTATGGTCACCGAGCAGCCTCCTCACTGTCGGGAGGGGACAGCGGGAGGCGGAAGACCGGCACCAACGCTGACAGGCCGGGCTATCAGTTGATGCTCCGCGAGCTACCCAAGATCAAGCCTGCCTACGTCGCGGTGTGGAAGAACGACCGCCTTGCTCGCGACCGCGCGGAGCTGCTCCTCGTCAAGCAGGCGATCCGCTCCGTCGGAGCGCGTGTTCACTATATCGAAGGGATCTCCCCCACCGACTCGCCCGATTCTGTGCTCATGGAGGGGGCGCAGATGCATTCGCCGAGTACTATTCACTCCAGCTCTCAGCCAACATCCGAAGAGGTCAGCGCTATAACGCCGAGCGAGCCCTTTCCAACGGCCACAAGATCTTCGGTTTCGCTGTGGACCAGGACAAGCGCTACATCCCGGGCCCGGAGACGGCTCCCATCGTCACGCAGATCTTCCACGACTACGCCTCGGGCGTCTCCATGCAGAAAATCTGTGACCAGCTGAACGCCCAGGGAATCCGTACGACGCGCGGATACAGGTTCACGCCGAAGAATCTCAATAAGATGCTCAAGAATCGCGCCTACATTGGCGAGTACGCCTATGGAGGGCACGTCCATGAGGACGGGATGCCTCGCCTCGTTGATGACCTCACGTTTAATGAAGTCCAACGCCGGTTCGCGATCAACAAGCGTCGCGGGGCGAAGACCAAAGCCGAGCTCGCTGCTCAAGGCGAGAACGCACCCGACTACTGGCTCACAGGCAGGGCGTACTGCCTCACCTGCGGCGGGCCGATGGAGGGCGTAAGTGGCACCTCGAAGACCGGCAGGACATATCGGTATTACTACTGCCTCAATCAGCGCAAAAAGAAGTGCTCAGCCAAGATCGTTCGCAAGGATGAAATCGAAGTACAGATTGAGGAGATCGTCGCATCTTTCCTCGCAGACCCTGAGATGCTAGCCTCGCTTGCTGTTGATCTAGCCGATCATTACCAGAAGACCCATGGGCGTGGAGATGACATCCTCAAGGCATTGGAAGCTCGGCGCGCAGACGTGGAAAGAAAGCTCGCCAACTTCGTCAAGGCCATCTCCCAAGGCATCTTCAACGACACCACTGCCGAGGCCATGCGCTCCCTGGAAGAGCAAAAGCGTGAGCTTGACGCAGCAATCCAGGCCGAGCATGTAAAGGCCACACTTTACGAGGACGAGGCGAGCATCGGCGCGTTCTACAAGCGCTTCGCAGAGGCCACCATTGACACACCCGAGACCCGCGACCAGCTCTTCGGGTACTTCGTGGATAAGGTATTCATCGGGCGCGAGCAGATCATCATCGCGTCCTATTTCCATGACAGTGCAGCGCCCATCGAGTTCGAGGAGCTAGAAGAAGCGCTCACCAGCGGACACAGAGCGGGGGAAGTGCGAACCTACGCTCGAAAGCGAGAGTTCGACACTTCCCCCTCAGGTGGAGCTCAGGGGGCATGTGTCGAACTCGTGCCGACTCGCGATCACCTTTTGTTGGTGGCTATGGCAGCGTGAGGCGCGCTCATTTCCGCTCATACACGAGCAGAACCAGAAAGCTCCGTGTAAAGGTGGTCAAATCATTGGATTCGCGATAGAATATCATTGCCCCGCATGGAGCCCACGCGGGGAGGCGTAGCCGCCGATCTCGTTTAAGCGAGATGAGGATCGGACGTGAGGGACCTTATCGGGGAGATGTACCCCGGAGACATCAGGACAGGTCACACCTGGTGCGAGTGGTGGGCAATGATGCCACTACTCTGTGAGGTTCAAAATGGCTGCGATTGCCAAAATTACCCTACCTCAGCTGTATTCGCTGAGAACACTGTCTGAAGCCGGATACGGCTCAATTGCTACGCTCCGCCGCGCTATTCGCGAGGGGCGTCTAGATGCCGTCCGCGTCGGCGGGAGCGTCAAGGTCAGCGCCGAAGCACTCGATGCCTATATGCGCGCTTCAACCGAGTGTTTCGCCTCCAACGGAGGTCAAGTCCGATGGGCATAAAAAATCACCCCGGCACCCCCAAGGAGAGCACCGAGGCAATCAGTTCTGTTGACACCCATTCTACCACGTCGCTCGTGAGTGGTGCAATGCTGCCGACGATCAATCAACTCATCTCTGAGGAGGTCGCAATCTTCCTCGGTACGGAGAAGCACAGCGCATACCATCCTGAGGATGCGGAGAGGTTCCTGCTGAACCAGATCAACAAGCGCCTGCTTGGTGAGAACGAGAGGAACGGCCTCAGGGGCGGGCTCGCTCATCGTCCGCTCAAAGTGCTTCCGCCCTCAGATGATTTTAAAACAATTACTAAACAAGAAGTATTGATGTTACCGGGCATTGGTAAAAAACAGTGGAACAACTAGAGCATAATGGTGTTATATTTAAAGCCTAAGATGTGACTTGAATTTAATAGCGATCCTAGGATAACGAAGGGCTATTTGCCTTTTTCATAATTAATATAATCCCTTTGATGAGTATCTTGGTACTGATCAAGGGGATTTTAAATTACTACAGGGTTGTACTAATTTTTGCCCTATAACCCCATTATTACGCTAATGTTAGAGCGTTGGGCTAGTTGCTAAATAAAAGAGCTAGAAAAGCGTCTAACCACTTGCAAATGTAGTAGGCGAATACATTTACCATGACGGCTAGCCAAAACAAATAAAATAGCTGCCACAAATACGAAATAGACATCGTAATTTATGACAGCTATTTGGCAGTACATGGTCGATCTTATAGTGTAATTATTTAGTTATATTCTATTTTTCAAAAGCCTCACCGATGGAATAAATTCCGTCAAATAAGAAACCGAAAGCGATAAAGTAGATAAATACCTCACCGGAAGCAATCGGCTGGAATATGAGTAATAGGCCTAATAGTAAAAGAATTAGTGCAAGCCATTTTGCATTACGTCCCATGAGTGATACCATGCTGTCGGACTTTCTTGATTTAATGAAAATAAAGATGGCTTCAATTACCATCCAGATGCCGATTGTGCTTGGGAGTACTAATGGTAGGAATGCAAATCCGCCGAATATTAAATAGATACCGAATAGAGCATTGATAATGCCGCTGATAAGATACCAGCCGCTACGTAATTCAGACGGTAACGTAAAATAATTTATAATAGAGCTGACCGCACTGACGAAAAAGATAATAGAAAAAAGCCAGGCAAAAGCTATGAGATTAATAACGGGATTTAAGAGTAAGAATATCCCCAGGATAATGCTTACAATACCCGATAAAATAAAGAAGAATTTGCTTGAACCACTCATAATAATTCCTTCCATCATTTGTACTGCTTACTTACTGTATACGTGAGATCATGGGGGATGTCAAACGTAACGATAAAACTGTGTTTTCACAAAAATCACATGTCCATCCTGTTGACACAGTTCTATAGAATACCGTATAATGCTGGCTCTTCATAATTGAGGGTGTAGGTGTTGTGGGCGGGGTTGGGCGTGTCGTGGC
>ERZ773050.1911-NODE-1911-length-11285-cov-6.084684_pt1 | contig 11285 bp, 11 predicted proteins | sample MGYA00580632_ERZ773050 | MGnify/ENA primary metagenome ERZ773050 (study PRJEB29015, sample SAMEA2738123) | human oral metagenome | biome: human oral; feature: human-associated habitat; material: saliva | place: China | collected 2166 ... | reverse complement strand
CGGGGCCGGTCCGGCGCCCAGGCGCCGTCCTCGGCCCGGTGCCGCCCTCGAAGCCGGCGGCTCAGGAATTGCGCCAGCCGGAGGCCCTCTGGCCGGCGACCCAGGCGGCGACCTGGGTGCGGCGCTGGAGCCCCATCTTGGCCAGCAGGGAGGTGATGTGGTTCTTCACCGTCTTCTCCGCCACGCCCAGGCGCTCGCCGATCTCCCGGTTGGACAGGCCGTCGCCGATGAGGTCGAGGACCTTGCGCTCGGCGTTGGTCAGCTCGGCGGTCGGGTCGTCGTGGTCGGCGCGCCGGCGGGTGACGGTGCGCTCGTCCAGGAGCACGCGCCCGGAGGCGACGGCGCGCACGACGTCGCTGATCTCGGCGCCGTGGACGGTCTTGAGCAGGTAGGCGCGGGCCCCGGCCTCCAGGGCCTCGGCCAGGGCCTCGTCGTCGTCGAAGGAGGTCAGGACGATCGGCAGGGCGCCGGGGACGGTCTCGCGCATCTCGTGCATGAGCTCGATGCCGGTGCCGTCGGGCAGCTGGAGGTCGACGAGGACCACGTCGGGGCGCACGAGCTCGGCCCGGCGCAGGGCCTCCGCCTGACCGCCGGCCTCGGCGACGACCTCGAGGCCATCGGCCCGATCGATGATCTCGGCGATGCCGCGGCGAACGATCTCGTGATCGTCGACGATCATGACCCGGACGGTCTCGGAGGCGGTGGGGCTGGGCATGCTCCCGAGCCTAGCAGCGATGGGGACCTACGTCACAAGTTCGGCGCCGTCTGCGTCTCTTCCCCGCCGCTGCGCCGCCCCGCCCTTGCACCGCGGACCGTCTTCGCCCTGCCCTCCGCCGCGAACCGTCCCCGCTGCTGCCCCGCTCGGCCTCTGCCACTGTCAGGGGCCCAGGAGGATCCGGGCCGCGGTCCGCGCCCCGTTCTCCCGCTCCACCGCGCGGGCGGCCTCGCGGGCGCGGCGGCGATAGCCCTCCGCCCGCTCGCCCCGGGTCAGGTCCGTGAGGAGCCGGGTCGGCCCCTCGACGTCGGTCCGCCCCGGGTCGAGTCCGCCGGGCCCCAGGCCCAGCGCCGCGACCCGGCGGGCGAAGTAAGGCTGGTCCAGGGAGAAGGGGATGACGCCCTGGGGCACGCCCGCGGCCAGGGCCCCGTGCGTCGTCCCGGCTCCCCCGTGGTGGACCGCGGCCGCCGTGCGGGGCAGCAGCCAGTCGTGCGGGGTGAAGCGCACGAGGTGCACGTGCTCGCCGTAGTCCCGGTCCCAGTCCGTGAAGCCCGCCGCCGGGTACAAAAGCGCCCGCGTCCCCGCGCGGCGGGCGGCCTCGGCCCAGCGGGCGACCTCCCCCGCCGGATCCCTCACGGGCACGGAGCCGAAGCCCACGTAGACGGGCGGCTCGCCGGAGTCGAGGAAGCGCAGCAGGGACGGCGGCGGTCGCCACTCGGGCGTCTCCAGCACCAGGTGACCCGTGCAGCGGGTGCCGGTCGGCCAGTCCGGTGCGCGGGGCACGAGACGGGGGGAGCAGGCCACGATGATCCCTCCGGTCTCCCCGCCCTCCCCGCGCCCGGCCGCCCCGACGGGCTCGCCGGCGCCCGAGCGGTCCAGGGCGCGGGCGATCGGCAGTCCCATCGTCACCGAGCCGCGGCGCACGGCGCGGGAGTACGCGGCGTTGATCCAGCTGCGTCCGGCCCGGGGCGCGCCGACGAGGGAATCGGCGAAGGCCGTGGGGAGCGTCGGCGCCAGGGCGAGTTCGGTGAGCCGGCAGCCGCGCCGTCGGGCCAGGAGGCGGCAGGCGGCCAGGCCGAGGATGCCGGTGACGAGGTGGTCCCCCGGGTGAACCGCCCGCGCCAGGGCTCGGGCGATGGCCCCGGCGCTGTCGTGGAGCCAGCGGCGCACGAGTAGCGCGCCGATCGTCTGGCTCCCCCTGGCGGCCCGGGCGAGGAGGGGCGGGGAGACCGGGCCCATGAGGCGGGTTCCCACGTCGCGGAAGGGAACGCCGCTGTCGGCCGCGAGAGGGGCGTAGTCCTCCAGGCCGAGCAGGAGGACGTCGGCGCCCTCCGCCCGGAGGGCCCGCGCGAGGGCGAGCTGGGGCCGCAGGTCCCCCATGGACCCGATGGCGACGAGGACGTGGGTCATCGCCGGGCCCCCGCGCTCCCCGTCCCATCCCGGTCGTCGATGAGCGCGAGCAGGAGGCCGACGGCGTCGGCGCGGGTCATCTGCCCGCAGGCGACGGAGAAGACGCATCCGACGAAGCAGAGGTAGAAGGAGCGGGCGGCGAGGGCGGCCCCCGGATCGTCCGGGGCGAGCCCGAGGCGGTCGGCCCAGCGGGCGGTGAGATCGGCGACGACGGCGTCGAGTCGCTCGGCGTTGCCGGGGCTGGGCGGGGAGGCGAGCAGCGCGGCGAGGTAGTCGCGGGACAGGTCGCCGCCCCTCTCGGTCAGGCCGGGCGCGCTCGTCACGAAGGCCCGCAGTCCGGCGCGGGCGTCGTCCTGCGAACCCAGCGCGCGCCGGGCGTCGGCGGTGGCGAGCTCCTCCATGCACCGCAGGAACAGCTCGCTCTTGCCGCCCACGGACACGACGGTGCCCACGGACACCCCCGCGGCGGCGGCGATGTCCCGCACGGATGTGGCGGCGAAGCCCCGGAGCGCGAAGAGCCTGCCGGCCTCCGCCAGGACCGCGGCCTCGGTCCTGTCCCGTTTGGTCATCTCGAGTCCTTTCTGAACACGTTCATTTATGAACGTGTTCAGATTACCTCTCCCGCTCCGCCCCGACAAGCCCCTCGCGCCCCTCTCCGCGGGATCGGTCGCGGCCGGGGCGGGGTCCGGGTTCGCATCGACGGGCGGATCGGCTCGCGGCGGGTCTTCCGGGACCGGCCGGGGCGCCCTTGGGCGGCGGGTCCGCGATCTCGGGCGGGTCGGTCCGCGTCGGCGGGCCCGGGGGCGCTCTTCGACCCCATCGAATTCCGGTTCTGGCGCTGCGGGAGGATCGTTCGGACCGACGCACCGGGCGCATCCGGCGGTTTCCGCATGATTCCGCGGTTCCCACGAAACGGCCGACGAGTGTGGAGCGGAACGATCCTCCCAGAGCGCCATTTCTCGCACCCGCACCCGCGCCGCTCCTCCCGGACGCGTGGAACACGGGACCCATGAGGTGCGTGAGGCGCACGGGATGTGATCTGGGGCGGCCCGGGCCGGTGAAAAGGGCCGAGTCCCCCGATGCGGGGCCCCACAAGGTGGCCGCCGCATATCTTTCACCCCTCATCCCAGGCGCACCCCGTCCCGAAGTGGCGCAATGACGCCATTCCCCGTGAGCGCAAGAGCCGCCGCGCACCCGAAAGTTATGCGCCAGCCACCTTTTCGCCTCCTCGGACCGGAACCGGCGGCGATCGGTCACGGGCGCGAGCGGGGGCGGGTCTGGCAGCGCGGGCAGAAGGCGTGACTGCGCCCGCCGATCGCCTCCGAGCGCAGCGGCGCCCCGCAGCGTCGGCAGGGCAGGCCCGCGCACCCGTACACGGCGAGCCGGCGGGCGAAGAAGCCGGCCGCCCCCTCGACGTCGACGTAGAGGGCGTCGAAGCTCGTCCCGCCGACTTCGAGGGCGCGGCGCATCACTCCCGCGGTCTCGCGCAGGATCCGGGCGGTCACGCGCGGGCCGAGCTCCTCACCGCGCCGCAGCCCGTGGACGCGGGCGGCCCACAGGCCCTCGTCGGCGTAGATGTTGCCGATCCCCGAGACGATCCCCTGGTCGAGCAGCAGGGTCTTGACGGCCCGGCGGGAGGAGCGCATGCGGCCGACGACGCCGGCCTCGTCCAGATGGGGGTCGAGCAGGTCCCGGGCGATGTGGGTGGCGCTGGCGGGCAGGAGGGGCGCCTCATCGCCCCGGCCCCCGGGGGCGCCGTCGGCCGTGGGCACGAGGGGCGCCAGGTGCAGGCCGCCCAGCATGCGCTGATCGACCAGGTCGAGGGCGGCGACCGGCCCGTCCGCGCCGGTCGCCGGGTCGCCCGGGCGGGGGCCCAGGTGCAGGCGCACTCGCAGGTGCCGGGGGCGCAGCGACAGGTCCCGCACCAGGGTCGGGGCGCGCGTGGCCGTCAGGTCCGGGGGCGGTGCGTCGTCGGGCGCCGGGAGATCGGCATTCGGGAAGCCCTCGCCATCGCCCCGGGCGCCGGCGCCGGGCGGGTCAGCGCCAGCCGGGTCAATGCCGGACGGGGCAGCGCCGGGCGGGCCAGTGACAGTGCCGGGCGGGGCGGCGGTGCGCACGAGCAGCTGACCGCTCATGCCCAGGTGCGCGACCAGCGCCGCGCCGTCGTCGAGCGGCAGCCACAGGAACTTGCCGCGCCGCACCGCCGCCATGAGCACCCGGCCCTCCAGGCCCCGGACGAAGGCCTCGGAACCCCCGGTCTGCCGGCGCAGCGGCCGGGCGTCGAAGACCTCCACCCGCTCGACGCGCCGCCCCAGGATGTGGCGGGCCAGCCCGGCCCGCACCGCCTCGACCTCCGGCAGCTCAGGCACGGCGCGCTCCGGTCGGTCGCGGCCGGCTCACGACTGCGGGTCCGGGTCGGCGCCGGGTCGGCCCTGGTCGGTACCAGGGGCGTCGGGGGCGCCGGGCAGGACCAGGTCGACGCGCAGGGCGTCGTTGACGCCGGGCAGGTCGAGGCCGCCGTCGCCGTGGCGCGCCAGGAGCTCCGCGTAGGCGGCCTCGGCGGCGTCGTGCTCGGCCGTCTTCTTCGACGAGCCGGTCCCCCGGCCCAGGACCCGCCCGTCGACCAGCGCCGTGGCCGTGAAGACCCGCCTGTGGTCCGGACCCTCGCCGACGACCTCGTAGGAGGGGCTGCCCAGGTGATGGGCGGCGGTGAGTTCCTGCAGACTCGTCTTCCAGTCCAGCCCCGCGCCGCGCGTGGGCGCGGCGGACAGGAAGCGGGAGACCAGGCGGGTGACGACCTCGCGGGTCGGCTCCAGTCCGTGGGTGAGGTAGGCGGCCCCGATGAGCGCCTCGACCGTGTCCGCCAGGATCGAGTCCTTCCGCCTGCCGCCGGACAGGGCCTCGCCCTTGCCGAGCTTGATGAACTCCCCCACCCCCAGGTCGCGGGCGACGGCGGCCAGCGCGGGCTCGGAGACGGTGGCCGCCCGCATCTTGGCGAGCTGGCCCTCGGGGGCGTCGGGGTGGGTGCGGTAGAGGTTCTCCGTCACCACGATGGACAGGACCGAGTCCCCCAGGAACTCCAGGCGTTCGTTGGTGGGCAGACCGCCGTTCTCGTGGGCCCAGGAGCGGTGGGTCAGGGCCAGGTCCAGCAGCGCCGGGTCGATCTGCGCCCCCCACCGGAAGACGAGGGACTCGACGTCCGCGCGCGCCGGGGGCGGCGTGCGCCGGGACTTGCGGGACCCCGGCATCAGGCCCGCACCTCCCCGCCGCCGACGGCGCCCCCGTCGTCGCCGGCATCCCCGCCATCGCCGGCACCGTCATTCCCGCTGTCGCCGTTCTCGCCGCTCCCGTCGCCGCCGACGGCGTCGTCCGGGGCCCCGTCCCCGCCCCCGGCATCGCCGTCGAACAGCCCCGCCAGCGCGGACCAGCGCGGATCGATCACCTCGTGGGCGTGGCCCTCGGGCAGGTCCTCCATCCTCTCGCCGCAGCCGGGGCACAGCCCCGGGCAGTCGGGGCGGCACAGGGGCCGCTGGGGCAGGCCCAGGATCAGGGCGTCGCGCAGAGCGGGCTCGAGGTCGAGGTCGGTCTCGCCCACGAGGAAGAGGTCCGCGGCCTCCTCGTCCCCCTCCTCGAGCCGGGCAGCCGCCGCCCCGGGCAGGAGGTAGAGCTCGTCGAAGTCCACCGTGCGCTCCTCGTCCAGGTCGCGCAGGCAGCGCACGCACTCGCCGTGCACGCGCACCCGCGCGCCGGCGCGCACGAGGACCCCGTTGTCCATGGAGATCAGGGTGGCGTCGAGAAGGATCGGCGAGCCCTCCGGCACGCCGATGACCGGCGTGCCCAGGCCCGCGGGGGCGGGCGTCTCGCGGTGCACGGTCTTCGCGGCGCCGCTGGAGCGGGGCAGGTCCACGATATCGACGACGAGTCCGGTCACATCTTCCTCCTGGTCCGGGGCCGCCGCCGGGGCGGGGCCTTCGCGGGGTGAATCTACCGGCGTCGGGCGCCCGAGCGGGAGCCGGGGCGGCCGGGGGGTCAGCGCGAGGCGGTCGGGTCCACCGACCACCCGGCGAAGCGGCGCGAGGACTCCTGGGAGCGCTCGCGCCCCTCGCCGTTCTGGGCGCCGCCGAGCCTGCCCGCGAGCACCTCGCGCCCCGCCCTGACCTGCTCGGCGAGCCGGCTGATCTCCGCCTCCAGGAAGGCCAGGGACCGGTCGGAGTACTCGTCGGCGCCCCGGCGCAGCGCCCCGGCGCGCTCCTCGGCGGTGCTGACGATCGCATCGGCGCGGTCATTGGCCATGCGCACCACGTTCTCGCTGGCGGCCAGGCGCTCGGCCTCCTCCTGGGCGCGCAGGACGATCCGCTCGGCCTCGGCCTTGCCCTGGGCGAGGACCGCGTCGGCGTCGGCCACGATCTGCTCGGCGCGGCGCACCGCCCTCGGGACGGACTCGCGGGCCTTCTCAATGAGCTCGAGGGCGTCCTGGCGGTGGACGATCGCGGAGGCGCTCATGGGCATGGAGCGCGCCGAGGCGATGAGGGTGTCGAGCTCATCGAGGATGCGCAGGAGGTCCTCTCCCGCGTCACGGCTGGTCGTCACGGTCTCATCCTTCCAGATGGCGTTGAGGTGGTCAGGGTCGCCCGGCCGGCGGGCGGGCCGCGGCGGGGGCGAGCTCGCGCTCGAGGGCCGCCAGCACGGCGGCGGGCACGAGCCCGGACACGTCGCCGCCGTGCCCGGCCACGTCCTTGACCAGGGAGGAGGAGACGCGGGCGTGGGCGCCGGCCGCGGCCAGGAAGACCGTCTCCGGCCCGCCCAGGTCGCGGTTGAGCAGCGCCATGGGGACCTCGGCGTCCAGATCCGTGCCGCCGCGCAGGCCCTTGACGATCGCCCCCGCCCCGCGCTCGCGGCAGTAGTCGGCCAGGAGCCCGGGGACGACGTCGACCTCCACCCCGCTCAGATGGGCCAGGGAGGCGCGGGCCAGCTCCAGGCGCTCGTCGAGGCCGAACAGGTGGCGGCCGCGCTTGGCGGCGTTGTGGGCGACGCCGACGACGACCCGGTCGAAGACGGTGCGGGCGCGGGTGACGACGTCGACGTGCCCGAGGGTGATCGGGTCGAAGGTTCCGGGGTACACGGCGAGCGTCATGGCAGCACGCTAGCGGGCGGGCCGCGCGGAGGCGGGACGCGCGCCGAGGACCGGCCCGCTCCGCCCGTGTGACGACGCCGACCCCGCCACCCGCGGCCCGCAACACGGCTCCCCGTTTTGCTTGCATCCTGGGCGCGCCCCTCCTTACAGTGGGCTCATCCATCGCAACCCGACATATTGACCGACCGGTCCCGGCGCCGCGCACCGGAGCCCGGTCGACACGGAGTAGACATGGCTCAGTCCAGGATCCAGGCAGCTTCCTCGACGTCCCCCGCCGCGACCGGCGACTTCTGCCGCACGACCTCGTATCGCCGTTGTCAGTGATGTTGACGACCGCGCGCGCCCCGACCCTGGCCGGGCTGCGCCCTCGCGGTCGTGCAGTCGCACTCCATGCCGTCCCGGTCCGCACCGCCGTCGCGCGCCGGGACGCGCCCGTCAGCGCCCCCTCGTCTTCGCGCGACCCTCTTCCACGGCACTCCTGACTCGCGCCCTCGCATTCTCGCACATTTCCACAAAGTCTTCGAATCAGCTTTTCCGGAGTATCTCATGACCTCTCAACGTCTTCAATTCTTTCGCCGTCGACGCGCCGACCAGGTGAACTCCCCCTCGCTGCGCACCGCCCGCCGCGTCGCCCAGACGATCGCCATCCTGACCTCCGTGAGCCTGGCGCTGCTGAGCGCCTGCATCTGCGTGGGGCAGTCCACGGCCTGGGGGGCGCCGGAATCGCAGGGGGTCCTGGCCGCGGGTCCGGCCGCCCTCCCCGACGACGTGGAGGTATTCATCGAGCCCGCCCACCGCGGCGCGGGGCGCACCATGGCGCAGGACTTCGTCGAGCGCGGCGCGGGGAGCGAGCGGGTCGAGTTCTGGTCCGTGCAGAGCTGACGGGCCGACGACGGGGCGCGGGTCCGGCGTAGGGTCTGGGCCATGACGAGGATCGTGGCCGGGTCGGTCGGGGGACGCCGGATCGAGGTGCCCCGCCGCGGCACGCGCCCGACCTCCGAGCGCGTCCGGGAGTCCCTCTTCGGCAGGCTCGAGCACTACGGGGCGCTCGACGGCACCCGCGTGCTCGACCTGTGCGCGGGCTCGGGGGCGCTGGGTCTGGAGGCGGCCAGCCGCGGCGCCGGCGAGGTGGTGCTGGTGGACTCCTCGCGCACCGCCGTCGCGGTGTGCCGGGCCAATATCCGCGCCCTGGGCCTGCGCGGCGTGCGGGCGGCCTGCGCGAAGGCGACGAGCTTCCTGGCCGGGCCCGCCTTCGCCCCGATGGACCTGGTGCTCATCGACCCGCCCTACGACCTCGACGAGGCGGGCGTCTCCGCCATTCTTGAGCCCCTGGTCCGACGCCGGGACCCGTGGCTGGCGCCGGGCGCCGTCGTCGTCCTGGAGCGCTCGGCCCGCTCCCCCGAGCCGGTCTGGCCCGCGGGGCTGGAGCGCTTCGGCGAGAGGAGGTACGGCGAGACGCTGGTGTGGTTCGCCGAGCCCGCCGGAACCGGCGCGGCCGGGGTAGCCGGCGGGGCCCACGAGCCCGGCGGGGCCGGCGCCCCGCCCGGGACGGCTCGGCGCCCTACACCTTGCCGAAGCTGATCTTCCAAGCGATGCCGGTGCCGATGTGGTACAGCTCCGAGAACGAGTCCTGATTAACGGCGACGCCAATATTGAGCAGGGAGTTGACGTACACCAGCGGCTCCCCGACCGAGACGCCGGCGAAGGTGCGCGTGAACGGCATCTGGTTCTGGTACCGGAGCTTGCCGTTCTCGCGGATGGAGACCCGGACGAAGTCGCCCGAGTCCACCCCCAGCGCCCTGAAGGAGTCGGCCGGGATATTGGTCCACAGCGACCCGAAGCGGATGTCCAGGATATCGATGGTCCCGGTGATCTCCCCGTCGCCGACGACGACCTCGCCCAGGGGCAGTCGCACGAGCTCGGCCGGGGGCAGGGGCCCGCCGAGCTGCTCGAAGGAGATCCGCCCGCCGGCCAGGCGCGCCCCGGTGTAGGCGTAGATGTCGCGGCCGTGGAAGGTGTGGCTCTCCCGGCTGCCGGCCAGGGCGTGGACGTCCTCGTCGATCTCGCGCGCCTGACGGATCCCGATGTAGCGGGCGAGGTGGGTGAGCGTGCCGTTGTCCGGGGTGATGACGATGTGCCCGCCGTCGGTCCGCACGGCGACGCTGCGGCGGTCCGAGCCCACGCCCGGATCCACGACGGAGACGAAGACCGTGCCGGCGGGCCAGTGGCTCGTCGTCTGGTAGAGCCGGTAGGAGGCCGCGAAGATGTCGAAGGGCGGGATCTCGTGGGTCAGGTCGTGGATCGACAGCGTCTCGTCCACGCTGAGGGCGACCCCGTACATGGCCGCGACGGCGCCGTCGACCAGCCCGAAATCCGTTTGCAGCACCAGCTTCGCACTCACCGGGGCAGGCTCCTTCGCAGATCGACGCGCGGCGGGATCCTAGCAGAGTCGCCGACCCGTCGCGCTCAGGCCCGGTCCAGGAAGGCCTCGGACTCCTCGTCGAGGCGGTCCGCGATGGCCGCCGCCAGCGCCCGGTGCTCCCTCAGCTCCGGGTCGACGGCGATGACGGCCTCCGCCTCGACGCGCGCCTGGGCGATGACGTCCCCGTCGCGGGTGACCCTGAGCAGGTCCAGGTCGCTGGCCCGGCCCGACTGGGCGGCGCCGAGCACATTGCCCTCGCTGCGCAGGGCCAGGTCCGCCTCGGCCAGGGCGAAGCCGTCGCCGATCCGGGCGAAGGCCCGCAGTCGGTGGTAGGCCGGGGAGCCGACCTCGGCGCCCGTGACCGCGATGCACACCGACTCGCGCCCCCCGCGCCCCACGCGCCCGCGCAGCTGGTGGAGCTGGGACAGGCCGAAGCGATCGGCGTCGAGGATGACCATGAGACTGGCCTCGGGCACGTCCACCCCGACCTCGACGACCGTGGTCGCCACGAGTACGGGGGCGCGCCCGGAGGCGAAGTCCTCCATGGCGGCGTCCTTGTCCGCCTGGCCCATGCGGCCGGTCAGGGTCCCGATGCGCACGCCCTCCAGCGCGGGCTCGGCCCCCAGGCGCTCGGCCCACTCGGCGACGGCGGCCGGGGGCCGGGCCGGGGCGCCGTCGAGTCCGTCCAGGAGGTCGTCGTCGGATCCGACGACGTCCTCGTCGGCGGCGGGCCCCGGCGCTGCCGCGTCGGCGGCGGGCCCGGCCCCGGACTCGTCGGCGACGTCAATGCGGGGGCACACGACGTAGACGCGCCCGCCCGCGGCGACCTCCCGGGCGGCGCGCCGCCAGATGCCGGCCACCCACGTCTCGCGCTCCCAGGGCACCAGGTGCGTGGTCACCGGGCGGCGCCCGGCGGGCAGCTCGTCCAGGACGGTCATCTCCAGGTCGCCGAAGATGGTCATGGCGACCGTGCGCGGGATGGGGGTGGCGGTCATGACCAGCAGGTGCGGGGTGCGCTCGGTCCCCGTGGCGGGGTCGGTCACGCCGCGGCGCTCGCGCAGGGCGTCGCGCTGGGCGACCCCGAAGCGGTGCTGCTCATCGACCACCACCAGCCCCAGGAAGGGGATCTGGACGGTCTCGGACAGCAGAGCGTGCGTTCCCACGACGATGGCGGGCTCGCCGGCGGCCAGCGCGGCGAGGACCTCGCGGCGCTGCGGGGCCGGGGTGGAGCCGGTCAGCAGCAGGACCCGGGTGGCGCGCCGCGCACCGCCGAGCGTGCCGGCCCGTCCCAGGGGCCCCAGGAGCGCCTCGAGACTGGTCCGGTGCTGGGCCGCCAGGACCTCGGTGGGGGCCAGCAGGGCGGCCTGCCCGCCGGCGCCGACGACCTGAGCCATGGCGCGCAGGGCGACAAGGGTCTTGCCGCTGCCGACGTCGCCCTGCAGGAGGACCTGCATGGGCACGGTCGACTCCAGGGCGCGGGAGAGGTCCTCCCCCACGCGCGTCTGCCCGGCGGTGAGCTCGTAGGGCAGGGCGGCGTCCAGGTCGGCGCGCAGGGAGTCGGGGCCGGGGGCGGGCCAGGCCACGGCGGTGCGCGTGGCCCGGTG
>ERZ773050.1910-NODE-1910-length-11287-cov-2.259972_pt1 | contig 11287 bp, 8 predicted proteins | sample MGYA00580632_ERZ773050 | MGnify/ENA primary metagenome ERZ773050 (study PRJEB29015, sample SAMEA2738123) | human oral metagenome | biome: human oral; feature: human-associated habitat; material: saliva | place: China | collected 2166 ... | reverse complement strand
TCTATGTCTATATCCCTCGCATCAAAATCCGCTCCGCCTCTGAGATACGACTTTTCTGTGCTATCTGAAAAGTTTTCTGTGATTTTAAGATTGTGAACAGTCCTTACCGTTGATTGCCTGACCGTTCCGCCAGCTGCCTGAAAACAAGCAAAATCATGGGTTCCTGCGATATAGGATGCAGCTTTACGCATAAGGTTTATATTCAGTTCACGCCATATCCTATACCTGTAATTTCTTAAAAACACCGGCATCTCCACAGAATTGCGGATACGATAAATATATTTCTTCCCCTTGGAATCAAATCTGGCATGAAAATTCTCAGCAACTTCCTCTGCACAAACAATCTTAACATCACCATCCCGCATAGTATCACCTGCAATATTATTCACTGCAAAAGGGATCTTTTCCACCGGAATCCCCTGCCCGCATTTAAAACTTGCTCTCTGCCCAAGAGCGTGAACACCGGCATCTGTTCTACTGGTTCCCTCCAGTAAAATCTGCTCTCCACAAACCTTTGACAGTATATTTTCTAAAGTTCCCTGAACCGTTCTAATGCCGGGCTGCCTCTGCCATCCGGAAAAATTTGTTCCGTCGTATTCAATTGTCAGGAGAATATTTCTTTCCATCTTATGATACTTTTGTTCAATCTCTTACACGGGATTTCGACAAATCATTTTTCTCTTTTTCAAATTATAACCACTTCATTATACCATCTTACATGTTGTTAAGCTACTTTTTAAGATAAAATTTCCTATTCTTTAGAATCTTACAATCACAGTTCAAAAAAAGTTTCCGCCATACCCCAAAGAAAGCACAAATATATTATCGCAGCAACTGTTATATATGGAACCATGGCTTGTGTATCATCATTTTGCCTACTTATATCTTTATTGCCGATCTCTGTAATCTGTCTTCTATGTCTTACAGGTTTGTTTATCATCTTCTTACAGATAAAATGTACTGTACTGAAAGCCGTACTCAAAACAAATATGCAGATAATTCCTAAAGGGCCTGCAATCAAACCAAGACTTGCAAAAAGTTTAATGTCACCGCCTCCGACAGTATCCTTGCTGTAAATCAGCCTCCCTATAACTGCAACCATTCCCATGAGTCCCACCCCTGCTATAAATCCAAACAAAGAATGTTTCCAGCTGTCAAAATAAGGGAAATATCCGATACTGCTCACCGCCGTTAAAATTATAAGCTGGTCGGGAATAATCCTGTACAGAACATCTCCTATGGACATTTCAATCAAAAGCCAGATGGTAAATATTGCTGCAATACCGAATTTATAATCGTCCATTACAAGCCAAATTCCTATTATAATGAAAAACATTGTAAAAATAATTTTCCATGGATGGCTTTTGATTCTTTGGGTAAACGGATCCGCCAAAATACCCTTGGGCTCCTCTCCATACTCACAAAACCATTTTGCCGGCATCTTATTAAAAAAGTATACTGCTCCGTTTCCTAAAAAAATTGCCAGTAAAATTGTAATTAGACTTTTTATTATTGTAAACATCAAAGGTTGAAACTCCAACATCATTCTCCCATATATAAAGCTTTATATACTCTCAAAATATTGACTTTCTCAAAATCAGTTTAATATGACATACTGTTGTTCCATGCTCATGTTGCAGTATTAATTCATATTAGCATCATTCAAATAGATTATAGCACATCAATATGAAACTTTTGTATTGAAAATCGTTGACCTATACCGTACAAAAATATATAATTATTCTAAATGTATGTATTCTTTTCCGTAAATATGATTATTTAATATATACAATTATGGAGGATATCAGATATGAAACCTATAATTCCGGATTTTGACAATGCGTCCGGCTCACCTTTATATATACAGTTATACAATTATCTAAAAAAAGAAATTACAGAGGGCAGAATATCAAAGGGGGAGAAATTACCGTCTCTGAGAACTCTGGCAAAAAATCTGTCTATAAGCATCACAACTGTGGAAATGGCATATAACCAGCTTCTTGTTGAAGGGTATGTAAAAAGTAAGCCTCAATCAGGATATTACACCACCAGTATCAATGCAGAATCCAAATCAAAGCCGGGCTTCTCCTCTGCACCTTTAGACTTTGACACTTACCCTTTTACCAAAGCAAAGTACAAGTACGACACCGGCTCCTTTGACTTTATTAAGTGGAAAAAATGCCTTGCTAAAGTTCTTAACGAACACGCAGACCTGCTCCTATTTGAAAGTGATCCACAAGGTGAAAAAGTGCTGCGCCATGAAATATCCGGATATCTCTATTCTTCCCGAGGTGTAAAATGCACTCCCGACCAGGTTGTAATCGCAGCAGGCACACAGCAGCTTACAAATCATCTGGCAAGAATCATGAGAAAAATGAATATCAGTCATGTTTCAACAGAGGATCCCGGTTATATGCCTCTTCAAAATATTTTTCGTGACATGGGCTTCACTTTAACTAAAATTCCTGTACACAGCGATGGAATAAATATAGAAAAACTTCCTGTCAACATACCTTCTGCCGTTTATGTAAGCCCATCAAATCAATTTCCTACCGGTGCTGTCATGCCCATCGGTCGCAGATACCGGCTTCTTGACTGGGCAATGAAAAACCACAGCATAATTTTGGAGGACGACTATGACAGTGAACTTCGCTACTTCGGAAAGCCCGTTCCCGCACTCCAAGGACTCGACCGTTCCGACAGTGTAGTTTACCTGGGTTCATTCTCATCAACCCTTTTTCCTGCTATCAAAATAAGTTATATGGTTCTTCCAAATCATATAGTGGATATATTTCAAAAGATAAAAAATGACTACGACCAAACCTGCTCAAAGGAAGAGCAGCTGGCACTTGCAATGTTCATGGAAAAAGGTTATTACACCACTAACATTAAAAAACTTAGAAATCTGTATGCCCGTAAACTTCAAAATGTACTGGCAGCTTTCAATAAATACGGAAAAAATTTTGTTACCCCACAAAATACAAGTTCAGGAATAAATATAATAATCAATGTTAAAACTGAAAAAAACACAAATCTTCTGTGTCAGCTTGCAGCCACCCTGTCTGTTAAGGTTATGCCAATGTCCAGCTTAATTCAGGAAGATAGAGCAGAACTTATATTTTACTATAATCAGATTCCTCTGGATGAAATAGACAAGACAATAAAAGACTTAATTTTGCTTTGGACAAAATAAACTCAAGGCTGCATTAAAAATGAATCTGATTTCCCTACGAGGAAAAAACGAGTTTCAAAGCATCACCCCTTAGCATTATGAGTTGTAAATAAAATACTTTTTTGGGGTGTTGTGGTAAGCAAATTTTCATGATACACTGTATGTAGAATATTAAGAAAGGATTTAAGGCTTTTGCCTTAGCGGTTGAATATGAAAGAAAATATTGCAAAGCACTTTGAAGGAAGAAATTTAATTAACGAGCTTTTTATGGATTGCCTTGGCTCATTTTTATACGCCATAGGCATCTATTATTTTGCCAAAAACGCAAATTTTGCACCCGGAGGCATATCAGGTGCTGCCATTATCATAAATCATTTTCTCAGCTTCCTGCCCATCGGCACGGTTTCACTGCTCTTAAATATACCTATAATCATAGGCTCCTTTCGCTACCTGGGAGGGAGCTACCTGATCAGAACTTTTCGAACACTTCTAATCAGTGCTTTCTTTATGGATGTTGTAATTCCAAACATAGGAATGTATACAGGCGCATCTCTGATGGCTGCCATCTATTCCGGTGCCTTCGCCGGAGCAGGACTTGCTATTATTTATAACAACAACACCTGCACAGGTGGTACAGACCTTGTGATAATGTCGGCAAGAAAGGTCAAACCCCATCTTTCCATAGGTCAAATCACCATTATAATCGATGGAATGATTATATTTGCAGGCTGGGGTGTTTTTCATAATATTGATGCCGTTCTGTTCGGCTTCCTATTCACCGTTGTAGAAACATTAGTCATTGACAAGTTGATGTACGGCTTCAATTCAGGAAAAATCACCATGGTTATTTCCAAGCACCATTTAGAAATAGCCTCCGGAATCCAAGAGGAGATCGACCGAAGCTCCACAAGACTTATGGCAAAAGGCTCCTATACCGGAGAGGAAACGGAGGTTTTGCTATGTGCCTGCAGGCGCTCCGAACAAGCCCGGCTCAATATACTGATACGCAAAATAGATCCGGACGCTTTCGTCATAATACTGGATTACAGCGATGTCTTAGGCTATGGTTTCAAGCCGATCGACTAGTTAATGCGTATCCGACAAATATTGAAAACTGATATTTATAATTACTTAAAAGCTTTTAAAGCTTTCTGCGAAATTGCCAACTACATTTTCATACCATAAAAAGAGCTGCCATCAACTCCTAAAAGTAAGGTGACTTCACAAAATCGGATTTTATATCTAATCTCTTATGATTACCTTAATATCAATGGGCAGCTCTTTTGATGTCCTAAAATATATGGAACTGACAAAAGTCAGTTCCACACCGTCAGTTCTTTGATATTTTTAAATCCGTAAATGTTATGCAAATGCATTATAGATCGACTTTATTGCAGCATTGAAATCAGTATTTTGAACACCGACAATTATATTCATTTCACTTGAACCCTGATCGATCATCCTGATATTCACATTTGCCTCTGCCAGTGCCGTAAACAGTGCAGCCGAAACTCCTCTGCGCCTGTTCATACCTGCACCTACTGTTGCTATAAGTGCAATATCTTCAAATACTTCGATGCCGTCAGGCTTTAATTGCGTATTGAATTCCTCTAAAATCTCCTGAAGTCTTCCGTCAATAGCCCTATCGGAAAGGACTACGGAAACCGTATCAATACCTGTGGGAAGATGCTCAATACTTATGTCAAAATCCTCAAGAATCATTAAAATTCTGCGAACAAATCCTTTTTCATGACTCAACATATTTTTGTATATGGCAATAACGGTAAAATCTTTACTGCCTGCAATTCCTGTTACAATCTTATTACTGTGCTCTTCGTTTGCTGTTATAATGGTTCCCGGATCGTCAGGATGATTGGTGTTTCTAATATTTATAGGAATATCTGCAATCCTGCACGGATAAATTGCGTCTTCATGTAGAACCGATGCCCCCATATATGATAATTCTCTAAGCTCTTTATAGGAAATTTTTTCTATGGGTTTAGGGTTTTTAACAATTCGGGGATCCGCCATTAGAAAGCCTGAAACATCTGTCCAGTTTTCGTAAACCTCCGCACCCATTGCCTTTGCCACAAGAGCACCTGTTATATCAGAACCGCCCCTTGAGAAAGTTCTGATTTCGCCGGTTTCCACATCAGTGCCGTAAAAGCCCGGAATAACCGCTCTTTTATGTTTAGACAATTCTGCAGAAATCGCATTATCCGTTTCGTCGAAAAGAAGTCTTCCCTTCTCATCAAAAAGAATCATTCCTGCCGCATCCACAAAATCTACTTCTAAATACGCAGCAACCAAAACAGCGGACAGATACTCTCCGCGACTTGCGATGTAGTCCTTTGAGCAACCTTTTTTCATATTGGTCAGGATTTCCTCAAAATGGATTTCCATGTCCGCATCAATACTGAGGTTCAGCTTAACCGCATTGAACCTGTCTTTTATCACCTGAAAAACCTGATCGTAAGGAAGATTCTGCTCCATATGAGTTTTACACAGATATAGCAGATCTGTAACCTTATTGTCAATTTCGAACCTCTTTCCCGGTGCCGATGCCACCACATATCTGCGATCCGGGTCTGCATCTATGATTCTTTTCATCTTCTGAAGCTGAATGCCGTCAGCCACAGAAGAACCTCCAAATTTAAGCACTTTCAATCCCATTCTCATCTCCTCTGTTATCTAAAGGCAAGTTCAACTTCCTGATCAGTTTTACTACACCTATAGTTTATAGTTCTTTTTTTAGGTCTTCAACCTTATCTAATTTTTCCCATGGAAGTTCAATATCGGTTCTTCCAAAATGCCCATAAGCTGCAGTTTGCCTGAAAATAGGTCTTCTTAAATCCAAATCCCTGATAATTGCCGCAGGGCGAAGGTCAAAATGTTTATTAACGATTTCAGCAATTTCTTCATCGGACTTCTTTCCTGTCCCAAAGGTATCTACCATTATGGATACCGGTCTTGCAACGCCGATAGCATAGGCAAGCTGAATTTCCAATTTGTCCGCAAAGCCTGCCGCAACTAAATTCTTTGCCGCATACCTCGCTGCATAAGCCGCCGAACGGTCTACTTTCGTAGGATCTTTTCCTGAGAAAGAGCCTCCCCCATGCCGAGCCGTTCCACCGTAGGTATCCACGATTATTTTTCTTCCGGACAAACCTGAATCTCCGTGAGGTCCGCCTATAACGAATCTTCCGGTAGGATTTACAAAATACTTGGTCTTATCATCTAAAAGGTCAGAAGGAACAATTGGTTTAATAACATGTTCAATCAAATCCTTCTTAATCTGCTGCTGAGTTACATCCGGGTCATGCTGGGTTGAAATTAAAATGGTGTCGATTCTCTTTACGGCATCCCCGTCGTATTCCACGGTAACCTGAGTCTTTCCGTCAGGTCTTACATAAGTCAATGTACCGTCTTTTCTGACTTTAGTCAGCTGCAGAGCCAACTTGTGAGCCATTGCAATAGGAAGCGGCATAAACTCTTCCGTTTCATTGCAGGCATAACCGAACATCAGTCCCTGATCCCCTGCACCGATGGCTTCCACCTCATCATCCATAGTGCCTTCTTTTCGTTCAAGAGCTTCATTTACACCCATTGCAATATCACCGGACTGTTCATCAATAGCACTCAAGACAGCACATGTTGACGCATCAAAACCATACTCGCCCTTATCATACCCGATGTCTTTGATAACGCCTCTGACAATCTTAGGTATGTCTACATAACAGCTTGTACTGATTTCTCCCATAACCATCGCATAACCTGTAGTCGTAGTGGTTTCACAGGCAACACGACCATTCGGATCCTTTTCCATAATGGCATCCAGTATAGCATCCGAAATCTGATCGCACATCTTGTCCGGATGACCTTCAGTTACTGATTCTGATGTGAATAATTTTTTCATTTTTCTCTCCTTTCCTATTTCCATATAAGAAAAAGCCTCCTCTAATGAAAGAGAAGGTACGCTTTACAAGTTTATGTAAGTAACTCCTCATCTTTCAGAATTAGCTTCTGTAGGATGTAGCACCTTGTATAGAATCTTGAAAACATCTAAATCAGTTTTTCCAAATTCCCTCCAGGTTGCCGGGCATCGCAGGGCCTATTCCCTCAGCCTCTCTCAATAAGGATATACACACATTATACTGTTATTAAAAGTAAAGTCAATGATTTACCGTAAAATTATTTTACAGTCGTTCTATATTAAGGGACAAAACCTTTTACTACTGATTTTTCCTTTCGGTAAACTGAATTGTATAGAAACAGGCATAATCTACTTTATTCAAAAATTCAATATATTTTTCACCTTTGAATAAATCAACATTCCTAACACCAAATGCCGGGGAATAGGAATATACAAGATGTAAAACGGGAATTTCTTTCCCCGGCTTTATGGTTTTTCTTTGCTTTATAGTGTCTCTGCCATTGCTGACAGACTTGTTTTTTTTTGCATTCTCCTCTAACAAATAGTCTTTTGCCTGCATGCCTTCGTAAAAAACATTTATCTCATTGTGCTCTATATCGCTACTGAATACAATATCTTCGTTATTCTTTCTTGAAAGGAATGGTTTCCTCTCGTCACTACGGAGATCTTTACAAAATACTTTAGATTTCTCTTTGAATGTACCATTTTTGTAAAGATACTTTCTTAAAACCAGTTCTTTATACTTTTTCTCGTTATAATGTAATCTAAAGAAAACAATAAAATCCTGTTTTGATGAAAGCATGATATTCTCCACCTTTGTAAACTTTTCGTCCTCAAACTCCACATAATCATTGCTTAAAAATTCATCATAAAAGAAATAACAACTTATACCGGTAATTGTGATTATTATCAAAAGAACCATGCCTATAATGGTTTGTCTAAGTTTTTTCTTACTCTTCTTGTTGTCTTCAGATAATGTTAAAATCGTCTCATCAGCACATTTTATAGCACCCGTATCGCTTAAGTCTTCTCCTGCCAAAAACTCATTGACAGTTATGCCGAGTATACGGCAAATTTCCGTATAAATCGAAACATCGGGAAGACAAATTCCACGCTCCCATTTAGAAACGGATTTATCACTCATCCCTATTTTTTCTGCCAGCTGCACTTGGGTTAATCCCAGTTCTCTTCGCTTCTTTGCTATATATTTTCCTATCTTAGCCTGATTCATTAATATCTCCTCATAATAAGTTACATAAAAACAAACTTAACCTTCAGTAAATTGTTCCAAGAGCTTCTATTGTACTGCGTTACCGTAGAAATATCCCTGTTCGATGATATACATCATGCATTAAACTTACTTTATTTCAAGAAAAAAGAATACCTCTCATCTGTAGAATCACAGTAGAGTTAAAATAAATTCACTTTATCTGTATGTTCATCTTTTGAGAAAAGTTCGGTTATAGTTTACATGATAGTCACTATAGAAGTTCTATATATATATGCTCATTTTCTATCTGTACACCTATTTCTTAAGAGCCGCTACTTCTAAAGCATATCATATCTCAACGGAGTTTTAAAATAGAATTATTTTTTTCGTTCAAAATCGTCCAATATCCGCCACTATTAAACAGAAAATTCTTGTATTTCAAATTAATGTGTGATACGATTCACTTACAGGATAGAGTAGTTAGAAGAGGGGGATGATGATGATGAAAAGTATGTTTCTACATCTGAAAAAAGTAGTAGTTTTATTATTGTGTGCTTTTGTTATAGCTTCCTTTACATCGTTGGATGCAATGAAGGTTTATGGTGCCTCAAAGATCAAACTAAACAAGACTTCGGTCTTTGTGGTAAAGGGAAAAAGCATACAACTTCGTGTAAAAGGAACCAAAGCCAAAGTAAAGTGGTTTTCAAAATCAAAGAAGATTGCTGTGGTTAATCGTTACGGCAAGGTAAAAGGCAAATCCGTCGGAACGGTCTATATCATAGCAAAAGTAAAGGGAAAAAAGCTTAAGTGCTTTGTAAGAGTTGGAGACAAACGCATGGCAAATGCCCGCAAGCTCAGGTCATATATCCTGAAGAAAGGGAAGAAGTCCGAGGGCGGATGGAAGAGTATAAGGTTGTGGTACGGGTCAGATGATGGAGACGATGAGTGCTGGTTTTCCAAGGAATCCATCATAAGTGCAAAAAAAGGCACGAATACAATTAAATTCTTTTATGAAAACTTTTACGAGGATAATGCAATGAAGGTTACGACTACTGTTACATACAAATTTAACTATACGAGGTATAAAAATCCTGTAAAGTACCGGTGTTCTTTGTATGGTGACAGTGTACCGAACTCAGATTATGATGAGATTCATATTGATGCACAAGGAACTATTAATAAGGGATACGATGTTGATGGAAGCGGAGTCGGTCTGAACAAATTAATCATTCGTAAGAAGGATGACCACGATAATATTGTTGTGCAAGAGTTGGATTCGAATAGTCCGGATGCCGCACTATATAAAAATTATTATCTGGAAGACATCCAGCTTAGCTTTTCCAAATGGAATCATCATCTGAAAAAGAAGGGGTATTCGATGCGGTCAATCGGATTTTACAGATATCTTTAGAATTGAATCATATTTTTTTTGGGGGGGTACTGCCAAAACCAATATATACCGGGTACACCCGAAATTTATATAGAGTGCTGAGAAGCACTCTATTTTATATATTGACAACTAAGTATTGTTACTAAGAGTTTTGATGCATTTTAGGGCACAGTTATACGGTTTTCCGATAAGCTTATGCATATAAACTATGATACGATAGTTTTATATACTCTGTTGTGGTATAATTTCCGTATCTGAATATAAGAGGGAGCAAAATGGATAAAAACACTTTTAAAATTATAGAAGGGGGAATGGCAGGAAAAACCACACCGAGAGGAGAAATTTTCAAAACTGCCTGGGTAACCGATACCAGACTTATGGGAGTGCTCTGTGTAGGAATAACATGGCAAAACCGTGATTCTGTCTTCAATCAATTCTTCTATTTTGATGCAGAAGAATATGGCTTTGAGCGCTATGAATCCATTCACCATCGCAAAAAACATGATGATGAAGAATATAGTAAGTACACACAAAGGCTTCTGATTGACACAGAAAATTCACTGATAGGAGGGCTTGGCGGAAACAAGGTTGAGATTTCATTTGAGGAAGCTGTACACCTTGTAAAAAGCTTTTTAAAGTTCAATAAGGATAACGGTATTCAAATGCCGGACAACACCTCTGACTACATTTTTATTGCAGAGCTAAAGGAAAGACTTACACCAAGGGAAGAATACCAATTATTCGATAAATGCTGTGTCGAGCTTGTAAATCTTAACTCCCTGGCAAACTATTTTTTGATGAGATGCATCGGAAAAGACTTCAGTGCTGCAAAATTTTTAGCAACCTCTGAGGTAAATGTCAATATTTTTCCGGAATTTTCATGTGGCACTTTTTACAATAATAAGGTGAAACTTTCAAAAGAAAAAGACAAAGCATTCTGCACATCCCTTATAGAAGTTTCCAATCAATATTACATACTTTCAACAGAGTTATCATTTCAAAGAATGCATGTATCCGGATACATCTGTACATCACTTCTGCCCATTACGGAAAAAGAAGCCTACCTTCAGCTTGCTCATTCTGAATTTATAACAACATATAAATATACAGGAAATCCTGAGGATTTCAATCGCTCATCAACAAAATTAACGAAAAGAGCAATGATTCACGACGAGTACGGCGGCTGCACCTTTATGATTTATCATCCTAATAACAGCCATTTAGACTTACCTGACTACTACCTTTATAACGACCTTTTGGGTATATACCATTTAGGTGAAGACAATCAGCTTCTCGTTGCCTCTGCCACCCTTCGAGGAATAAGAAAATTAGAACTTGATCTTCATATTTCTCCGGTAAAAAAACATTTATCCATTCAGGGGAGTTATGAGTTTAACGAACCGGTGCTTCTTCAATATTTAGAAAGTGGTTTTACAAACTTTGAGGAGTATATAAACACAATTTCTGTAAATTAGCTAAGTGCAATACTGTAAAACCTGATCCGGTTGACTGATTTAAATACTGCAAATATGCCTCAATCAGCCAACTAAAATATTCTAAATCCACTGTATAAAGATAAAA
>ERZ773050.1909-NODE-1909-length-11290-cov-3.698353_pt1 | contig 11290 bp, 9 predicted proteins | sample MGYA00580632_ERZ773050 | MGnify/ENA primary metagenome ERZ773050 (study PRJEB29015, sample SAMEA2738123) | human oral metagenome | biome: human oral; feature: human-associated habitat; material: saliva | place: China | collected 2166 ... | reverse complement strand
ATATTTAATATATTTCGTTCTACTGTAACAACTATTTTTTTATAATTTTCTCTAATCAAGACTTACGAATAAAAAAAACAATTTCAAAATAGCATTTTTTTACACTCAATTTTGAAATTGCTTTTTGTATTTATATTCTATTCGTAATCGATCACACCAAGAGCAATCTTAGCATATCGCGACATTTTATCTTTTGTCCATGCTGGTTCCCAAACTATATTTACATCTACTTTCTCTATCTCATCAACACCAAGCATTGCTGTCTCTACTTGCTCGATGATAATAGGAGCTAAAGGACAACCCATAGATGTTAATGTCATGTCGACTATAGCGTGCTTATTATCATCACTCATCTTAACATCATATACTAGTCCTAGGTTCATTATATCGATACCAAGCTCAGGGTCTATTACATTTTCTAATGCTTCTATTACTCTATCTTTTAATGTTTCCATTTCTTACACCTCTTTTTTATTCTTAAAAATCATATTCTACTTCTTTTCCGTATTCTTCTTTTAATATTTTTCCTAATTCAGTAATTTCTGCTATTGCATCTTTATAATGTGAACACATTTTTATTACTTCATTTGATTCAAATTCTCTATGAATTTCCGCTGTATAGTTCTGGATATTATTTTTCGAATCATTTATATCACTAAAAGTAATCTTCGAAAATCCTGATAATAATTCGAAATTAAACACCCCTCCATAAAATACCAATGCGTCTTTATATATTAAAACTCTTAAATTTTTATTTATATATTTTGCATCTCGCACTAAAATATCTACATCATATTCTGTCTCTGGATATTCAATGAATAATTCTTCATATTCCGCTTTAGATTTTCTAATACCTTTTATTATAGATCTAATTAACAATAATGTAGCCAAAACAATAGCAGCAGGAAATCCATAAATACCTAGGTAATATATAGTTCCAGGTACTTTTATATAGACATTTGAAATAAAAGGTTTTTCTTGTAATTTACTTTTATAATTATCTTTTGTCTTATCTAATCCAAGGTCTTTAATTACCTCTAGGATTCTAACTTTAGTCAAAGTACTATGTTCTGCAGCAGCATTGAATTTATCTAACAATTCAGGAGAAATATTAGTTTTTCCTTTGCTTCCTTTTTCTTCTATTACATCGATAATAGAATAAAGATTTTTATCTTTCAGATTTATAATCTTGCCTTCTGGAACATCACTACTTTGGATTAATTTCTTAATATCTTTTTGTGTAGCCTTTAATATTACAAAACCATGTTCGTGTTGAACCATATAAAATTTTTCATCGTCAGCTAATTTTTCATCTACTATATCAAGTTTTTCGATTGCTTCTAATTTAATATAAGTAATTCCGGAATAATTCCCCGTGAATTGATCACCTTCATTATATAATGTTTCAGCAGACTTTGTATAGATATTATACGAAGCTATAGTAGCGATCAAACTAACAAAAAACAAGTTTATAGCAATGAATATTTTTAACCTTGTTCCTCTTAAATAACTCTTCTTCATAACTTCACTTCCTTTTTTTATTTAGACTTTTTTACACACTAAAATATTTATAACATATTCTGTCTTTATATATTCAATGATAAGTTTTTCATATTAACCTCTAGATTTTCTAACATCTTTTATTATAGAAGTTATCAAAAATAATGTACCTAGAACAAAAATCGTAGTAAATACATAAGTGCCTATGTAATATAAATAACCAGGTACTGTTAGATATACGTTAGAAACAAAAGGTTTTTCTTGTAATTTTTTATAGTAGGCTTCTGTTTTATTTGAGCCCTCTTCTTTTAATACATCTGAAACCCTTCCCTTAATCAAAGAACTATGTTTTGCTGCATCATTGAATTTATCTAATAATTCAAAAGAAATGTGAACTCTTCCTCTACTACTTCCTTTTTCTCTTTTTACATCAACACGAGAATAAATATTCTTATCTTTTAGATTTATTATTTTCCTCTCTGGTACATCACTACTGTGAATTAGTTTCTTAATATCTTCTTGTGTAGCTTTTAATATTACAAAACCATTTTCGTGTTGAACCATATAAAATTTTTCGTCTTCGTCTAGTTCTTTATCTACTATATCTAGTTTCTCAAGAGCTTCCAATTTAATGTATGTAATCCCTATACTTTCACCTTCAAATTGATCACCTTTTTCATATGACCTTTCAGGAGAGCTTATGATGTTATTATATATTGATCCAACAGCTATAATACTAACAAAAATAAACATTATAGCAAAAACTAATTTTAACCTTATACCTCTTGGTTTCCTCTTTTTCATAACTTTCCTTTTCGTCCTTAATTATTTAGATTTTGTATAATTATCCTTTTTGTTTTCTTTATAAATTTTTGAAATACCCTCTATTCACTATTTTCAGGTATTCTCTTAGAGTTCTAATATTTTTATGTTTTTTATCAACAATTATATCTTACTGTTTTTCCGAAAGTTTCTTTTAATGTTTTTCCTAATTCGTCAATATCTTCTCTTGAATTTTTATAGTTTGAGCAGACTTTTACTTTTTCATCTGTTTCAAAAATATTGTGGAAATGTGCTCTATAGCTTATAACTCTACCTTTTCGAATTTCTCTATCAAAAGTTACCTTTGAAAACCCTGATAATAATTGAAAATTAAACCCTCTACCATATAATATTAATGCATCTTTGTATATTAGAACCTTTAGTTTTTTGTTTATATATTTTGCTTCTCGTACTAAAATATCTAAATCTCGTTCTGTCTCCGGATATGTAATGAATAATTCTTCGTATTCAGCTTTATTTTTTCTAATATTTTTTATTACAGACCTAATTAAGAAAAACGTAATAAGAAGAATTACCACTTCCATTCCATAAGATCCAATATAATATCCTTTACCAGGCACTGTTAAATAAAACTGTGAAGTAAATGGTTTTTCTCGTAATTTACTTGAATAATCATCTACACTTTTCTTTATTCCAATTTCTTTAAATACATCTAAAACTCTTTCGCTAATTAATAAACTGTGCTCTGCAGCATTTTTAAATTTTTCTTTTAATTCTGGAGAGATATTCTTCCTCCCCTTACTTCCTCTTTCAAAGATGGCATCAACAGGAGAATAAATATCTTTATCCTTTAAATCTATTAATTTTTCATTTGGTATATCATTACTTTGTATTAATTTCTTAACATCATCCTTAGAAGCTTTTAACATTACAAAACCATGTTCATGCTGGAGCATATAGAATTTTTGATTATCTTTTAAGCTATCATCTGTAATATCTAACTCTTCAAGGGCTTCTACCTTAATAAAAGTATAACCACTAGATTTTTGGAATTGTTTTCCTTCTTTATACTGCACTTCTGCTGATTTCGTTCTATCATCATAAAAGCTTTTGGTCACCCCGATACTCAGCAGAACAAACAATATTGCACAGAATAGTATTAACCATGTTCCTCTTAAATAACTCTTCCTCATAACTTTCCTTCACGTCCTTAATTATTTGGATTTTCTATAATTACAGCTCCCTGTTCTGTTCCTTTAATGCATAGTTTGCACATATTTAAAAATAAACCATGCTCTACTACTCCAACTATACTTTCTAGTTTTTCTTTTACAGCTTTAATATCAAATCCGTAACCTAAGTGTAAATCTACAATGTAATTATTGTTGTCTGTTATAAGAGTTGCTCCATCTTTTAATCTTAACACTGGTTTTAAGCCCGCTTCTTCCATTTTTCTTATAGTGTGACTATATCCAAATGGTAATATCTCTACAGGTAGGTTAAAATTCCCAAGTTTTTCTACATCTTTACTTTCGTCATAGATCCAGATTACTTCACGAGCAATATCAGCAACTATTTTTTCTCTAAATAATGCTGCTCCTCCACCTTTTATCGCATTAAAATCCTTATCGATTTCATCTACTCCATCAACAGCAAGATCAATATGATCAATCTCTTCTAATTCTTTAATTGTAAGCCCCAGACTTTTAGCTAGTTCAACCGTTTGAATCGACGTTGATACCATTTCAACATTCAATCCTTCTTTTACTCTATCGGCTAGTGCGTGAACAAAATAGAATACTGTCGATCCTGTCCCTAAACCAACGATCATACCATCTTTTACATATTCTACAGCCTTTTTACCAACAACTTCTTTTAGATTCATTTCGGTTCCCCTCTTTATGTATATGTTACTTTTAAATTATTTATATTCTACTAATAGATATTTCTTTTTACCACGTCTAAGTACTGTAAATCCATCTTCTAGTCTGTCTTTAGCTTCTACAACATATTCTAAGTCTGTAACTTTATCCCCATTCACATAAACAGCACCATTGTTTACATCTTCACGTGCTTGACGTTTTGATTGAACTAGATTGCTTTCAACTAGGAAATCTACGATATTGTATTCTTTTTTCTCTAATTCAGATTTTGGCATACCTTTAACAGCTGCTTTTAATTCATCGTGAGTTAGTTCTTTAATGTTTCCTGAGAATAATGCTTTTGTAATGTTTAATGCACTTTCTAATGCTTTTTCACCGTGAACAATTTTCACCATTTCTTCAGCTAATGCTTTTTGAGCAAGACGTAGGTGTGGTTCTTTTTCTGAACTTTCTCTTAATGCTTCAATTTGGTCTTTTTCTAAGAATGTGAATTTTTTAAGAGCAGGTACTACTTCTGTATCCGCAGTGTTGAACCAGAATTGGTAGAATTCATATGGTGTTGTTTGTTCTGGATCTAACCATACTGCTCCACCAGTAGATTTACCAAATTTAGTTCCGTCAGATTTAAGCATTAATGGGATAGTGAATCCATATGCTTCAACATCTCCACGAAGTTTTCTCATTATTTCTAGACCAGTAGTAATGTTACCCCATTGGTCAGAACCACCAATTTGTAATTTAACATTGTGATGCTCATTTAAGTATGCATAGTCAATACCTTGTAGTATAGTATAACTGAATTCTGTAAATGATAACCCATTATCTAGACGGCTTGAAATTGAGTCCTTCGCTAGTAAATAATTAATATTTACTAATTTTCCGTAATCACGTAAAAATTCAATCATAGATAGTTTTCCTAGCCAGTCACGGTTGTTTACGAATTCGATATTGTCATCTCCACGGAAAATATTACGAAGTTGTCCTTCTAGGCGACGAGCGTTATCTTCAATTACCTCAAGACTTTGTAATTGACGTTCTTCACTTCTTCCTGATGGATCTCCGATAATACCAGTTCCTCCACCTACTAAAATAACAGGTTTATGTCCATGTTGTTGAAATCTTTTTAATGTTAAAAATGGTAGTAAGTGTCCAATGTGTAATGAGTTACCAGTTGGGTCTGTTCCACAGTAAATAGATACACTTTCTTTTTCTAATAATTCTTTTATTCCTTCTTCATCTGTTTGTTGATAAACTAAATCTCTATATTTTAAATCTTCTAATAATTTACTCATTAAAATGCCTCCATATCAATTTTTATACACTTACTTCAATTATAACATATTTTTATTTTTTGTTTTATCTTTTTCTAATATTTTTAACGATAAATTCTATTCTAGGCCTTGCATATAATTTACTATTTCATATTAAATTATGGTATAATGTACCTAATAGTATGCAATCTAAGGAGATTACAATGAAAATTAAGAAGATACTAACTTCTATGACGCAAGCCATACTTCTTTCTATCGGATTACTAATTAGTTTAGGTGCGGGGCTTGCTATCGGGTATGTAGGTGGCTTAGTTAAAGATCAACCTGTCTTAACCCAAAAAGAAATGAAAGAACAAATAAATAACATTAGTAAGAACAGTGAAGTTTATTTTGGAAGTGGTGAAAAATTAGGTACAATCAACTCCGAATTAATTAGAAAAACTGTTACTTATGAAAATATCGGTGATAATGTTAAAAATGCTATTATCGCAAGTGAAGACTCTAATTTCTATTCTAACAGTGGAATTGATATTTGGGCTGTTTTAAGAGCTACACATAGTGAAGCGACTGGTGCCAGAACAACTGGTGGTAGTACTATCACTCAACAATTGGTAAAAAATCAGCTTCTAGATAATTCAAGATCTTATGAAAGAAAAGCAAAAGAAATATTACTAGCACTACGTGTTGATAGTCATTTTTCTAAAAATGAAATTCTTGAAAATTATCTAAATGTCGTTCCTTTCGGAAAGAATAGCTTAGGACAAAACATTAGCGGTATCGAAACAGCAGCACAAGGTGTTTTTGGAGTTCATTCTAAAGACTTGAATATAGCTCAAGCAGCTTATCTTGTTGGTTTTGTACAATCGCCATATACATATACACCATTTGACTCTGCTGGAAATATCCGTCCTGACGAAGAGCTTCAAGCGGGGTTTGAAAGACAGCAATATGTATTAGAACGTATGCTTTCAAATGATTTTATTACTAAAGAACAATTTGAAGAAGCGAAGAAATTCGATATTAAAGGTGCTTATACTAAACAAAAATATTCAGAATATACTGATTACCCTTATATTCGTGATGAAGTAACAAGTTCAGTTGCAGAGATATTAGCTGAGCAAACCGCTAAAAAGAATAATAGAGAAGAAGAATTTAAAAATGATTCTGACTATAGAAATGAACTAATAGAAAAAAGTAGAATTAAATTCATAACTGGTGGTTATAAAGTAAAAACTACACTTGATAAGAAACTTTACGATACACTTCAAGAAACGAAAAAACAATTCGCTTCTTATCCAACACACACTCAGGGTGGTGTTGTTTATCCATTAGAAATTGGAGCATCGGTTATTGAAAACAGTACTGGTAAAATATTAGCGTTTATCGGTGGTATGGACTACAAAAAACAACAACTTAACCATGCTACAAGAACTCGTCGTTCACCAGGTTCTACAATCAAACCACTATTAGTTTATGGACCAGCTATCGATAAAGGTTACATTACTCCTAATTCAACAGTTTTAGATAAGAGATTTAATCATTATGGTTGGAAACCTGAGAACTATGACATGTCTCAACGAGGTTACCTTCCTGCTAGAGAAGCTTTAGCTAGATCTCTTAACTTACCAACTGTAAGGCTATACTCTGCATTTTATAAAGAGGATCCTGTCACAAATTACCTAGAGAAAATGGGTGTTGAAGGCCTTACAGAAAGTGATAAAACTAACTTAGCTACTGCCATTGGTGGTATGACATATGGTCTATCTGTTACTGAGAATACTAGTGCCTTCTCTACTTTCGCAAATAAAGGTGAACATAAAAAAGCACATATTATCGAAGAAATAGAAAATAACGATGGAGAACTAGTTTATAAAGCTGATTTCTCTCCAGTTAAAGTATTTGAAGAATCTACAAGTTATCTAATCGTCAATATGCTTGGGGACGTAATCAATAAGAGCTACGGTTTATCTCATGATATGCCAAGTAAACTTAAATTTAATTCTAAAAACTTATTTGTAAAAACAGGGACTTCTGAGTACTATAACGACCTATGGGTTGTTGGTGGTTCTACAAAAATAACTGTTGGTCTATGGAATGGATACGATAGTCCGGCAAAAGTACCAAGTTATGACTATGCTCAAAGAAGCTGGATTGCAGTTATGAATGCTATTTATGCACTTGATAAAAACTTAATCTCTCCAGATACTGCCTTTAGTCGACCTAAATCAGTCGTTGATGCAAGTATCAACGGTTATAACAATGCAAAAGGTGGAACAAAAGATTTAGTTCCAAATGGCTTTAAAGAACTATCTAAAGAAAAAACACTGGCGAAGTTTGGTTCTAATATCGATAAGGGTATTTCATTTAGCGATCCTTCAAAAGTCGTTGTAACAAAACCTGTTCAAAAAGATGAGAAGAAGGACGACAAAGACAAAAAGGATAAAAAAGAAGAGAAAGAAGAGCGTACAGTAACAATTACTGAAACTTCTCCTCCTCCAATCTTAAAACCAACTGTTATTACAGAGGAAGACGAAGAATAACAAAAAAAGAGGATTGAGCATATAAAGTTCAATCCTCTTTCTTATTTATTTTTATTATTTAAGCGGGTCTTACTCTCCTAACGCATCGTATAAAGCTGGAAGATCGTGCGCTTTTGCTATTTTCCCCCAATTTCCTACATCATCTAAACCATTTGCATGAGTTACAGTATAAATAACTTTAGTTAACGTGTAAAACTCCTGTAATGGTTTTAATAAATTCTTAAGATTTGATTTATTTACATCGCACATTAGCTTCTCATAAAGAGTTGTAGCTGCTTTACTATCAGTACAATTTATTACATCATCAGGTATAATACCCGCATGCGCCAAGTACAATAAGTAATTATAAACAGCCTTAAATGTTCTATATGAATCTGTAATTCCTACTTCACTAGATGCTTTTATTCCTTTCTTATAAGAGAAATTACTAATTTGTTGTTGAATCGGTTTTTTAATTTTTTCAATCAGTAATCCTATAAATTCATCTGTTACCTGTTTTTGATTCTCTACAACATTATCAGGAGTAATATTTTTCTCCAATAATCTATTATAAAAATCACAGAAAATTTTATCTAATTCATACGTATCTTCTTCTGTCAAAAATTCTTCAGGTGCAACAAAATTTTTTATTATCGCTGGAAACTCTATAGTCTTTCCTACATGAAATGTTCCTACAGTCATATTTAACGATTGTACAAAATCATTTTTTCTTACAAAATTATATATATGATGAGCATTTTTTGCATAATAATTAGAAGTGAAATCCTGCAGTTTGTTAGTCTCTTCTAAATCTTTTTCTAAAAAATACTCTTCTAATTTTTTATTGTATTTTTTATCATATTTTCTTAATTGTTTTAACTGTGGTAATGCTGTATTGAATGTATACACTCGCTGGTATATTTTCTTAAGCAATTCTACTGTGATAGCTAAATGGCCACCAAGAGAATGTCCAGCTGCTACTTTATAGCACATATCAATCTATTAAATAAACATGCTGAGTCTATCTGACTAGTGTTTTCTCCTGAAACTATTCCTGTATAATTGTAAAACCAATCGCTAATATCTTCACTCTCACTACCTCTATAAATAACAAGAAGTTCTTTAAGTTCTGGTATATAGATTGCTGTAGCTTGAAATCCATTTTTCGTAATCTTTGGAATTGATATTCCACTATTATACACTTCAATATCTTCAAATGTTTTTCCAGTTATATCTTTTATAATTCTTTTTATTTTATATTCTGCTGTACTCTGTTTCTTATTTCCTTTAATTAAATAATCATACTCCGCTAATTTCGCTATAAGCAGAGGATTATGGAAAAATCTTAACATCGTCAAATCACCTCTTTTATATAAAAACAATTATAACATATTTTATAAAGAATATAAAAATTCTATATCTTCCCATGTAATAAGAAAATATAGAATTCTATTAAATATTATACGTTGAATCTAAATAACATGATGTCGCCGTCTTTTACTTCGTATTCTTTACCTTCAAGACGAACACGACCAGCTTCTTTAGCTTTTGGCATACTTCCGTATTCAACTAAATCATCATAACTTACAGTTTCAGCACGGATAAATCCACGTTCGAAATCAGAGTGGATAATTCCAGCACATTCAGGAGCTAACATACCTTTTTTGAATGTCCATGCACGTACTTCTTGCACTCCTGCTGTGAAGTATGTAGCTAATCCTAGAAGGCTGTAACTTGCTTTGATTAGTTTGTCTAATCCACTTTCATCAATTCCTAACTCTTCAAGGAACATTGCTTTTTCTTCATCTTCTAATGAAGCCATTTCTTCTTCGATTTTTGCACAAACTACGATTACTTGGCTTCCTTCGCTTGCAGCAAATTCACGCACACTTGCCACGTGTTTGTTAGAATCAACGTCTAGTAAATCATCTTCACTTACGTTAGCAACATAAAGCATAGGTTTCATTGTTAATAAATGTAATCCTTTTGCGATTTTTTGCTCTTCTTTATCAAACTCTAAAAGTCTAGCTGGTTTTTCTTCTTTAAGAATATCACGTACTTTAGAAAGTACTGCAAATTCTGCAACAGCATCTTTATCTTTTTGTTTAGCTTGTTTTTCAACACGTCCGATACGTTTTTCAACACTTTCTAAGTCTGCTAAGATTAACTCTAAGTTAATAACTTCGATATCGTATAATGGATCTACTCCACCAGCAACGTGAGTAATGTTTTCATCTTCAAAACATCTAACAACTTGACAAATTGCATCTACTTCACGGATGTGACTTAAGAATTTATTTCCTAGTCCTTCTCCTTTAGATGCACCTTTTACGATACCAGCAATATCTGTAAATTCAAATGATGTTGGTACTGTTTTTTTAGGTTCTACTAATTCTGTTAATTTATTTAATCTGTGGTCTGGCACTTCTACAATTCCTACGTTTGGATCAATTGTTGCGAAAGGATAGTTCGCTGCTAATGCTCCTGCTTTTGTAATTGCGTTAAAAAGTGTACTTTTTCCTACGTTTGGTAATCCTACTATTCCGGCTGTTAATGCCATAGTATTAATCACTCCTTTTCTTCATTAATTTCTTATATTACTTAGGCCTTGCCTACTCAACTTAACTATTATAACATAAAACACGAAACTTATCATTTATTATTATGCTTTTTAAAAATATTTTGTTAATAATCATTAATCTTATTCATTAGTACAATAAAAGATACTAACTATTATAAAAGTACGTACTTTACAAAAATTATTTTGGTATGTAAAATATATTACAAGTGATACAATCTATCGAAAATAAATTAACTAGGAAGGTTCACACTCATGAAAAAATACAATTCAAATATTAAACTTGGAACTGCAACACTTAATGTTGTAAACTTTGAAAGACAGCTTAAATTCTACACAGAAGCTATGGGTATGACTATAATTTCAAAAAACGAAACGGAAGCTACTTTAGGTACTACTGATAATACTCCGCTTCTCCATATGAAAAAAGTCGATGGACCTCTTGTACGTTCTTATGGACTATATCACATAGCCTATCTAGTTCCAGATGAACAAAGTCTAGCAAACATACTGCTCCACTTTATAGATTCTAATATACCTTTAGAGGGTGGCTCTGATCACGGTTATAGTAATGCCCTTTACCTAAGTGATATAGAAGGTAATGGAATAGAAGTATATTATGATAAAGACGAATCTACTTGGGACATAAAAGAAGATGGAAGAATCATAGGAGTAACAGAGCCTATCGATGCTACTCACCTACTTGATATTTCTGAAACTGTAGTGCCTTATACTTTACCAGTAGGAACAATTATT
>ERZ773050.1905-NODE-1905-length-11304-cov-6.490444_pt1 | contig 11304 bp, 7 predicted proteins | sample MGYA00580632_ERZ773050 | MGnify/ENA primary metagenome ERZ773050 (study PRJEB29015, sample SAMEA2738123) | human oral metagenome | biome: human oral; feature: human-associated habitat; material: saliva | place: China | collected 2166 ... | reverse complement strand
TCAGATCGATGGGATCGATGATCACCGTAGTGCCCCAGTTCATATCAATATGCTCTGGGTGGTAGTGGCGCATCACCTCCCACGGGAAAACAATTTCGGCGGCGACGGGCCAGTCGGGAGGGCCGGTCCGGTTCCCGCCCGCCTCCGGCCGGATCCACTCGATCACCGCGGTCGCTGCGGGATCGTCAACCGGCATCGCCATGAAGACTCCTCTCTTCTACTCGTGCCGCGAGCTCTATGATTAAGGTTCCCAGATGCGAATTCCATTCATCGCCTCATTGAGCTTTTCTCACCGGGAAGACCTCCGGATCCGCAGCGGACGCGGGCGCGGACGGGCCCGCGGTCATCGCTGTGCATGGGGTCGCCGTCCCACTCACCTCTTCCGTCCCATCGACCCCGCCCGTCTCATCGCGGACGCGAACGGACCGGCGGGCGGCGTGGTTCGGCGACTCGGAAAGGAGGCCGGCGCACTTCCCGCCTCCGCCCTGCGGCCCTCGTCGTCATCACACTCCAGCACGAACCCTGATGAGAAAGGCTCAGTATACCGGTCCGATATCGTCAAGATTCTCCTGAACGCCGCCGGGGCCGGCCGAAGGGGCGGAGCGCGGGGCGCCCGTCTCCGTCGTCACCGGCCACTCGAGTTCGGAGAAAACGTGCTCGCCGGCCCCGCGGGGTCCGGGGCGCCGCACGGTCCAGCACCCCGCGCCCGCGGGGACGAGTCCTCCGGAGAGAGCCATGGGCGCCGCGCCGGCGGGCTCGCCGAGCCGCGCCCTGTCTGGCCCGGGATATCCGCCCGCGGGCCGGGTCGCGGCGACCGCCGGTGTCCTCGTCGGCGACATCGCACAGACGCCCCATGCCGCTCCAGCTGGATCCGGATCCGGCCGCCCCCGGTCGTCCTGCCGGATCGGCCCCGGCGGGCGCGACCGATCCCACGTGGTCCCACTCACCGCGGCGGCGGCCGGGCAGCGGCTCGGGAGGGGCTCGACGGGGTGATTCCTCTCACCGCTACGGCGACGACCGGCATGACGCTCGTCTCCTCCGGGGCGGTCCCGCCCCCGTCGTCCGGCGCCGGTCGCGGCCGGCTCTCCGGTGCGGATCCTGCGCAAAGACCCCGGGGGAGGGCGGGCGGACCCCGGAGCCGGCCCCCGCGCCGGAGGGTCAGGCAACCGGGCAGCCTCGTGATGTCGTTGCTGGTATGTTGCCGACTTGTGATGTAGCGTCTGCCTTGCGAGCGTGATGCATTGAAGAAAGGTGACGCGGAAGAGAACTTGACTCTGGGGTTCCCCTTGCTCGACGTCCTGCATGTAGATCGTATGAATTCCCCAACGTCCGGCAGGACTTCCCTTGGTCGAGGTCGTACTTCCTCATAAGGAATGACGATGGCCTGTATGAATCTATGTCTGTGGATGCCTATCGCCGCGTCCCGCCCGGTGCGTCGGGCGGCCGGGCGCCGCCGCGAGGACGGATCGCCCCGGGACGTCCCGCCGCCCCCGGAGGGGGTGAGCGGGCGATGAGCGGGGTCGATGAGCGCCCGCCCGACGGCGCCGCGCCCCTCGTCTCCGTGATCGTCCCCTCCTACAACAGCCAGGCGCACATCCTCGAGGCGCTGGAGAGCGCCCTGTCCCAGACCATGGCGGACCTGGAGGTGCTCTCGGTCGACGACGCCTCGCAGGACCGGACGCGATCGCTGGTCGAGGAGCTGGCGCAGCGGGACCGGCGGCTCAGAACCTTCGCCCAGGCCTCCAACGGGGGCGTCGCCCTGGCGCGCAACCGGGGGCTCGCGCACGCCCGGGGCCGCTACATCGCCTACCTCGACTCCGACGACCAGTGGATGCCGAACAAGCTCGAGCGCCAGATCGCCTTCATGACGGAGACGGGGGCGGGCGCCTGCTTCACCTCCTACGAGACGATCGAGGAGAACGGGGACCACCGCAACTTCGTGAGGGTCCCCGCCACGATCGACTACAAGGGGTTCTTGAAGAACACGGTGAGCTGCAGCCACACGATCCTGTTCGACACGCGGATCGTCGATCGCGGCCTTCTGAAGATGCCGGACCTCAGGCGGGGGCAGGACGCGGCGACCTGGCTGGGGGTGATGAAGGCGGGGCACATCCTGTACGGCCTGGACGAGTGCCTGGCCAAGTACCGCAAGACGGCGGGCTCGCTGTCTAGCAGCAAGACCAAGGCCATCCGCCGGACGTGGCACCTCTACCGCGACGTCGAGGGGCTGTCCCGCCCCTACTCCGCCTACTGCCTGTTCTGGCAGCTGGTGCACGCCGTTCAGAAGAGGAGAAGGGACGCATGATGAAAGCGGTGCGACGGGGCGCTCGGAGCGAGGCGCGGAACGCGGGGGCGCGGAGCGTGAGCGTCAAGGACGTCACGCTCGCCATTCTCCCGCATCTGGCGCAGACATGGGTCAAGCAGGCGGTCTACCGCCGGAACTGCCGGCTGGACCCGCACCGGTACCGTGCGGAGCTGGAGCGGTGGTACCGGCTGTCCAAGGGCCGCGACTGCGACCTCGATCACCCCCGGACCATGATGGACAAGCTCCAGTGGCTCAAGCTCTACGACAGCACCCCGCTCAAGGGCAGGGTCGCCGACAAGTACCTGGCCAGGCAGTGGATCGCGGACCGGGTCGGCGAGGAGTTCCTCGTGCCGCTCGTCGGCGTGTGGGACTCGCCCGACGAGATCGACTTCGACTCCCTGCCGGAGCGGTTCGCCCTCAAGGCCACCCACGGCTCCGCCTGGAACATCCTCGTCACGGACAAGGGCGCCCTGGACGTCCGGGGGGCCCGGCGCCGGATGGCGTCCTGGCTGGCCCTGCGGAAGGCGATGATGGGCGGGTTCGAACTGCACTACGAGTTCTGCGAGCCCAGAATCGTCTGCGAGCGGTTCATCCAGGATGAGACCGGCGGACTGCGCGACTACAAGTTCATGACCTTCGACGGGGACGTGCAGTTCGCCATCACCGTCGAGGGCAGGTCCACCCGCAGGGTCCTGGGCACGTACCTGCCCGACTGGACCAGGGCGCCGTTCGAGTACGTCTACGACGAGGGCCGGGCGCCCGACGTCCCCAGGCCGCGGGGACTGGAGCAGATGCTCGCCCTCGCCCGGGAGCTCGGGAAGGGGTTCGCCTGCGCCCGGGTCGACTTCTACGAGGTCGACGGCCGGGTCTACGTCGGCGAGATCACCTTCACCTGCACCAGCGGCCTGTCCGACTTCCGCCCACCCCGCTACGACCTCGAATTCGGTCAAAGGCTGCGCCTGCCCGAGAAGAAGCCGTTCAAAGGCGTCATGCTGTGAGGGCGCGCAGGAGGAGGATCGGCTTCATCGGCCGGATCGACCCCGACGAGACCATGGTCGACGGCCAGACCGTCAAGACCCGCACCCTGTACCGCTACCTGGTGCGCCGCTTCGGCGCCTCCAACATCCGCGTCGTGGACACGCGCGACTACCGCCGCGAGACGGGCCGGGTGGTCCGGGAGCTGCTCCGGTGCCTGCACGAGTGCGACGACGTCGTCGTCCTCCTGTCCAGCGGCGGGCGCAGGACCCTGTTCCCGATCCTGTGGCTCGCCTCCACGGCGCTGGGGGTCAGGATCTACCACGACCTCATCGGGGGGTCCCTGGCCGACGACGTCGAGGCCGACCCCTCGGGCCTCCTGGTGCACTACCTCAACTCCTTCGAGGTGAACTGGGTGGAGACCCGCGCCCTGGCGGACCGGCTCTCCGCCCTCGGGGTGCGCAACGCCTCCCACCTGCCCAACTTCAAGGACGTCGACGACGTCGACGTCGATCCGCACGCCCCGCCGTCGGGGCCCCCCTACCGGCTGTGCACCCTCAGCCGGGTGACGCCCGAGAAGGGCATCGACAACGCCGTGCGGGCGGTGGCGGCGATCAACGGGGACGGGCCGCCCATGGTGACGCTCGACGTCTTCGGCCCGATCGAGCCCTCCTACGAGGAGCGCTTCCGCCGCCTGGTCGACTCCGTCCCGCACGTGCGCTACGCGGGCCGCGTGCCCCCCGAGCGGGCCGCGGCGGCCGTCAGCGGTCACTTCGCGCTGATCTTCCCGACCGAGTGGACCGGGGAGGGCGTGCCCGGCACGATCATCGACGCCATGCACGCGGGCCTGCCGGTGGTGGCCAGCCGCTGGCGCTACTACGGCGAGATGCTCCAGGACGGGGTCACCGGCCTGAGCTACGACTTCGACCGCCCCGAACTGCTCGAGGCGACCATCCGCGAGCTGCTCGCCCTGCCGGAGGCGGAGGTCGTCTCCATGCGGTGCGCGCTCCTGGAGCGGGCCCGCGCCTACACGCCCGAGGCCGTCTTCGGCCAGATCGTCCAGGCGCTCACCCGGCCCGCGAAGTCCGCGAAACCCGAGAAGCCTGCGAAACCCGAGAAGCCTGCGAAACCCGCCGGAGGGGCCGGACTCGCGACGACGCCCGAGGCCGCCGTCGGACCCGCCGGCCCCGGGGCGGGCCCGGAGCGCGACGCGCGCCACACGCGCGTCATGATCGTCGTCCACGGCCTGGAGACCGGCGGCGCCGAGATGATGGTGCTCCACCTCGCCCGCGAGCTCTCCCGCGCGGGCCACCCGGTCCGGGTCGTCTCCCTCCACGGCGATGACACGGACGTGGCCGGGCTCATGAGGCGGGCCGGCGTCGACGTCGTGGCGCTCAACAAGGCCGGGGGGCCCGACCCGCGGACGGTGCTGCGACTGCGCGCGCAGATGCGGGACTTCTCGCCCGCCGTCGTGCACACCCACCTGCCCGTGCTGGAGTACGTGCTGCCCGCGGTGCGCCTGTACGGCCGACGGGTCAAGGTCATCCACACGGTCCACAACATCGCGCGCGAGGAGACCCGCCACCGCGTCCTGAGGGAGGTCAACCGCCGCGCCTTCTCCCACGGGGTGGTCCCGGTCGCCCTCAACGAGGAGGTCAGGTCCTCCATCTGCCGCGAGTACGCCCTGCCCCCCTCCGCGGTCCCCGTCGTGGGCAACGGCATCGACCTCGACGCCTTCCGCGGCCCGCAGCGGCGGGGGCCGCGCGGCGCGGGGGCGCGCCTGCTGTGCGTCGCCCGCCTGGCCCCGGCCAAGAACCACGCCCTGCTGCTCCGGACCGTGGCGCGGCTGAGGGAGTCGGGGCGGGACGTCTCACTGACCCTGGTGGGCGACGGGCCCCTCCGGGGCGCGCTGGAGGAGCGGGCCCGGGAGCTGGGGATCTCCGAGCGCGTCCGCTTCGCCGGCCGGCGCACGGACACCGCCGCCTTCTACCGCGACTGCGACCTCTTCGTGCTGCTGTCGGACTACGAGGGCATGCCCATGAGCATTATCGAGGCGATGGCCTCCGGGCTGCCCGTGGTTGCCACGCGCGCCGGGGGAGTCGCCGAGCTCGTGGACGACGGCGTCAACGGCGCCCTCGTCGAGGCCGACGCCGCCGCGGCCGCCGGGGCGATCGCCGCCATCTGCGACGACCCGGCCCTGTACGCGAGGCTGAGCGCCGGGGCGGTGCGGACGTCGTCGCACTACTCCGCAGAGGCGATGATGGAGAAGTACGTTGACCTCTATCGCTGAGCACGCCCTGGGCGCGGTGCGCCGGACGCTGCCCGCCGTGCTGGACCCCGACCTGCTGCGGCGGTGCTACCCGCTGCGCTACTTCGGGCTGATGGCGGTGTGCTTCGTGCTCATGAGGCCCATCATGGTCGGCCAGACCCCGGCCCTGGCCCCCATGATGAAGGTCCTGACGGCGGTGGTCTTCGCCTGGCTGGTCAACCTCCACATCGTGCGGCGCATACCGCTGTCCACGGCCGTCATCCTGTTCGTCCTCTACCGCCTGGCCTCCCTCCTGCCGACGGTCTACCGCGACGGCGACCTGCTCAACTGGGGCTACGTGACGCTCAGCCAGCTGTCCATCCTCATGCTCATCGAGCTGTACGCCGGGTACGGCCGTCAGGAGCGCAGGAGGCTCCTGCGGGTGCTGACGGACCTGCTGCTCATCTACCTGCTCGTCAACTACGTCATGATCATGACGGGCACGGGCTCGGTGGCCTCCTGGGGGCAGCACGAGTTCTTCGCCCAGCCCTCCTACCTCCTGGGCATCCGCACCCGCGTGACCGACTGCGTGTTCCCCGCGATCCTCCTGGCCCTGCTGTACGACTCCGGCTCCCGCCGGCGCTGGGGCTGGCGGACGGTCCTGGCGATCTCCAGCGGGATCGTGCAGATCATCACGCTGCATGTCGCCACGGCCTGGGTCGGCGCCGCCATCATGGCGGTCGTCTACCTGGCGGTGCGCCTGCACCTGCGCGCGGGCGGTCTGCTCTCCATGCGGGGCGCGACCGTCCTGGGCGTCGCCGTCACGCTCCTGGTCGTCGTCGCCCGGGTGCAGACCTACTTCGCCGCGCAGATCGAGGGGCTGCTGGGCAAGTCGGTCACCATGACGGGGCGCACCGAGCTGTGGGACGCCGCCATGCCGATCCTGGCGGACTCCCCGCTGTTCGGCTACGGCATCAACTCCCAGTTCGGCGCCTTCATCCCCGCCTTCAAGGGGCTGCTGTGGCAGGCGCACAACCAGTACCTCCAGATCGCCTACGACGGCGGCCTGGTGGCCGTGGGCCTGTTCATCGCCCTGCTGTGGACGACGAGCGCCCGCGCCGACGCCTCCCGGTGCGACAACCACGTCAAGGCCGCCCTCATCGCCGTCTACACCGCCATGTCGGTGATGTCCGTCAGCGAGATCTACGTCTACAACATGGGGATGTTCTACCTCTTCCCATTCCTGGCGAGCAGGATGGACGAGCTGATGGACGACGGCGGCCGGCCGGAGCGTCCCGGGAAGGCCCCCCGCCCGTCCCCGCTCGCGGCCGGGCCCCCGACGGGGACGATCACGAGGATCCGGTGATGGGCGGATCCAGACCGAGATCGGGCAGCGCCGTCGACTCCCTCCTGCTGGCCGGCGTCAAATTCGTGACGCTGGGGTCGACCATGGCCAACACGATGATCCTCTCGCGCAGCCTGTCGCTGGAGGCCTACGGCACCTACGCCCAGGGCGTCCTGCTGGTGGCCCTGGGGGCGGACGCGACCGTCCTGGGCCTGGTCGACGCCGTCAACTACTTCTTCAACCGGGACCGCCGCCAGGACGTGGCCCGGGAGTACGTGAACTCGATCTTCGTCATACAGACCGCCGTCGGCCTGGTCACGGCCGTCCTGCTCGTGGCGCTGCGGGGGGCGATCGGGGGCTACTTCTCCAACCCCATGCTCCCGGCGCTCGTCGTCCTCCTGGCCCTGCGGCCGATGCTGACCAATATGACCAGCATGTTCCAGGTGCTCATCATGTCGATCGGCCGGGCGAAGGCGATCGCGATCAGGAACATCGTCTTCTCGGCCCTGAAGTTCACGGCCGTGCTCATCACGGCGCTGCTGACCTCCAGCATCGCGGTGCTGTTCGCCATGCTGCTCGCCCTCGACGTCCTGTCCGTCCTGTGGTTCTGGGACTGCTTCCGCCGGTGGAAGTACATGATCCGCCTCATCCGGCCGCGCTGGGATCGGATCCGCGAGATCCTGGCCTTCTCCCTGCCCATGGCCGTCTACGTCCTGACGGCCTCGCTCATGAGGCAGGTCGGCGAGCTGGTCATCGGGATGCACGAGAGCACGCAGCGCTACGCCATCTACGCCAACTGCGCGACGATCCTGCCCCTCGACGTCGTCTCGGCGTCCTTCCTGACGGTGATCATCCCGATCGTCACGCGCTACATCGGCGCCGGGCGCAAGGACCGGGTCCGCCTCCTGTTCAGGCACTACCTCGCGGTGGGGTACCTGACGACCGTCACCTTCTCCGTCTCCTGCTTCGTCGTGGCCCCCGAGGCCATCCAGGTGCTCTACGGCGCGCGCTACCTGCCCGGTTACGCCGTCTTCTGCCTCTACCTGGTCACCACCATGGTCAGGTTCGCGAGCCTGTCCCTCATCCTCAGCGCGGCCGGCCGGACGAGGACGCTCATGGTCGTCTCGCTGGCGGCCGTGGTGCTCAACGCGGTCCTGTGCGTCGCCCTGTACGCGCTCATGGGCTTCGTCGGCCCGGCGGTGGCGTCGGTCGCGGTCAACGTCGGCATGACGGCGGTCCTCATCCGCCTGAGCCTCAAGGAGATGGACGGGGGCCTGGCGACGGCCTTCGACGCCGGGGCGCTCGGCCTGTACGCCCTGTCGACGCTCGCGGCGGCCCTGGGCGGCTGGGCGCTCAGGCGGGCCCTGGTGGCGCTCGGCCTGCCTGCTCTCGTGATCACAGTGCTCGTTATGTGCGCCGTGTCGGCGGCCGTGCTATTGATCAATATCAAGTCGCTCGCAGCCTCGCTGAGGGCGCTCAACTCGATGAAGTGACGTCGAAGAAGAGGAGGTTCGATGATGGAAGCGGTTGGTTCACGCAATGCGCTTTTTAGGCTCTTCCCAGAACGTCGCCTGGGAACCGGACATCGTGGACTGCGCTGGCTGGATGCGTGCTATGCTTCGCAAGCCTTATGCGTGTACCCCCTGAAGCGTCCGTTGCGGGAAGGCGCCGCTTCTCCCAGTCCTGAATCCTGGTCGGTGATGTGAAGATGACTCTTGAGGATCTCCTCACGCTGACTCGTCAGCGGATCGTCCCCCTGGTGCTGGGTGTGCTGACCTGCACCCTGCTGGCCCTGGGCGTGGCCCTCGTGGCGCCCGTGAACTACACGGTCTCGGCAGTGGCGTACGTGCGGGTCGACGTCTCCGCCGAGGGGAAGGACGATACCGGCACCTACTTCACCGCCTCCCAGCTGGCCAACCAGAAGGTCGACGCCGTCGTGCCCGTCTTCACCTCCGAGGCCGTGGCCCAGAGGGTCGTGGACTCCCTGGCCCTCAAGACCACCCCGGCCCAGCTGGCCAGGACCCTGACGGCCAACCATGAGAACGGCACGCTCAACGTCACCGTCTCGGCGAGCGCGTCGACGGTCTCCGAGGCCCAGAAGATCGCCGACGAGGTCGTCAACCAGGCGGGGGCCGAGCTCAAGCGCCTCGAGGGGGACGGCTCGCCGGTCGACGTCGTGCTCATGTCCTCCGCGAGCCTGTCGAACCCGGTCCGCTCGCCGTCGATCGCGAAGTACCCCGCCATCGGATTCGCCGTCGGACTCGTGCTCAGCTACGCGTGGGTCGTCGTGCGCGAGCTGTCCGACAAGAGGATCCGCTCCGTAGCGGACGTGTCCGACATCATCCACCGCCCGGTGCTCGGCGCCGTGCCGACGTCGGACTCGATCCTCAACGGCCGCGGCCTCCAGGCGGTGGACGTGAGCGCGGAGGAGGAGTTCCGCAAGCTGCGCACCAATCTGCGCCACGTGCAGGTCAGCGCGGGCAAGCGGGTCTTCGTCATCTGCTCCCCCGCGCGGCGCGAGGGCAGGTCGACCGTGGCCATCAACCTCGCGCGGGTCATGGCGCTGTCGGGCCAGCGGGTGGTCCTCGTGGAGGGCGACCTGCGCGAGCCGATCCTGGGCGAGGTCTTCGCCCTGCCGCCCCAGCGCCCGGGCCTGGCCCACCTGCTCATCGGCGCGGCCACCCTCGACCAGGTGATGGTGAGCACCTCCGTCCGCGGGCTCCAGGTCATCCCGGCCGGCGCCGCGCCCTCGAACCCCTCCGAGCTCCTCGGCTCGGCCCGCATGTCCGACCTGCTGACCTACCTCGCCTCCGACTACGTGGTCATCGTCGACTCCCCGCCGGTCCTGGAGTTCACCGACGGCGTCGTCATGGCCGAGCACGCCGGCGGCGTCCTGCTCGTCGCCGGCGTGGGCCGCACGGCCCAGGACCAGCTGCGCCGGGCGGCGCAGGCCATCAAGCAGGGGGGCGGCACGATCATCGGGGCCGTCCTCAACCGGGCGTCGTCGGCAGCCCTGACGGTCCGCGGGCCGCGCCGGGGCCCCGGCGAGCGCACGACCGTCGACGTCGCCCCCGTCACCCCCGTCGCCCCCGCGCCCTCGCCGTCCGAGACCCGGTCCGGCGTGAGCGAGGTGGTCGCCCTCAGGCGCCCCGCCGGGGACCACCGCACCAGGCGCGCCAGAAGGCGCGACGCCGCGGAGGGGTGAGGCCGATGCCCGCCGCCGGCGCGCCCCCGCGCGCGTCCCGGGCGCCGCCGTCGGGGGCGACGGCGATCGCATCCGCGGCCCGTGAGACGGCCCGGCCACGCACTGCGCTCCCGACCTCCCCGGCTCCCCCCTTGCGCCCCTGCCACCGACAACCGACGGCGTCGCGGCGGCCCGCTCCGGCGGCCGCGCCCGCGCCGTCCCGCCTCAGCCGTCACCTGCGGCATGATGCACTGAGACCTGGGAAGTGCTAATGACTCATCCATCTACTCCCCGTCCGATGCCGGGCCTCGGCGTCAACGGGCCGGGAACCGTTTTCCCGCGGCGCCTGCGCGCGGGCGACCTGGCGATCATCGTGGTCGTCATCGGCGGCGTCCACATCCTGAGCCTCGCCTGGAGCGCCGACCCGCAGAGCGCCGCCGTGCGCGCGAGCGCGCTGCACAGCATTGTGCTCGGCTGCGTCATCACGGGCAGCTGGGCCCTCCTGCTCGCGGGGGCCAAGACGTACCGGGAGCAGATCCTGGGGCACGGGGCCGGCGAGTACCGGCGCGTGGTCGGGGCGACGGTCGCCGAGTTCGCCGGGATCTGCCTGCTGCTGCATCTGATCGAGGTGCCGGTCCCCGGCGGGTACTTCCTCGTGGCGCTGTGCATCGGCGTCGTGGCCCTCGTCGTGTGGCGGTGCCTCGCCCGGCGGCGCCTGGTGAGGGCCCGGCTGCGGGGGAGGTTCACCCAGCCGACCTTCGTGGTGGGGCCCACGGGCTCCGTGGCCCGGACCATCACCGACCTCGAGCGCAGGCCCGGACTGGGACTGAGGGTCTGCGGCGCCTTCGTCTCCGACGACGAGTGCGCCCGCACGGAGCGGGTCCGGCGCGTGCCCGTGCTGGGGGGCGTCAAGGGCCTGCGCGAGACCATCGGCGCCTCCAACGGGATCGCCGTCGTCATCGCCCGGGACTCCGGCCTGACCCTCGCCGCGATCCGCGACCTCAGCCGGGACCTGGGTCCGGGGAGCAGGCTCATGATGGTCGCCCCCCGGCTCGACGTCGTCGGATCCCGCCAGCGCCAGTGGTCGGCCGACGGGCTGACCCTCGCCGAGGTCCGCCGTCCCCGCCCCGACGGCGTCAAGCGCCTGATCAAGCGGGCGATGGATCTCGTGCTGGCGAGCATCCTGTGCGTTCTGACCCTCCCGCTGTGGATCGTCGTCCCGCTGCTCATCTGGCGCGAGGACCACG
>ERZ773050.1904-NODE-1904-length-11307-cov-5.055901_pt1 | contig 11307 bp, 5 predicted proteins | sample MGYA00580632_ERZ773050 | MGnify/ENA primary metagenome ERZ773050 (study PRJEB29015, sample SAMEA2738123) | human oral metagenome | biome: human oral; feature: human-associated habitat; material: saliva | place: China | collected 2166 ... | reverse complement strand
GGGTCCCCACCATTATGGGCCCCGACGCCGCGGCTGTCCACGACAGGTGGCGAGGCGCCCGGCCTGGTAATCGCATCAGGACATCGGAGACGTTCACGCGCATCCCAGGCGACCCGATCGATGTATCTCGCCGTGCTGTTCGCCCGGTTTCGCCGTGCTGTTCGCCCGGTCTCGACTAGGAGGTGAGGGGGCCGTAGGGGGTCTGGCGGGAGACCCTGGAGGTGAGCTCCTCAGAACGTCCCTCAGAAGAGCCAGGGTCGTCGGGGCTGTCGGCCGACGGCGTGGAGCCCGCGGATGAGCCGGAGCCGAGCGGCGTCCACTGGACCTCGTCGGGCGAGGGCGCGGACCATGTCTCCCCCGATCTCGGCAGAGGGCCGGCGTCCGGGTCCTCGGGCGTCGCAGCCGAGTGGAGGGAGACGGCGCTAGCGACCTCTACCGACGACGGCGTGGCCGCGGCAAGCGCCTCCTCACCGGAGCCGCCCTCACCGTCCTTACCGTCCTCGCCGCCGTCCTTCTTGGCCGCGGCGGCCTTGGGCGGGTAGCCGGTGCGCCAGAGGTAGAGGCCAACAGCGATGACGACTCCGCTGATCCACACCGCCCACCAGGGGAATCCGGGGACGTCGGGCTTGGCGCCGGCCGCGGCGAGGTCGTCGGCGGGGGTGGGGGTGATGCGCTCGGCGGTGACGAGGATGCGGTGGGTGTTGATGCCGAGCGGGGTGCAGGTGACGAGGGTGACGAGGTCGCGGTCGGGGTCGGCGCGCAGGGCCTCGGTCTCCTCGGGGGCGACGACCTTGGTCTCGACGACTTGGTAGCTGAGGACCTCGCCGAAGACCTCGAGGGTGAAGGTGTCGCCGACGCCGACCTTGTCGAGGTTGGTGAACATGGTGGCGTTGGCGAGGCCGCGGTGGCCGGTGATGACGGAGCGTGTGCCTTTTCCTCCGACGGGCAGGGAGGTTCCTTGGAGGTGGCCGAGTCCGGCGAGGAGGACCTCGTCGGAGGTGCCGTGGTAGATGGGCAGGTCGAGGTCGATGGTGGGGATGCGCAGGCGGCCCATGAGTCCGACGGCGTTGGCGGAGAGGATCTTGTTGTAGTCGAGGGAGTCGTCGGGATGCTCGCCGGCGCCGATGGGGATGTTGGTGTTGGCCTCGAGGACGGCACCGGAGGAGAGGGCGTCGTTGTAGGCGTGGGCTTGGGCGAGTTGCTCCTCGGCGGCGGGCTTGGCGTTGTCGACCTGTTGCTCGTAGTCGGCGACGACTTTGGACTGGTTGTACTGGCTGAACCAGGAGGCGACGGACGGGTAGGAGAAGAGGGCGAGCCCGGCCAGGGCGAGGACGGCGGGGATGATGTTGATGAGGCGGAGCCGCCAGCGGCGCTTGCCCTCGGGACGGGCGCGGCGGGAGCGGCGCTTGGGAGAGCGCGCGGTGTCGGGGGTGCCGCCGGCCGGAGTGGAGTTCTCGACGGCGGATGCGGACTCGGGGCTGCCCGCGCTGCTGGCCCGGTCGGGCAGGCTGCGGCTGCGGGTGTCGCTGGGGGCGTCAGCTGTGCCGGTGGTGCTGCTCATGGCGGCTCGGGCTCCTGGTGGGTGGGCGGGGTGCGATGGCTGGGATGGTGGGCGACGGACGACGACGGCGTGGCCGGGGGCGCCGCGCACCGTCGCGGCAGGGGTGGGGGTCCTGGGGCGGGCCGACGGCGCAGCGCGGGGCTGGGCGGGACGCGCGGAGGTGGCGGGGAGGCTGGTGCCTCCCCGCCACCTCATGCGTGGGGCTGATGCCGCCGGGCGCGGGGCGGGGTCATGCCCGCGCCGGGGTGGTCATCAGGCCTCGTTGGCGCGGCGCTTGCGGGCCGCGAGGACGAAGCCGACGGCGATCGCCATGAGCGACAGGCCACCGACGGTCATGAGGATCTTGCCCGCGGCACCGGTCAGTGGCAGCTGCGGAACAGTGCTCTTGGTGTTGGTGATGTCGACCTGGTGGTCGGTGGTCTCGCCAGCCGTCACCTTGAGAGCGGTATTCGCCCCGTCGTCAGTCGGAAGAACGTAGCCCTCAGGAGCTTTCGTCTCAACCAGCACGTAGCACCGGCTGTTGTGCTCAACGGCGACCTCCTCCTGGCCCGCCGCGCCCTTCTTGGAGTCCACATAAAGACCATCGATGTTGAACTTACCGTGCTCATCGGTCGTGAACTCCGTGTTCCCATTCACGGAGATGGGAGCGTTCTCCACTACGTCAGTCTTTGGATCGTCAGAGGCAACGACAGCCTTGCCGCAGTCTTGCGCCCACGGATCAGCAGCATTGTAGATCTTGAAGGTAGCACCCTTCAATGCGTCGTTGTTCTGCTTGTCCTTCTTGAACACCGAGGCCGCGCCCCAAGCAGTGACGGCCTTGTTGGAAGGCACAGGGGGAACGTTCGTCGGAGGGGTCGGGGTCGGGGTATCCGGAGGAGTTGCCCCCGGAATGGTGTTGACATAAAGATTCGCAGTGTTGTCGATCTTCGCGGAAGGCGTCTTGGTCTTCGCGGTGAAGACGACCGCGACCTTGGCGTCGGGGTTCTTCTTCAGATTCTCAAGTCCGACCTTCGTGAACGAAAGAGTGATCTCGTTGCCAACAAGCTTCTTGGTGTACCAAGACGAATCGACAACATTACCAGCAAGAGTCACAGAGTTCTCTTTGATGTCAGGGGTGGTGTAACCCTCACCCATCGGATCGGAGAGAATGAAGTACTCGAACGACACGTTATCGCTGATCTTCGGCACAGTGGCCGTGACAGGGAACTCAACCTGAGCCTCATCGTTCAGACCATACTTGACGACCTTGACGTCCTTCTCAGGAGCCTGGACGAGCACGTTCTTCGGGTAGACATTGACATTGTACAGCCACTTGCCGTTCGAGTTCTCGCCAGCCCCCTGGGCCTTGTTCTCCTCGGTATTGGGGAACGGCACGGTCACAACGAAGGGAGCGGCCTTCTCGGTCACCTTCGCAGGAGAGGCGGTCTCACAGACCAGGTAGGCGCCGACCGCGAGCTGGCCAATCGTGGCCTGACCGTCAGATCCAGTCTCGTTGGACTCCTTCTTCTGGTCCTTCTGCACAGCGAGGGTTCCGACCTGATCAACAGGCGACTTGAAATCACTGCCGCATGCATCATTCGGCACGGTGAGCTCGGACAGCTTCTTCCAGACCCCATTGTCGCTGAGGTCGGCGTCGAGCTTGAAAGCAGTGAAGGTGACCCCCTGAACAGGAGCCCCTGTTTTACCAGGAGTTCCAGAAGCGGTTCCAGTCGTCGCCCCCTCCATCTTCTCGTGCTTGTGGATGAGGATGGATCCCTTCTCATCGAAATTGATGTTGCCAGGACCGATGGGATCCGCCGCCAGCGCGGTGGCGCCGAGGCCGGAGAGGCCCAGGCAGAGGACGCCGGCTGCGCCGAGCGCTCCTCGGGAGAAGCGTGTTGCACGCATGGGTAGGGATTTCCTTTCAGGATGTGCCCGGGGATGGGCTGGCGCCGCAGTGTGGGAGCACTGCGCGGGCTCTCATGTGAGAGACCCATGCACCGTGATTGATGGGAACCTGTGGGATGAGCCGACGGGGATCGGCCATGGGATCAGGCATCCGTGCGATCAGCCCACCCCCTTAGCTCGGACCAAGCGTCGGCTCAGGACTGGGGCCATCGACATTGAGCATATCGGCTCTCCAGGTCTGAAAACGTCCTGGACGATTGCGATCCGATCTCTCATTATCGCGAGCTGGCGTCTCATTCCTGCCGCCTCCGGCGCCGGCGGACCACCTCCGCGACGACGGTGAGGAAGAACAGGCCCGCCGCTCCCATGAGGAAGACGTCCGAGCCCATACCGCCGGTCAGCGGAAGTGTGGGGACGGGGCTCTTCTGGTTGGTGAACGGATCGTCGAAGGCGTAGTCCCGCGCGTCGGCAGCGATGGTGAACTCGTGGGAGTCCTTGCTCAGCGTGTAGCCAGCAGGAGCCTTCGCCTCCACCAGGCTGTAGGCCCGCGCGTTCCAGGGAAGGTCGGCCAGCTTGAAGTGCCCAGGACGCGGATCCTGATCAAGATACGCGCCCACGACGCAGGTGGCCTGCTCGCAGTCCTTGACCACTGTGTCCGCGGGGACGCCCGGGCCGGTCAGCCTCCACTCGGACCCGGCGAGATCCTCGCTGGTGTCCGCGTCGACCTTCTGCCAGGCCACCGATCCTTTCTGGGGCTCGTTGCCGATCGCGCCATTCTCGTCCACCACTCCCCCGGCGGGCAGGGTCGCCTCGAGCGCGGAGGGCTTGATCTGCGGGAAGGTGAATGTCTCCGTGCTGGGCACGTACCCACTCGGGGCGGCCTGCTCCGTGATGGAGTACGTCCCCCACTTGAGACCGGTCAGCGAGAATCGGCCGGGGGCGGGGTCCTGGTCCTGGTAGTCCCCCGCGGGGCAGGTGCCGGACTCGCAGTCGGTGACCACGGTGCCCGCCGGGACCTCCGGGCCGCTGAGCGTCCACGCGCTGCCGCCCAGAGCATCGCCGGTGGCAGAGTCCCGCTTGCCCCAGGTCAGCGCACCGGGCTTCGCGGTGTTCGTGATCTCGCAGGAGACGCGGTCGAGGTTGTTGACCGTCAATGTGGCCGCGCCGCTGCCGTCTGTGGCGCCAACAGACGAGGAGTACACCTTGACGTCGCCGCGAACGGCGTCATTGATCGTGCCCGGCGTCTCGGAGCAGGTCCATTGGCCGGGCGCGTAGCCGGCGGCGCCGTCGTTGCTGGAGGACTCGGAGAGGGCGACCTTCCCAGCGGCGATCGCCAGCGGGTGGTGGCCCGTCGTCCCCTCGGCGGAGACCGTCGCGTTCTCGCCCTTGCCGGAGACGGTCCACTGATCAGCGGTCAGCCCCGGCACCTCGTCGGTCTCGTAGGGGTTCTCCACCTTCTTCGTCAACTGGATCGTGGGAACGCGAATGGAGACCTTGTAGTCCTCCACCTCACCGGTCGCCGTGATGCCGCTCGGCTGCTGGTTGTCACCATTGTTGTCGTTGGTGATGCGGATGCGCATGTAGGAGTCAGCGCGAGAACCGGTCTCCCCGTCAACGCTGCGCACCGTGTTGGTGACGTCCGCCGGGACGGTCCAGGTCAGTGTCGCACCGCCGCCGCTGCAGGCAACCTCGTCGCTCTTCTCGCCGGGTTCGAAAGTGCCGTTGTTGTTCCAGTCGATCCATCCGGCGACCTTTCCGACGCCGCCGCATTTGACGTACTGCTGCATCGCTTTGCCCGGCCCCGTGGTGATGCCGCGGGAGCCGCCGTTCCAGATCGAGGTGTCGATGGCGTCCTCGTCGTCGCGCCACCAGGTGTTCTCATCGTCTCCCAGAGCGTCGTCACTGAACTCCTGGTAGCCCTCGGCATCGATATAGGTGCCGAGGACGGGCGAGCTCTGGTCCATGTACATCGACGCCTGGGGCACGCTGAAGACATCCGTGGTGCGGGAGATCTCCCCCTCGGTCCACTTCGGCTCGAAGAGCGCGCCCGCGTTGCCATAGGAGCTGGGGGCGTCGCCGAAGTCGGTGGCGACGATGAGGCCAAGGGCGACGGCGGAGTAGCCCGCGCCCTGGATGGTGATCGTCGCGCTCGTCGCGCCCTGCATGAGCATGACCGCGTCAGGGCCGCCGAGGCCATTGGGGCGGCTATATCTCCCGCCATTCTGGTAGACGCACTCGTCGCCAGTGGGCATGAGGCGCAGCGTCCGACCGCCCCCGGAGATCTCAGCGTTCGTGGTCGTCGGGCAGTTGTCAGACTTGAGGGTGTCCAAGACTCGCCAGGTCACGGGTTGGCTCGTCGAGGCCTGGACCCACTCGTCGCTCCACTCGTCAGGTGCGTCCCTGAGGGGTTTCACTCCGAAGCGCTTCGACGAGGCCTCCGCATCGGCGAAGACGAGACCCTGGAGGGGGACATTCTTCACCGAGCCGTCCGAGGCTCGCAGTTCCGCCTTGCAGGAGTAGTCCACGCTCACACGGGCGTTGAAACCGGTGGGGGTGGTGTCGGAGCCAGGCGTGCCCCAGTCCTTGCCGTCCCAGGTCTTGTTACCGTTGTAGGCGTAACCGTTGGCCAGACCGATGACCATCTGGTTCTTGTTGACATAGTCCTGGGGATACTTGAGGCCGGCGTGCCACGCCGCACTGCCATCGGTCCATTGACCGGGGCCACCGACGTTGTAGAGGTTGTCGAGGGCGTCGCCCGCCCAAGCGCCGGGGATGGTCGCCACGAGGGGGCCCGTGGACTGCTCTTTGGGCATCTTGCCAGGGTGCCCAAGGTGCTGCAGGTTGGACAAGGTGCAGGTGGTCACCAGTGTCCCGGCGTCGCCCAGGTCCCGGGTGTTGGTGAAGTTCCTCGTCTCACCGTAATCCAGCACCGGGACATTCGGCTTGGCCACGCCGTCGAACTTCGAGTAATCAGCCCACTGGAGCCACTGGATGGCATCGACATACCGGCCCTTGCCACCGGTCGCGAAGATCGCGGGCTGGGAGGAATCGCCAGGCGCGGCCTGCGCCGCTGAGGGCAGCGCCGCGGGGGCGGTCAACCCGAGGACCATGCCCGCACCGAGGAGCGACGTGACCCCGGCGAGCCGGAGACGCCGCCGAAGTAGGGATCCGAGGGTCATAGTGATGGGAACTCTCTCTCTATCGCGCCACCAGAGCCGTGATGGCCCTGCTGAGGGATGTGGCTGGATCATGCTGGCGACCGCGGGGAACGGCACCACGATGGTGATGAGCAACGCCATCGGCGCACCCGCTCTTGACTTTACACGGGGTCGACAACGGCAATCTCACAGCACAATCACATCAGCGTCACGATTTCCGACGAGCGCCAGCAGGCAACTTTCCGCAGTCCACGGGCATGGTTGCGTCTCAGCATCTGCGCCGACTGCGGAGGATCGCCACGATCTGAATGACCGATCCCTCCACGTGGATGCGGAGCCCTTCACCGTCGCTTGTGGCGAACGATCCCAGCCAGGATCGCCAGGGCGCCAAGCACTCCGCCACCGATATAGAACATGTCGGCGCCCATGCCGCCGGTCAGTGGCAGGGTCGGCACCGGGCTTTTGGCGTTGGTGAACGCCCCCGGGAAGGCGTGGTCCTGAGGGGTGCCGTCAGCTGCAACCGTGATGGTGAACTCGTGAGGAGCGGTATCCAGGGTGTACCCGGCCGGCGCCCGGTGCTCGGTCACCGCGCGGGTCACCGCGTCATCCGCGGGCAGTCCCCGCACCTTGAAATACCCCGGGCGCGGGTCGGCGTCGAAGTATGTGGCGCCATTGGCCTGGGCCGCGCAGTCACCATCCACGCAATCCGAGATGAGCGTGCCCGCCGGAATATCATCGGCGGTGAGCTCCCACTGGGAGTCTGCCAATGCCTCGCCCGTGGCGGCATCGGTTTTCGACCAGATCACCGCCCCCAGTGCCCGGGTATTCGTCACCGTGCCCAGGTCGAGCGAGAGGGTGCCATCCGCTCGGGGCGAGCGGTAGTCGAGTGTCCCGGCCTTCCGATCATCGGACTTCACATAGCCCTTCGGCGCGGCCGACTCCACGATCGTGTAATCGCCCCAGAGCGCGGTCAGCCGGAAGTAGCCGGCGCGGCCATCCTGATCGAGGCTTGTTTCCTCGCAGGTCCCCACGCAATCCGCCACCTCGAAGGTCTGCTCATCCGAGCCGTCGGTCCTCGTGCGCGTGAGGGTGAAGGTGGCCCCGCCCAGGGGCGTGGCGCCGTCGGCCTCTGTCTTGGTCCACGTGACGGCACCGGCCTGGGCGCTATTCGTGATCTCGCAGGTGATGCGGTCGTGGTTGTTGACCGTCAGCGTCCCCGTCCCCGTGCCCTCCTGGGAGGCCACGGTGGAGGAGTAGTCCGCGGCCCCGTCGGTTGAGGAGCAGGTCCATGCCGACGATGAGTAGCCACCCGCCACCGAGTTCGTCGACGCCTCGGCGAGGTTGACCTCGCCCACGGGGATGGGCGTTTCCGCGGCCTGCCCGGCGCCAGAGAGGAGTTCGCCGCCGCCCTGAGAGGCGGTCAGCGTCCACTGGTCGGCCTCGATACCCGCGCCGTTGGCGGAATCGTTGACGACGTTCTTCTTCAGCGTGAGCGTCGGGAGCAGCACGGTGATATTGCCGTGGTCCTCCACCTCACCGTTGAGAGTCAGGCCTGTGGGCCCCGGGATCACCGGGGAACCGTCCGGGTTCCGGTCGTCCGTGATGCGCAGGCGCGCGAAGGTCGACGCCGAGCCGGCCTCCCCGGGAACAGAGCGCTTCGCGTCCGCTGGCACCTTCCAGGTGAGCGTCGCCTTGGAACCATCGCAGGTGGTCGGGGAGCCATCAGGGTTCATCGAGGAGCGCTCGCCGTCGTCGAAAACGCCATTGCGGTTCCAGTCGATCCAGCCGACGACGGTCGCTCCCGCGCCCGCGCACGTGAAGGTGGTGCTCCAGTCCGCCCCGATATAGGTCTCCGCGGTCAATCCCGGTGAATTGGCCGTGCCGATCGCGTCCTCGTCGTTCCTACTGCCGACAACGTCGTCCCCTGTGGCATCTGCGGAGATGGGCGAGTCCGGCTCGGCATCCACGCGTTTGCCGAGGCGCAGGCGCGGGGCCGAGGCCTCCGCGACATAGCCCTGGGCCTGCGCGTCGGTGAAGTTGTACCAGGTGCCCGAGGCCTCGGGCGGCGCGGGCGAGGAGGAGATATCCGTGGTGTCCGTACCGCCGGGCTTGCCGCCCCACCAGGTGGGCTGGAACAGGGAGGCCGCCTCGCCGTAGGAGGCGGGGGCATCCCCGTGATCCACATAGGTGACGACGCCCAGCGCCATCGCACTCACGCCGCCGCCCTTGATCTCGACGTAGCCGCCGTCGGCGTTCTCCATGAAGAAGACCGAGGAAGGGCCGTGGCCGACGTTCCGCACCGCCCAGGTGGCGCACTCGTAGCCATCAGGGCGCAGCTGCAGTCCGGTCCGCGCGCCGGACGGATAGGGGAAGGTGGTCTCCCCTCCCCAGGAACTCGTCGTGCAACCCGGGGAGCGAGTGCTCTCCATCAGCCGGAACGTCACATCGCGCTTGCTCTTGCCCTCCATGGGAATAGCGTCAACGGTGATGGACTCGCGGGATCCAGGCATCCAGTTGGAGGCCTCCGCGTCCGCGTAGACCATGCCCACCATGGGGATCTGCTTCTTCGGCAGGCCGTCCAGCGCGCTCTTCGCCGGCTTCGACGCCGACTCGATCGCGTAGGTGGTGCAGTCGAACTTGAAGTAGGCGTTCGCCGAGTTGCCGTACTTGCCGCCCTGCACGTTGGAGATGCCGATCGGCAGATTCGAGCGCACGTTCTTGGTCTTGTAGTTGACGCTCTGATCCAGCCAGCCCGGCTGGATCTCCACGCCGTTGTCATAGCGGGAGGAGTCGTTGTAGAGGCGGGCGAGGCCATCCCCCACCCAGGAACCGGGGACGTAACCGAGCCGGAGGCCGGCATCGGCATTGATCGGCGGGTTCTTCCCGCTAGGGTCGACACTCTCGAAGTGGGTCTCGACCTCGCTGATCGTGCACTGGCTGGAGCGCCACTGGCCCTCCACGAGCTTGGTGGGCGTGGACCATACCGTCACCGTGCCGCCGTCGGCAGCGATGCGCCGCGTCCTGCCGTCCGTGTCGAGTTCGGCCCCAGTCATCTCCGTCCAGTCGATCCAGTCGATGACCTCGGCGTACTGGCCGGATCCGCCGTCAGGCGCCGCGTAGATCGCCGTCGCCGGGGGCGTTCCGGCGCCCAGCGTATGGACGACGATCAGCGCGGCGGAGGAGAGCACAGCCGCCAGACGAGCACGGCGCGCCGCCAGCGGAGCCGTGGTGGCCGCGTGTCCGTAGCGACGACGGCGAGGAACGGGATGAGTCATGAGTGGGAACTCCGGCCGGGCGAGCGACCTCAGCAGGATTGCTGAAACGGGGATGGGATGGGGGGGGTGAGCAGAGTCCTGAGGATGGGGAACGGACCCGCTCTCCACTGCGCGAATGAGGACTGAGGACCTATCCGGCAGGTCTCGCATCACGATAGCACGCACAAACTCCTCGTCACAGGAAGTATCCCCCGATATTCAGCCCTTCCGGGCGTCAGCATCGCAGCCGATTCCCTACAAGCGGCGGAATACAGCGGGATTCTCGAAGGATCACAGTTGAGCCGCACCTTCTGAAGCGCCTCGTCCTGGGACAGCGCTCGGCGGCTTATGGACGTTTGCTGTTGGTTCTGGTTTCTCCTGGCGCTGGGGTCGATGGCCCGGTCGGCGGTCTCGTCGGGTGCTTTCAGCACCGGCGGCTGCGCTGAGCACTGCGGGTTGCGCTGAGCACCTTCGGCTGCGGTGAGAACGCAACCCACGGCGTAAGAGGCAACCGCTGGTGCAGGAGGCACCCCGCGGTGCTCTCGAGGGCGCAGGGTCGCCCACGACCGCCCAGCGCTGCTCAAGACGCACCCACGCGAGCCCGCGGCGGGCTCCAGGCGCTGCCCGACGGCGCAGCATCCACGGCAACTCCATGTCGCGCTCCGTCCGGCCCGCCTCTGTACGCGGGTTCGGGCGACATGACGCGGGTTCGGGAATCATGCCGGGTGTTCGGGGCACAGGACGGGGTCGTTGCCCCCGTCCAATGGGGGAAGACCCCGTCCAGAGGGGCGAACCCCCGTCCAGAGGACCACGACGGGCACGTTCACAACGAGGCGAGTCCCGCGCAGGGGTGTCGCGCGCGACGCTGGCGGGCGCCGCCCCACGGGCGGCATGGGTGGGATCGGCAGGCCCGGGCGGGCCCCGCCGCGCCGACTTCATCACGCCGATTCCGGCGCCATCGCGACGAAAACCCGGCGCCTGGCCAACACGATATGTCCGGGGTCCCCACTGCCCGATCAGTGAGTCAAGACGCGGGTTTTCCTCGCCATTGCAACGAAAACCCTGTGTCCGACCACCACAGAATGTCCGGGGATGAACCCAGGACGAACCGACTCGAACAGCGAGGAAACACCGCGATACCAGGGAAACCCGACCTCAAACCAACACAAAGTGTCCTATAAGCCAGCTCGGCGCCCTTTCATCGGCATCTCGCCGTGCTGTTCGACCGGTTTCGGCGGGAATGCGGGTTCCCCCGGTACTCGCGGGGAGTACCGGGGGAACCGGGGGCTCACAGAGCCGGAAATTCACAGGCCCACAGAGCGCAGGGGCTGCTCACGCAGCGATCATCACTTGATGATCTTGGTGACGCGGCCGGAGCCGACGGTGCGGCCACCCTCGCGGATGGCGAAGCCGAGGCCCTCCTCCATGGCGATGGGCTGGATGAGCT
>ERZ773050.1896-NODE-1896-length-11327-cov-8.805979_pt1 | contig 11327 bp, 10 predicted proteins | sample MGYA00580632_ERZ773050 | MGnify/ENA primary metagenome ERZ773050 (study PRJEB29015, sample SAMEA2738123) | human oral metagenome | biome: human oral; feature: human-associated habitat; material: saliva | place: China | collected 2166 ... | reverse complement strand
GCGACGTTGCCAGCGACGACGAAATCAACCAAGTTTTCGTTGACTTGGGCAAACATTGGGACGGCCTCGACGGTTTGGTGCACGCCATCGCGTTTGCTCCGAAAGAAGCTTTGAGCGGCGACTTCCTCGACAGCATCAGCCGCGAAGCGTTTAACACCGCACACGAAATTTCCGCATACAGCCTGCCCGCATTGGCAAAAGCCGCCCGTCCGATGATGCGCGGCAGAAACTCCGCCATCGTCGCCCTGAGCTACTTGGGCGCGGTTCGTGCGATTCCCAACTACAACGTCATGGGCATGGCAAAAGCCAGCCTCGAAGCAGGCATCCGCTTTACCGCCGCCTGCTTGGGCAAAGAAGGCATCCGTTGCAACGGCATTTCCGCCGGTCCGATCAAAACCCTCGCTGCTTCCGGCATTGCCGATTTCAGCAAACTCTTGGGACACGTCGCTTCCCACAACCCGCTCGGCCGCAACGTAACCATCGACGAAGTCGGCAACACTGCCGCCTTCCTGCTCTCCGAACTTTCTTCAGGCATTACCGGCGAAATCACTTACGTTGACGGCGGTTACAGCATCAATGCCCTGAACGACGAAGAGGCGTAATTATTTGTAATATTTCGTAGAAAAAGACAACTTATTACGCAAAAATCCGTCTGAATAAGTGGTGTAAAAAAGTTACACTCCGATTTCAGACGGTTCTTTTTTCATATAAAAGGCGGCATATTTCGGGAATTTTGTCATAAAAACAAATTTTAACTTTTATAAAATTTGTTTAATAAATAACACGATACCATGCCTGCCGGTTTGGAAAAGCCCGTCCGTCGCTTTGGATGCGCTTTTTTAAAAATTTCACTCTATTATCCACAAACATACAGGAGGACATTTATGTCTATTGCTTCAGAATTCAAACAGTTTATTATGCGCGGCAACGTTATCGACTTGGCAGTCGGTATGGTCGTCGGTACTGCGTTTAGCGGCATCGTTAAATCTTTGGTTGACGACGTAATCATGCCTCCTATCGGTCTGTTGATCGGCGGCGTTGACTTCTCCAACCTGTTCATCAACCTGAAAGACGGCGCACAAGCCGCTCCGGAAGGCGGCTATGCCAGCTTGGCAGCAGCCCAGGCAGCCGGTGCTGTTACTCTGAATCTCGGCCTGTTCATCAACTCTGTTATCAGCTTCCTGATCATTGCTGCTGCGATTTTTGCCGTTATCAAAGCATTGAACGCTATGAAAAAAGCCGAAGCTACTGCCGCAGCAGAAGAAGCACCTGCCGAGCCTAGCGAAGAAGTATTGCTGTTGCGCGAAATCCGCGACTCTCTGAACAAAAAATAATCTTTTGAAGATTTGAAATAAAAGGTCGTCTGAAGCCTAATATGCCGTTTCAGACGACCTTTTTTGTATCCATTTGCTTTCTGAGACCTTTGCAAAATTCCCTAAAATCCTATAAATTCTCATTAAGATATTTATGGGATTTTAAGGAATTTTGCCTTAGATTTTAATTTCTTTATTTTTGATAAAGGTAGGTTAATTGTTTATGAATCATGTTGAATTATCAGCCTTGTTCCGTGGTATGCAAGGGCAGATGCAAAGCCAATTAAGTACCAATCGTGAATTTATTCATCATCCAGGTTCAAAAGGCGATGCCTTAGAAAATGCTTGGATTGAATGGTTGCAAAATTATTTGCCGAATCGTTATAGTGTAGATAAGGCAATTGTTATTGATTATCATGGGAATACCAGTGATCAAATTGATATTGTTATTTATGATAATTGGTTTACGCCATTTATTTTCAATCAAAATGGTTTTAAATACATTCCGGCCGAAGGGGTTTATGCAGTTTTTGAAGTCAAACCTGATATTCAGGGAACGGTTGGCGATATTAATTACATTCAGTATGCAGGTCAAAAAATTGCCAGTGTTAGAAGACTAGACCGCACATCAACATCTATGATTAATTCTGGACAAAAGCAACCTGCCCGCCCATTGACAAAGATTATTGGTGGGATTTTAACCACCACTAATTCTTTCACACATAATAATAATGACACCATTGAGAAGCATATCAAATCTTTAACTGATTTAGAGAGGATTGATTTGGGCTGTATTGTGGATTATGGTAGTTTCTTTGTTCAGTATGATGGTGAAGAGGATGTAAATGAGAAAGTCAATTTTAAAAAACGCATTCACGATTATTATCACAATCGAACTTTTCAATCATTAGTATTTAGTCAGCCTGAAAATTCATTAATCACTTTCTTTATGCAGTTAACCCGTTATTTGCAACAAGCAATCGGAACAGTGCCTGCTATTGATTTACAGGAATATATGAATACGATTGGGGAAGAAATTGATAGTGAAATTTAGGCTAAATTTCTTTGATTATTATCAGTCTTTTTGTTTATCAAGTATTGTTCTGAATAAAAAACACCGTTTCCAACCCTAAAAACGGTGTTTTGCACAAACGGAATTACCTCTTCAAATGAAACCTAAAATCGGTTTCAGACGACCTTTGCTTAATTAATATTAAGCGTTGACGTTTATTGCAGACGCTTAGCTTCGTCTAGGACGGCGTTGACGACATCGGCACCGAAGAGGGCGTTGACATCGGTTTCGTCGAAGACGTATTTGGCATGGCAGAAGTCGCAGTCGATTTGGATGCTGCCTTGTTCGGCGACCACGCCGCCGACTTCTTCGCCGCCCAGCATAAGCAGCATATCGCTGACTTTTCCGCGCGAACAGGTGCAGGCGAATTCGATATTTTCGGGATCGAAGACACGCGGAGGGGTTTCGTGGAAGAGACGGTAGAGGACGTGTTGTACGTCCAGTCCGGTCAGTTCTTCGGGAGTCAGGGTTTGAACCAGTGTGCTGACGTGTTCCCATGATGCCGCGTCAGGTTCTGTCTCAGGCAGGCGTTGCACCAAAAGTCCGCCGCAGGCATCGTCCGATGAGGCAAGGACGATTTGGGTATCGAGCTGTTCGGAGCGTTTGGTGTAGTTGATAAGCATTTGGGCGATGCTGCTGCCTTCGAGCGGGACGACACCCTGCCAAGGTTCTGCGTCTTTGGGCTGAAGGGTGAGGACGAAGACGCTGTTGCTGCCGAGAAGGTCGGTCAGGCTTTCGTCGTCGTTGATGTCGGCGGTTTCGTCCCAGCGTGCGGTGGCGCGGACAGTTTGGTCGGAAGTAGCCTCGACGACGAGCATTTTCAGACGACCTTGTCCTTGAACTTGAACGATGAGCGTGCCGTCGGTTTTGAGGTTGCCGGACAGAAGCGCGCCTGCGGCAAGGAGTTCGCCTAAGGCGCGGCGGATGGCGGCGGGATAGTGTTTTTGTCCGACGATGTGTGTCCATACGTTTTCAAGGCGGACGTGCAGGCCGCGAACGGGCATATCGTCGAAGATGAAGCGGGTGCGGATGTCTGCGTGGTTGATCTGGGTTTGCGGCATAAATTCCTCTGTTATATCTGGATGACGGGTTGACGGCTATATGGTTGCGTCCGCAGGGAAATCAAGGTCGTCTGAAAACGTTTTGGCGAAACCTGCGCCCTTGGTTTTCAGACGACCTTTTTGTTCTTGAGCTGATTGATGATTTGAGCAAACGTGAGGCTAGTGTTTCCCCGACCGCCACACCGACCAGATAATCCACAGGCTGTTGGCGAAGGCGATTAGATAGCCGACGAAGCCGATAAACTTGGGACCGGTTTCTATGCTCATGACGATGGACGAACCGATAATCAGGGCGGCGGTGACGACGCCCATGGTCAGGCGGTTGGCGGCGCTGTCGATTTGATGGCTGATGCGGTCTGAGTGCTTGAGGTCCAGGGTAACGCCGAGCTTGCCTTTTTGCAGCATTCTGGTCAGTCTGAAGAAGTCTTGCGGCAGCGCCCCTGCCATTTGCAACAGGGTGTGCAGTTGGGTTTTGGCATTGCGGGCGATGTGGGCGGCGGAGGCTTGTTCTTTGACGGCGGCTTCGGTAATGGGTTTGGCGCGTTCGAGCAGTTCGACACCGCCGTCTAGCCGTTTGACGACGCCTTCGAGGGTGATGAGGGTTTTGAAGAGCATCACGAGGTCGCCGGGCAGGGTCAGCCCGTGGCGGCGCATGATGGAAGTGATGTCGTTGATGACTTGGCTGACGCGCAGGTCGCGGACGGCGGTGTGTTCGTAATTGAGCAGCATTTCCAAAACGTCTGCGCCGAGCAGGTTTTCGTCGGGCAAATCGCCCTGCGCCCAGTCGCTGAGGACGTATTGGATGAGCAGTGCGTCGTTGTTGGTCAGGGCGTTGATGAGGTTGAGGATTTCGCGGCGGCGGGTGTTGCCGAGGTGTCCGACCAGCCCGAAGTCGATGAAGGTGATGCCGCCGTTGTCGTTGATGAAGATGTTGCCCGGATGGGGGTCGGCATGGAAAAAACCTTGCCGCAGCATCATGGTGAATAGGGTGTCGGTAATCCGTCCGGCAAGAGCGCTGCGCAAGGTGTGGGGCATGGTTTCGAGGTTGGCGTCTTTCAGGAGCGTGCCGCCGATGTAGTCTTGTACGAGGATGTGCCGGTTAGAAATGTCGGGATAGACGGCGGGGATACGAACCAAGGGGTCGTCTGAAAAGGTCTGACCGAAGCGCTGCATATAGCGCAGCTCCACCGATAAATCGGTTTCTTTTGCCAAACTCTTGGCAAAATAGGCGACCATCAATACGGGCTGGTAACGGCGCACTTCGGGGATTTCGGATTCCATCAGTCGGGCAAGATGGTTCAAAATCCGCAAATCCGCCTGAATGACCGGCTCGATGTCGGGGCGTTTGACTTTGACGGCGACGGCGGTTCCGTCTAAAAGTTCGGCACGATGTACCTGCGCTACCGACGCGCTGCCTGCGGGTTTCGGGTCTATGCTGCGGAACACTTCGGAAACGGGTTTGCCCAGATAGGCTTCGACCAAAGTATAGATTTCAGACGACGGTATCGGCGCGACGTTGCTTTGCAGTTGTTCAAACTCTTCAATCCACTCCGCCCCGAAAATATCGACCCGCGTAGACAATACCTGCCCGAGCTTGACGAAGGTCGGACCCAGCTCTTCAAACGCTTTGCGAAAGCGTCGCGGCGTACTCATATAACGGCTGTCGGGATGTACTTCGTCCCCGCCCGCCGCGCCCAAACGGATACGCTGAACAAAGCCGCCCAAGCCGTATTTCGTCAGTACGGTAATAATTTCGCGCATTCTGGAAAAGTCGCGCATAGCGAGCAGAGTGGGTATCATCATCAGTTGAGTGTCTTCGCAAATTTTTTTATAAACAACGCTTTAACGCAATATAACAGACGCTTTTTTGCCAAACATCCTGTTTTTTATATACAATCGCCTGCATATCCCAGATACAGAATAACATAATAGCAGGCGGCAGACAGGTCGTCTGAAAATGGAATCAGTCAAACATGAAAGCCTTATCCAGGCTGGCGGCACTATTGGTTTCGGCCTGTATGCTGTCCGGCATTCATTTTGCAAACGCCGACGATCTCGATTCGTTCGTCAAAAATAGGCAGCAGGTTTTAAACCAATTTGAAGATGCAAAACAGCCTGCCCCCGCACAGGCTCCGCAGATAAATTTCCAACCCGCGCGCGCGGCAACTCCCGTTGTACATTCCATTCCTTCAGCTTCGGCAGCACCCGTCCGTGCATCGAGAAGTTCAGACAGTGCCGACGAACTCATCGGCAGCGCGATGGGGCTTTTGGGCGTTGCCTACCGTTACGGCGGTACATCAGCATCTACCGGTTTCGATTGCAGCGGCTTCATGCAGCATATCTTCAGACGCTCAATGGGGCTGAACCTCCCCCGTACCTCCGCCGAACAGGCAAAAATGGGTGTCGGCATATCCCGCGGCGAATTACAGCCGGGCGATATGGTATTTTTCCGCACGATGGGACGCGGCAGGATTTCCCATGTCGGACTCTACATCGGCAACGATCGTTTCATCCACGCTCCGCGTACCGGCAAACGCATTGAAATCACCAGCCTCAGCAACAAATACTGGAACGCCAAATACGCCTTTGCACGCCGCGTGAAGAAAAACGATCCGTCCCGTTTTCTCAATTAAGTCTAGGAAAGCAACAACGTGAGTATGCCTGAAATGCCAAAATGGTACGACGACGACGGGCAAATCGTATCCTGCACTGAAAAAGTGAAAGTCATGACGGAAAACATGACCGAGCTTTATCAAGCAGCACAAGACGCATTTGAAGACGCACTTCTGATGGGCTGCAGTGAAAAACAGTTGCGCGAATACCTGCAAGCCTTGATTGAAGGTGTGGAAAACCCATATCGGAAAGCTTAGTCGACAATATATTCCCTACAACGGTATGGCTTTTGCCATGCCGTTTTTTATGGACCGTAAAACAGCAAGGTCGTCTGAAAGCTGCAATATGCTTTCAGACGACCTTTTTTGCTTGCCCAAATCGGAGCATGTGTCGTGTAATGCAAGGAAACTCTATGATATTTATCAAGATTATGCCAATGCTGAAACTGTAAAGTTTTTTCAGTTTGTCAACAGTCTGCTAGAATAGCGCGTTTTGGCGTTGGGTGTTGTCCCGATGTCGTCTGAAAACAGCTTTGCGGCACTTTGACAGGATTATCCCTTCGGAGAGCCGTATCTAGAAAGGCTTTTTATGGATAATTTTACCGAATCACTGCACCAATGGGTTCAGAAAATCAACGATCCGATGTGGGCAGGGCTGGTGTATGTATTGTTGGGTGCAGGTCTGTTCTTCACACTTGCCACCGGTTTCGTACAATTCCGCCTGCTCGGACGCAGTATCAAAGAAATGCTCGGCGGCCGCAAACAAGGCGATGATCCGCACGGTATTACGCCGTTTCAGGCTTTCGTTACCGGACTTGCCAGCCGCGTGGGCGTGGGCAACATCGCCGGCGTGGCGATTGCCATCAAACTCGGCGGACCGGGCGCGGTGTTCTGGATGTGGGTAACCGCCTTAATCGGCATGAGTTCGGCGTTTGTCGAATCTTCGCTGGCGCAGTTGTTCAAAATCCGCGATTACGACAATCATCATTTCCGCGGTGGTCCTGCTTACTATATTACCCAAGGATTGGGTCAAAAATGGTTGGGCATCGTATTTGCATTGAGCCTGATTTTCTGCTTTGGATTCGTTTATGAAGCCGTTCAAACCAACACCATCGCCGTAACCGCCAAAGCCGCGTGGGGTTGGGACGAACATGCGGTCGGCGTCGCATTGGTCATTATGACTGCACCGATTATTTTCGGCGGTATCCGCCGCGTTTCCCGCTTCGCCGAAATGCTTGTCCCGCTGATGGCAACTTTATATCTGCTGATGGCGCTCTACATCATCATCACTAACATTAGCCTGATTCCGCATGTCTTCGGTCAGATTTTTAGCAGCGCGTTCAAATTTGAGGCTGCCGGCGGCGGCCTGCTCGGAGGTTTGATTTCGCAAACCATGATGATCGGTATCAAACGCGGTCTGTATTCTAACGAAGCAGGTCAAGGTTCCGCGCCCAACGCCGCTGCGGCTGCCGAAGTCAAACACCCTGTTTCCCAAGGCATGATTCAAATGCTGGGCGTATTCGTCGATACGATTATTGTGTGTTCTTGCACGGCGTTTATTGTGTTGGTGTACCAACAACCTTACGGTGATTTGAGCGGCGCAGAGTTGACCCAAGCTGCGATTGTCAGCCAAGTCGGTGCATGGGGTGCGGATTTCTTGGCAATCATTCTGTTTATGTTTGCCTTCTCTACCGTCATCGGCAACTATGCCTACGCCGAGTCCAATGTGCAGTTCATCAAAAGCCATTGGCTGTTGACCGCCCTTTTCCGTATGCTCGTTTTGGGCTGGGTGTATTTCGGCGCAGTTGCCAACGTGCCGCTGGTTTGGGATATGGCGGATATGGCGATGGGTACGATGGCATGGATTAACCTTGTCGCCATCCTTCTCCTCTCTCCGCTTGCCTTCCTGCTGCTGAAAGACTACACGGCGAAACTGAAAATGGGCAAAGACCCCGTCTTCAAACTTTCCGAACATCCGGGTTTGAAACGCAAAATCAAATCCGATATTTGGTAAATCAAAAAACCGCCCTGCAAGTAGGGCGGTTTTTTATGGCGGACTGAAATGGCAAAACGCCCACGCTTATGCTTCCGCATACATACAAGGGTCGTCTGAAAAGCCCTGTTTCAGGTTTTCAGACGACCTTGTGTCATGTTCAAACCTTCTTCAAAACCACCATATGCCGTTCTGCATCCAAGCCGGGGACATGGAGGGCTTCGACGCGTTCGACGGCGACGGTGTCGGGGAGTTTGGCGATTTCTTCTTCGGGGTACACGCCTTTCATGGCGACCCAGCGGCCGCCGTCTTTCAGCAGATGTGCCGTCCAGTTGACGAAGTCGGCGAGTTCGGCGAAAGCGCGGCTGGTGATGATGTCGGCTTGGAAGTCTTGAACGGCTTCGACGCGGCCGCTGACGACGCGGACGTTGGCGAGTCCGAGTTCGATGACGGCTTGTTGCAGGAAGGCGGTTTTTTTGGTGTTGGCGTCCAGAAGGGTGATGTTGAGGTCGGGACGGCAGATGGCGGCGGGAATGCCGGGCTGTCCGCCGCCGGAACCGACATCCAGCATGGTGTGCGCGCCTTGGAGGTAGGGGAGCAGGGTCAGGCTGTCGAGCAGGTGGTGGCTGACCATTTGCGCTTCGTTGCGCAGGGCGGTGAGGTTGTAGGTCTTGTTCCACTTTTTGAGCAGACCGGTATAGGCGAGCAGCAGGGTTTGTTGTTCTGCGGATAGGTCCAAACCTAATGTCTGTATGCCTGATTGGAGTTGCTGTGTCGGGGTCATGGTGTTTGTCCGTGTTTGTGTCGGGCGTTATGGTAGCGGAAAAAAAGGTCGTCTGAAATATTGTATTTTCAGACGACCTTTTTCTTGTTCTAAAGATTTTTTGGTCAGTAGACTACCACTAAAGTATACAAATCCGATTGCATGTATGTTGTCGAATATTGCTGCAAGTATTGGTTTAAATTTACTCATATTGTTACCCTCCTTTCTGGATACTGGAGCTACTGATAAGTAATTTACGATGAATTTTATTATGATTAACACCAAGAAAGCTAAGATTTGCAATACTTTTATAGGAGTCGAACCTATCCCACCAACCTCAATTATATCTATTGACCAAAAAAACCTTAAAAATTACAGCCGCTAAACAGTGAAATTATAGCGAAACTTACTTAGTTAATGCAAATGGTTTTTAATTGAGATTGAGTAAGAAAGTGCAGTAAGTCGTAGTGTGGGCTATGCCCGCGAAACTTGCTGCCTGATGATTCGAATTTGCCCATCGTTTTTGCACTCATTTCGTGGGCAAAGCCCACACTACGGGTTTCAGACGACCTTCCCTGCGTTTTCCAGCATCAGGATAAATTGTGCCAAGTCTTGCGGCAGCGGGGCTTTTAAGATGAGTTTTTCGCCTGTCAGCGGGTGGTCGAGGTGCAGCTCGGCGGCGTGGAGGAACATTCGTCTCAAACCAAGTTTCTGGAGGCGTTTGTTGGCTTGGTAGTCGCCGTAGCGTTCGTCGCCGGCGATGGGGCATTGCTGCGATTGGAGGTGGACGCGGATTTGGTGGGTGCGGCCGGTTTTCAGGGTGGCTTGCACGAGGGTGAGGTTAGAGAGACCGACTTGGTGGAGGAGGTCGTCTGAAAAGCGGTTGAGTACGCGGAAGATGGTGTGCGCGGATTGTCCGTCTTCGCTGACGCGCACCATTTTTTCGCCTTGTGCGCCGGTGTATTTGAACAGGGGCAGTTTGACGTGGAAGCTGTCGTTCGGCAGTTTGCCTACGCCCAGCGCGAGGTAGATTTTTTTGGGGTGGTCGTTGCGGATGGCTTCGTGCAGTTTGACGAGTGCGCTGCGTTTTTTGGCGATCATCAGGAGGCCGCTGGTGTCTTTGTCGAGGCGGTGGACGAGTTCGAGATAGCGGGCTTCGGGTCGGGCGCGGCGGATTTGTTCGATGACGCCGAAGCTCACGCCGCTGCCGCCGTGGACGGCGATACCTGCGGGTTTGTCGATGACGAGCAATGCGTCGTCTTCGTAGATGATGGTAAATTCGCGCGCGGGTACGGCTTGGGCGCGGTTTTCAGACGACCTTTGTTTTTCGGCGGTACGCACGGGCGGGATGCGGAGCAGGTCGCCTGTTTGGATGCGGCTGTCGGGTTTGCAGCGTTTTTTGTTCAGGCGCACTTCGCCGGCGCGGATAATGCGGTGGATATGGCTTTTGGGTACGCCTTTGAGGATTTTTATCAGATAGTTGTCAAGGCGTTGGCCGGCTTCGTGTTCGGCGACGGTAATCAGGCTGACTGAATCTTTGCTTATTGCGTGCGTTTTCATCTATAATCCTGAACATCCGTTTCGGCAGAAACCTGTACAAACAGGCCGTATGGGACGGATGGTATTGTTAAAACGAGATTTTATATTAAAAACGCACTCTGCAAAGCATTTTCCCTGCGTTTATGCCAAAGCCCGTAAACGCAGGAGCGTAATTAAGTTTGATTTGATTTTGCCGATTTGACCGGGCATAAGACGAGGGGCGGGTGTTTGACAAACCTGCCGCGCCGCACCGTTCGAAACTTCCGGCATAACGATAATAAGAAGATGTCGGCTACCTGTTTTCTAAGCCGGACCTGTACCGTCCGGACTTCGGCGGCGGACGGAGCGTTCCGCCGCATTGTTCTTTATTGCCTTCTTTATCCGTATCCTTCCGCACACGGCCGCATTGTTTTGGGCGGCGTGCAACCTTGCGGACTTCAACTCAAAAACTGATTGCTCATTCGGGTTTCTGCATCCCGCGCCGAAAAGGGGCGCGGGCTATGCCTAATCCCGCCCGCCTCGCAGAGTGTCTGACAGAGCAGGCAGGTCGTCTGAAAAGGCTGCCCGCCTGTGCGAGGTAATCATTATGAAAAGAATGTTGTTCAATGCAACGCAAGCCGAAGAGCTGCGCGTTGCCATTGTCGATGGGCAAAACCTTTTGGATTTGGACATCGAAACGCTGGGTAAAGAGCAGCGCAAAGGTAATATTTACAAGGGTATCATCACCCGTATCGAGCCGTCGCTGGAAGCGTGTTTCGTGGATTACGGAACCGACCGCCACGGCTTTTTGCCGTTTAAGGAAGTATCGCGTTCGTATTTCCGCGATTACGAAGGCGGCAGGGCGCGTATTCAAGACGTGCTCAAAGAAGGTATGGAAGTCATCGTCCAAGTCGAAAAAGACGAACGCGGCAACAAAGGCGCGGCGCTGACCACTTTCATCAGCCTGGCCGGCCGCTATTTGGTATTGATGCCGA
>ERZ773050.1893-NODE-1893-length-11333-cov-15.706331_pt1 | contig 11333 bp, 8 predicted proteins | sample MGYA00580632_ERZ773050 | MGnify/ENA primary metagenome ERZ773050 (study PRJEB29015, sample SAMEA2738123) | human oral metagenome | biome: human oral; feature: human-associated habitat; material: saliva | place: China | collected 2166 ... | reverse complement strand
TGCACCATCGGCTATTATCTATCGGATTGCTACAAACTTTATCTTTGGGCCAATTAGTGATGATGTAAGTAGAAAGAATTTTGTGCAAGAAGATACCATACCTTATGCTAAAGAGGGGAATATACAAGTAATTACTAATAAATATTTTTCTGAATAATGATCTTAAAAAACTACACTAATGAAGTACAAACTACTTTGTTGGTGTAGTTTTTTATTGGGAGAATAATTATGAATTTATTATTTAAGTTAAAAAAATATTTTAATACCTATAATTGTAGAGACCGTCAGACGGAGAAAACTAATCAATATTTTAATTCATTAAGCCCTATGGATTTTATTGACAATGAAATTATTTACACAGAGGCTTTAAATTATGCATTTAAAAATGATGATATAAAAAATATAGCAATAACTGGAATATATGGAGCTGGTAAAAGTTCTTTATGGTTATCATATATAAATATGTGTAATAAAAAGAAGCGTGTAATAGAAATTTCTTTAGGGAATTATAATGATTCGATTGAGGCTATTTCTGCTCAATCGAATAGTAAAGTAGATATAAATGAAAATAGGCTTGAAAGGCAGATTATAAATCAAATTCTAGCGCAACTTGATAGTGATTGTATTGTGCTTAGTAAATATAAATTTAAGAAAAATATATCTATGTTTACAGCTATTTTTAAAACGGTAATGGTTATATGTATTTTATTGGCTATATTAATTTGGCTTGAACGTGTTGATATAACAAATATTTTACAGAGCTATTTTTCATCTTGGAATAACAATTATACGTTTTTCACTTGTTTAGTCTTATTTATATTACCTTTATTTTTAGTTTTAGTACAATTTTTTAAAGGATATAAAATTAAGCTAAATAAAGTCAATATTAAAGGTGCAGAAGCAAATTTTAATGATGATAAAAATGATGATGAAACTGTTTTTGATAGAGATATGAAGGAGATAGTTTATTTACTGTATAGTTCAGAGGTTGACTGTATCGTTTTTGAAGATTTAGATCGATATGATAATATAAATATTTTTACTAAGTTAAGAGAGTTAAATTTTCTGTTGAATTGCTTTTTGAAAGCAAACCATAAATCTTATGTTGTTAAATTTGTTTATATGTTGAGAGATGGGATTTTTGAATCAAAAAATCGTACTAAATTTTTTGATTTTATTCTACCAGTTATACCTGTAGTAGATTCTAAGACATCAGAAAATAAATTATCAGAATTATTTGAGGATATAGTAGAGAGACCCGATAATGATGTCTTAAAGAAAGTTGCATTATATATTGATGATATGAGGTTACTTAAGAATATAGTTAATGAATACTTAATATATAAGAATATTATTCCTATGGAGTCTATAAAGTTAGAATATAATAAGCTTTTTGCAATAATAACTTTAAAGAATATTTTTCCTAAGGAATTTGATCTATTACAAATTGATCAAGGTTATATTTATGGTGTATTCAATAGAATTGAAAATTGTCGACAGACAATCCTAAATAATTATAAGGACCAAATAGCTGAGCTAGAGAAATTAATTATTAAAATAAAAGATACTCAAGCCCAAAATAAGTTTGATGCCATGGCATTAATGATTCCAAGTGATATATCAATTTCAAATGATACCTCTAATTCTTGGAATTGTATTTTAGCTGATTGGTCTAGAGATATATCTCAAGTTAAAACAATTTTTGATAAAAACCATCGATATCATACTTTTAATTATGAAGAATTCTTAAATCAATTTGTTTTAACAACAGAAGAAAAAAAGCAATATGTAAATAATTTCTACGATAATAGAGATGAGCGTATTAATATTATAAAAAATAAAATTGATAAAATTAAACAACAGTCTAGTAAAGTCGAAATATATTCTTATGTTGATATATTAAACAACTTAAGTTTTGAAGAAAAAGATGAAATATTTATTGATACTAATTATTCAATTATACATAATCATTATTTTAACTTAGTACGAGTTTTGATAATGTGTGGATTGGTGGATGAAACATATTGGTATTATAAAGGAAAGCTTAATTTTGATAAATCTCATATATTAGGGCAAAATGATCAAATTTATATTAAAAGTTTGCTAGAAGGGAAAAAAATAGATGTAAATTTAAAAGTTGAGAATCCAGAAGAAATAGTCAGACATTTATCTTTGAAAGATTTTTCAAGAAGTAATGCGCTTAATAAGTTTATATTAGAGTATATGCTTAAGAATAAGAATTATGAATATATAATTACAATAGTTAAATCCATAAGTATAGATTATTATGATGATTTAATTATGATTTTAGATGATTCCAAATTAAATCATATAGATTCATTAATTTGTATCTTATCTAAAACTAGTTCACGTTATTTATTAGGTATTTTGTATGCTTGTAAGGATAAAAGTATTGAGTTATATAAAAAGATTTTAACAAGATTGATATTGAGTAAGGAGATTAAGGATGATTATTTAAATGATTTTAGTAAACTTATAGCTGAAGAGAGTTCTATTATATCAATTGTTTCTGATAGTGATTTTATTTATCTTGTTCAGCGTATGAAAACTATTAATATACAGTTGTATAATTTATCCGATAGTGATATATCAGTAGATAGATTAAAGATACTTGAAAAAGAAAAAATATTTAAAATAAATATAGATAATAGTATTTATATTACTGAAAAGCTATTGGATAAACATAATTTATATGGGTCTTTAATTACAGATATTTTTGAATCAGAACTTTTAAAAGTAACTGCAGAATATATAAGTGATAATTTTGATAGCTTTGTTAATAGTTATATTGATAAAGCAGAGAATGATGTTTTATTTAGTAATGATGAGGATATATTAATACGCATTATAAATTCTAAAATTGACGATCAAAATAAGTTAAAATATCTAAATGCAAATACTTGTGTTATCTCCAATTTAAAATTGATAGATCATGAAAAATTATCTGTTGATATATTAGAGTCTCTTTTACGTACTAATATGTTGGGATTTACTGATAAAAATTTATCATATTATTGGGATTATATTGAGCAATATGATAATAATCTCTTAGAATATATTGATAGAAATATTAATCCTGAGAATGAAGAGTATGTTTTAAAAGAAAATATTGATATATGTAATATATTAATAAATGATACGGATGTTACTGAAAGCTTACTCAAGTATCTTGTAAAATATGCAGATAAACCAATTGAACAGATTGACTCAATGTCTAATGAGTCGCGTCTTGAAATATTGATTAATCATAATTTAATAGCTGCTAGCTATGAGAATTTTAAAGTATTAATAGATAATAATTATAATTCTATATTAATTAATTTAATTCATAATCTTAATTCAACTGGTTTAAATGATTCATTAGAAATACTCTTAAAATGTAGTTTGAATGATGATTTAATTTATCAGTTAATAAATAGTGGGGAAGTAGATAAATTAAATATTAGATTATTATCGGCATTGAGTGTAATTCCTAGGATAGAATATATCAATCCAGATAATAGTGATACAATAGTGTATATTATAAATAACTATCTATCTGATATTAATATTAAATATATTTGTGATAATTTTGGTGATTTTAAGTATAAAAATGAATTTATAGCAGCATTAAATTCACAAAATAAAATAATTGATATAGATAGTTCATGTTTGCATTATGAAGTTACTATAGCAATATTGAAGAGTGATTTAGTTGATCTTAATATTAAAATAAATCTAATTATTGATAAAATAATTAGTCGTGATGATATTTCTAATATAAAAAACTATATAGGATGTGTTAAAGAAATAGCCGAGTTAGCACAGGTATGGGAACATAAACATCCTGTTCTTGATAATCGCTATAAGATTGAGATTGGAGATACTTTGAGTAAGAATAAATATGTAAAGATTAGAAGAGATAATAAAATCATGTTATCAAAATAAATCTCTTTAAAGCTATGTAATATATTTTGTAAATGATACTCTAAGAATGTAGAAAAATGATGATAGAAAAATGTACATTTAGATTATATGTTTTATAGAGACAAATATGAAACAAGAAGAATTAGAAAATAGAATAGATAATGCATTGGAGTTAGATGATCTATTAAGTTTACCACGTGGTTTTCATATAGCAGAAAATGTCTTTGGTCAAGAGATGTATATATGGAGAGAAACCGTTGGTTAAGGTTATAGTTTAATGTTTAGAACACACAATAAAAATGAACTTTACATAGAGGATTTTAATGAAGATGGCCAATTGATTAATTGCAGATATGAAGAAGTTGAATTAGATTAACTCTATATGTTACGCTTAACAAGTAATCATGTATTTTGCCACTTTAGATAGACCTGCAGGAAAACGTAGACCCATTTAGCGGCCTCAAGCTTAATATGGTCTTGTTAATAACAAAAGTAAATAGATTAGAGGTTCCTAATAGTCACCCCCGTGACCAATAGGAACCTCTTTTGTTATCATTTTATTACTACATAAGTACATTACAATATACAAAATATAGTTAGTGTGTATTGAGGAGAGCTTATGTTTAGAAAATCTTTGTTATTCGGTGGTCTGATTGCTGTGTTGTGTTTGAGTGGTTGCAGCAATGCTAATGAGTTGCCTGGGTATAATGCAAAAGTTAAGCATTCTAGTGCTGATTTTTATAAGAATGATTTGATGGATAGTATTCTTAATGAACGAATCTATAATGCTACTAGTGTTGCGGAGGTTAGTGATGCGGCTAGATTGCTATATCGTGTTGATGAGATGAATGCTGAGCAGCGTAGAAATTTAAACTATTCTATGTGGCGTGCCCAATATAATGCTGTAACCGAAGTCCATATGCATACTGATAAGGGCGGGCTTTCCTATACACTGCCGTTTCCAGCTTTCAAAGGTGGCACACAATCTGCCCCTATTCCGAATGTGAAAGATACTAATACATTGGTGTATACATTTAACCATCCTTTTATTTATACTAGTTTAGTTGTGGATAATCATCCGTATGAGCAAAGTGCTCAGTATTTGGGCAAACCCTATAATGAATTAAAGCAAGGCTATGTGCGTTCTGCATTGCAGGAAAAATGGTCACATATGAATCAAGATATGTTTGATATATCCAGTATTGATGGTAGTACTTTCAAAGGGGAAAGGGTTATTAATGGCCGTTGGAGCACCATGAAAACTAAAGGCAATCCTACCTTTGTGGCGAATGATATTTCTTTTGCCTTAAATAATGAGCCTGATACGCAATATGTACTTACCTTAATGGTTAGAGAGGATGGCGAACGAGGTATTGGCAAACGGGGCATCGAGGACATTATCGCTAATTACATTGTGCCTAATATTACTTCATTAGATAGGTTAAATAAGGATAGTCATTTTGAAAGCTTTAATAACTACAATTATCGTGTGTTAAATGATGCCGTTGAGGAAGCATCCGGTAATGAGCATATTAAAATATATAAGGATCCTACAGGTATTTCGCAGATGATAGAAGTATATCCTGTTGAGCATAAGGGGGAAATCTGGGCTAATCTTGTTGACATTGTCACAATCTCTGAAGCACAGTTAAAAACTAGAAAGAATATGCGTAGTGGTAGCCATACGTATATATGGAATGATGGTGTTCCTGGCGTGCTGGTAACATTTGAATATGAAGATGGTACTAGTGAATGGCGATTTAGCACGCAAGATGCACATAATCTTTATATACATACAATCCATTATAAATATGATGCGAATCGAAAGAGTTTGCCAGCACTAGCAGGAATCGCCTCTGATGCGAAGATTTCAAACTTGGGTGATACATATAAGGGCGAAGTAGATTTTTTATGATATAATTGATATCAAAGTGAGGCATAAATGGTTTGGTCGCCAGACTTCGCTTCTATATTGATTTAATTGAAGAAACGGTCTGACTTCACAGTCGGGCCTTTTTTCATGTTTACATGTAGGTGTCAGCTGTGAAGGTCCCTCTTGCCATACATTTTTAAGACTATAGCAATTATTGTATTTAATACAAATAAACCTGCAAAGCACACTAAAGCCATGGAATAGCCATATCCGGCTTCGTGAAAGTACGATACAATCATGGGACCAGCGATGCCTGCTAAGCCCCAAGCTGTTAGGATACGGCCGTGAATGGTAGAGAGTTGGCGTATACCATAAAGGTCTGCAAGATATGCTGGCATACAAGAGAAGCCTCCACCGTAACAGGTGATAATGAGGAGTATTAAAATCTGGAATGTTAATGCACTATTGGTTTGGGACAGTAAATAGAAGGCAATGATTTCCATGATAAAGAATAATATATAAGTTTGTGCTCGTCCAAGGAAATCAGAGATAGTGGACCATACAATGCGACCACCACCATTGAAAATGCCAATAATACCGACTAGAGAGGCCGCAGCTGCTGGTGTCATGCCAATGGTTTCTTGTGCCATTGGGGATGCTAGAGATAGGAGCCCAATACCGCAGGTAATATTAACAAAGAAGACCCACCATAGAGCACTGAATTGCCATGTTTTCATAGCATCATTAGCTAGCATACCGTGATTATGTACGTACATGGTAGATTTATCTTGATTAGAGCGTGTCGGTTCTTTTTGCGTAGGTGCTTTCAAATAAAGGGAAGAAGCACTCATAACTATAAGATAGATGATACCAAGGATAATGAAATTATTTACTAAGCCCACATGAGCCACAAGGTACTGCATAAGAGGACCCGCAATAAGGGCGGCAAATCCGAATCCCATAATAGCTAATCCGGTAGCAAATCCAGGACGATTTGGAAAGTATTTTACGAGCGTAGAAACTGGTGTGATGTAGCCGATGCCTAGTCCAATACCGCCAATGATACCGTAGAATAGATATAGTAAGGTCAGGCTATGGATGCTAAGTGCATAGGCTGTACCGAATAGACCTGCTACCCAAAATAACATGGCGAGGAGACCGCTTTTTTTAGGACCAATCTTCTCTGCAAAGGATCCAAGAAAACCTGCAGATAGACCAAGCATTAGAATGGCTAGTGAAAATGTCCATGTCGTTTGTGATAAGGTAAATCCCGTATCTACCATGATAGGGCGCGTGAGCACGCTCCATGCATACACGCTACCGATGGATATGTGCAGTCCAATAGCTGCAAGTGCGATAAGCCAACGATTTCTCATAAAAAAACTCCTTTCATATACGTGAGATTATCAAAAATTGATAAAGAAGCATTTGCTATGAGATGGCAATAAAAAAAGACCATCTGAACAAAAGCTTGCCCAGACGGTCGGCTATCACACGATGTGTGCTACTGTGCATGTAGTCAATTCTACGTATCCGTCAGCCCAGTAGGAAGATGAAATAAATATACCAATTGACAATATATTTTGTCGGTGATATAAGTCACTATGTTACTAAACTATTACAGAATGCTTTAATTTACATGAATTTGATATAAGGTTATATTATTTATAAGTGTTTTTTGGGGATTAGTGGTGGTTTTATATGTTTTACAATTGCGATAGATATAGCAATTGTAAAAGCTATCAAAAAGGATTCTTTTGCGAAGCTAATGGCAATAGTTTCTTGTCCCATTAGCATATAATAAATGGATCGATAAAAGCTGAGCCCTGGTAGTAAAGGGAATAAGCTAGTCATTAGGAAAACTATAGCAGGGCATTTCCGTTTAACAGCCAATATTCTTGATGCTATGGCGATGATAAAACCACTGATGAATATGGAGAGCATAACATTAGACTGTAGTGAAGATAATGTTAAGAACAAGAACCATGAGATGAATCCTAATATTGTACAATCGATAAAATGTTGTTTAGCTACACGGAATAAGATTGCAAATGCTGTAGTACCAATACCAGCCATTATACTACGCATAAACATAGAGGTTAAGGAATTAGTATCTAAATTAGAGGTATAAAGAGGAATCATTTGTGTGTTGAAGAGTAGTGATTGTACTACTGCGACCCCTACAGCCATTGAAATACAGGTAAGTAACGCGCCCATCATAAGGGTTATTCCTGTATTATAGTTATTCTGGCTATACTCTCTAATAGCATTGACGAAAGGAACTCCGGGAACAATGTCAATCATGGCTCCTAGTAATATAACTGATAGGTTGGAGCCTAATTCAAAGTGGATAAAGAGATTACCCAATAAGGCTATTAGAATACTACCTAAAATGGTAATCAATACATCAGAGCTAAGTATGCGTTTGATGGTACACAAATAGATACCTAATACCAAACCTATAATACCGGCAATTATAGAGTCTGTTATAGAACTACCAATTGCATAGCTAAAGCCCGAAGCTCCTAACGTATAAGCTACTAATCTCCAAAAAAAAGAATAGTCTGACATGGTATCAATTTGATTAAGTTCACTTTCAATCTCCTCAATAGTAATATTTTTTTGTGTGATACGTCGGGAGAGAGCATTAACAGATTCAATTTTACTGAGGTTAATATCGACTTCAGGAACGTTACAAATACGAGTAATTTCAGTTCCATCAGCTTTCTTAGCAGTTGCAAAAATACCTCTATTGGATACGTAGGCTTCTAAATCTTTAAAATTCATAGCTCGTGCTATGTAGTTCATAGTATCCTCTGTACGACTGATTTCGGCGCCACTGCTAAGTAGTATTTTTCCAGCTTTTAGTATAATTTCTAATTCCACACCTGTCATTATTTCCTCGTTATTCATTTTACTTCATTGTTATTTATATTGGACTTTTTGATAGGTCTATCTTTAGAAGATTCAGTTGATTTTGATTCTTCCTGTTGTTCTTGTAGAATATTGATATTTTGATGTATAACTTCTTCGTCTATTGAGAGATGCTCTTCCACATAGTCTTTTAGCTCTTGAACTGTTTCCGTATTTGAAAGTATTTCTTTTGCTTCATTATGAATATCTTCTTTAAGAGATTTTGTATCTGCTTGACTAATATCACCTAATGTATGGAATAGTTCACGTTCTTTTTCTGAAAGATTTTTGTGAGGACTATGTTTTTTTAATGATAAATGGAGCATCTTTCTTCGGAAGAGTTTTTCCATAATGATATCTTTACGATCACGGAGCCAGCCATAAATAAGAATAATTAGGAGTAATAGTCCCATATAACCGAGAATTGGGTAGAGGATACTAATCAAATCTTTAAAACCAAAGAAACTACATATATATCCTATGATTACTACAGAAATAATAACAATTCTCATTCTTTTTGTGCTGCCGTTGGCAAAACGTCTAGCAATAGAATAAAAAAGAGAGAATGCTGTATTAAAAATAAGTGAAAAGACTGTGATTGCATATATATATGCTAGCCAAGGATGAATTTGATTGGCAATAGCAAGAATCGGCAAATCTGCATCTTTTACTGTATCTAGATTTGCAAAAATAGAGATAGCAGCTATAAAAACAACTAATCCGACTAATAGGCCGCCACGAGTGCCACCTTTTTCAGCAATACCAATACGAACAACAGAACCACCTAAAATAAAGGCCATAGAAACAGCTGTCATAGCACATAGAGAATAATAATTAATGACAGAAAACCATACATTGCTTGTGGCTGGTTTGATTGTGTGGGCTATAGTATCTAACGTAGCCCAATCATGACTTTTACCAATAAAAGAGTAGCCTGTAATGATGAATATCATAACAATCATGATAGGAGTAAAAACACCTAAAACATTGGTTATTTTGTCAAAGTTCATAAATGATACGGTTATGATTAAAAGTGAGCAAATTAATCCACCAAGCCAAAAAGGGAATCCAAATTGTTGTTCTAAGTTTGAGCCTGCGCCAGCAATCATAACAAATCCCATAATAAAGCTACCAGCGATTAGTACAAAATCAAGTATTCTTGTAATAATAGGATGGGAAATCTGTGTAAAAACTTCTTCATGATTGTCTGCACGATAGTAGCTCCCCAAAGAAAGCATGATTTTACCAAATGCGGCATTTAATAGACCTAGTAATAGAACACCAATAAGACCTATTTGGCCAAAACTTATAAAATATTGTAGAAGATCTTGTCCACTCGAGAGTCCTGCACCTACAATAACACCTATGTAGGCAAATGCAATTTTCCATGATTGTTGCATTATATTTTCCTCCTTTCAAATACATAACTTAATAATCTAATATTATATCATACTAATGATTCAATTGATGGAAATCTTACTGCCAATTTCTATAAAGTTAGCTAAGAATGGACCCATTTATAGGTCTTAAGTTCAATATAGCGATGTCAAACGTAGAAATTTAAACTATTCTATATCTAGAGCCCAATATAATGCTGTAACAGAGATACATATGCATACTCCAGAAGGTGGGCTGTCTTATACATTGCCATTTACAGCTTTCAAAAGAGAGAATATTATAAATGGTCGTTGGAGCACTATGAAAACAAAGGAGAAACCAAGTTTTGTGGCCAATGATATTTCTTTTGCTTTGCCGAATGAGCCTAATACACAATATGTAATTACGTTATTGGTTAGAGAAGATGGTGAACGAGGGATTATTGCATAGTATTATTTCAGATGCTAAGATTGCAAACTTAGGAGATACCTATAAGGGTGAAGTAGATTTGCTATGATACAATAATAGTAATATGAAATGTACTAAGTCCCAATGAAGTTGATGCGGTTCGTCATAAACTAGATTATCAAGAGGACTATGAGCAGGATTATCCTTTTAAGTAATGTGTATATTTGTTTCGTGTGTTGAGGTGTGAATCCTATGGCTACGTGGTCTGGAATACGGCATAAGTTAGAAACAGAATATCTTGCTATCAGCTTGCGAGGGCATATTCAATATTTTGTTACCACTTATAGTAAATCGCCTGATCATGAGGGGCGGGCTGCTATACGATATAATGGTAAGGAAATTATAAAAGGCAATTATTGGAATCAATATGTGAAGGCCCATCTGTTTCCTAAAGATGATACCTATGAACGAAGAATGCATGAAGGTTTTCCGTTCATAGACAATACAGCACTAGAATTAGGCGTATTTGATCAGCGGTGCTTTTATCAGGCTTTTGATGAATTTGAGAATCAAAACATAGATAAGAGCTTGGTTAGTGATAATCTAATTGTACGTATCTTTGCAGTTTTAGATAGACGTGTAGGAAAACGTAGACTCATTTCTATGAGAAATTTTATGGAGGATCAACCCCCTGTATTTCAAGAGTTTTATGCTATTCGTGTGCACCATGAAGGTTTGTAAACAAAACACGGAAGGAAATTGTTCAATTCCCTTCCGTGCTTAGATATGATATAATTTATATCAAAGTGAGGCATAAATGGTTTGGACGCCAGAC
>ERZ773050.1892-NODE-1892-length-11334-cov-2.788102_pt1 | contig 11334 bp, 11 predicted proteins | sample MGYA00580632_ERZ773050 | MGnify/ENA primary metagenome ERZ773050 (study PRJEB29015, sample SAMEA2738123) | human oral metagenome | biome: human oral; feature: human-associated habitat; material: saliva | place: China | collected 2166 ... | reverse complement strand
TGTGGTTTAACGTTATTGCCTGATTATCATTGTGTTGATCTTTATGGTGTGAAAACCTTAATTTGTCATGGCGATACCTTATGTGTTGATGATGTGAAATATCAACAATTTCGCCGAAAAGTGCATCAAAAATGGCGACAAAGATTGTTTTTATGTTTGCCATTAAAAGTGCGGTTAAAAATCGCAGAGAAAATTCGCGCGAAAAGTAAACAAGATAAGCAATATAAGTCGCTGGATATCATGGATGTGAATTTAGCGTTTACGACACAAACCGTGAAAGAATTTGGTGTTGAACGGTTAATTCACGGTCATACGCATCGAGAAGCCATTCATCAGGAAAATGCGTACACACGAATAGTGTTAGGCGATTGGCGAAAGGATTATGCCTCCATTTTGGAAGTGACAGAAAACGGTTATCGGTTTATTTAAACAAAAAGCACAGGATTAAACCTGTGCTTTTTTGTATTAAAATGCGCTGATTTTTAACCGCACTTTATTCTACCGTTACCGATTTCGCTAAGTTACGAGGTTGGTCCACGTCAGTTCCTTTAATTAATGCCACATGGTATGACAATAATTGCATTGGAACGGTGTAGAAAATTGGCGCAATAATTTCATTCACTTTTGGCATAGTGATGATTTTCATGCCTTCACTTGGTGTGAAACCTGCTTCTTTATCCGCGAACACATAAAGCTGACCACCACGAGCACGTACTTCTTCAATGTTTGATTTCACTTTTTCAAGCAATTCATTGTTTGGTGCAACCACGATAACCGGCATATCCGCATCGATTAATGCTAATGGACCGTGTTTTAATTCACCTGCCGCATAAGCTTCAGCATGAATATAAGAAATTTCTTTTAATTTCAATGAAGCTTCCATTGCGATAGGGTAGAACTCACCACGACCTAAGAAAAGTGCATGGTTTTTCTCTGCGAAGTCTTCTGCTAACGCTTCGATGTCTTTATCAAATGCAAGGGCTTTTTCAACTTCAGCAGGAAGTGATTGTAACGCTTTTACAATTTCCACTTCTTGTTCGTTTGAGATGTTGCCTTTTACTTTACCAATTGCAGTGACTAACATTAATAATGCTGCTAATTGAGTAGTAAATGCTTTGGTTGATGCGACACCGACTTCTACGCCTGCACGGGTCATGAAGGCGAGATCCGATTCACGTACTAAAGATGAACTTGATACGTTACAGATTGTTAAGGCAGCCATGTAACCTTTTTCTTTTGCCAAACGAAGTGCTGCAAGGGTGTCCGCCGTTTCACCTGATTGAGAAATAGTCACTAACAAGCTATTTGGGCGAGTCACAAATTTGCGGTAACGGAATTCAGACGCAATTTCAACATCACAGCTCACACCCGCTAGTGCTTCAAACCAGTAACGAGCGGTCATACCTGCATTATAAGAGGTACCACAAGCGACAATTTGAATGTGTTCAACTTTTTCTAAGATTTCTGACGCGCCATTACCGATAGCATCCACAATCACGTTATTGTGAAGGATACGACCTTCCATTGTATTGATTAATGCATTTGGCTGCTCATAGATTTCTTTTTGCATGAAATGGCGGAATTTGCCTTTTTCTGCTGCATCATTTTCAAGGTTAGACTCGTGTACTTCACGTTCTACTTTTTGACCATTTGCATCGTAAATATCTACGGTACGACGTGTAATTTCTGCAATGTCGCCTTCTTCTAAATAAATGAAACGACGAGTCACACTTAATAACGCGAGTTGGTCAGATGCCAGGAAGTTTTCACCAATCCCTAAACCAATTACTAATGGGCTGCCTGAACGCGCTGCCACTAAATGTTCTGGATGTTCGCGATCTAATACCACCATACCGTATGCGCCAGTAAGTTGTTTTACGGTTTTTTGTACCGCTTCAAGCAGAGTAGAGGCTGTACGCATTTCCCATTCAACAAGGTGAGCAATTACTTCAGTATCGGTTTGAGAATTGAACACATAGCCACGTGATTTTAGTAATTCACGTAATTCTTCGTGGTTTTCGATGATGCCATTATGGACGACAGCAAAGTTACCTGAAGTATGCGGATGAGCATTGGCTTCAGACGGTTCACCATGGGTTGCCCAACGCGTATGCGCAATCCCTGTACCACCGATTAATGGTTTTACCGCAACGGCTTCATCAAGGGCTTTTACTTTACCTAAGCAGCGCACGCGGTGTAATTCATTGTTTGGATCCACGACTGCAACACCCGCAGAGTCATAACCACGATACTCTAAGCGGTGTAAACCATTAATTAAAATTTCTGCTACATCACGTTGTGCTACCGCACCAACAATACCACACATAGTTTTTCCTTATTTAATAAAATTAAAAGTCTTATTTTTCTGACCGCACTTTATGCCACATCTACACAAATTACCTCTACGCCTTGCGCCATTATGGCGCCTTTATCAGTCTGAGATAATTTGTTATCGGTAATCAGCACATCAATTTGCTGCCAGGTTAATTCCACATTTGGCATTTTTCTGCCAATTTTTTGTGATTCCACCATCACGATCACTTCACGAGACACTTCAGCCATCACTTGGCTTAAGCGAACCAACTCATTAAATGTCGTTGTACCACGTTCTAAATCAATGCCATCGGCACCAATAAATAATTGGTCAAAATCATAAGAACGTAGCACTTGCTCGGCAATATTGCCTTGGAAAGATTCAGAACGCGTGTCCCAAGTACCTCCCGTCATTAAGAGTGTCGGTTCATTTTCCAGTGAACGTAATGCGGTGGCCACAGAAAGCGAATTCGTCATCACAACTAAGCCTTGCTTGCGATTAAGTTGTTTAATCAAGGCGGCGGTTGTACTGCCACTATCCACAATAATGCGATTGTGATCACGAATACGTTCTGCGGCTGCCTTTGCTAAGACTAACTTTCGTTGCGAAAGTTCATCATCTTGTTCTTCTTCGATGATTTCTTGTGGCATTAAAATGGCGCCGCCGTATTTACGAAGAAGGAAACCATTACTTTCTAATGCAGTGAGATCTTTTCGAATCGTCACTTCAGAGGTGTCAAATAACTGTACTAGCTGTTCTACACTGACTTCACCTTGTTCCTGCAGAAGTTGCATGATGGCATGTCTGCGCTGTTGGGTATTTCGGTGTTGAATGTTTCGTTTCATTATTTATATTCCGTAATAAGTTTCGGTTCGGAATTATATCGGCAAAATGATGATTGTAAAGCTAAAATTTAGGCAACAAAAAACCCTGACAAAGCAGGGTTCAATTAAAATTCGTTTTAAGACTAATTATTTGATTGCGTCTTTTAATGCTTTACCAGATACGAACGCTGGTACTTTAGATGCTGCGATTTTGATTTCTGCACCAGTTTGTGGGTTACGGCCAGTACGTGCTGCACGTTTGTTCACTTTGAATGTACCGAAACCGATTAATTGAACAGGTTCACCTTTTTTAAGGCTACCAGTGATAGCTGCTAAAGTCGCTTCTAATGCAGCTTTAGCTTGTTTTTTGTTTAATTCAGCTGCACTTGCAATTGCATCGATTAAATCTGTTTTGTTCATAAATTTGTACCTTCTGTTAAATTAAAATTGACTCTATTCAAATAAGCGTAGCTTTTAACTGCTACGGCTTGGGCAAGTCTAATCGAACTGAGCACGAAATAAAAGCCCGATTTGTAAAAATTGTGACAAATCTCACGTTATTGCTCAATTTTTATACCAATATTGGAAATTCCCTCCTGTTTGATCTCGTTTCTGAGGGATAAAATCAAGTCTACATCGCGTTTTTCACAGTCTTTAAGTAAGCGATAGATTTGCCATTGAAGGTCAAGTTCTTCTTCAATTTCTTCACGGCTTTTCAGTTCAGTTTCAGAAAGATCTCGATCTTCTTGTGTTTCTAACAAAGAACAAACCGTGCCTAATGAAATTTGGCTGATTTGAATCGCTTTTTCGAGTGTTTCGCCTGCGATAATGGCATGCAACAATTCACCTAACGCTTCACAAGCATCAAGAGCAGGTACCACACCAAAGAAGTCGTAATCATTCACATCAGGAATAATTTCTTCAAGTTTCTCTAATTGGTTCTCGAAATTAATCTTTGCCTCTTTAACCGTTAGAAACTCCCACACTAAGTTTAAAATGTTGTGATAGGTTTTGTCTGCAGGCTTTTGTTCCGTCATTTGGCAGAATAGGGCAAAGTTCGGTGCCATGCGTTCGCATAAGCAAGCCATAAAGGTCAGATGTTGCCAGCTTTCAACATTTTCGAGGCGCTTGTGAATTGGATTTCGCATTTTTTTCTCGCTTATTTATGATAGGCTTTTGAGAACTCATGAATAGCATCCACAAAGATTTTTGGTGCACTTTCTGGCACATCTTGGTGGATTCCATGACCTAAGTTAAATACATGTCCGCTGCCTTGACCAAAATCAGCTAAAATTGACCGCACTTCTTGCTCAATACGCTCTGCTGGTGCATATAACACGCTTGGATCCATATTGCCTTGTAGCGCCACTTTATGACCCACACGCGCTTTCGCATCAGCCAAATTAACTGTCCAGTCTAATCCGAGTGCATCACAACCTGTATTTGCCATGGCTTCTAACCATAAGCCGCCACCTTTAGTAAATAAGGTCACTGGCACTTTACGACCATCGTGTTCACGAATTAAACCATCGACGATTTTGTGCATATATTGCAGAGAGAAGTCTAAATATTCACGATGACCTAATACACCACCCCAAGTATCAAATACCATGACGGCTTGTGCACCTGCTTTGATTTGTGCGTTTAGGTATAAAATCACGGAATCCGCCACTTTATCTAATAAAAGGTGTAGGGTTTGCGGTTCGGCATACATCATTTTTTTGATTTTATTGAAGGTTTTGCTGCTACCACCTTCAACCATATAAGTAGCCAGTGTCCACGGGCTACCAGAGAAACCAATCAGTGGCACTTCGCCTTTTAGTTCGCGACGAATTGTACGCACAGCATTCATCACATATTGAAGTTCGCCTTCAGGGTCAGGAATCGGTAAATTTTCGACCGCACTTTTGTTTTCAATTGGATGAGCAAATTTCGGGCCTTCACCTGCACCAAAACTTAATCCTAAGCCCATTGCATCAGGAATAGTTAAAATATCTGAGAACAAAATAGCCGCATCTAAGGCATAGCGACGAAGCGGCTGTAAGGTCACTTCACAAGCTAAATCCGCATTGCGGCAAAGAGACATAAAATCGCCTGCTTCTGCACGTGTTGCTTTATATTCAGGCAAATAGCGTCCTGCTTGGCGCATCATCCATACGGGGGTCATATCCACTGGTTCACGTAATAAGGCTTTTAAATAACGATCATTTTTTAATTCAGACATGGACTTTCCTTTATTTATTTTGTTCCGCTTTGCAAAGCTCAAGCGTAGCATTAATTAATTTGAGTGCGATAGTACCTGTTGGCGGTAATTCTGGCAAGGGGGCAGCGCTAGAAAACCATTGTGCATCATGCAGTTCTGTTTCTTGCAGTTGAATTTCCCCGCTGTCGTAATCAGCTAAAAAGCCCACCATTTGTGAATTCGGGAATGCCCAAGGTTGGCTACCGAAATAGCGGATGTTTTTAATACGAATGCCCGTTTCTTCAAAGACTTCACGACGAACGGCATCTTCGAAGGTTTCACCCACTTCCACAAAACCGGCTAGCGTGGTGTAAATACCTGCTTTGCCTGGCGTGTAATGGCGTTTATGGTTGGCTAATAAAATCTCTGTGCCACGGCGAACGGCGACAATAATTGAAGGGCAAATAACGGGGTAAGTACGATAGCCACAACTTGTGCATTGAACCGCAAGCTCATCGTGAGTTTGTTCCGCTTTTTGACCGCACTTTCCGCAAAATTGATGGGTTTTCAGAAAATGATTGATTTCCACGCCTCGGCTTAATAAATGAAAATCTTCAGTAGGTAATGACAACAAACTCCGTAAGGAAAGGTATTCTCGTTCATCTTGATCATTTTCTGCCACAAGCCATAAAGGTTGAGATTTCCATTTCCCAAGCAACATTGCTTTTTGTGTCGTGAGGCCGAGTTCCTTTGCTGTTCCAAAAGGCAGATCATTTTCCTGCCAATAAAGCGTCGATCCTTTGGTGAACAGCCAATATCCCTGATCTTCGGGCTGAATTGCTTTCATATTTTTCTCTTTTTGTTTCAAAAGTGCGGTCATTATAAAAGGGATTTTTCGGAAAAACGAATTTAATTTCTGTGACAAAAATAGCTAGTCAGTTTTCGTTGTGCTACAGTAGTCACCTGTTTTTCTCTTTAAAATTAGGAATGACAAATGTCTTTTTTCTCTTTTGCTTTTTTAGAAAATGCGATGTCTTTTGAAGGTTATTTTAAATATATCGCCATTTTTGTCTCGTTAGGTGCATTGCTTGTGGTGATAAGCTTATATTTACGTCATCGGTTACAAACCAAATATCGCGATCTCAGTATTATCTTTCTTTTATTAATTATTTTCTTGCTCGGTGTGCAATATAAGCAATATGAGCGAAATGAAGTATATGCAGCTGATATCTCTAGCCTGGTGACATTTTTAAATTCGGTGAAAGATAGTCAAAATTTACAGAAAGAAGATATTCGTACCAATAGCCGTACATTAATGAACGGCATGATTTTAAATATTCGGGATCAGTATTTCGAAGTCAATTTTAATAATGATTTTTCAGCGTATACCTTATCCCCAATTAACTTAGTAAACCCTAATGTTACTATGATTGATAAGGAGGATAAATAATGGATGGCTACACATTATTAGGCTTAAAATTGGCCATAGGTATTGTTGGACTCGTACTTCAAATTCACTTAATGGGCAAAGGCAACCTCGCGCCGACCTCCGCGATGGATCAGGTACAAAACTATGTGCTGGGTGGCATCATTGGTGGTGTGATTTATAGTGATAGTATTGGGGTGCTCCAATTCTCTCTCGTGCTCGTACTTTGGACATTATTGATTTTTACCCTTCGTTTTATCAAAAACCATAACCAATTAGTTAAATCGTTGATTGATGGTAAACCAGTTCCGGTGATTTCAAACGGCAAGGTAAAAACTGCTGAATGTATGAAAAACGGTATTACTGCTCATGACCTCATGTTTAAGTTACGTGCTGCCGGTATTTATGAAATCAAAACGGTTAAACGTGCGGTATTTGAACAAAATGGACAACTTTCGATTATTCAATACGGTGATGAAAACTTACTTTATCCATTAATTGTTGATGGACAATTAGATGATGATATTTTAGAAATTATTGATCGTGATGAAGAATGGGTTAAAGCTGAGTTAGAAAAACAGAACATGACGATTGAGCAAGTGTATATTGGCGAATACTTGAATGGTCAGTTAGTGGCACATGTATATGAAAACAAATAAAAGAGACCGCACCTTAAAAGTGCGGTCTTTTTTTTGCTCATTTTAACCGACAACAAAAGGTAAATAACCCGCTCGGATGGCAAAAGGAATCGAAGTAATAATCACACCGAGTACCAATACAAGCACTAACAATGCTTTACCGCCCCATACTCGGTATGGCAAGTTTGGATGGATTGAGCGTGCTTTCCAAACTAATGCTACCGGTAAAACCACGGCGTAGAACGCGAACATTTGACCAGCATAACCCAGAGCGAGAATAAAACCTTCCGGATAGAAAAGAGAGAAGAGCACCGGTGGAATAAAGGTCATCAAACCTAATGAAATGCGTCCTGCGTGGATATCAAAAGATTGTTTGAGTAAGTCTTCGATACATTCTAATAAACCTAATGCCACCCCTAAGAATGAGGTTACTAATGCTAAAGTGGAGAAGATTTTTACCGCATTCGCAATAATTGGGCTTTGGGTGATTTCTAAGGTTGCTTTCACCAAGCCATTTAACGTGGCGTCTTCACGTAAAATTTGTAAAAACTCATTTTGGCTGAGTAAGCCGTGTGTAGAAAGCTGCCATAAAAAGTAAGCAAATAATGTGATGCCAGAACCCACTAAAATCGCAATGCGTAAGGATTTCACATTACCGTCTAAGTATTTATTTAAACTTGGAATGGAACCGTGGAAACCAAATGCGGTGAAAAATACAGGGCTTGCAGAAATAATTAAAGCGTTATCAATTGGCATCGCCATTAAGTTATCAAATTTGATGTTCGGTAGCATTAACGCGAGCACTAAGATAAAAGTGGCAATCATCACAAAGAATAAAACACGATTGATTTTATCCACACTGTGCGTACCAATCACAATAAAACTACCGAAGAAAATGGTGAATACAAGCACCGCGATTTTGTTCATGGTGTCTTTATCGCCCATGGCTGGGAGTAAATCCATTAATAAGGAACCACCACCACTTACGTAAGCAGCAATTAAGGCATATAAGAAGACAATTAAAACAGCGGTGGAAATAATTCGCCCGGCTTTACCAAAATATTGTGCAGCAAGTGTGCCGATCCCCGCATCGCTGTCAGCGGTTTGATACAGTTCCACGAATAAAAGTGCGGTGAAAGTAAGCACTGCCCACAAGCCAAGTAATAAGAAAACAGTCGCAGTTAAGCCAATCCCTGCAGAGGTGAGTGGCATTGCCAACATCCCCGCTCCAATCATGGTTCCTGCAACAAGTAAGGTACTTCCCACGGTCTTGTTCATTCTATCTTCCTTAGGTTGTAATAATAAATTTACGATGATTGTATTTTAATCTTTACAGTGTGTAAAGTAGGGAAAACAAAATTCTTCTACAAAATGTACGGTAGAAATGACCGCACTTTCCCGATAAAATAGCCGGCAAATCAATTAAGACAAGAGACAATAGTAGGAGAGCGCTTATGATTTATAGTATGACAGCCTTTGCACGCCTTGAAATCAAGAAGGATTGGGGCGATGCAGTTTGGGAAATTCGTTCGGTTAACCAACGTTATTTGGAAAACTTTTTCCGCTTGCCAGAGCAATTTCGTGGCTTGGAAAATGCTTTGCGTGAGAAACTTCGTCAAAATCTCACCCGCGGTAAAATTGAATGTTCATTGCGTATTGATAGCAAAAAACAAGCGGCGGCTGAGCTCAATTTAAATAAAGAATTAGCGAATCAAGTTATCCAATCTTTACAATGGATTAAGTCGCAAGCTGGCGAGGGCGAAATCAATTTAACGGATGTATTGCGTTATCCCGGCGTGGTGGAAGCGGCTGAGCAAGATTTAGATGCCATCAGTCAAGATTTGTTGACAGCTTTTGATGAATTGTTGGTGGAATTTATTGCAATGCGTGGACGTGAAGGCGAAAAATTGCAAGCCATTATTCAACAACGTCTTGATGGCATCACGGTGGAGGCTGAAAAAGTGCGGTCGCAAATGCCGGCGGTTTTACAATGGCAGCGTGAGCGTTTATTGCAACGTTTTGAAGAAGCGAAGATTCAACTTGATCCACAACGAGTCGAACAAGAAATGATTTTACTGGCGCAACGTGTGGACGTGGCGGAAGAATTAGATCGTCTACAAATGCACGTGAAAGAAACCAATAATATCTTGAAAAAAGGTGGGGCAGTGGGACGTAAACTGGATTTTATGATGCAAGAGCTCAATCGTGAATCTAACACTTTAGCATCAAAATCCATTAATGCCGATATCACCGCTTCTGCTGTGGAGTTGAAAGTATTAATTGAACAAATGCGTGAGCAAATTCAAAACCTTGAATAGGAAAAATCATGGCAACATTTATTTCATTAAACCACTATGATTTGGTGGAAGTGGCGGGCGTGGATGCAGAGAAATATCTGCAAGGCCAATTAACTTGTGATGTGGTGAATTTAGCAGCTGGCGCTTCAACACTTACAGCGCATTGCGATCCTAAAGGCAAAATGAATTCGTTATTCCGCTTAATTAAGCTTTCAGCAGAACAGTTTTTGATTTTAATGCCGAAAACTTTATTGGCTCCACTCGATCATTTAAAAAAATACGCGGTGTTTTCAAAAGTGACCTTTCAAGTATTGGATTGGCAAATTGTCGGCTTGATTGGTGAAAAGTGCGGTCGAATTCACGCGCAGATTGAATTAGATATTGATGAAAACCGTGCAATTTTGATTAATCCTACACCGTTAGATGTCACCTTTAATGGTGATGAAAAACAATGGCTTTGTGCGGATATTCAAGCGGGCTTACCAAGCTTGAGTGCGGAAATACAAAATGAATTTATCCCGCAGGCATTAAATCTACAAGCTATCGAACAAGCGATTTCTTTTACTAAAGGCTGTTATATTGGGCAAGAAACTGTTGCGCGAGCCAAATATCGTGGCGCCAATAAACGTGCGATGTATGTGCTTTCGGGGAAAACCACGGTTACACCGAAAATTGGCAGCGAAATTGAAATGCAGTTAGAAACGGCTTGGCGTAAAACGGGCACGATCGTAAGTGCGGTCAATTTTGACGGTGTTTTTGACTCTTCACTCACTGGCAAATGCTCAAAACAAGCATAATCCACTACCGCATTTTCCACCTCAAGACGAGGCGGCCACCAATTCAAACGAACATTTTGTAACGTAGTAAGTGTGCATTCTGAGGTAGCCAACTGTAATTCAGAAAGTTGTAGTTCACTACTTTGCATCAACCATTGATCTGAAAGCTGTAAACGGTATTCAGGCAATAAAAAATGGTTAGCCATTTGTTCTACCTGTTTGGGCGTCAACCACCATGGCAGAGAGCACACCCCAACCACTAACACAAATAAAACAAACAAGGCATATCGCCACCATTTTTTCATTACAACCTCATATAACATTTTAATAACCACGCAGGCAAAACCACTGTTCTCGACACATTCTAACGGAATATTGCAGTGAAAAACACGGTAAAAACCTACCGCACTTTCTCTCTCTTTTCTTAACATCCATAATAAAAAGCACAAAGATTATTCTCACTTACGGCAAAACCTTAGAAACGTTAAATGGATCACGTTCATTAAATTTATTTTAGTTATAATTGTTTGATTATTTTTCTAAGGAGGAAATACAAATGGAATCAAAACAAATAGCACATTACATTGATCATACCGCACTAACCGCGGAAAAAACCGAAGCAGATATTTTGAAACTTTGTGATGAGGCGATTGCCCACCAATTCTTTTCTGTATGCATTAATTCCTGCCACATTCCTTTAGCAAAACAAAAATTAGCGCATTCCAACGTAAAAATCTGTACGGTTGTAGGATTTCCGCTAGGTGCCAATTTAACTTCAGTAAAAGCGTTTGAAACAGAACAGGCCATTGCTGCCGGCGCAAATGAAATTGATATGGTAATTAACGTTGGCTGGATTAAATCGGGAAAATGGCAAGCG
>ERZ773050.1886-NODE-1886-length-11343-cov-4.080085_pt1 | contig 11343 bp, 4 predicted proteins | sample MGYA00580632_ERZ773050 | MGnify/ENA primary metagenome ERZ773050 (study PRJEB29015, sample SAMEA2738123) | human oral metagenome | biome: human oral; feature: human-associated habitat; material: saliva | place: China | collected 2166 ... | reverse complement strand
ACTTGTCACAACTTCATTGAAGTAAGCTTTATTCCAATCTTGACTGCATTTATTGAGGACAGCTTCCCCTTCTAGATAATCCAGAAGTATGAGCGTATCGTTTTACCCCTTCATTTACCGATCAATCTCCTCGCGTGAGGTGAGGTCATTTGGATTGGTATTGTACCATTGGTTTCCATCGTTGGGACGTTCGTAGGCCATATTGAGACCCAGAGCACCCCAGCCTGGCTGACCAGGAACAGGTGATTGGAGCAACCCTTGGGCATAGCCTTCTGGTCCGATACCTTGTCGTCTGCCATGTCCGCCCAGATAAATATAGCCGTCATTGACGTGGGTGAGTTCGTGCGTGAAGACGGATACACCGTATTCCGTCAAGAGGTCAAAGGCTTCGAAGTTCACACGGATTGAACCAGCAGCATGGGCACCGTAGCCATTTGACTTGTACCAGCCACCAGCTCTGCCGCCAACTAGGTTAAAGAACTCGCGGGATGGAGCATAAGGATTGCCCTTATTATCATTTCCGTTGACATCAATCCAGCCACGTCCTTCCACATCAAAACCATCCCATACAGCCGTTACATTTTGCTTGACCATTCTGGACTTGATATCATCTGAGAGCAGTTTGTACCAAGTGTCTACGTGATTTCGATGCTGGGTCGCTACTTCCTTGATGCGTGCATTAAATCGTTCATCAGACCATGACCGGCGTTTGTCTCTGTTGACAAAAGCCATCGTGCTATAGTTTGACAGAATAGCTAAACGCGTATTCTTCAAGGTTAGCAGCGGAAGAATATAGTTGCTGAAATATTCAGAATTGAGGTTATCAAAGACACGATACTTAGCAGACTTAATCTCCTCGACTTCTGACTGGCGTTCTTCAAACTGAATAAAGCCTCGGGTTGCATCCTTGAACCAAGAATCCATGTCCGCAAAGTCAGTCAGCAGGCGACGGTTGTAATCCAAGTAAGCAACCAAATCACTAGACTTGGACTCAGCCTTCAACTGACGTGCAAACATATTGACATTGTCTGCCCCTTTCAGTTGATTTTCTGTCGAACGTCCAATCTTAATCAAGCGATCCAACAATGGTACTTTTTCACCATAGAAGTCTGGTTTGAAGAGCACTAGCTCCTTGAGGTTGTAGTCGCCAAACTTGAGATCGTAATAACGGTTGAGGTAGGTCAGACCGAGCATGATAGCGGTCTTGTTCTCTTCGATTTTAGCTTTCAGAGCTTCGTTGGCTGCCGGATTGTCAGCATGGAATCTTGTCCATTCATTGGCCAGGAGCTTACCAAGCATATCCTGCAAGTTGGCTTTCACTTCAGCCAGAGATTCATCTAGGAAGAGACGCTTCACTTTGTTGACCTTGTCATTATCGTTAGGCAGACCAACAGAACGATAGACTTCATCACTGTACAGGTCAAAGTTCTTCAAGCTCTCAGTCAGCTGAGTCAGCAAGTCTTCTTTGACTGCGGTTGAGTGATTTGGAGTATAGACTGTACCAAGCTCTGCAATCTGATATTCCGGCAGAGCAGTCTGTTCAAATTGTGCTTGATTTTGAAGATTGTAGATGGTTTTGCTTCCGTCTGCAAAATGGACTAAGATCTTATCTGCATCCGTTCCTCCAGCAACAAACTGGTTACCTTTCAGGGCTTGAACTGCTAAGACTTTCTTAGTCAACAGGTCTCCTGCTTTACCAGCATCCACCAGCTTATTGGCCTCATGAATCAAGAACTCTTGGTTGTAGAAAGGCATAAAGCGTTCTAGATTCTGATAAAGCTGTTCATTTTCTGCCTTGTAACCTGGCTTGTCTTGAAAAGCACTTGTTCTCAGAATAGCAGCATTTAGTTTCTCAGTTGTTACTTCATTTGCGCTGGTTTGTTCAAGAGCCGTAATCCGATAACTCTTAACTTTTTGCTCCGCTTCAGCTTCTGTCAAGCGACGGAACTTGGCATCTTTTCCTGTCTTGGTTCCAGAGCTGTGTCCCGTAACACCAAAGAGATTTTGGAGTTTTTGCCCCATCCAAGCATCGGTAATCTCATTATCTGAGCTAAAGAGCTCTTTACCGTTCACTACTGTGGCATAGCTGACGGTGTCATTGATAGTTCCATACGGCCAAATGGAAGCAGCGATACCAGCAGCATTTCTTGAGCCTGCATCCTCTAACTTACCTTTGGCAACGGACTGCATCAATTTACCCCAATTGCCCCAGCCTGAACCTGAATAGTCAGTGAAGTTTTGAGCGACCAGCATACCTGCATTTTGTCCACTCTTAACCCAAATATCTGCTTCAACGTAGGCACGTTTCACCAAGGACATGGCGTTGGTTCCTGCGATACCAGCTGTAACAGAGTTTCCACCCTTGGACTTAATACGGCCCTTAAAGGAGACATTTTCAACTCGAGATTGGCCTTCTATATTGTTAACCAGACCGGCTATATGGTCTCTTCCTTCCAAGTAGCCTTGGACATTGACGTTTTCGATTACTCCTTTATTCTTCAAACGAGCAGCAATTGTCGCAATAGTATCGCCCGCTTGCGAATCTGGATAAACCATATTGACTCGCTTAAAGTCAATATCCTTGACCGTTCCGCCAGTAATCGTATCAAATAGAGGATGCGCTAAGTCTAAAATTGCATGACGCTCGCCATTTTGACCACCAATCAGCTGACCTTTGAATTCTCCTGGCAAGTAAGACTTGCTGTTGGCAGGTTTGTCAATCAACTTAGCACTGATACTGCGACCCAGAATAAATGACCCAGAAGGATTTTCCTTGATACCGTCCAAAAGGTCTTGGAAGTCATAATAGACATTCCCTTCACGCTTCTTGGCCTTTTCCAGATAGAAGTCAAAGCTGTTTTGAAGGCCAGTTGCGCTTCTTTGCAGCAAGTCTGGTAGCTGAGCCTTGATCTTGAAGACAGGCTGGTTATCAACGACCACTTCCTCGATAGAAGTAACCGGCAGGACAGTGTCCTTGAACTGGTCGGATGTAAAGTGCAAGTAATATTGATCCAGATTTGCTGGTTTTTCAGCCAAAGTAGGCATCAATTTTGTCTGGCCATTCTCAACCTTCATCAAGGCGACATTAGTGATGGACTTGAGTTCCACCTTCTTCAGGTCAAGCTGAACTGTCTCTTGAGCTAATTCCTGACTTTCAGGGCCATTCCCTAAGTCATAGGACAGAGTCGTATCAATCTTATACGGTGTATAGTAGTCCAAACCACTGAAGCTAGCAGTCAGCTGGCCTGCCGCCAAGTTCTGCTCAGCTATCAACTGGCCATCCTTCTTCAGACGAACATGAGCACTAGTAAAGGCTTGATCCCTGTCCGTCAGCTGGTATTGAATTTGCGCTGATTTCTGCAATTCATCCTTCTTAACTGCTGAAACAGTCAGATTCGGCGCTGCTTTAAGGGCCAACAAGTCAGCTAAAGCCTGCTTGAGTTGGTTGACACCCGCATCTACTTCATCTTGACTCGACGAAGTTTGATAAACCGACTCAGCCATATTCTTAATTGCTTGCAATTGCTGGTAGGATTGATTGGTATAAACTGCAGGATCCACAGCCGCTGCTAAAGCTAGCTGCTTACTTAATTCTTCTTTATTAACGCGAGTCTTAGTGCCTCGAGTGACCACTGTATCAACTGCTTCATGCAAGATGCGCTCAGTTGTTTGTGGCTCCGATATCCGCTTGCCACCCAAGACTTCATAGCTGGTTACAATTTCTTTTTGGCCTGGAGTTCCTTCTACAGTTGTCTCTTCATCAAGATACTTGCTATCATCAGTTTTGTGAACAACCTTTGGTTCAATTGTTTCTAGCTTGACCTCTGTATGCAAACTAGGCAGTTCAGCTTGAACTGTTGATTCCCCGTTAACACCACCCGTGTATTCTGGAAGAGCGGGCTCAACTGGGGCCGTATCTCCTGCTGTACCTATCGGCTCTGTATAAGCTGGTTTCTCCGGTTGAACTTCTGGTTCGCCATTCACAGACCCTGTGTATGCTGGAAGCGCAGGCTCAACTGGGGCTGTATCTCCCGCTGTTCCAACCGGTCCGGTATAGGCTGGTTTCTCTGGTTGAACTTCTGGTTCGCCATTTACTGACCCTGTGTATGCTGGAAGCGCAGGCTCGACTGGAGCTGTATCTCCTGCTGTACCAACCGGCTCTGTATAAGCTGGTTTCTCTGGTTGAACTTCTGGTTCTCCCTTACTACTGCTGTTTTTTTCAGACTGATTCGGATTCGTTTTATTTTCTTCTTTTGATGTTTCCTTATTTGGATGTAATCCTTGAGAAGATGGGTTAGGAGTGGAATCAGAGATACTTCCAACCTGACTTGAAATATCTTGATCTGGTTTTTCCTCTTCCATAAGCTCTGTTTGCTTTTCTTGACCCCTAGCATCCCGTCCAGATTTTGAATTTTCTGGTACTGCTAGTTGGTTTTTATGGTTAGATTCTTCAGTCAGAGAGGCCGACGCCGTCCCCTTCAAAGAATGCAAATCAGAAGCAGTAAAGTAACCGATATAGTCGTAGCCTTCAATGGCTAAATCAGCTTCAGAAACACCTGAAGAAATCGCAACTTGACGGTTATAAGAAACCAACTCTTTATTTTCTAGTGCAAAAACTTGAGGCGAAAGCAAAAGGCTCTGTCCTAACGCTCCAATCAAAAGCACTCCTACCAACTTGCCAGCCTTCTTACGGGAAAACACCAAGACAGCCAAAATAGCCGTCCCAGCTAGCATGCCAAGAAGCGGTTGACCATTATTTCCTGTTTGAGGCAAAACTGTTGGCTTTCCCTGCTTACGATAAATCAGGTAATAATTCTCACCTGATTGCAAATCTGAAGGAAGCTCATGCTTAATCAGTTCCTTCTCCTGCTCAGTTAACTCTTGCTCTTCAACATAAGTGTAATGAGCCTGACCAGTCTTTCCAACTTCATCAGCAACGACAGCTGGACTAGTCAAAAAACTCCCAAAGATCAAGGCAGCAATTGCAACAGAGCCTACACCAACAGATAATTTTCTAATCGAAAATTTCTGAATTTTCTCCTGTACTTTTCTAAAATCCTTCACTTCATAACTCCCATTATTTGTTTGGATGTATAAATTTTCTCCCTAAGTCTTCACTAGCCAACTCCCTATCAGCCTTTAAAAGACAGCATTTATACACATAGTATTATCATAATTCTTTTAGATGTTTTTTACAATAGATTTTTCCTTAAAAAGTTATTTTTTTCTTTAAAAACTACAAAAAAATGGAGAAATATTCAGTTTTTTTGTAGGATAGCTAAAAACCGCTCCAAATAGTCATTTAATACCTATTCCATATGGCATTTTAAAGAGACTTCCCAGATAAAAATAAAAATGTATCAGATACGAGCCTTTTAGTCTCTTTTCTAGAACCTACTTACAATCAAATAAAGCCGAGATACCATTATCTCAGCTTCATTCTTCATATCGAATTTCTTTCAGATAAAGGCCATTGGGACCGGCTGTTGGTCCTGCTAGATGGCGGTCTTTCTCCGCTAAAATCCTCTGAATCTGCTCTATTGGCATGCGCTTGTTGCCGATTTTGAGCAGGGTTCCGACCATATTTCGGATCTGCTTATAGAGAAAGCCATTGCCCGAAAAGGTAAAGACCAGAAAATTACGCTCTGCATCATAGCGGACCTTGGCCTCAGTAATGGTCCGAACCTTGTCTTCCACACTGGTTCCCGAAGCAGTGAAGCCTGTAAAATCATGCGTCCCCTCTAGCTGAGTAATCGCTTCTTCTAGTAGACTCAACTCCAAAGGATAAGGGTAATGGGTGGCATAATGGCGCATCATAGGATTTTTGGGCCTACCAATGTCCACCAAAAATTCATAGGTCTTACTGTGTTTATTGTAGCGAGAGTGAAAATCATCTGATACCTGCTCCACACTGATAAAATCAATATCTTCTGGCGTCTGCGTATCCAAGGCAAATCGTAATTTTTCTTCATCCCGCTCTTCTGGTAAATCAAAATGTAGGACTTGGCCAAGGGCATGAACACCGCTGTCTGTCCGACCTGCACCATGAATGACCACAGGGTGTCCTTTATTGATACGGGTCAGGGTCTTTTCAATTTCTTCTTGGACGCTTCTAGCATGAGGTTGTCTTTGGAACCCAGCAAAGTCATGCCCGTCATAGGAAATAATCGCTTTATATCTTGTCATAGACCTATTGTAGCAGGAAAAGACAGGAGTAGCAAGATAATTCTCGTTATGACAATATCACTTAAAAAATGATATACTAATTCTAAAAAAGGAGGGAAGAATGTTAGCAGATATCAGCTTTCAAGAAGAACATAGACGTTTCAGATACAAAGCCGCAGCACTTATCATAGAAGAAGGAGCCGTGGCTTTCATGACCAATCCTGACGAAAGCTACTTCTATCCACTCGGAGGTGCTGTTCAGTTGGGAGAATCCTCCCAGGAAGCCGTCAAAAGGGAAATCCAAGAAGAAACTGGTCAAGAATACGAGATTGATCGGTTAGTATTTATCCATGAAAACTTCTTCCAGCAGGAAACAGGACGATTGGCAGGACTAGACTGTCATGAAATTTGCTTTTATTACTTGATGAAACCAAAAGGACAGCAATTCCCTAGTCTTTCAGAAAATGAAACTGTCGAATGGATCCCTTTGGAAGAACTCCAAAACCACACGGCCTATCCTAATTTTCTACCTGAACTGCTCCCTCATATCCATCAAGGAATTCAACACATCATAACTGGAAAACCAGGCGAGTGAAGAAAAAGAACCTAAGCTAGCACCCCCTTAGAGGGCCTATTCCCCATAATGTTATAAACAAAAAGACGAGGCCAAACTATTTTCTTTGACCTCGTCTTTATTCTTGTCCAAATAATTATTTAAGCCTAGGTTTACACTCGATTTTTAGAACGATAATAAATCATCCTTTCCTTTTCTTGCGTCCACCCAAACCGATCATAGCTAAAGCTGTTCCCAGAAGAGTTATAGGCCAAGCTGAAGTTGTTCCAGTTTGCGGAAGTTTATTGTCCTTAGCCACTGCTTGGGCAGATGGTTGAGATAATTTTTCAGCTATTGGCTGCTTAGTTTGAGTCGGTTTTAGACCCTCTTCTTGCTTACTTACTTGGCTAATAGGTGACGATCCCTTAACAGAAGGAGTAACCAACGGGGCTGGTTGAACCTGCCTTCCACCCATTTTTGGTGAATCTGCTTCTTTTGTCCCAATTTCCACAATTTCAGCTACAGCATCCTTAGAAACGAAACTTTCCACAAGCTTGCTACTACCGTCCCGGGCAGATATTTCAACCAAATTCGTTTTTTCACCTTTGATTCCCACTTGCACAACCTTGCGTTGCCCCTTTTCAAGGTTTGGATTTGTTACTTCTTTTGTCTCAAAGGCAATCTCTTCTGTTTGAATATCAAGATATGGTTTATATTCCACAAGAGCGCGAACTTCTTCCTCATCAGCACTGCCATTATAGGTAATTGGCTTGAGATTTTCACGAGCAACTTTTAGTTTAGCTGCTAGTTTATCCACCTCTTCTTGCTTCATCCGGCTTAATTCCCAATCAACCTCATCTTGAGCTGCTTTTAGAGCTGCAACAGATTCTGGTGTATAGATGCTTAAATCGGTTGGGATTTTAGCAATTTCTTCCTGAATAGGGCCATAATTAGCCTTGAAATAGTCTTTATTATGATCAGCAAAAGCAGTCATTAATTGGAAAATCTCTTCTTCCTTGTATTCAGCTTGCGGTCTATCAGCCCAGATGGCAATCATGCTACCGACTGTTGGAAGGTCTACTTCTGGGTACTTGGTAGAAGCTAGTTGATTAAATGGTGTCTTTTCAGTATTATCAAGTGCTTTCTGTAAGAAACCACCGCCATCTTCCGGTTTTTGTCCCAAAATGTAGTACCAATCCCCATTGGTATTGAGGAATTTGTAGCCCTTACTTGCTAAATACTGTGGTGATGCCAGGTTATAGCCCCACCAGCCTTTAGACCAATAGGAGATTAAGACATCCTTATCAAACTCAACGTCGTCTTTGTCTTCGTAGTAGAAGCCATCGTTGAAGGCCATTGGCTGCAAACCTCTCTCTTTCGCCATAGCAGCTAGAGAGTTGGCATATTCTGCGAACTTACCATAGAGGTTGTAGTATTTCAGATAATACCATCCCTGAGCATTAGTAGCATCATTGGCATATTCATCCGTTCCATAGTTGAAAATTTTGGTTTTACCTGCAAAGTAATCCATATACTTGCCAATCAATGCTTTGGTAAAGGACTTGGCTTCTTCATTTTCCAAATCAAGGGTTGTTTTGGACAGTGTATCAAAATAAGCCTGAGGATTTTGAATACCTAGTTTTTCCATAGCGACCAAAAGGGCATCCATATGGCCTGGGCTATTGAGTGCTGGAATAAGGCCTATCCCCTTTCCTTTGGCATAAGCAATCAGCTCATCCATCTCTTTCTGGCTGAGGGCATTTCCATTTGGATCATTGTAGTAAGCCTTGGTACCAGCCAAGATCGCTTCTTTCACTTCATCACTTGTGTAAGTTTTACCATTGGCTTCAACGGTCATGTCATCCAACATGAAGCGCATCCCGTCATTTCCAACTAGCAGATGCAAATCTGAATATCCCAATTCACTAGCCTTGTCAATGATTCTCTTTAGCTGATCCAATGAGAAATATTTCCGACCAGCGTCAATAGAAATCACCTTACTCTTAGCTAGTTTTTCTCGTTCAGCTTGGGCATCTAGCACCTTTTGATAATCAGGGGTTGGCTGGAGATGCTCACGGGCTTCTTTTAAGCGAGCAACCGCAAGATCAATCTCTTCTTGCTTGCTCCGACTAAGATGGCTGTCTAATTCTTTCACAGCTTTTTCAGCCTCCTTAAGACGAGCGATACTTTCTGGTGTATATTTAGAAGCTAAGTCACTTGGGACCGCTGCCAATTCTTTTTCTGCATCTTGATAATTAGCAGCAAAATACTCAGCATTTTGATCAGCAAAGCGACGCATCAACTTATAAAGACGAGATGGGGAAAAACGTGCTGAAGGCTCATCAGCCCATGCAGCCACCATACCACCAATAATTGGAATATCTGCCCCCTCAGACTTAGGAACACTTGTAATCGGTGTAGAGGCAATTCCCTTCAACCCTTGATCTAGATTATACCAACCTTGGCCGTCTGCATTTCGACCTAGAACATAATACCAAGCATCATTGGTATTTAGAATCTTATGCCCTTTTTCAGACAAAAGTTTGGAAGAAGCAACATCATAGCCTCCCCAGCCACCAGTCCAATAAGACACAATAATATCCTTATCAAATTCACCAAAACTTTGATCAGAATTATAGTAAATACCATCATTGAAGGCCATTGGCTTCAGACCATTTCGCTTAACGATTTTAGCTAGATCATTGGCATAAGCGATGAATTTTTCATAGCCCTTTTCTGGGTAACCTTCTCCTGGATAATACTTATCCGCTTGTAAGACTTGCCACCCTTTAGCATTGGTCGCATCATTAGCATATTCATCTAAACCAATATTGAAAATATCTGTCTTACCAGCAAAATATGCAGCATATTTCTCAATCAAGGCTTTCGTGAAATCAACAGCTGGCTGATTATTTAAATCAACTGTTCGAGCAGATTCCTTGCCAAAGTAGTCGAAATTAGGTTTTTCAATTCCCAGCTCCTTCATGGCATTCAGGATCGCATCCATATGCCCTGGGCTATTGATTGTTGGAACAAGACCGATTCCTTGTCGTTTAGCATAATCGATCAAGTCCGTCATTTCAGCTTGTGTTAAGTGATTGCCATTTGGATCATTATAATAATCGTTGGTCCCTTTTTCAATGGCTTTTTTGACATCTTCACTAGAATAGGTCTTACCGCCTACAGTCAATGACATGTCATCTAATTGGAAACGCAATCCATCATTTCCTAACAGTAAATGCATGTCTGTAAAACCATAACGTTTTGCCTTGTCTACAATTTCTTTCAATTGTTCTGGGCTAAAATATTTACGACCTGCATCAACTGAAATCATTTTGCGCATGGCAAGCTTTTCATCAACACGGTCTGACTCTTGACCCTTTGGTGCATCAGTAGGTAAACCTGCTTTCTCCTCAGAATCATTTCTTTTTTCTGCTTCCCCAGTAGCATCTTTTTCAGATACCTTATCTTGCTTAGGAATATCTGTATTAGATTCTGCTGGTGCAGAAGTTGATGGAGTTGCTTCACTATTGATTACAGAATTTACTCCGGACGCTTCCTCAGCTGTAGACTTATCTTGTGCGGGACTAGAGCTTGCCACTTCTTCTGTAGCTTTGGCTTCAATAGAATCTGCTGGAGCGACAACATTTGACTGCGTAGTTGGAAGCTCTTCTGCCGAAACAACCTGTCCAGCCATAGTGATTCCAATTAGAACGGAAGCTGCTCCAACTGAAAATTTGCGAATAGAAAAACGCTGTTCTCTATGAAAGACCATCATAAAATCTCCTTTTTGATAAATAGAAAAACCGATTATGTAAACGATTTCTTTTTCTTCATTATAGGCTATTACCCCCTTTTCTGCAATGAGCCCTCTGCAAGATTCTATAATTTAATGATAAAGAGATTTAATTCAGATACCTATATTTTAAAGTATCGTTTCCAAAAATCTTAAATCTAAAAAAAGAGAGCGAACTACAACTTCAGTCCACTCTCTGCCTTTCTTTTATTCCCCATCAAAAGCATCTTTAATATGGTCAAAGAAGCCTTTTTTCTTAGGGTTTACACTGATATTTCCTGCAGCCGCAAAGTCCTTGAGCGCTGCTTTTTGCTTGTCATTCAGTCCCGTTGGGGTCACAACGTTAACAGTAACATACTGGTCCCCCATACCTCCACCACGAAGACTAGGAGCTCCCTTGCCACGCAAGCGGAATCGTTTGCCAGTCTGAGTTCCTTCTGGGATATTGAGCTCAACATCCCCGTGAACGGTTGGAACATCCACACTGTCTCCAAGGGCGGCCTGAACAAAGTTTAGATTGAGCTTGTAGTATATAGTAGATCCATCTCGCTCAAATTTATCACTGGGTTCGACATTGACGACTACATACAAGTCTCCATAAGGGCCACCATTGAAACCTGCTTCCCCTTGCCCTGCTAGGCGAACTTGCTGACCAGTTTCCACACCTGCTGGAATTTTAACATGGACACTATGGGCTTGTTTTTCATGCCCTGTTCCATGACAGGTCATACAAGGTTCCTTAATTTCCTTTCCACGTCCATGACAGACATCACAGGTCACTTGACGACGCATCATGCCCAGAGGAGTTTGCGTATCTACATTGATGACA
>ERZ773050.1880-NODE-1880-length-11371-cov-8.706787_pt1 | contig 11371 bp, 9 predicted proteins | sample MGYA00580632_ERZ773050 | MGnify/ENA primary metagenome ERZ773050 (study PRJEB29015, sample SAMEA2738123) | human oral metagenome | biome: human oral; feature: human-associated habitat; material: saliva | place: China | collected 2166 ... | reverse complement strand
AAATTTCCGTTATCGTATGCCGTCTGAACAATGACAACGTGCAAACTTTCGACCCTGCCGAAAACATTCACGAAAACGGTATCCTCGCCTACTCCATCGTCCCTGCACGACTGAGTGCCGACATTCAGCAACAGGCGCGACAAATGGCGCAGCGTTTGACCGATGAATTGAACTACGTCGGCGTATTGGCGGTAGAAATGTTTGTTGTCGGCGACACGCATGAATTGGTCGTCAACGAAATCGCGCCGCGTCCGCACAATTCCGGCCACCATACCATCGACGCCTGCGCGGCAGACCAATTCCAGCAACAGGTCCGCCTGATGTGCAACCTACCTCCGGCTGACACCAAATTACTGAGTTCTTGCTGTATGGCGAATATTTTGGGCGACGTTTGGAAGGAAGACGGCGGCGAGCCCGAATGGCTGCCGCTGCAAAGCAACCCGAATGCACATCTGCATCTTTACGGTAAAAAAGCCGCGCGCAAAGGTCGAAAAATGGGCCACTTTACCGTTTTGGCCAATGATGCGGACAATGCGTTCCAAACCGCACAAACCTTACATCAAAGCCTGTAACCTTACCCACTTTTTCAGACGGCCTTTGATTGCCAAAGGCCGTCTGAAATCAATTTTTCCGACCATCCGCCATGAGCCTTCTGACCATCCTCCGTCCGGCAACCGAAAAAGACTGCCAAGCCATACACAATGCCCATCTGCATGCCGTTCAATACGCCTGCATCCGCAGTTACGATGAAACCATTATGCACACATGGGAAAGTCTGCTCGACATCAACAGCTATTTGGAAACCATCTCCGATAAAAACAAAGCCTTGTGGGTGGTCGAATACAAAGGGCTGATTCAAGGCTTCTTCCAAGTCGATTTCAAAGAAGCGCAACTCGATGCCTTATACGTCCATCCGCTCTTCCACAATCTCGGCTTGGGCACAGCCCTGCTCAGGCGCGCCGAAGAAATGGCACGAAATGCAGGCCTCAGCTTTCTCAAACTGTATGCCTCGCTCAATTCCGTGCCTTTCTATCGCCTTAATCGTTACGAATCGCTCGGTACTGCCGTGTTGCAGCTGAACAAAACCGTCCGCGTCGAATGCGAATTGATGCGCAAATACCTGTAATTTTCTCCTTCCGCCGTTGCTTTTTTGAAAGAAACCGATGTCCCGAATTGCCGCCCTGCCCGACCATCTTGTCAACCAAATCGCCGCCGGCGAAGTGGTCGAACGCCCTGCCAACGCCTTGAAAGAAATCGTTGAAAACAGTATCGATGCAGGCGCGACAGCGATTGATGTCGAACTGGCCGGCGGCGGCATCCGCCTGATTCGCGTCAGCGACAACGGTAGCGGTATCCATCCAGACGATATCGAGCTTGCGCTCCACCGCCACGCCACCAGCAAAATCAAAACCTTAAATGATTTGGAACACGTTGCCAGCATGGGCTTTCGCGGCGAAGGCTTGGCAAGCATCGCCTCCGTCAGCCGCCTGACCCTGACCAGCCGTCAAGAAGACAGTTCGCACGCGACACAAGTCAAAGCCGAAGATGGCAAACTCAGCAGCCCTACGGCAGCCGCCCACCCCGTCGGCACCACCATCGAAGCCGCCGAACTCTTCTTCAACACCCCCGCGCGGCGCAAGTTCCTCAAATCCGAAAACACCGAATACGCCCACTGCACCACCATGCTCGAACGCCTCGCGCTGGCGCATCCACACATCGCCTTCTCGCTCAAACGCGACGGCAAACAAGTATTCAAATTCCCCGCCCAAAACCTGCACGAACGCATAGCCACCATCGTCGGCGAAGACTTTCAGGCGGCATCCTTAGAAATCGACAGCGGCAACGGCGCGCTGCGGCTCTACGGCGCCATCGCCAAACCCACCTTCGCCAAAGGCAAAACCGACAAACAATACTGCTTCGTCAACCACCGCTTCGTACGCGACAAAGTCATGCTCCACGCCGTCAAACAGGCATACCGCGACGTATTGCACAACGCCCTTACCCCCGCCTTCGTCCTCTTCCTCGACCTGCCGCCCGAAGCCGTGGACGTCAACGTCCACCCCACCAAAACCGAAATCCGCTTCCGCGACAGCCAGCAGGTACACCAACTCGTGTTCCACACACTCAACAAAGCCCTCGCCAACACCCGCGCCGACTTAACCGAAAGCGTCGGCAACGCAGGCGAAGTGTTGCACGAAATCACAGGCATCCGTCCCGCGGCAACGTCGTCTGAAAACGAGCATAATCAGTCTCTCCAAAACCCGACCACGTCGTCTGAAAATATTTTCGCCACTGCACCAAGCGTACACGCCTCCGAACCGCGCAACGCCTTCAGTTCAGGCAAAACCGCACCCATGCCCTATCAGGCAGCACGCTCGCCGCAACAGCGCAGCCTATCCCTGCGCGAAAGCCGCGCCGCCCTCAACACCTATGCCGAACTCTTCAAAAACACCGCAGCCGATGAAGCCGATATCGAGTTGGCACAATTCGAACAAGCCCGCTTCGGCAACACGACCGCCACGTCGTCTGAAAACCCCGCACGCAGCTTTTCAGACGACCCCAAACCCGAACTGCCGCCGCTGGGCTTCGCCATCGCCCAACTATTAGGCATCTACATCCTCGCCCAAGCCGAAGACAGCCTGCTGCTCATCGACATGCACGCCGCCGCCGAGCGCGTCAACTACGAAAAAATGAAACGCCAGCGGCAGGAAAACGGCAACCTGCAAAGCCAACGCCTGCTCATCCCCGTTACCTTCGCCGCGTCCCACGAAGAATGCGCCACCCTCGCCGACCACGCCGACACACTGGCAGGCTTCGGGCTGGAACTGTCCGACATGGGCGGCAACACCCTCGCCGTCCGCGCCGTCCCCGCCATGCTCGGCAAAGCCGACGTCGTCTCGCTCGCCAAAGACGTCTTGGGCGAACTCGCCCAAGTCGGCAGCAGCCAAACCATTGAAGAACACGAAAACCACATCCTCGCCACCATGTCCTGCCACGGCTCCGTCCGCGCCGGCCGCCAGCTCACCCTGCCCGAAATGAACGCCCTCCTGCGCGACATGGAAAACACCCCGCGCAGCAACCAATGCAACCACGGCCGCCCGACCTGGGTGAAACTGACACTGAAAGAACTGGACGCACTGTTTTTACGCGGACAGTGAAGTTGGTGAAAAACAAAGGTCGTCTGAAATTAAGTTTTCAGACGACCTTGCTACGTGTGCTGCTTAAGGAAACTACACCTATAAACTTCTGTGTTTGATGTAGGCTGCTCAATTTTTTTATGTATAGTTCCCTAGCAATTCAAACGCCGCACACCCAGTTAATAGTGATGCCGGCCATTCTTACTATTCAAATTTTCCACAATCTGATATTTGTAAATCATCATCTTTAATATCTGTTTTATCTTCTGATAAATTAATGCTACCAGATATCTCAACTCCTTTAACAGTCAGTGAAACATTTTCAGAAAAATATGGATCTTCTTCACCCGGTTCATGAAACCCTTTAACATCACCACAAATATCAGCAGAAATTTCTAAATCAATAATAGCATGAACACTAATGGAATTATTTTCATCTAGCTCATCTATGTTAATAGATACTATTTTAATATTATCAAGCTCTTCATTTTGGTAATACCCATTTTGCGGCCCCCATTCCTCCGTATTAATATCATGACATTCAGGTAACACTCTAGCAAAATTCTCATGAAGAATATTAGAAATTTTTTCTTCAATTAAAGATTTAACATCGTTGGCACACATAATTTCCCTTTCTTTATAAAAGTCTGATTGTAGACTTAAAACATAAATAAATCAAAAAATTTAATCACTTCCAAACAACATTCCTTCCCTCAGCCCTCGAATTCTATCCCACAACACAGCCACTTCTTCAAACTGCAAATCCCTAGTCGTGTTCTTCATGGAATTTAATCTATTTTTCACAACGACGTTCGATGTCATCGGCAGCGACTTTCATGGAGCAAGCGAAGCTTGTGCATCAATACTCAACAAGAATTACTGAATATTCTGCGGTACCCAATTTCCAACCCAATCTACCGACAAATCAATAGAATTCAGACGACCTTTTACCCCGAATTCAATCAATAACGCATCCTACTCACAACCCAACCTTAATGTGGGCTTTGCCCACGAAAACCACCACCAAACCTATCTTTAAAAAAAAAACTCAAAGAAACCCTTATTCATCGTCATTCCCGCGCAGGCGTGAATCCAGACCTCAGCATTTCGGAATGATTTCAAAGCTGCCATAACTTTAAACTTCCGGATTCCTGCCTGCGCGGGAATGACAGCGATAGGTTCGTCATCTAGGGGCAAGAATGAAGACAATATCCACTCTTAACATTTAAACTTCCCGCCAAACAATCTCCAACCCGATAACTCCATACAATACCAAAGGTCGTCTGAAACTTCTTCAGACGACCTTTCCTTAATTCTCAAACCCGACCAATCAAATACTCAACCAATGCCGGCACGCCTTCCGCCGCGCGTTTCGGAATCACTTCGACATCCGCGCCCACGCCTTGCGGGTTTGGATCGACCAGATAGCGTTCCGCATCGGGCGGCGCATAATGAATCAGCGAAGCTGCCGGATAAACCTGCATCGACGTGCCAACGATCATGACCACATCGGCATCGCGCATTTCCTCGACCGCTGCATCAAACATCGGCACTTGTTCGCCGAAAAACACGATATGCGGACGCATCGGATTACCTTTGCTGTCGCGCACATCGTCGGTCTGCTCGCCGGTAAATTCGATGATTTCGTCTTCATCGACGGTGCTGCGCAGTTTGTTCAGCTCGCCGTGCAAATGCAATACTTTGCTGCTGCCCGCCTTCTCGTGCAGCGCGTCCACATTCTGCGTGATGACGTGAACATCGTAATATTGCGCCAGCTTGACCAACGCCAGATGCGCGGCGTTCGGCTCGGCGGCATTTGCCTGAAACCTGCGCTGGTTGTAAAAATCAATCACAAGCTTGGGATTACGCGCCAAGGCTTCGGGCGTGCAGACATCTGTAACCCTATGCCCTTCCCACAAACCGCCCGCATCACGGAAAGTCAGCAACCCGCTGTCGGCGCTAATCCCGGCTCCGGTCAGGGCAACGCATTTTTTCATTGTTCGGACTCCTTATGTCGTCTGAAACCCATATTGCCAAACGGCTCAATCGTCCGGATGAAAACGCGCGGCGGCACGCTCTTTGGCGGCGGTTTCCTTGTCTTTCAATTTCGTTCCCAGACCAAGGCGTTTTTCGTATTCCGATTGCGGCGTATCGTCATCCTGCATACCGAACGCGCTGGCGTTGACCCAAAGCGCGAGAAGCGAAACGACAAAGGCGCAAAAACCTATGATGTACCAAAACATTTGTTTTCCTGTATTTTTGATGTGCAATAACGAAGGGCGCGATAATCGGGAATGAAACGGCAGATTGGAAAGGAGTAAATTCAAATAAGAAATACCTGCCGCGGCAATCACGGTACAAATATTTTCTATTTGAAGCCACTGTCAAACAGTCAAACTGCCTACCCGCCGCCTTTCATATAACGGTTTGTAAAGATATGAAATGTATCACAAAGCCGATGTGATATAAATTCTCCCACCTGATTCTTTCATTCGTTTACCTATTATCGGTTTAAAAGCCAAAAGGTCGTCTGAAAAGTTTTCATAACTTTTCAGACGACCTTTATCTATCCTTAAAAAACAAAACCCTTATTGATCCACAAACGCGCGCTCAATCAGGTAGTCGCCGCGTACGCCGGTTTTCGGGGATACGGTCAGACCGAAATCGTCCAGAACTTTGCAGGTGTCTTTCAGCATCGCGGGGCTGCCACACAGCATGGCGCGGTCGTCTTGCGGGTTGATTTTGGGCAGGCCGATGTCTTCAAACAGTTTGCCGCTTACCATCAGGTCGGTCAGGCGACCGTGGTGTTCGTAGTCTTCGCGGGAAACGATCGGGTAGTAAATCAGTTTTTCTTTAACCAAGTCGCCGAGGTATTCGTGTTCGGGCAATTCTTTGGTAAAGCGGTCGTAGTACGCCAAATCTTTTTTGTAGCGCACGCCGTGTACGAGGATGATTTTTTCAAATTGTTCGTAAATTTCGGGGTCTTTGGTGATGCTCAAGAAGGGAGCGATGCCGGTACCGGTGCTCAACAGGTAAAGGTGTTTGCCCGGATTCAGGTCGCCGGCAACCAAGGTTCCGGTCGGTTTTTTGCTGATTAACACGTCGTCGCCGACTTTGAGGTGTTGCAGACGGCTGGTCAGAGGGCCGTCTTGGACTTTAATGCTGAAAAATTCGAGGTGTTCTTCCCAGTTGGCGGAGGCGACGCTGTATGCGCGCATCAGCGGCTTGCCGTCCACCATCAATCCGACCATGACGAATTGGCCGTTTTCGAAGCGCAACGATTCGTCGCGGGTGCAGGTAAAGGTGAAATACGCATCCGTCCAGTGGTGTACGGACAATACTTTTTGGGTATTGAATGCTGCCATTTGAGTTTCCTGTCGGTAAATCCGTCTGAACACGCGGGTCGGGCGGATGATGGTTTTAAAAGGGTTTTCAGACGACCTGTCTCGCCTGTGAATAAATAATGCCGAATTAGAGCAAACGCGCAATTTTAAACGAAAATATTTATCATCACAATGCTTGCTGTCCGGCAGAGGTCGTCTGAAAACTTTTCAGACGACCTCTTGGCAACGCCTTACTGGTCTAACGTTTCGCGGATGATTTCTTTGACGGCGGCTGCATTGTTCGGCACGACTTGGACGCGCTGCGGCAGGTTTTCCAAACCTTCCAATGCGGCAGGGCGCGGAATGGAGACATCGCCGACGGCTTCGCGTATGGTCGCATCGAATTTCGCCGCCAACGCGGTTTCCAAGCAAACAACCGTCTCCCCTTCTTCGCGCACTTCGCGAGCGACTTTTACGCCGTCGGCAGTGTGCGGATCGATGAGTTCTTTGTCTTGCTCGTAAACCTGTTTGATGGTGGCGAGGCGGTTGGCGTGGGTGGATTTGCCGGAAGTAAAGCCGTATTTGCCGCCGACTTTTTCCAAAGCAAACTGCAAGTCAAAGCCTTTGCCCGCCGCCACTTCCGCCCACAGCGTATTGATTTCCTGAGGATCGCGATCCATCAGGTCGAACACGAAACGCTCAAAGTTGGACGCTTTGGAAATGTCCATAGACGGGCTGGAGGTAACATAAGTATGCTCGCTGTTGCGCGGGCGGTATGCGCCGCTTTTGAAAAACTCGTCCAACACATCGTTTTCATTGGTCGCGACAATCAGGCGACGGATGGGCAAGCCCATTTGTTTGGCGATGTGTCCCGCGCAAACATTGCCGAAGTTGCCGCTTGGCACGCAAAAGCTGACCTGCTCGTCATTGCTTTGCGTTGACTTGAAATAGCCTGCAAAGTAATAAACCACTTGCGCGACGATGCGTCCCCAGTTGATCGAATTGACCGTACCGATATGGTATTTTTCCTTGAACGCGGCATCGTTCTGCACCGCCTTCACAATGTCCTGACAGTCGTCAAACATACCCTTCACGGCGATATTGTGGATATTCTCGTCTTGCAGGCTGTACATCTGCGCACGTTGGAACGCGCTCATTTTGCCGTCGGGCGACAGCATAAATACGTTTACGCCCTTTTTGCCGCGCAAGGCATATTCCGCAGCCGAACCCGTATCGCCGCTGGTCGCGCCCAAGATATTGAGTTCCCTGCCTTTTTTGTTCAACACATATTCAAACGCATTGCCCAAAAACTGCATCGCCATATCCTTGAATGCCAGCGTCGGGCCGTTGGACAAAGCTTGGATTTTGATGCCGTCCGACAAAGTACGCACAGGCGTGATTTCCTTAGAGCCGAACGCCGCTTCCGTATAAGTACGGTTCACAATATCGCGCAAATCGTCCGCCGGAATATCCGTAACAAACAGGCTCATCACCTCAAACGCCAGCTCTGGATAACTCAAACCGCGCCACTTGTCCAAAGTTTCGCGGCTGACCTGCGGATAACGCTCCGGCAGCATCAAACCGCCGTCGGGCGCCAGCCCCATCAACAAAACCTCGCTAAACGGTTTATGCGCCGTCTCGCCGCGCGTACTGATATATTTCATGATTTCTTCTCTATAAAAACAAAAATATTGCCGATCAAAACAGGAAACCTGCCAGCGAACCATCCTGCAAGCCGCCCTATCCCGACCTTAATCCACTATAAACTTTCAGACGACCCCGATACACAGAGGTCGTCTGAAAAACATTATCTATACAAACGCTTGAAACAAGCATTGACGGTTTTCACCGTTACCGACGCAATCGCCCGATCGCGCGAAGAAGGATTCAAAACATCCATCAACTCTTGCGCAGACACCTGATTCGGCGCTTCCTCGCTCGCGCAGCCGCAGATTTTGTCTTCCCACTCGCGCTGTTTGTCCGCGCTCATCGTCAGCGCGATCAAACGCCACTCATTGCGCTTGTTCAATTCCGAACGGCACTGATGATCGACCGCCATTTTCACCACACTGCCACCGATACCCGTACCGCCGCCCAAACCGCCGAACGCCGAGTCAGAATCATAAGCGCAACCGCCCAACAACGCCGCCACAGAAGCTACGGCAACCATCTTTTTCATATTCATAGCCATCCCTTGCCGCAAGGTCGTCTGAAACGCCCCGCAAAGTCTTTAAACAAACGCGTATTATACCGTAAGCAGTGTGAGATGGGGGATTGGGGAAAGTCGGGTATAATTTCGATATTTATTTAAAAATGGGGCATTTTTAAACATGAATCATTTTAAGAAAAACAAACAGAAACAACTTAGATCACTATTACTTCTAAAATCTTCAGAAGAGAAGGAAAAAGCAAGATTTATCGATTATTTAGAAATAACTGGTAAATTTTTTGCAGCTTTGGCTGTGCTTGGATTAATACTTGGAAGCTTTTTAACTCATCGCTATTTAAATTTTATAGGACAGCCCAGTATTTTCCCAGAAACAATGGCTTCTTCATCCAGCTTGACTGTTGTCTTATTTGTTTTTGCTTTAATTCTCTTAATTTTTGTTTTCCCATTTCTATCCCCATACTTACTAATATCCATTTCAAAAGAATTAAAAGCAGAAGGAATTAAAGTCAAAAATTTATTCCCATCTTTATTTGCTTCAACCTTAAGCCTTCCGATAATAGTAACATGCGCAATTTTTATTGATTCAATTGAGAAATATATATCATTAACATCAATAGTAGAGTTGTGCTTTGTGTTTACAATATTCTCGCCATATTTTATTTACATCATACAAGATAAAGTCAATTTCTCTCTCAATACGAAGTTCCGTATTAATTACAATAAAATCATTACATGCTTGAATTTCGATAAAATTTTTACAGCCTTACTCTATACAATATACTCAACCTATTTAATAATTATATGTTTTTTTGCCTTCATCCCATTACTATTTTGTTTCATTATTTATTACCTTTATTATTTTATAATAAATTTTAGTATTATAAAGAATAAAATTATTTTTATTATACCATATTTAAAATTATTACCAGCACTATTCCAAACATTGCTGATATGTTTATCAATGTTTCTCTATCCAATATTTTTTATAATTTTTGCATCGAACTGGCTTCCGGATGGTTATATTCAATATATCTTTTTGTATTTTTTATATTTCCTCACACTTCTTAATATTTACGCCGTAGCCAATGAAGTAAATTCAAAAAACAAAAATAATATACATACTTACACCCCTCCGGTTATATTGGCAATAACCTCATTCTTTGCAGCTTCGCTTCTTTCTAATAACTTTGCAACGCATATGCTTTATCCAACTCGTTTTGTAGAAGTTCCCAAAAATTCTTCATGGTACCTATTACACAATAACTTCCAACATAACAACGGCACCCAAGAAATTAACGGGGTCGATAAAAATGATTTATTTAAGTTAAAACAAAATTTCAAATGTTCCATCCTTTCAGAAAAGGAAAAAGGAGAAAAAGGCATTATCTGTTCTTCGATTCCCGAACAGCGTAACAACGCTTTATATGGCTACATGGCTTGGAATCTGGGTGACACCAAAGTTTTCTGCCCACCAACTACTGACAATACCAAAGGAGAAAAAGAAGCTGATAAATTAGCCAATGAATGTGTCGTCATCAGCGGAAAATCCTTGCAAATATTGAATGAAAAATACATCGATATTATGCCCAAAGAGCGTTAATCCTCCTTTCAGACGACCTGCTATAATCCACGTCGTCTGAAAACCCTTTTCACGGAAACCGCCATGTCCGACCTTTTCACCCGCCAACCCGATGCGCCGCTTGCCGAACGCCTGCGCCCGCATACGCTTGATGATGTTATCGGGCAGCAGCATTTAATCGGCGAAGGCAAACCGCTGCGTGTGGCGGTGGAAGGCGGGAAGCCGCATTCTATGTTGCTGTGGGGGCCGCCGGGCGTGGGCAAGACGACGTTGGCGCGGATTTTGGCGCAGAGTTTCAATGCCCAGTTTCTGCCTGTTTCCGCTGTGTTTTCCGGCGTGAAAGACATACGCGAGGCAATCGATAAAGCCGAAATTGCTTTACAGCAAGGACGCGCGACGATTTTGTTTGTCGATGAAGTCCACCGCTTCAACAAGGCGCAGCAGGACGCGTTTTTGCCCCATGTCGAAAGTGGTTTGCTGACCTTTATCGGCGCGACTACGGAAAACCCGTCGTTTGAAGTCAATCCCGCGCTGTTGAGCCGCGCGCAGGTGTATGTTTTGCAATCCTTGTCTTCAGACGACCTCAAAAAGCTGATTGCCAAAGTATTGGCATTGCCCGAATACCGGGATTTCACGATTGAAGCCGATGCGCAGGAGCTGCTCGTCAATACCGCCGACGGTGATGCGCGCAGATTGTTGAATCTGTTGGAGCAACTTTTACGCGCCGCCGACACACGTCGTCTGAAAACCCTGACCGCCGAATTTCTCGCCGACAGCCTCGGCGCGCAAATCCGCCGTTTCGACAAAGGCGGCGAGAGTTTCTACAACCAAATCTCCGCCCTGCATAAATCAGTACGCGGTTCGCATCCGAATGCCGCGCTGTATTGGTTTTGCCGTATGCTCGACGGCGGCACCGACCCGCGCTACCTTGCCCGCCGCATCGTGCGCATGGCGTGGGAGGACATCGGGCTTGCCGACCCGCGCGCCTTCCAAATCGCCAATGATGCCGCCGCCACCTTCGAACGCTTAGGCTCGCCCGAAGGCGAACTCGCGCTGGCGCAAGCCGTGCTGTACCTTGCCGCCGCCGCCAAATCCAACGCGGGCTACAAGGCATACAACCAAATGCGCCGTTTCGTCAAAGAAAATGCCAGCGACGAAGTGC
>ERZ773050.1878-NODE-1878-length-11403-cov-6.237311_pt1 | contig 11403 bp, 6 predicted proteins | sample MGYA00580632_ERZ773050 | MGnify/ENA primary metagenome ERZ773050 (study PRJEB29015, sample SAMEA2738123) | human oral metagenome | biome: human oral; feature: human-associated habitat; material: saliva | place: China | collected 2166 ... | reverse complement strand
GCTCTACGGCTCGCTCGGCGCCACCGGGCGCGGACACGCCACCGACCGCGCCGTCGTCATGGGCCTGGCCGGGTACGAGCCCGAGACCGTCCCCGCCGGGATCTGCCGGGACCACATGGAGTCCGTCGAGACCGCCGGCGTCCTGGAAGTCCACGACGTCGGCCCCGTCCCCTTCACCCCGAGCGCCGACATCCGCTTCCTGCCCGGCCGCGTCCTGCCCTACCACGTCAACGGCATGACGCTCACCGCCCACCGCACCGACGGCGGCGAGGCGCTGCGCCGCACCTTCTACTCCGTGGGCGGGGGCTTCGTCATGGAGGACGCCGGGGAGCCCGGCGCCCCCTCCATCCGGGCCCTGGCCGCGCCCGGCGCCGCCCGGGCCCGCGCCGCCCCCGCCCCCCACCCCTTCTCCTCCTCCGCCGAGCTGCTGGAGATCTGCCGGCGCGAGGGCCTGGCCGTCTCCGACGTCGTCATGGCCAACGAGGCCTCCGCCCGGCCGCGCGAGGAGGTGATCGCCCACCTGGACCGGCTGCGCGGGGCCATGAGCGCCTGCATCGAGGCCGGCATGGCCGCGGACGGCGTCCTGCCCGGCGGGCTCGGGGTGCGCCGGCGCGCCAGGGCCCTGCACGAGCGGCTGCTGGCCCGGTCCGCCGGGCCCGCCGCCGCCCTCACCATGGCCGACCCCCTGCGCGGCATGGACTGGGTGAACCTGTTCGCGCTCGCGGTCAGCGAGGAGAACGCCGCCGGGCGGCGCGTGGTCACCGCCCCCACCAACGGGGCGGCCGGCATCGTGCCGGCGGTCCTGGCCTACTACGAGCGCTTCATCCCGGGGGCCGACGACGACGGCGCGCGCCGCTTCCTGCTGGCCGCCACCGCCGTCGGCGGCCTCATCAAGACCAACGCCTCCATCGCCGGGGCCGAGGTGGGCTGCCAGGGGGAGGTGGGATCGGCGTCGTCGATGGCGGCGGCCGGATTGGCCGAGGCCCTGGGCGGGACGCCCGCGCAGGTGGAGAACGCCGCGGAGATCGCCATGGAGCACAACCTGGGGCTCACCTGCGACCCTGTGGGCGGGCTCGTGCAGATCCCCTGCATCGAGCGCAACGCGGTGGGGGCCGTCAAGGCCATCAACGCCGCCCGCATGGCGCTGTGGGGGGAGGGGCGCCACGCCGTCAGCCTCGACACGGTCATCGAGACCATGCGCCAGACCGGCGAGGACATGCTCTCCAAGTACAAGGAGACGTCCCTGGGAGGGCTGGCCGTCAACGTCGTGGAGTGCTGAGCGCGGGGCGGCGGGGGCGCGGGCGGCGGTCTTCCTGGGCGGCCGGACCTCGACGGGCCGAAGTGCGGCATAATCGCCGCATGAACGAGCAGGCGCTTTCGACCAGCCAGAACTACAGCATTGCCGAGCTGCGCACCCGCGTCAAGGCTGGCCAGTTGCGGGTGCCGCAGTTCCAGCGATCCTTCCGGTGGGAGAGGCGGGATGTCCTCAACCTCGTCGACTCGGTGCTCCGCGGATACCCTATTGGCAGTCTGCTCCTTTGGAAGCGCGAGGCCGAGGCCGAGCGTCTGCGGATCGGCGCTCTGGACGTCGATGCCCGGCAGATGCCGGATGCGCTGTGGGTCGTGGACGGTCAGCAGCGGATCACGAGTCTTGTCAATGTCGTCGATCCGGTGGGGGCGCAGGATCCCCGATTCGCGCTCGGCTACTCGCTCGAAGAGAAGAAGGTCGTCCTGCCCCGCGATCCCGGTCAGCCTCTGGTCATCCCGTTGCCGGACCTGTTCGATCTCGGTCGTGCGCTCGCGTGGCTGGGGGCCAACCCCGATGGAGCCGAGTTCGCCTCCCATATTCAGGAGGTCACCGGGAGGCTCGCAGGGGTTTCGGTGCCGGCCACCATTATGGAGGACGCCGATGAGCAGATTCTCCGCGAGGTCTTCGACAGGATCAATAATCGCGGGAAGAGACTCAATGCCGCAGAGATATTCGATGCCATTCACGGTGGTCCGGATACGGATCTGACGACATCTGGAATCTCCGCGCACATCGATGAGCGGACTCATTTCGGTGTGCTTGCGGACACCGTCGTGGTGCAGGCCCTCCTGGTGCGGCGTCATACGGATATCACTCGGGACGTCCACGGGGAGTTCTCCTCCAGCCGCCGTGCCGTGAGTGATTTCCCCGATGAGGGTAAGGGGGAGGCGTACATCGCGACGGAGCGGGCGCTCATGGCTGCCGTGCGCTTTCTTCAGGAGCAGTGCGGGGTCCCGCATATGACCTTTCTGCCCTTCCGGTTCCAGTTGCTCGTCCTGGCCAGATTCTTCGCGTTCTTCCCAACGGCCCGCAGTCGCAATCTTGAACTGCTCCGGCGCTGGTTCTGGCGCACGAGTGTGGGTGCCGACGAGCTCGGCATCAGTGGATCGCAGAACGACTTGCGCGATATGGCCGCGTGTCTCATTCCCGGCCAGGAGTCGGAGTCGATTCAGAGACTTCTGCATAAGGCGTCCTTGAAGGATGCCCAGAAGGTTCCCGATCTCCGTGTATTCCGGGCCACGCGCTCCGACAGCAAGGTCATTCTCGCCGCGATGTGGAATCGGGGTCCGGTCGATCCCGATACGGGGGAGCCGATGACGGTGGAGGCGCTGGCCGCGCAGCTCGAGGACGAGACGACGCCGCGGGCCGTGGTCGCCGACCTCGTCCCGCCATCAGCTCTGGGCGAGGACGCCGCCGTCGCCGCCAACAAGGTCGTCTCCGCCCTGGACCGGCGCGATCTGTTCTCGTCCCTGACGGACGACTTCGACCTCGATTCTTTGCTCTTGAATACGGATATCCTGCGCCTTCTGCAGCACAATGACTACGAGGAGGCGATCCGAGCCAGGGGCGAGGTGCTGCACGAATATCTCACCGGCTTCATCAGGGCCCGCACCGCCTGCGGGCATGAAGACACGCCTCCACTCGACGACTTCGTATTCGATGACGCGGCAGAGGGTGAGAAGTCATGACCGAGACGGTCTATGCGGTTCTCCTGCACGACGAGCACATCGGCTCGATCCGGCGCCGTGGTGATTTCACCAAGTTCGTCTTCGACCGCGACTACTGGGGCCGTCCCCGCCGTGCGGTCCTCGGCGAGTGGTTCGAGGGCCATCCGCGCAGGCGGCTGCATGCCGTGAACCGGGTGCCCGCCTGGTTCTCCAACCTCCTGCCCGAGGGGCGTCTGCGAGACATGGTCGTTGAGGCGCGGGGCGGGGGCGGTCGTGAGATCGACCTGCTGCTCCGGGCCGGCCGGGACCTTCCCGGTGCGGTGAAGGTCGTGACCGGCGGGGCGGGGGCGGCGGGCTGCGCCGGGGGGCCGTGCGCGCATCCGCGCTCGGCGGGGCGGGCGGTCGCCTCCGGACGGCTGGGATTCGCCCTGGCGGGCATGACGCTGAAGTTCTCCATGAGCCGTCGGGGCGACCGGCTCGTCGTCCCCGCCCGCGGGCGGGACGGGGACTGGATCCTCAAGACTCCCGACCGGTCGTACCCGGATCTGCCCGCCAACGAGCTCGCCGTCATGCGGCTCGCGGGGTCGGTCGGGATCGACGTGCCCGAGGCGCGGCTGTGGTCCCGGGACGACATCGACGACCTCGGCCCCGGAGCCTGGACGTCGGAGGAGACCCGCGCCTACGCCGTCCGGCGCTTCGACCGCTCGCCCGGCGGGCGCATCCACATCGAGGACTTCGCCCAGGTGCTCGGGCGCTTCGGGGTCGGGGAGGGGAAGTACCGCTCCAACGTGGAGACCGTGGCCGGTCTGGCGCACCGGGGCCGGGACCGCGCCTCCCTGCGGGAGGCGGTGCGGCGCACCGTCTTCAACCTGCTCGTCGGCAACGGGGACGCCCACCTGAAGAACTGGTCGCTCATCTACCCCGACCGCAGGCGGGCCCGGCTCTCGCCCGCCTACGACCTCGTGTGCACGGCCGTGCACCTGCCCGATCCCTGCAACCCCTTGCTCGGCCTGCCCTTCCTCGGCGCGACCCGGCTCGCCGACGTCGGCCGCGGGCACTTCGCGCGGCTGCGCGACCGGCTGGGCGTGGGGGATGAGGACGTCCTCGACGTCGTCGATGAGACCTGCGAGCGCTTCCGCGGCCTCTGGGCCGACGGCGCGGCGGACCGCATGCCGCCGCCGGTGGCCGGGTGGATCGGGGCGCACCTGGAGGACACGCTCAGCAGGCTGCGCGGCGAATCCTGAGCGCGGGACTGCGCGACGAGTCCTGAGCGCTGTCCGGCGGGTCGCCGCCGGGCGGGGAGGAGTCGGTTGATGCGCTTGAGGATCCTGCGGTCCTGGGCCTGCCATCGCAGGTACTCCTCCCAAGCATCGTTGTCCCAGGCGATCCCCATGTCAGTCATCCTCGATGAGATCGTGGTAGGTGTCGAGTCCGGCCTCGGAGCGGGCGATCGCGTTGATGAGACGCCGGGCGTTGGCCGGATTGCGCAGAAGGTGGTCGGTCTCCTTGAGCGACTGGTACTCGGCGAGGGGGACGATGACGGCGGGCTCGCGGCCGGCGCGGACGATGACAACCTCCTCGTAGTCGTCGACGACGGAGTCGAGGACCTCGGCGTAGTGGTCGTGCGCTTCGTCGTAGGTCATCGCCTTCATGGCGCCTCCGCCTTCCGTCAGTGCGTCCCGCCACCTGCTGATGGGCGTGCACAAGTATACGTTGCGGTCACGGGCGGCCTGCGCGGTCCCGGACCTTGCTGCGCGCAGGGCGCCTCCTCCGGGCGCGCTCGGACGTTCCGCGCGGCTCCGGAGCCGGCTGCTCGTCGGCGACAGAGGCGAGGACGCTCTTGTCGCCGACGGCGCGGTCCGCCGAGTTACCGCTGCAGGGTGTCGGGAACCGGTTCCTCTCCGGTGGTCCCGCAGAGGACTGCTGGGTCCGCTCCTCCTGGTGCTGTGGCGGCCTCGGAGACGCGCATCACCATGCGATTTCGGATCGACGATGTCGTGTTGATCACAAATACTGGCATCGCAAAGGATGGTGAATGACAATGTTGCATGGAAGCGCGGTTTCCGCTGATATCGTGACCCGAATGCACTCGTAGGTATCTTATGGGTTTTTCTGCACTCATAATAAGATGCTGCGAACGTCGGACAATCTATTATCGAATCTGCTGGTTGGTAGGTGTTGTTTCGTTGGAATGGTAGATTCGTTCGAGTGGCGCTGGCCCAATCTAGACGGAATCCTCTCAGTTCTGAATTACATCCGCATAGACGACGAGTCGGGACTTGTGGTCCCGGGGGGTGCTTATACGTGAGTCATCAAAATGTGACGAATTATGGGAACTTTAATACCTCAAACCAGTATAATGGCGATGTCACTCTCACGTCGCTCGAACTCGACGAGTTAGCCGAAGAGGATGCGCTCGCTCGACGAGTAATCCGCGCTGAAAGAAAAAGGAGGATCATCCTGTCCGCGATCCTCGCATTCATTGCACTGATTGCTCTTGTGGTAGGTTATGTGTTTTTCCTCAGTCGGGGTCAGCTGAAGTTGGCGGACATTCTTAATAATTTCGGCCCCGCAGTGGCGGCACCATTGATCGGGCTGGTCGTGTCGGGCCTGGTGGCGCTGGGTTCGGGGGTCGGTGCTGTGAAATTCGCGCATCCCACCGAAACGGAGCAATTAAATCGTCTTAGATTGCCGGAGATCAAGCGGACCGCATTGTCGAAAGGATACTCTCGAGGAGAGTGGAGGAGGGCCAGGAAGCTGGCGAAACGAAATGAGTGAACTTGTCCCGTCGAGGCGATGGCGGAGAACCCTGTGCCGCTGGAAATGAATATGGCGGGACGGGTTCTGCGCTGCGCGTGGTTTCTGCTCGGCGACGAGGATGATGCTGCGTATGAACTCTGCGGTGGGCACTGATGTGACGGATCTGGCAGGATGCGCCCGTGACTCCCAGCTTCCGGCCCGGCGCCCCCGCCGATTCCGTCGCACCCGTCCCGGCCCTGACCGCCGCCGCGCCTTCCCCCCGCCCCGGCGCCCCCGAGCGGCCGTGGTGGAAGGACGCCGTCGTCTACCAGATCTACCCGCGCTCCTTCGCCGACCGTGACGGCAACGGCATCGGCGACCTGGCCGGCATCACCTCCCGCGTCCCCTACCTGGCGGCCCTGGGCGTGGACGCCGTCTGGCTCTCCCCCTTCTACCCCTCCGCCCTGGCCGACGGCGGCTACGACGTCGACGACTACCGCGACGTCGCCCCCGAGATCGGCACCCTGGCCGACTTCGACCGCATGGTCGCCGCCCTGCACGCCGCCGGCATCCGCGTCATGGTCGACCTCGTCCCCAACCACTCCTCCGACCGCCACGAGTGGTTCCGCGCCGCCCTGGCCGGCGGCCCCGACGCCCCCGAGCGGGCCCTCTACCACTTCCGCGACGGCGCGGGCCCGGACGGGGCCGAGCCGCCCAACGACTGGCGCTCCATGTTCGGCGGCTCCGCCTGGGAGCCCGTCGACGACGTCGGCCCCGACGGCGCGCCACTGACCGGCCCGGGCGCGCCCCGCCCCCGGCAGTGGTACCTGCACGTCTTCACCCCCCAGCAGCCCGACCTCAACTGGGACAACCCGGCCGTCCACGAGGACTTCCTGACCACCCTGCGCTTCTGGTGCGACCGCGGCGCGGACGGCTTCCGCATCGACGTGGCCGCCGGCATGGTCAAGGACCTGTCCGCCCCCTACCGGCCGGCCGCGCAGATCCCGTGGTGGCCGCTGCCCGAGGACGGCTCCCACCCCCTGTTCGACCGCGACGGGGTCCACGCCGTCTACCGCCGGTGGCGCGCCCTCCTGGACTCCTACGACCCGCCGCGCTTCGCGGTGGCCGAGGCCGGCGTCACCGCCTCGCGCCGCCCCGCCTACGCCGCCAGCCTGGGCCAGGCCTTCAACTTCCAGATGCAGGACGCCGACTGGAGTGCCCACTCCTTCGGCTGGGCCATTGACGCGGGCCTGGCCGACGAGGCCGCCTGCGGCTCGACCACCTGGGTCCTGGGCTGCCACGACTCCCCGCGCGCGGCCACCCGCTACGGCTTCGACCTGGCCGACGACGTCCCGCCGCCGGGCGAGCCCGACCCCGACTACCCCGCCGCCGTCGCCCAGCGCATGGCGCGCCGGTGGATCAGCGCCGACGGCGCCGCCCCCGCGGTCGACGCCGCCCTGGGCGAGCGGCGGGCGCGGGCCGCCGCCATGGTGGTCATGGCCCTGCCCGGGGCCGTGTACCTCTACCAGGGCGACGAGCTCGGCCTGCCCGAGGTCCCCGACATCCCCGAGGACCGCCTCCAGGACCCGATCGCCCGGCGCATGCGGGAGCAGGAGAAGGGCCGCGACGGCTGCCGCGTGCCGCTGCCGTGGACGGCGTCGGGCAGCTCCTTCGGCTTCGGGCCCGACGGCGGCGCCGAGCCGCACCTGCCCCAGCCGGCGGACTGGGGCGCGCACGCCGTCGAGGTCGAGCAGGCCGATGCGGCCTCGACGCTGCGCCTGTACCGGGACGGGCTGCGGCTGCGGCGCCGGTTCTGGGGCGCGGCGAACGCCGAGCCGCTGGAGTGGGTGCGGCGCGACGAGCACGTGCTGGCCTTCGCGCGCGGGCGGGTGCAGTGCTGGACGGCCTTCGACGCCGACGTCGAGCTGCCCGACGGCGAGGTGCTGCTGGCCAGCGCGCCGCTGGGCCTGGTCGAGTCGAGCGCCGATGGCGGGGCGGTCGGTCGCGCCGTCAACGTCCTGCCCTCCGACGCCACCGCCTGGCTGCTCGCCCCCGCCCCGCTTCACCGAAACCGGCGGAACTGACACGCGAAACCGGCGGAAACGACACGCGAAACCGGCGGATAATGCACAACCTGTGGATAACTCGGCGTGCGCGACCCATCCCGGCGCCGCGCGAACCGGCGCCCGCGGGCGGGCGGCGCGACGGGCCCGGACATGAGGCGGCACCGGGCCGCGGGCTCACTGCCTCTGCCCGATCATGCTGACGGCGTTCCTCCGCAGCGCCAGCCTGACCGGCAGCATGACGGAGGGCACGCCCACCAGCACGGCGCCGGCGACAACGGCGGTGTAGATGAGCGGCGAGCCCGCGGGGACGAACGACCCCAGGAATCCGAAGGCCTGGACGACCAGGGGCAGTCCGCCGACGACCGTCCCGAGCAGCACGGCGCATACGACCGTCATGAGGGCCTCCCACCGCATGGCGCGCAGGACCTGCGCCCGCGTCATGCCCACCAGCCGCAGCAGCGCGATCTCACGGCGTCTCACGTTCGTCGCGACCACCAGGGCGTTGATCACCGCGATAATGAGGTAGCCCACGATCACCAGCAGACCGAGGAGATTGACCCAGGCGGCCATCGTCGCCTCGGCCCGTGCCGAGGCGACGAAGCCCGAGCCGTCCGTCGTCGTCATCGCCGGGTAGGGCGCGAGCGCCGCCTTCACCTCCGCGGCCGTGCGCCCCGGCGGGGCCCCCTCGGCGGCCGCGACGAGGAGCCGGGTCGGCGGGGCGACGTGCCCCTGGGCCGCTTCGCGGGGGATGAGCGCCTGCCCCAGCCCGAGCCCGCGCTCGTACAGGGCGACGACGCGGAGCTGCGCGGGTGCGCCGTCGCCGAGCCTGACCTCGACGACGTCCCCGACCCCGCGACGCAGTATCGCACTGGTCGAGCGGTCGAGCGCGACGGTCTCGCCCTCCAGGTCCGACAGCGACCCCTGCACGACGTCGGGATCGAGCACCTCCTGGACGTCCCGGCCGGACAGGACCGAGGCGCTGAGCTCGGCGACTTCGACGTCGTCGAGGAATGTCGTGGGCACGAAGATCCTGCTGTCGCCGACGCCCACCACGCTGCCGGCCTGGGGCGCGTCCTGGACCGCCGAGGACACCCGGGGCGCGATCGGGTCCCCGCCGGTGCCGGTCACGACCACGTCCGCCACCACGCCGCGCTCCACCTGCGTCGCAACGGCCCTGGCGAGCGTCGACTGGCTGTAGACCATCGCCAGGGTGAAGCCCACGGCCAGGACCAGCGGGATGACCACTCCGCCCAGGCGGCGGACGTCGGCGCGCGAGGACTCGGACGCCAGGAATCCGCTGGCGCCCATGCGCCGCACGGGGGCCGACACCGCGCGCACCAGCGGTCCCAGGAGGTACGGGCCGGCCAGGGCGGCCGCGACGACGAGCACGAGGGCGGCGCTGCTCGTGCCCGCGGCCCCGATGTCGTCATGCAGGAACAGGGGCATGGCCATGATCATGACCCCCAGGATCAGCGCGATCCCCGCCGCCACCGCGCGCAGGCGGCCCGCCGGCCGCCTGCCCGGGGCCGCGTCCTGCAGCGCGGAGATCGGGCTCATGAACGCCGCGCTGCGGGTGACGGACCACGAGGCGGTCAGGGCGCACAGCGCGACCAGCACCGCGCCCGCCGCACCCGCCCACGGCGTCACGACCAGCTGGAGCGACGACGGCACGACCCCCATCGCCACGAACGCGTCCCGCAGCAGGGAGGCGACCCAGACGCCCGGGATCGCGCCGATGGCGCACGCCACGAGGCTCAGGAGCCCCACTTCGGCGAAGACCATGGAGATCAGCTGCCACGGTGTCGCGCCCAGTGCGCGGAAGGTGGCGAACTCGCGTCTGCGGCCGCCGAGCACCAGGCTCATCGTCGAGGCGATGACGAAGAAGGAGACCAGCACGGCCATACCGCCGAACGAGCCGGCGAGCAGGAGGAGCAGCGACCGGCCCGCCGCCACGTCCCGGTGCTCGGCATCCGCCACCCGCTGGTCCGTGCCGACGACGAACCCGTCGGGCAGTGCGCTCTCGACCGCGGTCTTCATCCGGGCGACGCTCACGCCGTCCGCTGCGCTCAGCAGGAGGACGTCGCACGCGGACGGGTCCTGCACCAGCGAGTCCAGCTGGGCGTCGGCGAGGAAGGCCGTGGGGGCCTGCCGGGCGGCGGCGTCGGCGGCGACCAGCCCGACGACGCCGTAGTCCTGGGGGACTCCGTCGACTGACGCGGTGATCACGTCCCCGGGGGCGAGGTCGCGGCGGCGCGCCTCGTCGGTGGTCAGTGCAAGCTCGTTCGCGGCCTCCGGCCGCCTGCCCTCGGTGATGTGGAAGCCGCCCGACGGCGCCGTGGACCACCGCCGGGCCTCAAGACCGCGGCTGCCCGCCGGCGTCCCGGCGTCGTCGTCCGTGATCCGCATGGTGATCCGGTCGTCCATCACCGCCGAGCCGACCTCCGGGAGCGCCTCGACCTGCGCGACGAGTGCGCGGGGAACCCTGACGGTCTCGGGCAGCTGGACGCTCGACAGGGCGTCGCTGCCGGGGGCGCGCATGGTCTGGTCGCCGACGACGACGGCGTCGACGCGGGCGTAGCGCTGCGCCCGCGTCGTCGACCGCAGGCCGGACTCGGTCAGGTGGGCGGCCGCCGACACCAGGATCGCCGAGCAGAGCAGCGCCACGAGGGCGCCGGCGAACGCGGGGATCCGGCCGCGCACGGTTGAGAGCGCGAGCGAGATCATGACCGGCCCCCCAGGCGGGTCATCCGGGTGGCGATGGCCTCGACCGAGGCCCCCCTCAGCCTGTCGACCATCCGGCCATCGGCCAGGAAGAGGACCTCGTCGGCGTAGGCCGCCGCGCGGGCGTCGTGCGTCACCATCATGACCGTCTGACCCATGCGCGACGTGACGACGGTCAGGAGCTCCAGGACCTGCGCGCCGGTCGCCAGGTCCAGGGCGCCGGTGGGCTCGTCCGCCATGAGCAGGTCGGGGCGTCCGATGAGCGCGCGGGCGATGGCCGCGCGCTGCTGCTGCCCGCCGGAGAGCTCATTCGGACGTCGCCGCAGCAGCCCGGTCATGCCGACCTGGCCGACCACCTCCCGCGCCCACTGCCGGTCGACGGGCCTGCCGCTGAGACGCGGGGGCAGGGTGATGTTGTCCTGGACCGTGAGCGCGGGGATGAGGTTGTACGCCTGGAAGATGAAGCCCACGTGCTCGCGGCGGAACAGCGTCAGACGGCGCTCCGAGTACCCCGACAGGTCGTGGCCGCCGATCATGACTCGTCCCGTGGTCGGGGTGTCCAGCCCCGAGGCGCAGTGGAGGAAGGTGCTCTTCCCCGATCCCGACGGCCCCATGACAGCGGTGAAGGTGCCCGGTTCGAGGCGCAGGCTGACGCCCCGCAGCGCGTGCACGTCCCCGCCCGGGGACGGGTAGGTCTTGGTGATCTCCGTGAGTTCCAGGGCGGCGGGGGAGGGCGCGCGCGAGTCGCGTGAGCGGGACGTGCGGATCGGCAAGGCGGTCTCCTAAGCGGGGGTGCTGCTCATGACGCGGGCAACGTAGCCGGGGCCGCGGACATCGACCGGACAAGGTCGGGACTCCGCCCCGGTTCGGCCCGGCCCGGGCGCCCGCGCTCCGCCGACCG
>ERZ773050.1877-NODE-1877-length-11405-cov-4.128899_pt1 | contig 11405 bp, 10 predicted proteins | sample MGYA00580632_ERZ773050 | MGnify/ENA primary metagenome ERZ773050 (study PRJEB29015, sample SAMEA2738123) | human oral metagenome | biome: human oral; feature: human-associated habitat; material: saliva | place: China | collected 2166 ... | reverse complement strand
GCGCCTTCATGGCCGACTCGTACTTGAACTTGCCGTAGTCCATGAGCTTGCACACCGGGGGGCGCGCATCAGGGGCGACCTCGACGAGGTCGAGACCGGCCTCCTCGGCCAGTCGAAGGGCGTCCTCCACGCGGACAACGCCGACCTGCTCGCCGCTGGGGCCGACCAGGCGTACCTCGGGGACGCGGATCCGTTCGTTGATACGGGGCTCGCTGATGGCTGTTCCTCACTCCTTGTTCGGATTCCGTGGCAACGGGAAAGGCCCCCGCTGCGCATCGCAGGCGGAGGCCACATATGCTCGTTCGAGCACGCCGACGCCCAGGACGTGTGTCCAGGCGCCGACGCCGAGGGCGTGCCCTCGGCATGAACCCGGCCCCTTGGCGGGACCCAGGTGGGATTGCTCCGCTTGCGCGCCGGGGACGAGCCCCGGCCGGTCAATCGCTGAGGCTACCAGAGCACGCGCCGCCATCCCAGGCCGCGAGGAGCATGAGCCCGCGGGATTCGCGTGGTCCTGCTCACGCGCCCCCTTTCTCCTCCTCCATCCCCCAGGCCACCACCACGCCGGTGAGGACCACCTGCAGCGCGAGGAGGATGAGCGCTGCCGGCGCTCCCACGAGGACGAGGATCATCGGCAGGCTGCCGATGAGCGCGGCGTCGGGGCCTGAGATGAGCATCTCGACGGCGCCCGGCGGCAGCGAGCCCACGGGTGAGGTGACCAGGCCGGCGGAGAAGTTGGGGGTGCGGCGGTAGCCCGACCTCAGCGCGGCTCCCGCCCATGCGAGCCCCGCCAAGAGCACGAGCACAGCTGCGGCGCCTGCGGAGCCCGAGGCCTCGATGACACTGCCGCCCGGCAGGACGCGCCTGACCGTCCTGGTCATGGCGCCCCATTGGGGCGCGGTGGCGGCGGCGGTCCACACCACCATGCCCGCTGCAGGAACCAGGAGGTGGCCCATGCGGACGACGGCGGGGCGCGCGGGCCACGAGGCGTCGAGACCGCCGTCGAACCATGCGCGACGGGCCGGCTCGGCCACAGCGAGAGTGGCGATCCACCCGCCGATCGCGTAGGCGGCCGCGCAGGCGATCCTCCCCGCACCGGGGACGAACTGGGGCACGAGCGCGAGGAGCAGTCCCGCGACCACCTGAATGAGGCGGTGTGGCTCACGGCCGAGGAGGATCGCGTCACCCTGGGCGATGGCCAGGGGCACTCGCGCCCAGCGCGGCAGGCGCGCGCCAAGACGGGCCACCGGCATGGATGCGCGACGGGTGGGCCGCCGCGGCGGAGCGGCGAGCACCCGGCCCAGGGCTCGCGTGTCCAGGGACAGCAGGGAGACATGCGCGCCGAGGGAACGGGCGACGGCGTCGAGGATGCGGGCGTCCTCGATCAAGGGCATGGTCCGGGACAAGCGCGTCCAGGAGGCGAGGAGGAGCGCCCAGCAGACGACGCCCAGGGCGGTCGCCACGCCGGCGGGCACGGCCCCGGGCAGTGGTGGCGCGAGTGCGGAGGCGAGAACGGCCAGACCAGCGGCAGCGAGGAGCCCGCCGCGCAGGAGCGCCGTGGAGTGACCGGAGATCTGGAGATGGATGAGGACGGCGATGAGGACAGCGCCAGCCCCCGATCCGAGGAGCACAGCGCCTGCGAGCAGGGCGGCGTCGGCACCGGCGAGGACCGCGAGGAGCCCTGCGGTGAGCGCGCCGGTCAGCGCTGCGATGGCGATCTCGGCGCGCGCGATCGGGGCGAGAAGCCCGGCGCGCCCTCCTGGGAGCGGGAGCATCCAAGCGGCCTCGAAGGGGCGCAGGAAGAGCGGTCCGAGGCGGTGGAGGGGGCCGATGAGGAGGCTGAGCCCCAGCAGCGCCGCGGCGACGAGGATCCACCCGGGGCGGAGCGTGGACAACGATCCAATGGCGCTGCCAGCTGATTCGCCGGAGGCCAGCGGCACGGCGCCGACGACGCGGGGCACGACGAGCGCGCCCAGGACGAGCGCGCCCAGGAGGGCGGAGTAGATGTCGCCGACGATCGCCCATATCCCCCGGCTGAGCGTGTGGCGGCGCACCCAGCGGCGCAGGGCCGCGCCGTCGGGGAAGAGACCAGGGTCGGGAGCATCGAGTGCGGCAGCGTCGGGACTGATCGCGACGAGGGCGGCAGTGCTGGCAGCCTTAGCCGAGCAAATGGGCCTCATAGCGCGCCCTCGATGATCGCCTCGACGCCCTCCTCCACGCTGGCGGCGAGCCGGGTCTGGCGCCCGACCATGAGGACGGCAGTGGCGGCGGCGCGCACGAGCTCGGCGTCGTGGGAGACGAGGAGGATCGAGCCGCCGGCCTCGCGCTCGTCGATGAGCCGGTCGGCCAGGGCGAGGCGGGTGACGTGGTCGAGGCGCTGCTCGGGCTCGTCGAGGATGAGCAGGGAGCGGGGGCGGGCGAGGACGGCCGCGAGGGCGAGGCGGCGGCGCTGCCCGCTGGAGAGCTCGTCGGGCAGGGAGTCGGCGACGGCGTCGAGGTCGAACTCCTCGATAAGCGCCTCGACGACGGCTCCCGGGTCCGCCACGCCGTGCCCGTAGCAGACGAGGTGGAGGTGCTCGGCGACGGAGAGGGTCGGGAAGAAGGACTCCTCGCCGAGGTCCCTGGCCACGGCGGCGCGGAAGGCGGCGCGGCGCGGGTCCGGGCGGCGTCCCATGACCTCGATCTCGCCGCTCAGGGGTCGCAGGAGCCCGCAGCAGGTGCGCGCCAGGGTCGATTTTCCGGCCCCGTTGACGCCGACGAGCGCGAGGACACCGCCGGGGCGGAGCTCGAAGGTCGCGGGGGCGCAGACGGGGTTCTCGCCGTAGCCGACCGACAGGTCCCGCGCGCGGATGAGGGGATCGGCGTCGCCGTGGACATGGGGAGGGATCTGGGCGGGGAGGGGCGGGCGGGAGGCCAGGGAATCAGTGTCCGAGGTCATGGCGCATTCGTAGCAGGCGGGGGTAAGGCGCGCCTCATTCCCGCGGATGAGATGGGCGGCGGATGAGCCGACGGCGCGTCAGGCGGGGATGGGGCAGAGCTCGATGGTGTCGATGAGCTCGCCCCAGGCGGGGTTGACCATGATGCGCTGGCAGCCGTCGAGGGCGGCGGCGACGGCGGGCATTCCGTGGCTGGCGTCGACGCGGATGAAGACCCGTAGCTCGGCGGTCTCGCCGGGCTCGAAGGCGACGCCGGTGACGCCGTCGACGGTCTGAAGCTGGGCGCGGACCTCGGCCTGAATCGCCTCGGAGGACCAGGAGGGGATCCAGTCCTCTCCCCCGGCGAGCGCGACGACGGCGGGGCGGGGCAGGCGCAGGTCGAGGGTGCCGGGGTCGAGGACCCAGAGCTGGTCGGTGTGCTCGCAGGCGACGGCGGCGGCGCGGTGGGGGTCGACGGGGACGGGGCGCACGTCTTCGCGCCAGGCGCTCATGGCGGCGGCGGAGGTGAAGACGGGCAGGGCGATATGGCCGTCGGGCAGGTCGACGGCGAGCGTGGCGGCGTCGCGGCTGGCGTCATTGGTGTGGACCGAGTGGGAGGTCGCGGTTCCGGTGAGGGCGTGGGCGGCGACGGGCACGATGACGCGCGTGGCGGTCAGGGCCGCGACAACGCCGCGCATGTACTCGTGGCGGGGCAGGTCAGTGGCCTCGATAGCGGCGGTGACCTCGGGGAGCGCCTCGCCGGTGTCGCTGGCGAACGGGGTCGGGGCGGCGAGAAGCCGCTCCATCTTGGCGCGCGCGGCGAGCGCCGCGGTCAGTTGCGGATCATCCGGGGCGACGCCGTCAGTGCTGATGGCGTTTGCCCCTTCGGCGCTCGCTGAGTCATTCACGTCATTCACGTCGTTCACGCCCCGATCCTAAATCCGCCCCGCCCCTCTCGCCGAGACCGGGCGAACAGCACGGCGAAACCGGTTCCGTATCCACAGGCCGGCGCTGGTCGAGGCGTGTTGGCGGGGTTATCCACAGATCCGCGATGGGGTCTGGCGCGCGGGCTTGGCTGGGCCCTAAGGTTGGGCTCCGACGGCGAGGCCGCCGTCACTGGGGCCGACCTGGGGCCTCGAATCCTTCCCCTGGTCCATGTCCGCCCGCTTCCCGCCTGGAAGGCCCCAGACCCATGGCCCCCACGCCTCCCCACACCCCATCCCACTCGTCCGGCGCCGCAGGATCTCGACGACCCCCTGGCCCCGGTACACAACCGCCCCGTCGGCGCCGACCGCGCAGGCACCTCGCGACAGCGGCGGGCGGGCGCTGGGCCCACCCAATCGCCCTCATCCTGACCGCCTGCTGCGCCGCCAGCCTGACACTGCTGACCGCCTGCGCCAAAGACGCGCCCCCGACCGAGGTCACTGGAACCCTGCCCACACGCTTCTTCTCCACCCCCGACGCCAGCGCAGATGCTTCAGCAACCCCCGCCGCAAGCGCATCGCCGTCCCTCAGCCCAGAGCTACAGGCTCAACGCGCCAGCGCACTGGCCGAGCCCAAACCAGTCATACCGCCGGAGGCCAGTGAGAACACCGAAGAAGGCGCCGTCACCGCCGCCTTTTACTTCCTCCAACTCTACCGCTACGCCTTCATCACCGGCGACACCACCGACCTCGCCGCCATGAGCGAAGACAGGTGCACGTTCTGCTCATCGGCAGCCAACGATGCCACCAAGCTCCACCAGGAAGGCGGATGGGCCAACCCTTGGGAACTCGATATTCAAAGTATCGACTATATCCCCAAAGCAAATGGGAAAGACTATGATGGAGTTAGAGTAAAAGTGCAAGTTGGTGATTCCATTACAGTTAACGGGGCGGGGGATCAAGTGCGGCACAACACCAAGCAGGAAACAATATTTGTCGCCTTGCGATACTATGACGGTTCGTGGCATATTGGCGAAACAGGAGTGGAGTCATGACCGCTTTGACGATTGCATATTGCGCAATGGCACTACTCGTCGCCCAGACAATGCCAGCCACCCAAGGTGTGGGAACCGATGATCAGCAGTATTTCGAAGCCCACGGCCACGGCAACATGGTTGCCGCAGAGTCCTTGACATACGAGGAAGTGCCGGTTCAAAATTCCGCTCCGCCAGCGGGTTCTGGAAACGCTGCGGTCGGCTCATCTGGCGCTCCCGCAGTGTCAGCGGCATCGCCTCAAGACAGCCCAACCGGAGGACACTGGAACTGCTGGGTGGAGGAGATCAGCGATCTCAACAAAACGGGGCACTGCACCCTGCAGAGCGACGACACCCCAGCGGACCCAGCTCCCGCCGCCCCGGCCCCCGCGCCCATCGTGCTCACCTCGCACGACGTGGCCACCCTCATCGTCGACGGCTCCGGCGTCTTCATCCAGCCGCCCACCGGCACCGTCCTGCTCCACATGCCGCTGATCGCCTACACCAACCCCACCACCAGAACACTGACCACCAGCGTCGGCGGCACGAGTGTTGACGTCGAGGTCACCCCCGCCACCTACACCTGGAACTGGGGAGATGGAACCACCTTCTCCACCACCGATGCCGGCCAGCCCTACCCCAACCAGAGCGTCACCCACCTGTACGCCGCCACAGCCGACAACGTCGTCGTCTCACTGACCACCACCTGGACCGCACGCTTCAAGCCTTCCGGCGCCGCCGACTGGCAACCCGTCGACGGCTACGTCACCACCACCCAATCCGCCCCACCCTTCAACATCCGCCGACTCATCCCCTACCTGTCCGACGACGCAGAAGAACACCAAGGCCACTAACCCCCACCACACACCACACCGAACCGGCCTCGCTTCTCATTTCGACCGGTCTTGTCATGAAGACGCACCCTATTCGAACCGCGCGCCCCGATCACGCCTAACCGCCCACAAGAACAGAATCTCGCCGTGCTGATCGCCCGGTTTCGCCGTGCTGATCGCCCGGTCTCGGATATAGGGAGGGGCTATGGGGTGTCAGGGGGCGTCGGGGGAGGGGGAGTCCCCGTCGGGGCCCTCATTGCGGCGACGGCGGATATCGCGCTCCAGGTTCCGCAGGAACTCCGGGTCGTCATCCGGGCCCAGCGGCCGCTGCTTCTCCGGGCGGCGGAACTCGACGCCCTCGCGCGAGGACCACAGGTTCGGCTCCACGACGCCCCCGCGCTCCTCGGCCACCTTCACCCGCGAGGTGATGATCCACGCGATCGGCCCCACGCCGGTGAGCGCGAGGATGATGAGGATCCACATGGGCTTCGGGAGCCGCGCGGGCAGGTCGTCGCCCGGGGTGCGGGCGCAATCGAGCACCGAGTAGATCGCCAGGGCGATGAGGAGGACGATGAAGACGGCGCGCACGGCTCTAACCCTATCCGAGTCGCCGACGGAGGGCAGACCCGGGCCGTCCCACAGCACAGGCGGTGCGAGGATGCCCCCGTGAGCACGCGCCTCGCCCCCCTCCTCCTGCGCGGCGGAACCAGTCCCGACGACGTCGCCGTCCTCCGCGCCGCCCTCGCCCCCCTGCTCCACCTGGGCGGCGCCACGACCAGCGCTCCCCACCCGCCGCTCGTCCCCATCTCCCCCCAGGAGGACGAATCCCGCGTCCTCGCCGACCTCGAGCGCCGCCTCGACCCCGACGGCCCCGCGTCGCTGGCCGACCTCCTCCTGCGCACCTCCGGCTCCACCACCGGCACCGGCAGCCTCATCGCCATGCGCGCCACAGCGCTCGCCGCCTCCGCCCGCGCCACCCACGACCGGCTGTCCGGCCCCGGCACCTGGGTCCTCGCGCTCCCCGCGCACCACGTCGCCGGGCTCCAGATCCTCGTGCGCTCCCTCGTGGCGGGGACCGAGCCCGTCGTCGTCGATACCACCAGCGGATTCACCACCGCCGCCCTCACCGCCGGCCTCACCCGCGCGCTCGCCGCCAGCAGCGGCCCCGTCTACCTCTCGCTCGTGCCCACCCAGCTCCTGCGGGCGCTGGCCGACCCCGCCTGCGCCCACCTCCTGGCCCGCACCAGCGCCGTCCTCCTCGGCGGGGCCGCCGCCGTCCCCTCCCTGCTCGACCGCGCCCGCAGCGCCGGCATCCCGGTCATCACCACCTACGGGATGAGCGAGACCGGCGGCGGCTGCGTCTACGACGGCGTCCCCCTCGACGGCGTCACCGCCACTATCGAGGACCCGGACGCCGACGGCGCCGGCCGCATCGCCCTGGCCGGGCCGGTCCTCGCCCTCGGATACGCCCACCGCGCCGCCCCCGCCCCGCCCGAGCCCGGCGCGCCCGCCTCGTCGCGCTTCACCACCCGCGACGGATCACCCCTCCTGCTCACCTCCGATCGCGGGCGCCTTGGCGCGGACGGCCGCCTCATGGTCCTCGGCCGGCTCGACGACGTCATCATCACTGGCGGCATCAAAGTGGACCCCCGCGAGGTCGAGGCGGCTCTCGCCGCCCTGCCGGGAGTCGGGGAGGCCTGCGTCGTCGGCGTTCCCGACGCCCAGTGGGGGAGCGCCGTGGCGGCTGCCGTCGTCCCCGCGCCCACCGAGGGCGCCGGGCTGGACGCCGAGGCCCTGCGCGCGGCCGCCCGCGCCGCTCTCCCGGGGGCCAAGGCCCCTAAGCGCGTCGTGGTCGTGCCCGAGCTGCCCCTGCGCGGCCCCGGCAAACCCGACCGCAGGGCCGTGCGGGATCTTCTCAGGGGGGAGCCGCTCTAGCCGGCGGGCCGGCCTCCCCCTGGCGCCCCGGGACGCCCTCCCCATGGAGCGCGCGCCGCCTCGCCGTTACGCTGGGCCCCGGTGGAGCGAGAGAGGCGCGCGATGACGGGGTACGGCTATGTTCCGCAGGACAACGCCGCGGCTTCTGGCCGCACGGCCCCCGGCGGCGTGCCTTGGCCGGCCCCGCGGGGCTACCCGCCGCAGGCCCCGCCCGGACGGGCACTGCCGGCGGCGCCATCCTTCGGCCCGGGGACCGCGCCGCCCGCCCCATTCCAGGGCAAGCCGCCTCTTCCCGTCGACAAGGAGCGGATCGTCCTGCGCCAGTGGTCCACGCCCTCGGGCCTCGTCATCCTCGTCGTCCCCTCGCTCGTGGGCCTCCTCGCTATCTGGGGCGGCGTCGTCGCCCTCATCGCGGATGGGGGAGGCCAGGCCCAGTCGATCTACTTCTTCGTCATCGGGGGCCTGCTCGTGCTCGTGGGGTGCGTTCTGCTCTCCATGCGCTCGATCCTGGGCCCCGAGGGCATTGAGCTGCGCACCTTGTTCGGCTCCAGAACGGTGCCGTGGCCGAGCGCCCGCGAGGGGCTGACCATCGGCACCCGGGCGAGGGGCAAGGCCAGTCTTGTGCGATGCTCCGCCTGGTTGAACGTGATCACCCCGCACGGGAAGCCCGTGCGCCTGACGGGCCTGGAGTGGATGGGCCCCAGCGTTCCTCCCCTCACGCGGCGCGCCCACGCGGAGGGGGACCGCATCTGGGCCTGGGCCTGGGCGCGCGGATACATCCAGAGCGCGCGCCCCGCCCGGGCGCCGGAGCCTCGAGGTGCGATCCGGGGCCCATCCTGGCCCGTCGGCGCCGAGGGCGGCGCCGCGCGTGCCCCCCTCCGCTTCGCGGACGAGTACGGCGCCGCCTTGGAGGAGAGCAGGGCCGTTCAAGCCGAGCGGGAGCGCCGCGAGAAGGCCTCCGAGCGTGGGGCCGCGGCCGGTGCCCAGGCAGGCCCGGCCCCCGGTGGCGGCAGCGCCGCGACTGCTCCTCGGGCGACTGCGCCGCACCCGTGGCGCCCCGCCCCGCGCAGGGTGGTGGACCCCCTGCCCCTGGACAAGGACCGGATCGTCCTGCCCCGATGGTCGCCCCCGATCGCCCTGCGCAAGATCGCGGTGATGGCCGGGCTCACTCTCCCGGCCATGTGGTGGGGCGTGCGCTTGTGGAGCGCGTCCGGCTCCTCCTGGGGAGCGATCCTCCTGGTTGGCGCGGGATCGCTCCTCCTGGCCCGGACCTGTGTGAGGGCCACCGGCCGCACCGTCCTGGACTCCCGCGGCATCGCCGTGCGCACCCTCATCTCCTCACGGCGCTGGCCGTGGCCGCGCTCGCGCACCGGGCTGTACGCCGACCAGGACACCATGCCCCGGCCGTCGGTCGCGGGCTCCCGGCTCGTCCTGGTGCGCTCCGATGGCGATCCCAAGCCCCTGCCCGGCACCGACGTCCATGACGGGGAGCTCGGTTATGAGGCGGCCGAGCGCGGTGCCGTCGAGCAGGCCGACCGCATCTGGGCCTGGGCCTGCGCCCGCGGTTACACCATCGAGAGCGGCGAGTACACCTACCTCAAGAACTCCATCTACGACCTGGAGCAGTCCCTGCGCAACAGGCAGGAGAGGCGCCATGGCCTGACTGCCGGCGACCACCCGCCGCGCCCATAGCCCCGCTGGCGCTCCCTCCCCGGGCCCTCCCCCCCCCTCGCCGAGAGGGAGGCCTCTCTCCCCCTCCCGGCCTGGAGCGCATGCGTTCGTGCCTGGAGCCCAGGGGCGTCGGGTAGGCTCACCGCCGTGCCGCGCGCGTATGCGCTGCCCGCGCTCCGCTTGAGAGGACCCCATGACCGCCACCGCCCATCCCGGTCCTGCCGCGGCGCCGTCCCCCGGCGCCACCAACTGGGCGGAGGTCGTGCGCCTGCGCACCCTGCCGGCCGCCGTCGCCCCCGTCCTCCTGGGGGCCGGCGCCGCCACCTCGCTCGGCACCGGATCCCTGCTGCGCACCCTGCTCGCGGCGGGCGTCGCCCTGGCGCTCCAGATCGGCTGCAACCTCGCCAATGACTACTCCGATGGCGTGCGCGGCACGGACGATGAGCGCTCCGGCCCCCCGCGCCTGACCGCCTCGGGGCAGGTGGCGCCCCGCAGCGTCAAGCTCGCCGCCTTCGCCTGCTTCGGGATCGCCTCCGCGCTCGGACTCGTGCTCGTGGTGCTGACCGGCCAGTGGTGGCTCATCGGCGTCGGCGCCGCGGCGGTGGCCGCCGCCTGGTTCTACACCGGCGGCTCGCGCCCCTACGGCTACGCGGGCCTGGGGGAGGTCTTCGTCTTCGTGTTCTTCGGGCTCGTCGCCACCTGCGGCACCGCCTATGTCCAGGGCGGGGCCGTGCCAGGCTGGCTCTGGCTCGCCGCCAGTGGGATCGGCCTCATCGCCTGCTCCCTGCTCATGGTCAACAACCTGCGCGACATCGCCACCGATCCAGCCCACGGGAAGATGACGCTGGCCGTGCGCCTCGGGGATTCCCGCGCCCGGACCGCCTACACGATCATGGTCTTCCTGCCGATCCTCATCGCCGCGGGATCGCTCCTGTGGGCCCACACCGCCTCCGGCGGTGACCAGGGGGTCGTGGTCCTCATCGACCTCCTGGCCCCCGTCATCCTCATCTCCACCTTCGCATGGCGCGCCGCAGCCGCTGTCAGCGCCGGTGCCACGGGACGCGAGCTCATCGCCTCCCTGCGCAACGCGGGCCTTTACGAGCTCGTCTACGGCGTCGTCGTCGGCCTGGCCTTCCTCATCGTGGGGACCTGAGGACTCGCAGGCGCGACAGCGCCCCGGCGCCTGCCTCGAGGAACGGGGCGGGGCGTCGGGGCGCTGCTCGTGGGGCTCAGTTGCCGTCGCTGTCCGAGTCCATGGAGTCACCGCTCATGGAGTCGGTGGGCGCCTCGGACGCGCCCCCGCCCATGGTGTCGTCGTCGCTGCCCATGGTGGATCCGCCGTTCATGGAGTCGGCCGGCTCGGTGGAGTCCCCGCCCATCTTGTTGTCGTCACCCATGGTGGGGCCATCCTTCATCGAGTCGGTGGGCTCGGAGGAGGAGTCAGCGCCCTTGGTGGTCGCCGGCGCTGTAGTGGCGGCGGGGGTCGTGTTCTTGGAGTCCCCGGAGTCCGAGGATCCGCAGGCGGCGACGCCGAGAGCGGCGACGGCGATGAGTGCGGCGGCCATAGTGGTGCGGATGCGCATGTGCTTCTCCTAGTGATGGGGTGATGCGAGCGCACACGAGACGTGCGTCGTCGCGGTCGGTTCGCGGCACCATAACGAATAGATCACGGCAGATTCTGTGGTGTACCTCATAATCGCTGGTGATCGTTGGTGGCTGCTCATGCTTGCCCGACCGCCGCTCGGCGCGGAATCGCGCGGCGATCCATTCCGCTGGCGCCCTCTCGTATCCGTGGGGATCTCTTGGCGCCCGTCTCACGGAGCGTCCGCGAGCACGACGAGCCCTCGGCGCGGCCCTCTCCCCAACTCAGAGGCCGCGCCGCGGGAGCTTCTACTCCGCGATGATCGCGGGGGTCACTTCGCGCCGTCGGTCATCTTCCCGTCGGACATCTTGTCCTTGCCGTCGGACATCTTGTCGTCCTTGCCGTCGGTCATCTTCCCGTCGGACATCTTGTCGTCACTCATCTTGCCGTCATCCATCTTGTCGGCGGTGGCGGTCGCGGCGGGCTTCGTGTCCTTCGAGTCGCTGGACGAGCCG
>ERZ773050.1875-NODE-1875-length-11408-cov-6.073285_pt1 | contig 11408 bp, 12 predicted proteins | sample MGYA00580632_ERZ773050 | MGnify/ENA primary metagenome ERZ773050 (study PRJEB29015, sample SAMEA2738123) | human oral metagenome | biome: human oral; feature: human-associated habitat; material: saliva | place: China | collected 2166 ... | reverse complement strand
ACACCAATTAGCTTTGCCTTTATGACATTTTGTGCATTTTTGGCAGGCTTAGTGCTCGTAGCATTCTTGACATGGGGAGAGTATACCAAACGTAGTACAATCAAGGGTCAGCTTATCCCTGACAAGGGTCTGGTGCAATCTTATACATCAGTAGCGGGCGTGGTGATAGAAAAACACGTCCATGAAGGGCAAACAGTCAAAGCAGGTGATATACTGTATAAAATCTCTACCACTCGCCATACTGATACAGGTAGTGTACAAGAAGCAATAGATAAGATAAAAAAGCCCCATTCCAATAATGATGCACGCTGACCAAGATAAACAAGGCTTTACGCAACATCGGTCTAATGGGGCTTTTGGTATTATATGCTATTTTCAAGCAGTTGCAAACAATACTCTAATCATTGTATTTAACCGTTCTCTATCGCTTGGGGTACTATGCTTAATGATAGCTTCCATAACATCGCTATCAAATTGGCTTAAAAATTTATCCTGTTTTTGTAACTGCATAGCCTTGACATCATCTTGAAATTTCTTAAATTTTGGATTGTGTCTAAGGGGCTTGGCATCGCTAAAATCCAAACCCTTATAGCGTTCAAAATCAAAATCTTTTTCGTGCATTATTATACCCCCTTACTTGTTCATTGCTTGGAAAGTAAGCCGTAATAATCCTGACCGTATTTGCTCGTTCAGTATAAACAACTGCCAAAAGTCTTGCTTGATTGCTCATACCAATAACAATCATTCTTTGTTCATTGTAATCGCCAACATCTTCAATTTCAACAGCAAAATCATCAGAAAATACACTAACCACTTCTTCAAAAGTAATCTTACGTTTGCTAAGAATCAACTCATATTTTGGGTCGTGCCACTCAAAAATTATTCCGCAAATTTCAAGGATTGGCATAACTACCGCCATCAAGGTTAGCAAGCTGTGCATTTCCAACAATCAAATTAAGATTATCAACTGCCCTTTGCACTCGTTTTAAATCATGTTCTTTTAATTCGCTTTGCATAATTTCAAGCAATCTTTTGGCATTATTAGGGTTTTTGCGTGCATAGGCTAACATCATACCACCTATAACCACTTTTTCGGCTGTATCTTGCTTTTTAATCTTGTCTTTTATTCGTGCGGTTTTCTGTTCTAACTCTGCCAATTTTTGTTCAAGCGTTACCATTTTTAGCTCTTATCAAGTAAAAATATATTTGCCATTATAATTGATTTTATTAGATGCGTAAATCCACGAAGTGCGAACTTACGAAAACTTTGTTATAATTCCGCAAAGCTACATTATACTAAGTTTTCAAGTTCGTAAGAGGGCGACCCCCTTAACCCCCACAAAACCGCTTGGGCGGTTTTGGTTGAAAAGACAAAAGAAAAAATAACCCTTATGGCAATTTACCATCTAAGCACCAAACCAATATCACGCAGTAGTGGACGCAGTGCCGTTGCCAGTGTTGCGTATCGTGCAGGGATTGAGATTACCGATGAGCGACTAGGGAAAACTTATGATTATACAAAACGAAGTGGCGTACTTTGGACAGGATTAGCCACGCCACACGGATTGAATATTGACCGCAACGAACTTTGGAACTTAGCCGAAAAGACCGAAACACGAAGCAATAGCAGAACCGCAAGGGAGATTGTGATAAATATCCCCCATGAACTCATGCAGGGCGACCAATCCGCAGGAAAAATGCTTGCCTATGAATTTGCCACAAACCTTAGCCAAAAATACAAGATAGCCGTTGATGTTGCCGTACACGCGCCTGATAAGCAGGGCGACAACCGCAACTATCACGCCCATTTGCTTTTGACAACACGTCAAATCACGCAAGAGCAGGACGGTAGATTTGAGCTAGGCAAAAAATCGCAGCTTGAGATGAGCAATACCCAGTTAAAACAAGCAGGGTTATTATCCAATCAAGACGAGCTTGTAGAGCTTCGTAGGACGTGGGCAGAGCTTGCCAATACCTACCTAGCAGAACACGGCTTAGACGAGCGTATAGACCACCGTAGCCACGCTGACAGGGGTTTATTGACCCTACCTACCGTCAAAATGGGTTGGCAAGCCACCGAACTTGAACGAAAGGGCATAAAAACCGATGTGGGCGACCATAACCGAGCCATCAAAGCGTATAACGAGCAAGTATTAACCTATCAAGCCTTACAGCAACAGGCACGGCAGGCAGAGCAAACCGAACGGCAACGCCAAGAACAAACCAGACGACAAGCACAGCTGGAAATGGCTAAAGCTGTCAAAAAAGCACAAACGCGCGAGAACGCACGTAAAAGCCCATTAGAGCCACAGAAAAGCAAAAATGGTATCAACATACCACCCACCCCCAAAAACACGCTTAAAACGCAAAATAGAGCGATTTACAGCGATAATTTATTATCATCCAAACAGTATCATCAAAATTTAGCATTTTTACAAGAATTTGATGAGCGAGTAGAGAAAATCGCCCAAAACATCCTAGCAAATCAGCTACAAGTCTTGAGAAAAAAGGGCAAACCCCTTTTAGCCACCTTTGAAAAACTAAGGGATAATGAACCGTTATTCTTTGGTAAAGACCAATGGCAAAAAGACAAACAACAAGTCTTAGACCGCTACAACGCAATCAAAGAACAACACGACATGATGAAAGCCAAAGGCATTACAGACAAACACAGAAAACAGGCTAACGAACAATTAGCCAAAGATGACCCTAGTTACTACGAAAAGGGCAAACAGGCGTTTTTGGCAATCAAGCTACACGAACAAGCTGAAATGGATAACAAAGCCAAAGAATACGGAGCAGATAAGCACGCAAGAGTGGGTCAGACTTACAGGGGTAAGATTATCCAATCAGATGACAAGATGAGTCTACAAGAAACAACGGATGGTATTGTTTTGCATAGGGTTGGTAATTTAACTATTGGCAAGAGTTACACTCTTAGCCATGATGATAAAACTTACAGCGTTCAGCAGGATTATGAAATTAGAATCAAGAGAAAAACTTAGATAGGGGTAGGTAGTTTTTTCTTTTGTCTTTTTCAACAATAAAACCGCCGATAGGCGGTCTTTTTAATATTTTAATATATTTTAATATATTTTAGCACTGATTAAGTGTTTGATTTTAAAGGTTTTTTTAGCTTATATAACGACAAATTAGGGAACATATAACGACAAATTAGGGAACATATAACGACAAATTAGGGAACGGACTAGACAAAAATAAATTTGTCGTTATAATTATTGACGACAAAAATAAATTTGTCGTTAATTAATTATGTGGGGCGAACTATGCTAAAAACTAAAAATATTGTTGTCAAAGATAACGCATTGATTAACGCTAGTTACAATCTTGAGCTGATAGAACAGCGCTTGATACTGTTAGCAGTTGCACACAGCAGACGCAGCGAACAGACACTAACAGCAGCGACAAAAATTACAATTGGGGTATCTGATTATATAGATACTTACAGCACACAAGGGCGGGGGGTGTATGACAACATCAAGCGCGCTTGTAAGGCGCTATTTGAGCGTCAATTTACGTACGCAGAGCGGCGGGGGCGTGGGGTAAGGGTGGCAACAAGTCGCTGGGTATCAGAGATTGCATATAATGACGATATAGCATCTATTGATATTACGTTTGCGCCGGCAGTCGTCCCCTTACTTTGCGAGCTTGAGCGCAATTTTACAAGCTATGCGCTGGAACAAGTGGCGGAGTTATCAAGCAAATACGCGGTTAGACTATACGAGATAATCATTGCTTGGCGCGCAGCGTCTAAGATGCCAATAATTGCAGTTGATGAGCTTAGGGGGCGTTTGGGCGTTGCAGATAATGAGTACATACGCATGAGCGATTTCAAAAAACGCGTCTTAGATTATGCGATAGCGGAAATTAACGAACATACAGACATCATCGCATCTTATGAGCAACACAAACAGGGGCGCAAAGTAACAGGCTTTACTTTTGCTTTTGAGCGCAAAGTTAGTCAGTCATCAGCACAAATAACAGCCCAGCAAACAAAACAAACCGCAAACATTAACCTAAACAACCTAACCGACCAAGAACGCGATATTATCGCCCAAAAGAACGCCTACGCGGACAGTATCGGCGCAACAGCAGAACACCGCCAAAATCTTATCAAACAGGCGCTACAACAGCACCAAGACGCCATACAAGCCGAACAAGAAGCAAAACAGCGCAAAAAAGCCGAACGCCAAGCCCAAAAAGAACACGAAAAACAGCAATTAGAGCTGGCAAGAAAGCAATACGAGCAGATTTTAGCCAGTGATACGCTGATTAACGCCTACATTGCAAATAACATCAATCCGCAAAAGATGCGCGCCAGCCTCCAAAAAATGCGCTATGAGCAGGGCGATTTTAGAAGCGTAGTTGAGATGGAACAACGTAAGTTTGAACACGTACATGAATGGCAACGCCTAAACCTAAAATTTTTAGATGGTGTGGAAGAATAAATTAGAGATTATAAACGCCTTTAAGCTGTAGCTGTACCAAATAACAACCTAATCATCGCATTGAGCCGCTCTCTGTCTTGTGGTGTGTTGTGTGATTTTAGTGTTTCTTTAACATCACTGTCAAACAAACTCATTAGGTCATCTTGGGGAGCAACAGCACCTAAATTGTCTTGAAATTGCTTGATTTTGGGATTTAGACGCGCAGGGCGAGCTTTGCTCACATCCAAACTTTTATAGCGTTCAAAATCAAAATCGTGTGCATTATCTTGCATTTTGATAACCCCTTACTTGCGTGTTGCTTGGGAAATAGGCGGTAATAATTCTAAAAATTTCACCCCTTTGAGTATACACCACCGCCAACAATCTTGCTTGATTACTCATGCCAATAATAATCATTCTTTGCTCATTATAATCGCCAACATCTTCAAACTCAATGGCAGAATAATCAGCAAATACGCTGACTGCTTCTTCAAAAGTAATCTTGCGTTTATTTAGTACCAATTCATATTTTGGGTCGTGCCACTCAAACACCATTCCGCCCAGTTCAAGTATTGGCATAAATCCCCTTATCATCGTAAAATTTTAGCCATTATAACAGGTTTTGTTGGATGCATAAATTTACCAAAAAAACAAAAACTTAAAACATAAAAACACTCTCACCCAATCAAACAAAAAAATCCAAAACCACACAACCGCATCCAACCCAAAAAAAGGAATTAGCTGTGGATATAGGAGCAATCTATGTCCACCCACGTCCACCAATGGCGTAATTGGATAATATTCCCTAAGCCAGCATGCACAGAGGCGACAAAAATCCGTGGGGTTTTTCTCTGTCTGCGAGCTGGCAATGGGAAATACCCCCTTTGAAACTCCCCCAAAACCGCCTTTGTTGAGCGGTTTTTTCTTTGGTGGTCATGATTTACCAAACTACTTGTCAATAGATCAGGCCCGACACCTTTTCGACTGATGAGCATTCAGGATGGAATGATCGGTGAACTTGAATATCTTACCATTATCGAGCTTGACAGTAACCCCACCATTACTCTTAACATACCACTTGCCACGCCCTATTTTTTGAAAAATAACATCGCACCCAACACCTAGACTCAAACGCTTTCCATCTCCATAGGCATAAAATCCATGCGCATTTCGATGCCATTTACCCTCATCATTTGCGATGGCACCACGACTTTCAATTGAGGACACAGCTGCCTTTGCGCTCGCTTAGGTAAATTGTGTGGATTGTATGATAGCAACTTTGGCAAAAATACCATTTTGGAAAAATACGAAATTGACAACCGCAGAAAATCAAATCTAATTTTAGTCGGGCAACGTAAATAGACTTTATCTTCTGCAAAACTGCTAATAATAGAAAGCATCTGATAAGGTTTCCCATCTTCGGTTTCAAACACTTCATCAGTAAATTGCATTTCAAATATCGCCACGACTACCTGATTATTAGCGATTTCATAGGCTCCATAAAATATCAATGGATTACGAGGTAAAGTACTGACTTCTTTCGCAAGGTCTCGCAAATTGTGATAGAACAACAGATAGGCATCATCTTTTACGTTTGAATACATCTGAGCCAGTTCTCGCATAAAAGTTTTGAATGTTTCATAGTCCATCTTTTTTAAATCCACGTTAAGTGGCGTGTGTGTCATGGTTTCCATCATTGCTCCTTGTGTTGCTTTAAATTGTTTAGGCTGCGGCTAAATATTGGTTATCATTTGAGGCTTCCAAACACAAACTTTCTAATCCGAATTTTGCCGTAGGTTTCTTATTTCCCTGCCAGTAACCTGTTAAATCTCGTGAAGGTCTGGCTTTCAAACAGCGTTTTAATACGTTGTCGAATTTATCTTTGTCCGACTGGTAACGAAAATCCTCACGCCACGCAGCTTCATTGGCATAGTGCATCATATAGTTATTTCCCATCTTATGATAAACGCCCATAATCATTCTTCTAAATCGGGCAAAGAAGGATTCAGCTAGGTTATTGGTGATGCCGTCAATCGAACAATACTCTTGCGAATGATTTACGCGCCATAAATCATAATGAAATGCCAAGCTATCATAAGCAGGATTTTCATCAGCACAAATTGTCGAGTTTGGTGCGACCAAGCGATGTATTAATGCAAACATATCATCAGCATTCTCCTCTTTAACTAACGCAACGAGCGTGCGGTCGGCTCCTTTTATTATTTCCTGATTTGCGGCTTGTTGGCGGAAAACCACAACGCAGGATTTATCTTTACGTTGATGGCATTTCTTGCGTCTATCAATTCGGCGGTGTTTGAAGTTTTTGGGGCGAATGTAATGGTTCACATAACAGCCGTCAATATGAATGATACCTGTTAGCGGTGTAAAGTCTTGCGTCTTTTCAATTGTTTCACGAAGTTTATGTAGTAACGCCCATGACGTTTTATATTGCACGCCAAGATGACGAGATAAGTTAAGGGCTGAAATCCCTTTACTATTGATAGTGAAATAATAAACCGCTAACAGTAGCTTTTTTAGGGAAAGTTTGGCGTGCTGAAAAATCGTACCACTTTTTACAGAAAAACGATGTTGGCAATGCTTACACTGCCATTGCTTACGAGAAGAAATGAAATAGGCTTTATGCTCAATCTGACAACGAGGGCATGTAATGGTATGAAAACACTGAGAATTTCCCCAACGGGCATTTTTAAGCAGAATGAGAATTTCGGATTCGGATAAATCCGAGATTGCAACGCTAGGTAAATTGCGAAGCACAGCAGATAGATATGTCTTTTTGTTCTTTTTCATTTTTTGTTCAACATACATAAAAAAACAGTGGCTTATTACCCAATAAGCCGTTTTTCTCTTGTTAAATTGGTTGAACAAAAAATATAAAAATGGGAAATTTCCCGAAAAAGCAAACGAGAAGATTTGCTTAAAAGTGTGAATATTCTAGTTCAAAATTTACTCCGTTTGCAATAAAAAGATGCCCTTTAAAGCTCTTATCGCCATCACTATAACAGCAAGAATATTGATTAATTAAGGTTATGAGCCATGTGAATTTTCTTGTGTTGCAAGGTGTTAGCCAAACGTGGGAAATGAAAAATCGCCCACTTGAGAATCTCAAATCGGCTCAAAGCGTTTGGGTTTTGAATACCTATGAACACCACAAGGAAATCGTGGTAGAAATCAATAAACCGAAAGGTATAATGCTTGCCAGTTAGCCGAGTAATTGGCTTAGTGATTTACTGGGGCTTACTAAAAGTATTGAGCAAGACTATTATAAATGTATTCACACAACAATCTTATATTAAAGTCCAATAACTAATTGTCTCATTACTCTATACGCTGCTTCGTAAACTTTATTTGTATCTTTATCAGGGGCAATTTCCCCGTGAAATAAAGCATTCCTTAAATTATAAATTATTTCTAAAGTAGCTTTATAAATTAAATCTTTATTATCAACAAACTGATATTCTCCAATCTTTAAATAAGGCTCAGATTTTGTTAATAATGAAATTTTTTTTCTTGGATTAGCTTCTTCAAAAATTCCATTGATCTTACGTTTCTGAGAATCACTTAAATATTTAAATTCTTTGTCACGATTAAAATGCGCTAAATCATACTCGTTGTGAGTGTAGCATAATAAAGTTTTACTTGAATTTTTCACTGTGACAGTAACTCTTTTTATACCAACTCTTTCTAATTCAATATGAACGTAATATGAAATATTTCTATTAGAATAGTTTTGTATTAAATTGCTTTTATCTAGCTCTACCATAAATTCTTCAAAATATAGTCTATCTCCGCCATATTCTATATGATTATTTAATAAACAATAATGGAAGTGGGCGAGATTATTTTTAAAGTACGAGCTATCTTCATTATTTCCATTTAGTAAACTTAAAAATCTCTTCCTAAATAAGCATTGTGGAGATGATTTTATTTCATTAATGGCTTCTCTATCTGTTTTTAAGTTAGGATAAGAATTTTTATACCAAGCATTAAATGAAATCCAACTTTTAACAAAATATGTGAAGTAATCTATATCAGATAATGACTTCCATTTTTCTATATTATCAGTGTACATTGCAGTCATTAGTTTGTTTTCCTTTTATAAAATCTAAAGCTGATTCTTGATCTTTTTCAATTGCTAACTCAACAGCTTTCTTAGCTTTTTCTAACAATCCTTTACTCTTAATATGTAAGTAATTAGATTGTCGGATTAAATCGGCGATTTGGGTTTGAATTTTCTCTTCTACATTTGGAATAACAATTTGTTTAATATCGTTTGCAGAAATATTTGTTTGAACGCCACCAGTTCCCATACGCTCTAATTGATATTTTCCGATAATCGAATTAATGATGAGCGGCAATACCTCGACATTAATATTTTGAGGAGAGATTCGCATGATTCTTTGATTTACTACCGCATTTACACCTTTAGGCACTTTACAAGAGTTTCCAATAGTACCGGACATTGATATTAGTATGTCATTTTCATTTGCAACATCTTTAGGACTTAAACTAATATCTCCTTGTGGAATCAACATAGCATTAGATATATCTAATGTGCCATTCCCGATATTATTAATTCGGATTAAAGGGATTCCCGTTTCTGTATATGTCTCACTTTTGTAAGCAAAACCAGTTGAAAAATCTTTAATAAAATAATCTAAGGTATTATATCCTTTAGGATAGCTCTTGATTTTATCTATCAATTTTTCATACTTTTCCTGATAAAACTCCGCATCCAGCCTACCCGATGTACCGAAACTGTTGGAAAAGGATTTGATATTGACCTTTTGTAATGGCGGGTTGAAGTCTTTTAAGCCTAAATGCTCTAAAAGCAGGTTTTGGGCTTGCTCGTAAACTATTTTTGATTGACGTAATTTTTGATGAGCCAATTCACATTGCCCTTGAATACTTTCATGAAATTCATCATCAAAAACAGGTATCAACATCTCATTTATCTTGTACACAAATAAACTTAGCTGAACATTTCCTGTTGATTCTCGCAGAGATTGAAATCGTCCATATTTTGAATTTAAAAATGTAGAAAGATAATAAGCAGGGATATTTTCTTTTATACGGATAATTCCAACATGACGATCCGAATTTGCTGGTAATTGTTCTTGTTGAACAACCGCTGTATTTCCAATCGTTCCAACTGTTGAAATAATGACATCATTTAGCCTTAATGCCGTTTTAGGATTTTCTTTATGCTGTTTAGTCGAAATATACGCATTTCCAGATAAATCAAAATAATTATCTTTTGGCGATTTAGCTGAAATCAAATTGATTTCACTGTTTTCACAAAAATCGATTGAACTGTGAATCCCATCTGTAACACTCGCAATCTCTGAAATACGCTTATACTTCCACTTTTTGATTTGACTCAATAGCTGAATATTTTCTTTCTTAAAAAATTCAGCATCTAATCTTAATTTGTTATGTTCAAAAATTAATTCGGAAAATTTAACAACTTGAATCTCCAGCCCCCCCAACAACCGCTGATATTTCGTGGCATCAAAGGGGCTCAGGACTTTCCCACAAAAGACAATTTTTCTTTTTTAGCAAATTCTAAAAAGGCTTCAGCTATCCCATCTTGAGTTTTGCCGTCGTGGTTAAACAGGTCGTGCTTAACGATTAAATGCCCGTGACTATCCAGCACGGGTGAACCATCTTCATTACGGACAAAGATTTTATCGCCGCTGTTGTCTTTACTCGGTTCTTGCATGGTAGCAAAGAAAATTGGATAGTCCTCCACTTTTGGACAAAGAGTGTTATGCCATTTTTGTACGAATAAAACGCTGGTTTTGGTGCCAGTATGTGGTTTAAATACGTTCCCATGCAAACCAACTACGGCAAGGATGCGACAACGTTCCGCAATAAATTCGCGGATGGCTTTATCGGAGCTATTATTGAAACGCCCCTGCGGCAATACAATTGCCATTCGTCCCCCATCTTTTAAGAAATCCAGATTGCGTTCGATGAAGAGAATATCACGCCCAACTTTAGTTTGAGCTTTGCCATTGGGCTTTTTGCCTAGTTCATATTTCGCCAAAATGCGACTTTCTTTAATGTCACCAGCAAAAGGTGGATTTGCCATCAATACATCGAATTTAAAATCTCTATTACTATCCTTAGTTGCTCGAAGCTTTCTGATTTTTTTCCAGCCTTCCCCATAGGTATCCAACCATTCAGTATCTCCAACAATCTCTTTTTTTGTATTGCCTGTTTTTTCATCCCAGCGTTCCCAATCTAAAGTATTTAAATGAAGAACATTCGTCTGTCCATCACCTGCAATAAGATTTAATGTTCTTGCAACACGTACTGCTTTTTCATCAAAATCTATTGCAAAGACTTTAGTGGTTACATAATCTGTACACTCAATAGGTTTTGCTTCACTGGTAAATAAATGGCTCTTATGTAATCCTTTCTCTTTAAGGATTTGTTCCCATACATGAAAAATTGTATGTACAGGGAATCCACAACTACCAGATGCAGTATCAATTATGCTTTCATCCTTTGTAGGATTAAGCATTTTTACACACATATCAATGATATAACGAGGAGTAAAATACTGTCCTTTCTCACCCTTGCTTGATTTACTTATTAGATATTCGAAAGCTTCATCGACTACATCTAAGTTAGAATTGAATAATTTCACATCTTGAAGTGATGATACACAAACCGATAAATGTGATGGCGTAAGTTGAACTTTTGCATCTTCAGAAAATACACCTTCCCATTTTTCATTCGCTTTTTCAAATAAAGATTGAATTTTATTTTTTAATTCAATTTCTGTATTACCATTATTTCTGAACTCTAAATATCGATCTTTATTTCTTCCACTTTGCATTTCATCATAAAGTTTTGTGAAGATAAGTTTAAATACTTCTTCGAATACATCTATTCCTGCATTCGCTAGAACTTCATCCTCCATTTCTAGAATAA
>ERZ773050.1869-NODE-1869-length-11417-cov-8.761574_pt1 | contig 11417 bp, 9 predicted proteins | sample MGYA00580632_ERZ773050 | MGnify/ENA primary metagenome ERZ773050 (study PRJEB29015, sample SAMEA2738123) | human oral metagenome | biome: human oral; feature: human-associated habitat; material: saliva | place: China | collected 2166 ... | reverse complement strand
TCGGGAACGCGAGGGTTTTCTTTGGTCATCACAAAATTGCCGTCCTCATCCAAAGTAAAGACGGAAACGCCGTGTCCGACGGTCAAGACCAGTTGGGTTTGCGGGCCGTATAAAACATAACCTGCGGCAACTTGGTCTCGGCCTTTTTGCAAAAATGACGCCGTTTCCAAATCGCCTTCGGGTTTCTCCAAAATGGAAAAAATCGTGCCGACGGAGATGTTGACATCAATGTTGGACGAGCCGTCTAGCGGGTCGAACAAAACCAAATAGCGTCCGTCAGGATGGGCGGCGACAAAAGTGTCTTCCTCTTCGCTTGCCAAACCGGCAACAGACGGATTGTCTTTTAAGATACGGATGAGAATATCGTTGGCGATAACGTCGAGTTTCTTTTGATCTTCACCTTGGATGTTGCCCGTACCTGCCATGCCCAAAACGCCTGAAAGCGCGCCCAGGCGGACTTTTCCGCTGATTTCGCTGCAGGCGGAGATGACGGATTCCAATACGCTGCCTAATTGTTCGGGCAGGGCGTTTTGCTGTAAATGTTCCGGAAGGAATTGCGTGAATGTGGTCATGTCAAACTCGATTTCTTGAATGATTTTGAAAAACGTCCGAAAAAAATTCAGACGAGGTTTGAAGAAGGAGGGAGTGTTTATTTGCTGTCTGAAGCGGCACGCTTGCCGTCCAATCCGACAGTTTCTTTCAAACAGTCCGTGGTGCTCTGTTTGATTTGTTCTTTGACGTTTTCATTGATATTGCCCGACAGGATGGCAGACATATCTTCCACCGAAATGCGGTCTGCCATCTTTTCGGCAGTGCAGGTGCAGACTTGAAGTACGGTTTCTTCCGAAAGTAGGCTTGTTTTCGGTACTTTGGCGACGCATTGCTCCGTTGCACCTTCTACAAAACCTTTGCGGAATTCGCTTTTGAATTTGTCGGTAACGCTGTCGGAAGACCCGTCTGAACAGGCGGTCGCGGCAAGGACGAGGAATAAGGATAATACGTTGGTTTTTTTCATCATCGGACAGGAAGGATAAGTTTGGTTCATTGTAATTTAAAACCGCTGCGTCTGCCAGCCGGAGGCGGCAAGGCTTCAGACGACATAGGTTTGCACAACTTAAGGTATAATGACGCCCCGCACGCAACGGAGGCTTCCGGTTGCAGGCAGAAGAATAACAAGAAAGAGTATCAGGAATATGTTGAAAAAATGGCTGAACAAAGTTTTGTCCGGCAGACAGAGCAGACAAACCGAGGTTCGCAAGGAAATCATCCCCGCTGAAGAGTACCGCATCAACGCGGATATGATCAGTTTTGCAGCGGAAAAAACCGTCAAACGTCTGCAAGAGGAAGGATTCAAAGCCTACATCGTAGGCGGGGCAGTCAGAGATTTGCTGTTGGGCGTAGAGCCTAAAGACTTCGATGTCGCTACCGATGCCACGCCGGAGCAGGTGAGAAAAATTTTCCGCCGCAGCCGCATCATCGGCAGGCGTTTTCAAATCGTCCATGTCATGACAGGTCCGGAAACCATAGAAGTAACGACATTCCGAGGTGGCGGCAAGGTGCAGCAAAACGCGCACGGCAGGATTATGAAAGACAACACTTATGGCAGCATAGAAGAAGACGCGATGCGCCGCGACTTTACCTGCAATGCGTTGTATTACGATCCGATACGCGAAGAAATTTTGGATTTCCATAACGGCGTCAACGATATAGCCGCCAGAAGCCTGGTTATGATAGGCGATGCTGCGGAGCGGTACCGCGAGGATCCTGTCCGTATTCTGCGCGCCGTCCGCTTGTCGGGCAAACTTGGCTTTTCGGTGGAGGAATCCACTGCCGCTCCGATTCCCGAGTATGCAAGTCGTCTGAAACACGAACCTGTCGCCCGCCTGTTTGACGAAATCATGAAGCTGCTGTTTTCCGGCCATGCGCGGGAATGTTTGAAAAAGCTCAACAGCTTGGGTGTTTCAGACGACATCCATCCGCTTTTGACTGCGTTGAAATCGGCGGAAAAGGCTGAAAACCGCATTATTTCGCTTGCACTGAAAAACACTGACGAGCGGCTGCGTCAGGACAAATCGGTTTCGGTCGGCTTCGTCTTGGCTGCCGTACTGTGGCCGGATGTCAACCGACGCTGGCAACAGAATCTGGCACAGGGACAAAAGCCTGCGCCTGCACTGACAGACGCTATTGAATCCCTGCGGAGCGATGTTGAAAAAGGTTGGGGCGTTCCGCAGCGTTTTGCCGCGACCATGCGGGAAATCTGGCAGTTCCAACCGCAATTCGAACAGATGCGCGGCGCCCGTCCGCACCGCCTGCTCGCGCAGCAGCGTTTCCGGGCTGCTTACGACTTTTTAGTGTTGCGCGGCGAAGTGGGCGAGATTGACCGCCAAACGGTCGAATGGTGGAACAGTTTCCAGCATGCCGATGAGGGGTTGCGCAACGAAATGACGACAAACCATGCTCGTGCGCAGGGCAATGAGGGTGTGAAAAAGAAACGCCGCCGCCGTCCGCACAAAAAGAAAACGGAACAAGAGCAATAGAGATAATAGTCGAAAAGTCGTCTGAAAACGGGTATGACAGGTTTTCAGACGACTTTTTTCATGGGGTTGGAACGGTTGTTTCAAATCTGCCAATATAGTGGATTAACTTTAAACTAGTACGGCGTTGCCTCTCCTTTGCTCAAAGAGAACGATTCTCTAAGGTGCTGAAGCACCAAGTGAATCGGTTCCGTACTATCTGTACTGTCTGAGGCTTCGTCGCCTTGTCCTGATTTAAATTTAATCCACTATATTTTAAGAAATTCAACTGAAAAGGTCGTCTGAAAACTATATTTCAGACGACCTTTCCTATATTTTCATTTAATCATCAAACCATTCAGTCTTTCGCCGTGTTCATCAGCCGCAGGGCTTTGAGGCGGCCGATTTCTTTTTGGTATTCCACTAAGCCGATAAATGTTCCGCTTCTGTTGTAAACGCGAATGGGCTGGTCGGCGGAGATGTCTTCGGTAAACTGCGGGCGTTGGCCGCATTTGAGCATGGTCACGGCGCGGTCGTTCAGTTCGATTTTGGGGAGGTGCCGCACTAAAACGTCGCAGGGCAGGAGCAGGGCGTCGCGTTCGGTTTCGTTTAATTCTGCCAAGGCTTCGAGCGTGTGGCTTTCGCGGATGGTAAAACCGGCGGTTTCGGTGCGACGCAGGGCGGTCAGGTGGGCGAACGTGCCGATGTGTTTGGCGATGTCTTCGCTGAGGGTGCGGATGTAGGTGCCTTTGCTGCAACGTACGTCGATGACGGCTTTGGGTGCGTCAAACTCGGTAATATCGATGGCGTAAATGGTGATGTCGCGCGGTTTTCGTTCGATGACGATGCCTTTGCGGGCGTATTCGTACAGCGGTTTGCCTTCGTGTTTGAGGGCGGAAAACATCGGCGGCACTTGGCGGATGTCGCCCGTCAGGGCTTGGCATGCCGTCTGAAATTCGGCTAAGGAAATGTCGGCGCGGGCGGTGGCGATGATTTCGCCTTCGGCATCGCCGGTGCTGCTGGCTTCGCCGAGTTTCAGGGTGGCGGTGTAGGCTTTGTCGGCATCCAGCAGATATTGGGCGAACTTGGTCGCTTCGCCGAAGCAGACGGGCAAAAGTCCGGTTGCCAAAGGGTCGAGCACGCCGGTATGCCCCGCTTTTTCGGCGTTGTAGAGGCGGCGGGCTTTTTGCAGGGAGGTGTTGCTGGAAAGTCCTTCGGGCTTGTCGAGCAGGAGGACGCCGTTGACGGGGCGTTTGGCGGGTTTGGCGGTCATAGTGATGGGGAAGGGTAAGTGGCGGGTGTGTGGATGGGAAATGATGGCAAAAGGTCGTCTGAAAACAGACTCGCGCTTTTAATGCGGCGTTTTCAGACGACCTTTACCTTTAATCTTCCACCGGTTTTTCAGCAGCCACTTGATCGATGAGGCTGGAAATGCTCATACCGCGTTCGAGCGATTCGTCGTATTTGAAGTGCAGTTCGGGCGTTTTGAAGAGTTTGATGCGTTTCGCCAACTCGCTGCGCAAGTGGCCTTTGGCGTGTTTCAAGGCTTCTTCGGTGATGTCGCGGGTGCTGTCGTCGAGGACGGTGTAGAACACGGTTGCGTGGCTGTAGTCGCGGGTGACTTCGACTTCGTTGATGGTGATGAAGCCTGCGCGCGGGTCTTTCAGGCCGGTGCGGACCAGCTCGGCCAGTTCGCGCATGATTTGTTCTTTGACACGGTCTTGGCGGGCATAGCCGCGTTGCGGTTTTCTCATGGTTTTCCTTAAACGGCGGCGGCTGTTTCAACTTTGTTTTCAGACCGCCTGTGTGAAATAAGTGCGGTATTATAACGGATATACGGCAATTTGAGGTCGTCTGAAAAGGAGTTTGGCTATGCGGAAAATCAAAATAGGATTGGCAGGGTTCGGCATGTCGGCGCAGGTGTTCCATCTGCCGTTTTGGTGTGTGGATGCGCGGTTTGAAGTCGTGTGCGTGTTTGAACGCAGCGGCAATAGGGCGCAGGAAGTCCTGCCGCAGGCGCAGACCGTGCGTTCGTTTGAGGAGTTGCTTACCGATGATGTGGATTTGGTGGTCGTGACCACGCCGAACCAGACGCATTTCGATTTTGCCGCTCAGGCTTTGCGTGCGAGTAAAAATGTGGTGGTGGAAAAACCGTTGTGCGCCACGGCGGCGCAAGCTCGTGAATTGGCAGAACTTGCTGAGCGGCAGGGCGTATTGCTGACCGTTTATCAAAACCGCCGTTGGGACAGCGCACCGCTGACCGCCAAAAAGCTGCTTTCAGACGACCTTTTAGGCGAAATTGTGGATGCGGAATTCCGTTTCGAACGTTATGCAGCTGCTTTGAACAAAAAACGCTGGAAGGAAACCGGCGAGGCGGGCGTGGGGCTGGTGTACGACTTGGGTTCGCACCTCATGGATATGGCGGTCGATATTTTCGGGATGCCCGACGAGCTTTATGCCTACGTGCGCTATCAGCACGAAGGAGCGGTCAGCGACGACAATTTTTATATCGCCCTTTATTACGCCGACGGCAAAAAAGTCGCCCTGACCGCAAGCAAATATGCCCGCGAACCTTTGCCGTTCATGACCTTGCACGGTAAACGCGGTTCATACGTCAAACCAAACGCCGACAACCAAGAAGCCCTGCTGCTCGGCGGCGCGCAACCCGTCGGAGCGTGGAGCCGTGAGCCGGAGGACGAATGGGGCATTCTGCACACAGAAATCGACGGGGCAGTCGTCCGCAAAAAAATCGAAAGCGTCAGCGGAAATTATGCGACGTTTTATGAAAACCTTTATGACGCGCTGCAAGGCAAATCTCCCGCAGCAGTGCAGCCGCGCCAAGTGGCTCAAGTGCTGGGGTTGCTGGAAAAAGTATATGAAAGCGCGAAATCGGGGTGTCGGGTGAAGGTGTAGGGAGATTAAAAGTTACAGGCAGCAGGATTTCTGAAATTTTTTAAGATACAGAAGATTAACTTGGAAGTCGCCATTTTCTCCTATGCCTGTGCGATGACAGGCTATGGCGGGAATCTAGATCTTGGGTATTTCTTCGGTAACATTTAAAAATTGCCGTAATTTCTAATTTCCAGATGCCTAACCTCTATAGGAACGGCGATGTAGGCATTTCTATCATTTTAAGGCTATGTTTCTGTTGAGTGCAGAAAGGTCGTCTGAAAACTTTTTAGCGGAACACGCTATAATCGTTTTCAGACGACCTTTCGTATTTTTAATAGGAAGTCAGGCAGAGACTTATTCTTCCGGACGTTCGCCGTCGGTGTCGTCCAGTTTGCCTTCGGTAATATCAACGTTGATGCCCACGGCAGCGCGGATTTTGGCGTCGATTTCGTTGGCTACTTCCGGATTTTCTTTCAACCATACGCGGACGTTGTCTTTACCTTGTCCGATTTTGGAACCGTTGTAGCTGTACCATGCGCCTGATTTTTCAACGATGTCGTATTTGACGCCGAGGTCGATCAGTTCGCCTTCCCAGCTTACGCCTTCGCCGTATAGGATATCGAATTCGGCTTGGCGGAACGGAGGCGCCACTTTGTTTTTGATGACTTTGACTTTGGTTTCGTTGCCGATAACGTCGTCGCCTTTTTTGATTTGTCCGGTGCGGCGGATATCGAGGCGGACGGAGGCGTAGAATTTGAGGGCATTACCGCCGGTGGTGGTTTCGGGGCTGCCAAACATCACGCCGATTTTCATACGGATTTGGTTGATGAAGACGACCAGTGTGTTGGTGCGTTTGATATGGCCGGTCAGTTTGCGCAAGGCTTGGCTCATCAGACGGGCTTGCAGACCGACGTGGCTGTCGCCCATTTCACCTTCGATTTCGGCTTTGGGCACGAGGGCGGCTACGGAATCGACAACGACCATGTCCACGCCGCCGGAGCGTACCAGCGTGTCGCAGATTTCCAGAGCCTGTTCGCCGGTGTCGGGTTGTGAAAGGTAGAGTTCTTCTACTTTAACGCCGAGTTTGCGGGCGTAAACGGGATCGAAGGCGTGTTCGGCGTCGATGAAGGCGCAGATGCCGCCGGTTTTCTGACATTGGGCAATGGCTTCAAGACAGAGCGTGGTTTTACCGGAGGATTCCGGGCCGAAGATTTCGACGACACGGCCGCGCGGCAGACCGCCGACGCCGAGTGCCAGGTCCACGCCGAGCGAGCCGGTAGAGATGACGTCAAGGTTTTCTTCTTGCTGGCTGCCGTCCATTTTCATGATGGAGCCTTTGCCGAAGTTTTTTTCGATTTGGGCAAGGGCGGCGGCTAAGGCTTTGCTTTTTTCGTCTGACATGTTTTCTCTCCGAAAGGAAATATGAATCGCTAAGAATTTATTTAGCTATTATCGCATAAATTAAGAAAAAGTATAGTTTTATTTCGGTTTTATTTCATGTTTCGGATAAATTGTTGTTAAATATCTGAATTATATGATTTATGAGTTGTATGTTTGGATGTATTAAGAGTGCTAAAAGGTCTTCTGAAAGCGAATATTTCCTTTTCAGACGACCTTTTTGGATTTGAACTCAATAAATAATGTTTTTACCGTAGCTTTCCAAAATCGATTTGATTTTGAGGATGGTTTCTTTGGGAGGCGGATGTACGCCGGTGAGTTTGTAGGTGTCGCCGCACAATGCCCATTTGTGCGCACCCAGTTCGTGATAGGGAAGGAGCTCGACCATTTCGATATTGTCCATGTCTGCGATGAATTCGCCGAGCAGGTGTGCGGAACGGTCGTCGTCGGTATAGCCTGGGACGACGACGTAGCGGACGCGTGCGGGCTGTTTGCGTTCGGCGAGGTAATGGGCGAATTTGAGGGTTTTGGTGTTGGGGATGCCGACGAGGACTTTGTGGATTTCAGGGTCGATTTGTTTTAAATCGAGCATGACGAGGTTGGTGTGGTCGAGCAGGTCGTCAAGGATGGAATCGTAATGCAGGGCGTAGCCGTTGCTGTCGAGGCAGGTGTGGATGTCGTGTTCGTGGCAGGCGGTAAACCAGTCGCGTACGAATTCGTATTGCAGGAGCGGTTCGCCCCCTGTGGCGGTAACGCCGCCACCTGTGGCGCGCAGGTAGTGACGGTAGGACATGACTTGTTTCATGACTTCGGGCACGGTCATTTCTTGAGCTTGTTCGGTGTGCAAGTCCCATGTGTCGCGGTTGTGGCAGTAGAGGCAGCGCATGAGACAGCCTTGCAGGAAGAGGACGTAGCGCAATCCGGGACCGTCCACCGCGCCGCAGGACTCTACGGAATGGATGATGCCTTTGCCGTTGTAGTGGCGGTGTCCGAGGTCTTTGGCGAGGGCGGGTGTTTCGGGGGTAATGGCGATGGTTGTCTGCATGGTGTCTGATGTACCGGATATTGGGGTCGTCTGAAAACTTGTTTTTGTGTTGCAGAGGGTTTTTCTTATTGGATTAATGTGCGGGCATTGCGTTCCCTGTTGTGAGAAGTTTATGGGCTGTTTTTAAATAGGTAAACGGGATTTAATGATAACTCTATCCTTGTAAATTTTTTGCCGCTTTCGCTACTTTATAGGCCTGTATCGCTTCACCGATACCTAGAACCGCACCCAGCAAAGCAAACAGGTAATCGGCAGCGGTCTGTGCTTGTACAAAACTCTGTATATCACCGATAATTGGAATAAATCCCGTCTGAAGAAGCTGTTTTTCAGACAGACATTTATTACAAACATTGGTATTTTATCCCGCCCAGTATTCGCTACCGTCTTTGGGATCTATCCATACGGCGTAGGCAGGAGCCTCGACCGTAAGCCACATTCCAATATCAAACGGGGCATAGCCGGGAAGTGGATTGGGTTCGATTTCATATTCAGGCCATACTTCCCTAAATATCCGCTCCCATTCTTCGGGCGTATGCTCGATGATTTGCCCGTCGCGTTGCAGTTTCAGATGACCTCTGCGCAGCAGCTCTTTGAAAAGAATAAAGAACGCTTCGGTTTTCTCTTCAAAATCGCTGGAAAAGTCTTTGATGGTCGACCACAAACAACTCAAAGGAAGCCCATAGTTGATAGTGAACTCTACATCATCTTCTAACGATTTTGATACCGTTTATGAACATCGTGATTATTCAATTTTCTCATTTGAATTTTATTTCCCTATTGTACCGCCTTCGGTCGTCTTGATTTGAAGTTAATCCACTGGATTTTGATATGATCAAACCATTGCTTCAGGCAAAATCAAGCCGGGTTCCGGATAATCCGTCCCCCGGCTTGGTTTACTGTAAACCCTTTGCCTTACATGGTTTGTGTAAAGGTGCGGGTAATCACGTCAAGCTGTTGTTCGCGGGTCAGCGAGTTGAAGCGTACGGCGTAACCGGACACGCGGATGGTCAGTTGCGGATATTTGTCCGGATTGTTCATCGCGTCTTCCAGCGTTTCGCGGGTCAGTACGTTGACGTTCAAATGTTGACCGCCTTCCAATTCGCCTTCTTCGTGGTGGAAGTAGCCGTCCATCAAACCTGCGAGGTTGCGTTCGCGTGAGCTTTCGTCTTTACCCAATGCGCCCGGCACGATGGAGAAGGTGTAGGAAATACCGTCTTTGGCAAACTCGAACGGCAGTTTGGCTACGGAGGTCAAGGAAGCGACGGCGCCGTTGACATCGCGGCCGTGCATCGGGTTGGCACCCGGACCAAACGGTGCGCCTGCGCGGCGACCGTCCGGCGTATTGCCGGTTTTTTTGCCGTACACGACGTTGGATGTAATGGTCAACACGGACTGGGTCGGCGTTGCGTTGCGGTAAGTTTTGTGGGTCGCCACTTTTTTCATGAAGCGTTCCACCAAGTCGCAGGCAATGTCGTCCACGCGGTCGTCGTTGTTACCGAACTGCGGATATTCGCCTTCGATTTCAAAGTCGACGGCAATACCGTTTTCGTCGCGAATCGGTTTGACTTTGGCGTATTTGATGGCAGACAGCGAGTCGGCGGCCACAGACAAACCGGCGATACCGCAGGCCATAGTGCGTTTCACGTCGCGGTCGTGCAGCGCCATCAGCGCGGCTTCGTAGCTGTATTTGTCATGCATGTAATGGATGATGTTCAGCGCGGTAACGTATTGGGTTGCCAGCCAATCCATGAATTTGTCCATGCGCGCAAAGACAGTGTCGTAGTCCAAAACTTCGTCCATAATCGGTTCGGTTTTCGGACCAACTTGCTCTTTAGATTTCTCGTCCACACCGCCGTTGATTGCGTACAGCAGGGTTTTTGCCAAGTTGGCACGGGCACCGAAGAACTGCATTTGTTTACCGACAATCATCGGGCTCACGCAACAGGCAATAGCGTAGTCATCGCTATTGAAGTCAGGACGCATCAAGTCGTCGTTTTCGTATTGGATAGATGAAGTGTCGATGGATACTTTGGCGCAGTACTCTTTAAAGCCTTGTGGCAGTTGTTCAGACCACAATACGGTGATGTTTGGCTCAGGAGACGGACCCATGTTGTACAAGGTGTGCAACACGCGGAAGTTGGTGCGTGTTACCAAGGTACGGCCGTCCAAGCCCATACCGCCGATGGATTCGGTTGCCCAAATCGGGTCGCCGGAGAAGAGTTGATCATATTCCGGAGTACGCAGGAAACGGACCATACGCAGTTTCATCACCAAGTGGTCAATGAATTCTTGCGCTTGTGTTTCGGTAATCACACCGTTTTTCAGGTCGCGTTCGATGTAGATGTCCAAGAATGAAGATACACGGCCGAAAGACATCGCCGCACCGTTTTGGGATTTAACGGCAGCGAGGTAGGCAAAGTAAGTCCATTGGATGGCTTCTTGCGCATTTTTTGCAGGGTCGGAAATATCGTAGCCGTAAGAAGCCGCCATTTCTTTCATTTGACCCAATGCTTTGTATTGCTCATTGATTTCTTCGCGGCGGCGGATCACTTCTTCCAAATCCACACCGTTTTCCAAATCGGCTTGCAGTGAGTTGAACTGGTTGAGTTTGTCTTTCATCAAGAAGTCGATACCGTACAATGCAACACGACGGTAGTCACCGATAATACGGCCACGGCCATAAGCATCCGGCAGACCGGTAATCACGCCTGACTTACGGCAGCGGCGGATGTCGGGCGTATAAACGTCAAACACGCCTTGGTTATGGGTTTTGCGGTATTTGGTGAAAATTTCGCTGACTTCAGGATTCAATTCAACGTTGTACACTTTGCACGCGTCTTGCACCATTTTCAAACCGCCAAACGGCATGATAGAGCGTTTCAAAGGCTCGTCTGTTTGCAGGCCGACGATGGTTTCCAAATCTTTGTCGATATAGCCTGGAGCATGGCTGGTAATGCCGGAGACGATTTGCGCGTCGATTTTATACGGCTCGTGTGTACGGTTTTCAACCTTGATGCCTTCCATCACTTCCGCCCACAGTTTGGTTGTGGCTTCGGTTGCAGGCGCTAAGAATGAAGCGTCGCCCTCATATGGCGTGTAGTTTTTTTGAATAAAATCGCGGACATCTACGTTGGTTTCCCAGTTGCCACCGACAAAACCTTCCCAAGCGGCAGGACGTTGCTGAACATCATTTGACATATCAAGCTCCTAATTTTATTGAAAATATAGACTGTAAATTTTCTGAAAGGATAACATCAATACCCATTTATTTACAGGGGTTTTTGTGAAATAAAATTACAGATTTGGTTTTTCTTGATTTACGTCAATGAGAATAATTGTTACTTGGCACTACATCTCACTTTCCAAACATTCGCACTTAGAAACAGCGTAAAATACAAAATTCAGCCCTGAAGACAGGTGTTCTTCAGGGCTGAATTTTTATTGCATTGCATATATAAAGGCCGTCTGAAATATTCAGACGGCCTTTATTCACTTCATCAATTATGCAAACGGATGGTGCAAAACGATGGTTTCTTCACGGTCAGGACCGGTTGAAACAATAGCCACAG
>ERZ773050.1867-NODE-1867-length-11428-cov-3.419151_pt1 | contig 11428 bp, 9 predicted proteins | sample MGYA00580632_ERZ773050 | MGnify/ENA primary metagenome ERZ773050 (study PRJEB29015, sample SAMEA2738123) | human oral metagenome | biome: human oral; feature: human-associated habitat; material: saliva | place: China | collected 2166 ... | reverse complement strand
CTACTTCTACTGTTTGTACGTTGAAAGTACCTGTTGTGATAGTACCAGTTTTATCAAATGCAATCGCTTTCACACGGCTCATAGCCTCGATTGCTTTACCACCTTTAAATAAGATACCTTGTCGAGAACCAGCACCAATACCAGAGAAGAATGCCAATGGCACAGATAATACTAAAGCGCATGGACAAGATACTACTAAGAATGTTAAAGCTGTATAAATCCAATATTGCCATGCTCCTGTGAATAGAGGAGGTACTATGGCAACGATAATTGCCAATGCCACTACGATTGGCGTATATACGCGAGAGAAACGAGTAATGAATCGGTCGATTTTTGGCTTGGATGCTGCTGCGTTTTCCACAGCATCTAAAATGCGCATAACCATGGAATCTTTTAATTCGTGAGTCACTTCTAAGACAATGCGACCATCCACGTTGATACAACCAGACATCACTTCTGTACCTACCGTAGCACTTACAGGAACAGGTTCCCCTGTCACCGCTGCTGTATCGATACGTGTGGTACCTTCTACTACACGGCCATCCAATGGAATACGATCGCCAGGACGAATTTCAATATGAGATCCTACTTGTACATCTTCTGGATTTACAACTTGTACGCTACCGTCACCAGCGATTAAACGTACTTCTTCTGGACGAAGATCCACTGCATCCATGACCGCATTACGGCTGCGCTCTGTAGCACGTTCTTCAAAATAAATCCCTACTTGGAAGAACAACATAACACCTACAGCCTCTGCATATTCACCGATGATTAAAGCACCGATAGTAGCAATAGACATCAAGAAATTCTCGTCAAAGAATTTACCTTTCATACCATTTTTAACAGCTGCCCATACAATACGCCATCCTAATACAACAAATGTTACGATTAACAATGGAGTCATATATTGTTCTGGTACCCAATTCGTAAGCTCTGCCACTGCCATCACGATAGCGCCAACGATTATGGCAGATAAACTTGCATTGTGTTCATGGTCATGATCATCTTGCTTTGCTTTTTTCGCCGCTCGTACAAATGGTACCACCACAACACCATCTTCTGTAGCATCACAAACCGCTTGAATTTGTTCTTGCAAAGCATCCATATCTTCTAAAGTAGAAGTAATCCGCAATTGTTTCGTACCAATTGTGAAAGTCGCTGCCGACACAGATTCTAGTTGAATTAATTTTTCTTCAATGACACTAGCGCAATTTGCACAGTTCAAATTTTGTAATGTAAAAATGCGTTCCATAGTAACTCCTTATGAATTATAATATATAACCTTACTACTTGCTTTAATGTTTGTTTTAACACACTTCAATACTTGATTGTTTGTTCATATGTTTATTATATCTATAAAATTCTATTTTGTCAACACATGAATGTGTATTCATTTATAATTTTTTATCATTATTATTATCTTAATATCGATAATAAAAAAGCACCCTAGTACTTAGAGCGCTGTATGCGGATTCGAACCGCATCTTTATAACAATATGTTATCGTCGTGCCAGTAGACCAACAGCGATTTTTTATTTATTCTATTATCTCATGGATTTAATAGACTTGCAAATAAATCGTTTTTATAACCAAATCTACCAATCAGGAGAAGAAAATATTTCAACTAACGTTTTATTTAAAGACGAAACATTTTGGATGACACAAAAAGATATGGCGACGTTGTTCGGAGTATCTTTATCTTCTATCAGTCGCCATCTAAAAAACATCTTTGAATCCAACGAATTAGATGAATCAGTGGTTATTGCAGAAATTGCAATAACCACTAAACACGGAGCTTTAGCCCAGAAAACGCAAAGCTCAACAGTAAAACTGTACAACCTAGACGCCATCATCGCTGTTGGCTACCGTGTAAACTCAAAAGAAGCTACACAATTCCGTATTTGGGCTACCAAGGTATTGCGTGAATATATTGTGAAAGGTTTTGCCCTTAATGACGATATGTTAAAGAACGGAACTCCCTTCGGTCAAAACTATTTCAAAGAGCTTTTACGTAGAGTTCAATCCATTCGAGCCAGCGAACGTCAAATCTATCAACAAATTACAGATATATTTGCAGAATGCTCCATTGATTACGATATACAGGATCCTTTCACCCACCAATTTTACGCTATGGTGCAAAACAAATTCCATTATGCTATCACAGGCAAAACTGCAGCTGAAATTATTTATAATGCCGTTGATAGAGATAAACCACACATGGGATTACAAACTTGGAAAAGCTCCCCTCATGGGCGCATTCATAAATCCGATGTAACCATCGCAAAAAATTATTTAACCGCAGACGAAATACGTAAACTAGAACGAACTGTATCCTCCTTTTTTGACTATATCGAAGGCATCATCGAACGAAAACATACTTTCACCATGAAAGCCTTTGCTGAAAGCGTTGATAAATTCCTATCTTTCAACGAATATGAAGTGCTCACTAATAAAGGGCATATTTCAAAACTACAAGCTGATAAGAAAGCAGTTACTGAGTATAAAGAATTTAATCGTACGCAGAAAGTATTCTCTGATTTTGACAGAATCATACACAAGCAAAACAAGTAATAGAGTAAATCAAAAACGAGAAAACCCCGTAAACACGTATGTTTACGGGGTTTGTTATTTGCTTGAATTATTCAGCTGTGATTGTTGCTACTGGGCAAACGGATTCGCAAGAACCGCAATCGATACAAGTATCGTTGATTTCGTATTTAACTTCGCCTTCAGAAATCGCTCCTACTGGACAAACAGAAGCACAAGAACCACATTTAATGCATGCATCACCAATAACGCGCATGAGACACCTCCATAAAAAAATAGAATTCGCTAACTTTATGATTATCATTTAACTAAGGTACTTACCTTTTTTACATTCTCATTATTGCACGTTTTTTTAGTCTTGTCAAATACTTGTCTATACTTTTTGTATCCAATTTTTACAATTGATGTTGCATTTTTTGTATCACTGAGCCTATATAATAAGCTATTTGATAGATTTTATCATTTATATTTAGCTATATATACAAAAAATAACTGTAGGCGCCTATATTCTCAATTATTACTTCTCAATATAGTTTTTGATAATAATTATATTATCAATTAGGTGTCTATGAACACAAACTAGTTTCCATCCAGTTAGTGCAACTGATTCGATTCATATCCCATGACTCGTTGCTTAATCTTGTACATCCGCACCCGCTGGTAATCGATTTCATCATGACATACCAAGGTTGCTACTTCAACCCGCAAAGTCTTGGCGATCAAATACAACACCTGCACCGATGTCCCTAAGGAACCTTTAGCACCTTCAATTTTTGCTAAATAACTTGGACTAATACCACATCGTTTAGATAACTCTTTTTGTGAAAGTCCCTGACAACGTCTAACCCAAGCAATTTTTCTACCTAAACAAATACAAAACTCTTCATACTCTGGCATAGATTCCATTGATTGTAAGTGAGTCCCCATCTCTATACACCTCATTTCAAAAGTATATAACCGAACTGCTCTACTCACATTATATATAGGCAAAATTCATAAATCAAGAGTATATCGTATAAGATTCTTTTCAAAGATGCCTATCTAAAAGCTCTAAATGCACCATCTGTTCTTGTTCTAGCAGCATATATCTATACCAATATATAGCCTATACATTTCATTACTTTCTCTCTAGCCCTATCTGTCCAGACCGGAGAATCCTAGCCTCAGTTATAATGTTATCATCCCAAGTGGATTCAGAGGTAATCCCTTCATCGGTAATTCGTATTTCTTTCTGTATACGCTTCGATGGCTTGCCTTGTACTAATTCTTCATGGTATAGGCCTTCAAGGGTAGTTACATCTGAAGCTGATATAGAATTCCCTGAAACAAGTTCTTTGGGAAGTTGATCATGCAGGCTAGATGGATCTTTACTTAATCGATGAGAAGATGTTATTTCTTTACTTTCACCATTTTCCATATACACAAAATCATCTAATAAGTGCAACAAGGTCTGCAAATCATATCTATGAATATCATCATATTCTACCTCCATCAAGTATCGATGTGTAGGATCCTCTTTCATAATCATATCGATGGTGAACCTTACATAGGGTCCATCCTGTGTAGGCTGTTCAAATCGATCCCAGCGAACCGCTGTCATATCTTCTCGAGATAGAAGACCTCCTTCAGATACTGTGTGCTTTTTAAAGGTATGTGGATTTTTTTGACGCCAAATCTCCATGTACTCCGCATCTGTCATACCTTGGATAGGTTGGTCATACCAGGTAGTATTCCACTGTTCTTGAGATACTCCTTTCGGCGGTACATTATCTCTACGTGTGACCATCATATTCACATCTTTGTCTAGTTGCAGCAGAACCCCCACCACATGCCCACTGTCTGTAGGTACTACCTTATCAATCCAAGTAAGACTTTGTACATCCCAAGGAATGGCAAAACGGAAATGCCCTTCCCGACTACTAATATACGTATGGTTCGGTATATTTTCTGTTCCCTCACCTTTTGCAAGTAGACTACTGTCTGTATAGTGATCCCCTGCAGGAACGGGCATACCTACTGGTATTCCTTGCTGTTCTATGAATGTAACCTTAGGTTTTGCCTCTATATCTTCTGCCACACCTACAGCTCCTGTGAAAGTGGCCATCGCCATGCCACATACCACAGCTTTCCACCATATATTTCCCACAATTTTACATTTCATTCGTTGATTTCCTTTCTTATCTGCGCCTCTATACATCCTATGTCAAGTTTTATACTCATCTAACGTTGACCTCATCTCAATATCTATCTTGGATTCAATAGTTCTTGCTGTATCATTAAATGTTACTTAGTACAACTACATATCTAGTATACCATAGCTAAAAAGAGAACCCACTATTGTGAGTTCCCTTATATACTACTATACAGTTGCTATATCTTATAGTTTATCCAAGGCTTGTGCTAAGTCAGCAATGATATCCTCAACATTTTCGATACCGATAGATACACGTAATTGTTCTGGTTTTACACCTGCTGTCAATTGTTCCTCAGGGCTCAATTGGGCATGTGTTGTACTTGCTGGATGGATAACCAAGGATTTAGCATCCGCCACGTTTGCAAGGTTAGAGAAGATTTCAAGAGCATCAACGAATTTGATACCTTCTTCTTTGCCACCTTTCACACCGAATGTGAACACTGCGCCAACACCATTTGGGAAATATTTGTCAGCCAATGCTTTATATGGGCTATTTGGTAATTCAGGATAATTTACATAAGCAATTTTTGGATGGTTCACCAAGAAATCTACTACTTTACGAGTGTTTTCTACGTGACGTTCTACACGCAAGGACAATGTTTCAATACCTTGGATAATCAACCATGCTGCTAGAGGAGTAATGGCTGCCCCAGTGTCACGTAATAATTGAGCACGTACTTTCACAGTGAAAGGAATTGGAAGATCGCCGTATACTAAACCATTGTAATGTACGTCGCCTTCTACGAATCCAGGATAACGGTCGCTTGCTTTGTAGTCGAACTTGCCACTTTCCACAATCACACCAGCGATAGTAGTACCATGACCACCTAAGTATTTAGTAGCGGAGTGAACCACTACGTCTGCACCGTATTCAAATGGACGGAACAAGTATGGAGTACCGAATGTATTATCCACAATGACGATGATACCATGAGCGTGAGCGATCTCAGCAATCGCTTCTAAATCTACCAAGTTAGCTCCTGGGTTACCAACGGATTCTACATACACAGCTTTTGTGTTGTCGTCGATAGCTGCTTTGAACTCATCTAAATTATCTGGATTTACGAATTTTGTAGTAATACCGAAACGTGGCAATGTAGCGCTGAATAAGTTATACGTACCACCGTATAATGTGGACGCTGCCACAATATTGTCCCCAGCAGATGCTACGTTTTGGATAGCATAGGCAATCGCTGCAGAACCAGAGGCTACGGCGATGGCACCAGCACCACCTTCTAAAGCAGCTACACGGCCTTCCAATACGTCTTGTGTAGGGTTACCTAAACGAGTGTAGATAGGACCTGCATCAGTTAAAGCAAAACGACCTGCTGCTTGTTCTGCATCTTTAAATACATACGATGTTGTTTGATAAATTGGCACCGCACGGGAACCTGTTGCATCTACTGTATGACCTGCATGTAATTGTAATGTTTCAAATTTGTAATTGCTCATGTTAAATTCCTCATCATTCTTAAATCTTTACTATCTATTAACTGGGATTAAATGACCCAGTCTTGTATATATGCTTCTTCAATCGGTCTCGATTGTAATTCACTGACCTCATACGGTGTTTCTTGGTACACATAATAGTTTAACCAGTTTGAATAGAGTATGGTCGATGCAGATCGCCATCGAATGATGGGCTCTTTTGTAGGATCATCATTAGGGAAATAATTTTCAGGAATATCAATTTCTAATCCTAACTTTCTATCCCGATCATACTCTTGGTATAAGGTATCTCGATCATATTCTGGATGTCCAAAGATAAACACATGTTTATTATCATAGGACCGGGCGATACCAACACCTGTCTTATCCGCGCGGGCTAGTACTTCTAACTGAGGGTGAGCGTTGATTTCGCTTTCACTCACCGTCGTATGCCGTGAATGAGGCATATAGAAGAGTTCATCTAGGCCACGCATAAGCATGGGCTTACTGTTCTGCACTTCCTGTTCATATACACCGAATAACTTGGTAGGCAAATCTTCCTTGTGGATACCGAAGTGCTTATAAATCCCAGCTTGGGCTCCCCAACAAATATAGAGAGTAGAACACACATGGGTTTTGCTCCATTCCATAATTTCTGAAAGCTCATCCCAGTAGTTCACTTCCTCAAAAGGCATTTGCTCTACCGGAGCGCCTGTTATAATCAAACCATCAAAGTATTGATCTTTGATTTCCTCGAAAGTTCTATAAAAGGTTTCCAAATATTCTTGACTTGTATGACTCGCTGTATAGGACGCCGTGTACAGAAAGGTAACCTTTGTTTGTAACGGTGTATTACTCAAAGCACGAAGCAGTTGAATTTCCGTAGTCTCTTTCCGTGGCATCAAGTTCACAACCACAATGTGGAGTGGTCGAATATCTTGTGACTCTGCCCGTTCCGAATCCATGACGAATATATTCTCTTCTGAAAGTTTCCCTATGGCTGGTAATCCTTTCACTACTCGTATAGGCATTCAATCCACCTCTCTTTCCAGTAAAACCTATCGATTAACGATGAATTAAGTATACTAGGATGTCCATCATATGTCAACAATATACGCACATTTATCCTTATATAGGATACATATTATTATATATAGCAAAAAACTATAAGGAAAGTTATAAACACATATTTTCCCAATATTGCCTATATGTCATACATACCCTTGAAATCCACTCCATTATATCAATATGTTACTTTTACACACTTTCAGAAAAAATAACTTGCTATTGAGTAGGTTTTGATATATAATTTCATCAACATATATAGATGTCATTTTTCATTACTTGTAATAGCAATTTACAGTAAATGAGCTATATATCAACAGGCCTGTGATACTATAGAAACTATGATGCAAGTACGCCCCTTATACATCATCCACAACAATTATATTAGATAGCATTATCTACAAGGAGGTAAACTATGAGTCATTCTTACATTAAGCACTCATTATTGATGACAGCCTCTGACACCCAAGATGATTCCTACACTGACGAAGAACTGGTAGCCTTCATCCAATCTGGTTATTGTCATATGACTGTTATCTTATGTCAACGGTACGTACCTCTCATTACAAAATACGCGCATGTGCGCCAACTTCGTTCTATAGACAGTGATTTAGAATCTGCCTTATGGGAATGCTTCTTGCAGGCTATTAAGACCTATGATATAACTAGCAACATCCCTTTTGCTGGATTTGTAAAATCTCGTATACGCTTCACCCAGTGGAATCTATATCGAAAGAGTCTACGACAATGGACTCATGAAACGGTGTTAGCCCCACAAGAAGATGAAACAGATCCTCTAGTATCTATCCCATCCAGCCATGATACTGCAGAGGAAGCCATTCATCATTTAGAACTATTAGCATTGCACACAGCTCTATCAGAAATGGAGCCAGTACATGCGAATCTATTACGGCAAATCCTACTAAAAGGTAAATCCATCAGCGAAATTGCTAATACCTATGGCATGAGTCGACAGGCTATGCATAAGAAATACAAACGAGCGCTCGCCTTGCTAAAAGAGGCTTTAGAAACAGTTCAATAACATAACATTGAAAAGAAGTAAAACCTGAATCTCTTAAAGAGATTCAGGTTTTCTTATCATGCAGTACACTAATATATAACAATAGCCATCCTGCTATATATCCGCAAGATGGCTACGGTAATCCTTGGTACTAAGTCCTATCACTATCATTTACATATACCCTTTTTGGTGTGGTTCTCAGCTGTCTAAAGGTCCTATCCTACCTTATCGTTTTAACCACTTTAATACCCAAAGGGTAATTCTAATAATTTTTAATGCTTTTTCAAGCTTTTCCATATTACGCCTCTAAAGCGATGGCATTATTTCGCACAACCCCTACCAAAGGATAGGCATATAGCTTACCCAATGCATCGCCTACAGCTTTCACATCCTCATCTGTGGCACTTTCATTGACATAGGCAAAATTAGCCACTTTGAGATTATGTGTACCTTCACCTTTTTTAAATTGTAATTGTAATTTGGTTACCATTGTTGTTGTCATAGTCTAATCCTCCTTATTCTACCACTGTGGACTCTGTAGTCACTAATGCACCATGTTGAAAGTTACTCAATCGTTGATCTTTACGACCACGAAGTACATCTTTCTCCACCATCAGTTGACCTACTGTGTCAATTTCAGTTTTTGTAACACCTTCTTTGGGGAATGCTACCACAATATTGACTTCTTCCTTAGATGTGTCTGTAAAGACCAAATGTAATTCTTTTTTCACTACTGTACTTGCTGCCATAATTTTCTCCTTTCCTAGTACCAAGTGCTTACACTTAGATACATTCAAAAAAAGAAGACTTGTCAACCAAATTCATAATCTTACCGGAGTAAACAAAAAAAGACTGTAATCAGAATGATATATTTCATTCGATTACAGTCTTTTCTATATAACGCTTAGATTACGTTCACAATTCTATATTAACCTTGTAAACGGCTTAATACTGTTGCTAATTGAGCTTTTACAGCATCAAGTTCTGCACGTTGAGATTTGTTTTCTTCACGTAATGCGTTAATTTCACCTTTTTGTTCAAGGTTTTGCGCTTCTAATGCACCCATTTTATCTTGCAATACGTATGCGGAACTAATTGGACCTTGTCTGTATACATCTGCTACAGCTGTTTCGTCTGCTTTAGCTCCTACTTTCCAAGTAATACCAGCATTTGCCATCACTTGGCTATGGTTACCACCAATAGCAGCACCTGCATGGAACATCAAAGATTCATTTTTATAATGTGCCACACCTAATGCTAAGGAGTTTTGACCTTGGTAGTGACCTACACCAGCCATGATTTGAGTTGGTTCTAATGGATCGTATTGGATAGGTTTCAAGGCGGATAACGCAGCCGCTTGAGAACCAACACGGTTCACTTGACCTTGTAATTGGTTAGTAATTGCTTGCATATTGCCTGCTGCATCACGTAATTGGCTTACATTAACTGCATCAGTAGGATCAGTACCTGCTGCCACATTAGTGATTTTGTTACCACCGTTGTTCAAGCCAGCATTTGTTAAGGAAACTGCTCCTTTGCCTGCTCCTGCTGGAGTCAAGGTAATTCCATTACCATCAATCTTAGTTGTATTGTCACCAGCTTTGAATTCAGCACTAGTTAAACCAGTTAATGTAGGGTTAAGTTCATATGTGAAGGAAGAGCCAGCTTGAGTAAGTTTCAAGTTATTTCCAGCATTGAAAGTAACAACATCACCAGCTTTAACAGGTTGTGCTGCATCATTTCCAGTGACAACGCCAGTTCCAGTTTGACCGCCTTTTGCTTGCCATGCTGCATTATTAATAGCATTCGCTACATCACCAACAGTGGCAATTTTGCCTTTATCTGCTTCTGGAACAGATACAGTACCAGCTTTTACATCCTTACCATCTGCATCTTTACCGTCTTTAGCGTTGACAGTAATTGTGCCAGTGTTAACTTGTAAACCTTTATCTCCTACAGTGATTGTAGTGCCATCAGCTTTTACTTTTAAACCTTCCTCAGTAGTTTCTAAGGATTTATCAGCTGGTTTAACTTTCACACCTTCAGCTGTTACTTCGATAGATTTATCAGCTGGTTTTACATCGATGTTGCCTGCCTTATCTTTTTCTAAACCTTTACCAGGTTTTACAGCAGAGTTAGCGATTTCATCTTTTATTTGTTTTACAAATGTAGGATTTACTTTAATACCCTTATCACTTACAGTGATCGTATCTCCATCTGCTTTAACAGTGATTTTGTTGTCCTTACCTACTTCTAAGCCATTACCAATGTTTACACTGTATTTCACAGTAGATGTTTTTCCATCTGCACTTTCCACAGTAGCTGTTGTACCAGCACCATTTACGAAGTTTACTGTATCATATGGTTTTACAAGATCTACAGCTGTACCATTACCTTGTAAGTTCCAACCTGCATTTAGTACGTCACCTACAGTAGCTGCGTTATTTGGGTTAACCTCATTTTCACCAGTGCCCATTGTTGGAGCTGCTTGAGATTTAGTAGCTTCACCTTTATCATCTTTATTTTTAGTTTCAGGTAAGTTGCTTGCAACATTAGTAATATGTTTATCAGCAGTAACAGTAACAGGTTTTTCTTCACCTTTTTTACCTATTGTTACGTCTCCGCTCTCTTTTAACGTAATAACAGTAGGTGCAGCACCTTTACCAGCAATAGAAGTAATACCTGTCAACTCTGGATTCAAGGAATATGTGAAGTTTGTACCATCTTGTTTAATTTCAAGATTATTACCAGCTTTAAGCGTTATTTTGTTGCCATCTTTAACTTCTTCAGTAGATGTAGTATTACCTTTTGCTTTTTTACCAGTACCTTCAACATCAGATGTAATGGAGAATCCAGAAGAATTAATATGTTTCTCTAATTCATCTTTAAGATCTTGTACATCATTTTTAACGCCAGTTAATTGATTTACGTTAACACCATCTGTACCTTCTGTACCTTCTTTAACGTTTTTAATTTGATTACCACCATTGTCCAAGCCATCTTTTGTCAAGGAAACTGGTTTTTTATCTGTTGCTTTAGGAGTGATAGTCATACCATCTGCATTGATTACAGTTGTATCACCTGCATCATTTTTGAAAGATGCACTCGTTAAGTCTTTTAATTCTGGGTTTAAGGAGTATGTGAACTCTTTACCAGCTTGTTTAAGTTTT
>ERZ773050.1866-NODE-1866-length-11429-cov-17.171707_pt1 | contig 11429 bp, 9 predicted proteins | sample MGYA00580632_ERZ773050 | MGnify/ENA primary metagenome ERZ773050 (study PRJEB29015, sample SAMEA2738123) | human oral metagenome | biome: human oral; feature: human-associated habitat; material: saliva | place: China | collected 2166 ... | reverse complement strand
ACTCAGAAGACTTCAAACGTTACTTCCCAACTTCAACCTTGGTAACAGGTTACGATATCATCTTCTTCTGGGTGTCTCGTATGATCTTCCAATCATTGGAATTCACAGGACGCCAACCATTTAAGAATGTCCTTATCCACGGCCTTATCCGTGACGAGCAAGGACGTAAGATGTCTAAGTCACTCGGTAACGGGATTGACCCAATGGATGTTATCGAGAAATACGGTGCCGATGCCCTTCGTTGGTTCCTTTCAAACGGTTCTGCACCAGGGCAAGACGTGCGCTTCTCTTACGAGAAAATGGATGCGTCATGGAACTTCATTAACAAGATTTGGAACATCTCACGTTATATCCTCATGAACAATGAAGGGTTGACCTTGGATGCGGCACGTGAAAATGTAGCTAAAGTGGCTGCTGGTCAAGCAGGTAACGTTACAGACCGTTGGATTCTCCACAACCTTAACGAAACTATCGGAAAAGTCACTGAAAACTTTGATAAGTTTGAATTTGGTGTGGCTGGTCACATCCTCTACAACTTCATCTGGGATGAGTTTGCGGACTGGTATGTTGAGTTGACTAAGGAAGTGCTTTACAGCGATAACGAGGACGAAAAAGTTATCACTCGTTCTGTTCTTCTTTACACCTTGGATCAAATCTTGCGTCTCCTTCACCCAATCATGCCATTCGTAACTGAAGAAATCTACGGCCAAATCTCTGAAGGAACGATCGTGACTGCTGAATACCCAGTGGTTCGTCCAGAATTTGAAAACGAAGAAGCTGCAGCTGGCGTTGAAGCTCTTAAAGACGTGATTCGCTCTGTTCGTAACTCACGTGCAGAAGTGAATGTAGCACCAAGCAAGCCAATCACTATCTTGATCAAGACAAGCGACAGCAAGCTTGAAGCCTTCTTCAATGATAACGTCAACTACATCAAACGCTTCACAAACCCAGAACACTTGGAAATTGCAGCAGATGTCGAAGTACCTGACTTGGTTATGTCAAGCATCATCACAGGTGCAGAAATCTACTTGCCACTCGCTGACCTTCTAAATGTCGAAGAAGAATTGGCCCGTCTTGAAAAAGAATTAGCCAAATGGCAAAAAGAACTGGACATGGTTGGCAAGAAGCTCTCTAACGAACGCTTCGTAGCCAATGCCAAACCAGAAGTTGTCCAAAAAGAACGCGACAAACAAGAAGATTACCAAGCTAAATACGATGCAACAGTTGTACGTATTGAAGAGATGAAGAAACTGGTGAAATAATGGCTGAAGATTACGGAAATTATAAATCGTGGTTTAATCAACCGTTGAATATATTAGAGTCAAAAGACTCAAACGATGACTATTTGAATAATAATTTCAAAATGATTGATTATTATCAGGAAATATATCATGATGGTATTGTAATAGATGAGCTGATTAATAAATTAAAACAAGGTCAATTTGATAGTTTAAGTATTGTTGATTTAAATAGATTTAGAATATTCCTAGATGCAGTATTGTTAACTTACAATAATGAGAAGGTTTATAATGTTTATTTGAAAGACAAATTTGCCTTTCAACCATTTTTTGACAGATTGAATGATTCAAGACTCGTCATACGAGAACGTCAATTTTTAGAAGATTATAAGAAGTATTTGAATAATCTTTTCAAAATACGCATTAATAAATTTAATTCATTTTTTTACTCACTAGATGGAGAAGACAGGCGAGTTTGGGATCAATTCAAGATAGTAAGAAATGCTTTCTCACATATGCAATATGGTTTTTATGCAAGTGACTCTACGGGGTTTCTAAGTAATTTTTCGATTTATAATCATGATAACGGACAAACTAAAGAAATAGGATTTGTTTTTGAACCAATTTTGCATCTTTTTATTCAGCAATTTTTTTCAAATTATAGTTTCTCAGGAGTTCCATACAAACATACTTGGTTTGAATTAAATCAAGAAAATGGGATGATTAATTTTAATCAGGTAACTCTTTCAGATAAAGTTAATACTAAATTTTCCGGGTTTCAAAGAGATCATTTCATGAATCAATTTACTAGTATTATACAATCTGGAGATAAGACAACTATAGATAATTTTTTGAATAACAATTCTTTTAATCGTAAAACAATTACTATTTCGCATGACGAGATTGAGCAAAAATGTTTGTTTTACTTGCAAGAAAAAAATCATAAACTTAATGATCCGATTCATTTTTTCGAGTCAATAAAGTTTTTATTTGATTTTGAAACGGAGTTTTCTAATTTTTTAGTTCATCTAATTCAATTAAACGATAGACTAATAGAGTATTTAAGGGATAGAAAGTTAGGGATTAATAGAATCGATGAAATTTTAAAAAGTATTGACGAATTAACTGAGGATGAAAATAAGTTCTTGTGTTTTAGGTATTCTTTCGATCTATTAAGAATGTTTAATATCTCGTCTCGATTAGAGGATGATGATTTACCTAAAATTCAGATACCTGAAATCAGTATAAAAGGAATATACATACAAAATCCTTTGGCTTTATATGATTACTATAACAACAATAAGATTCGTCTTCAATTACACTCACACTATGACTTGAGATCCAATTATATTATGGAAAGAATAAGAAATGCAATGATGCATGGCAATTATTGGATAGGATTAAAAGAATCAAAATTGTTTTATTTTTTTGAGGATAAATTTAATAAAAGAAATGAGATAATTGAAGTTTCACAAAATGTGCTAGAAAGTTTTGTTAAGCAAAAAATATTTCAAGATAGATGATACTTTTTATATATTACATTAGTAGGTGATGGTTAAATTATTTTAGAAAGCAGGTTACTACATGACAAATTCTTTAAGTTCGAACCAACCTGAGAAGTACAAGCTTGCTATCTTTTTCTTAGATTTTGAGGAGGCTGAATTGTAATTTGAACAGACCAATGGCTTCAGAGTGGTGCACGCCAATGAGTTTGATAAATATGCTCGTCAGACTTATCAGTTAAACAATTCAGATATCCCTTCAGCTTTCTTTAAGCAACCCAAGCTATACTATAATTATCCTAATAAGTATTGCTGAACATGGTTCGGTAGAACTCACAATCTCTGGCTCTGAGTCAGACAGTGAAACTTTCTTTTTTCCATAAATCTCCCAAACAAGTCTAACTTACTATTAGTTAGGCTTGTTTTTTTGGAATGAGCAGAGAAGTATTTATTAAAAGTAAACGCTTACGCAAATTAATTGAAAACGTTAGGCAAAGTCAGTGAAAACGTCTAAAAAACCGTCAATTCGTTGACTTTCGTAGAAAATAGGACTAAAATAACAGGGTAAAAAAAATTAAAAGGAGAATTCTACTATGAATTTAACTATCTTAGCCCTCGGTTTGGCCGTTATGGGTGTATCTCTTGGTGAGGGTATCCTCGTTGCCAATATCGCTAAAGCTGCAGCTCGCCAACCTGAGATGTTTAGCAAACTTCAAACTTTGATGTTTACTGGTGTTGCCTTTATCGAAGGTACCTTCTTCGTATTGTTTGCCCTTAGCTACATTGTCTAATAGACAAATAAAAAGATGAAGGAGGGATGAGCAGTGGAAACTACAAGTAATCCAACCGTCTCATTATTTGGGATTGATTTTGACTTGACTGTCCTTGCCATGTCTCTCTTGACAGTAATTATCGTTTTTGGAGTGGTTTTTTGGTCAAGTCGTAAGATGACCATTAAACCAAAGGGAAAACAAAATGTGCTTGAGTTCATCTATGAATTTGTGAACAGTACCATTTCTCAAAATCTTGGGAAATTCACGAAGAATTATAGTTTGCTCTTGTTTGTAATTTTCACCTTTGTTTTTACAGCGAACAACTTAGGTTTGCTTGTATCTGTAAAAAGTGAGCATTACAATTTTTGGACTTCTCCAACATCGAATTTCGGTGTTACTATCACTCTTTCTTTGATTATTACCCTCATTAGTCATATTGAGGGGATCCGTAAAAAAGGGTTTAAAGGCTATCTAAAAGGCTACCTTTCACCATACCCAGCTATGCTCCCAATGAACATTTTGGAACAATTAACCAACCTTGCTTCATTGGCCTTGCGTTTGTTTGGTAACATTTATTCTGGTGAGGTACTTACTGGCTTGATTCTTAAATTGGTGACATGGTCTGTCTTTGCAGCACCTGTATCCTTTGCTTTGAACCTTGTCTGGGTTGCCTTTTCAGCCTTTATCGGCTTCATCCAAGCCTATGTCTTTATTATCCTAAGTTCAAACTATATTGGTGATAAAGTCAACGAAGAATAATTAAGAAAGGGAGAAATGAAATGTCATTACTGATTAATAGTACGACACTTGGTAATATCATTATCACACTCGGCTCAGTTTTTCTCTTGTATTACCTCATCCGTAAATTCGCATGGGATCAAATTACAGGAATCTTTGCTGCTCGTGAAAAGAAAATTGCCACAGATATTGATAGTGCTGAAAATGCTCGTCAAGAAGCAGAAAGCTTGGCACAAAAACGTCAAGATGAGTTAGCGGGTGCTCGCACTGAGGCAGCTCAAATTATTGATGGGGCCAAGGAAACTGGTAAAACTCAAGAATCAAAAATCATTGCAGAAGCACATGATGAAGCTAAACGCTTGAAAGATAAAGCAAATCAAGACATTGCCCAAAGCCGTGTGGAAGCACTTGCTGGAGTTAAAGGTGAAGTTGCAGACTTGACTGTCCTCTTGGCGGAAAAAGTTATGAAACAAAACCTTGATGCTAAAGCGCAATCTGACTTGATTGATAGCTATCTTGATCAATTAGGAGATGCTTAATGGATAAGAAAACACAAGCTCTTGTTGAGCAGTATGCCAGAAGCCTGGTAGAAGTCGCTTTTGAACAAGACGCCGTGTCAACAATCCAAGAAGAAGTAAGGCAAATCCTAACAGTTTTTGCTGAAACAAATCTAAAAACCTTCTTGTCGCAGGAAAATGTGACAAGTGAAGCTAAAAAAGAAAGTTTGAGCTTGTTTCAAGAGTCTTGTTCAGTGTATATGAACAATTTTCTTGAGGTAATCTTACTCAATGACCGTGCCAACATTCTCTATGATGTGTTGAAGTTGGTCCTTGAGCTCTTTGATCAAGAAGACAATACTTACGATGTCACTGTGACATCAGCGAGTCCCTTGTCTGAGGAACAAAAAGCCCGACTTTTGGCGATTGTTTCACAAAAATTTGAGATTAAGACACGTCGTTTAGTAGAAAAAATTGATGAGGACCTCATCGGAGGATTCGTCATCAAAGCAAAAAATAAGGTTATTGACACGTCAATTCGCAGTCAATTGCAAACCTTTAAAACGAATTTGAAATAGAAAGTGGTGTGACTTTTGGCAATTAACGCACAAGAAATTAGCGCTTTAATTAAAAAGCAAATTGAAAACTTCCAGCCAAACTTTGACGTCACTGAAACTGGTGTCGTTACCTATATCGGTGACGGTATCGCACGTGCTCGTGGTCTTGATAATGCTATGAGTGGTGAGTTGCTCGAATTTGAAAATGGTGCCTATGGTATGGCCCAAAACCTTGAAACTAATGATGTTGGTATCATTATCTTGGGGGATTTCGTAGCAATTCGTGAAGGCGATATTGTTAAACGTACTGGAAAAATCATGGAAGTTCCAGTTGGTGAAGCCCTTATCGGTCGTGTAGTAAACCCACTAGGGCAACCAGTTGATGGTCTTGGTGACATCGAAACAACAGGTTTCCGTCCAGTTGAAACACCTGCTCCAGGTGTTATGCAACGTAAATCAGTTTCTGAGCCATTGCAAACTGGTCTTAAGGCCATTGATGCCTTGGTTCCAATCGGACGTGGTCAACGTGAGTTGGTCATCGGAGACCGCCAAACTGGTAAAACTTCAGTAGCCATTGATGCGATCTTGAACCAAAAAGGTCAAGATATGATCTGTATCTATGTAGCTATTGGTCAAAAAGAATCAACAGTTCGTACACAAGTAGAAACTCTCCGTAAACACGGTGCTCTTGATTACACAATCGTTGTGACTGCCTCTGCATCACAACCATCACCATTGCTTTACATTGCGCCTTATGCTGGTGTTGCAATGGCTGAAGAGTTCATGTATAACGGAAAACACGTTTTGATTGTTTATGATGATTTGTCTAAACAAGCCGTGGCCTACCGTGAACTTTCATTGCTTCTCCGTCGTCCACCAGGTCGTGAAGCCTATCCAGGGGATGTCTTCTATCTCCACTCACGTCTTTTGGAACGTTCAGCTAAGGTTTCAGATGAACTCGGTGGTGGTTCAATTACTGCCTTGCCAATCATCCAAACACAAGCCGGAGATATCTCAGCATACATCGCAACAAACGTTATCTCAATCACAGATGGACAAATCTTCTTGCAAGAAAACTTGTTTAACTCAGGTATTCGTCCAGCCATTGATGCGGGTTCTTCCGTATCACGTGTAGGTGGATCTGCGCAAATTAAAGCGATGAAGAAGGTTGCTGGTACACTTCGTCTTGACTTGGCTTCATATCGTGAACTTGAAGCCTTTACGCAATTTGGTTCAGATTTGGATGCTGCGACTCAAGCAAAATTGAACCGTGGTCGTCGTACAATCGAAGTTTTGAAACAACCGCTTCATAAACCACTTCCAGTTGAGAAACAAGTTGTTATCCTTTACGCTTTGACACACGGTTTCTTGGATAGTGTTCCGGTTGATCAAATCTTGGATTTTGAAGAAGCACTCTATGACTACTTCGATAGTCACCATGAGGATATCTTTGAAACTATTCGTACAACTAAGGATCTTCCTGAGGAATCTGTACTTAATGAAGCTATCCAAGCTTTCAAAGATCAGTCAGAATACAAATAGAAATAGGGAGGACAGCATATGGCAGGCTCTCTAAGAGAAATCCAAGCAAAAATTGCTTCAACAAAGAAAACGAGTCAAATCACAGGAGCCATGCAAATGGTTTCTGCTTCAAAATTGACACGTTCTGAGCAAGCTGCTAAAGATTTCCAAATCTATGCCTCAAAAATTAGACAGATCACAACAGATCTTCTACATTCAGAATTGATTAATGGTTCGTCAAATCCAATGTTGGACGCACGTCCAGTCCGTAAGACAGGTTACATTGTCATTACTTCAGATAAGGGACTAGTTGGGGGTTATAACTCAACAATTCTTAAAGCTGTGTTGGACATGATTAAACGTGACCATGATTCTGAAGATGAATATGCTATCATTTCTATTGGTGGAACAGGTTCAGATTTCTTCAAGGCTCGTAACATGAATGTTGCTTTTGAACTTCGTGGCCTTGAAGATCAACCTAGTTTTGAACAAGTCGGAAAAATCATTTCTAAAGCTGTAGGAATGTATCAAAATGAACTCTTTGATGAACTCTATGTGTGCTACAACCACCATGTCAACAGTTTGTCTAGTGAGGTTCGTGTGGAACAAATGCTTCCTATCGCTGATTTGGATCCCAATGAATCAGAAGGTCATGTGTTGACCAAGTTTGAATTGGAACCAGATCGTGACACTATTTTGGATCAACTCTTACCACAATATGCTGAGAGTCTTATCTACGGTGCTATCGTAGATGCCAAAACAGCTGAGCACGCAGCTGGTATGACTGCAATGCAGACAGCCACTGATAATGCTAAGAATGTGATTAACGATTTGACAATCCAATATAACCGTGCGCGTCAAGCTGCCATCACTCAGGAAATTACTGAAATCGTTGGTGGTGCAAGTGCACTTGAATAGCTAGAGATTTGTCTTAATTAGACACACATGAAAAATGGATGATTGTCATCCAGAAAACTATCATAAGGAGAAAACAATGAGCTCAGGCAAAATTGCTCAGGTTGTTGGTCCTGTTGTAGACGTAGCGTTTGCAGCTGGTGATAAACTTCCTGAGATTAACAATGCATTGGTCGTTTATACTGATGAAGAAAAGTCTAAACGTATCGTGCTCGAAGTAGCTCTTGAACTTGGAGAAGGTGTGGTTCGTACCATTGCCATGGAATCTACTGATGGATTGACTCGTGGACTAGAAGTTCTGGACACTGGTCGTCCAATCAGCGTTCCTGTTGGTAAAGATACCCTTGGACGTGTCTTTAACGTTCTTGGTGATACCATTGACTTGGAAGCACCTTTTGCAGACGATGCAGAGCGTGAACCAATTCACAAAAAAGCACCAACTTTCGATGAATTGTCAACATCTACTGAAATCCTTGAAACAGGGATTAAAGTTATCGACTTGCTAGCCCCTTACCTTAAGGGTGGTAAAGTCGGACTCTTCGGTGGTGCCGGTGTTGGTAAAACCGTTCTTATTCAAGAGTTGATTCACAACATTGCCCAAGAGCACGGTGGTATTTCCGTGTTTACAGGTGTTGGTGAACGTACACGTGAAGGTAATGACCTTTACTGGGAAATGAAAGAATCTGGCGTTATCGAGAAAACAGCCATGGTCTTCGGTCAAATGAACGAACCACCTGGAGCACGTATGCGTGTTGCCCTTACTGGTTTGACAATCGCGGAATACTTCCGTGATGTCGAAGGTCAAGACGTGCTTCTCTTCATCGATAACATCTTCCGTTTCACTCAAGCAGGTTCTGAGGTTTCTGCCCTTCTTGGTCGTATGCCATCAGCCGTTGGTTACCAACCTACACTTGCTACTGAAATGGGTCAATTGCAAGAACGTATCACATCAACTAAAAAAGGTTCTGTTACATCAATCCAAGCCATCTACGTTCCAGCCGATGACTATACTGACCCAGCGCCAGCTACAGCATTTGCTCACTTGGATTCAACAACCAACCTTGAACGTAAGTTGACACAAATGGGTATTTACCCAGCCGTTGACCCATTGGCATCAAGCTCACGTGCCCTTTCACCTGAAATTGTTGGTGAAGAACACTATGCTGTTGCGACTGAAGTTCAACGTGTGCTTCAACGTTACCGTGAATTGCAAGATATTATCGCTATCCTTGGTATGGATGAATTGTCAGACGAAGAAAAAACATTGGTTGGACGTGCTCGTCGTATCCAATTCTTCTTGTCACAAAACTTCAACGTTGCTGAACAGTTTACAGGTCAACCAGGTTCTTATGTTCCAGTTGCTGAAACCGTTCGTAGCTTTAAGGAAATCCTTGAAGGTAAATATGACAATCTTCCAGAAGATGCCTTCCGTAGCGTAGGTCCAATTGAGGATGTAGTGGCTAAAGCTAAAGCTATGGGCTACTAATGAGGTGAATATATGGCACAAATGACCGTACAAGTGGTAACTCCGGATGGTCTCAAATACGACCACCATGCCAGCTTTATCCACGCGGTTACTAAAGATGGTCAAATTGGTATCTTGCCAGGCCATATTAACTTGATTGCGCCACTTGAAGTGGATGAACTCAAGGTTCGTCGTGTGGATGACGAGAGTCACGTCGATTGGATTGCCGTAAACGGTGGTATCATCGAAGTTAAAGATGATTTTATTACTATCGTTGCCGATTCAGCAGAACGTGAACGCGACATTGACGTTTCTCGTGCCGAACGTGCCAAGCAACGTGCCGAACGTGACTTGGAAGAAGCAACTAAATCTGACCGTATTGATGAAGTTCAACGTGCTCAGGTTGCTCTCCGTCGAGCACTTAATCGTATCAGTGTCGGTACAAAATAAGATAAACAAAAAACGAGACTTAGGTCTTGTTTTTTTGTTTGTCTTAAAAGAAAACATAAGAAGTAACAAGGTTATCAAAGAAAGCTTATTGTAAAACCTATCTGAAGGTAAGTTAAAAAATTAGATTTCCAGTCTTGAAAACGGTTAATTCAGCTTTTACTTTAGTTTAAGGTATCAAAGTGTTATAATATAAACTGTTAAATTATATTTTTATGTAAAAATATAGGGTAACGTAATAGAAAGTATGAGTTTTTAAAGATATGAAAATTGAAAAGAAGCATCTTTTAGATTACACCATCTTGATACCTTATTTAATCTTATCCGTGGTTGGTTTAATAGTAGTGTATTCAACAACAAGTGCTCGTTTAGTAGCCTTGGGAGCCAATCCCTTTGCATCTGTTATAAACCAAGGAGCCTTTTGGTTGGTATCCTTGTTCTCTATTTTTTTCATTTACCGACTGAAGTTGAACTTTCTCAGGAAAGATAAGCTTTTGGGTGTTGTTATTGCCTTTGAGATTTTACTTTTGGTCATTGCCAAATTTTTTACTAGGGAAATCAATGGTGCCAATGGTTGGATTGTGCTTGGTCCCTTGTCTTTCCAACCAGCGGAGTACCTTAAAATCATTGTTGTTTGGTTCTTGGCACACACTTTTTCAAAAAAACAGTCTGCCATAGAACGTTATGACTACCAAGCTTTGACGAAGAATAGATGGATTCCAAGGAATGGTAAGGAGCTGAATGACTGGCGTGTTTATTTGCTCGTTATGATTGGTTTGGTTGCTATCCAGCCTGACTTGGGTAATGCGGCCATTATTGTATTGACTACGGTAGTTATGTTTTCAATTTCTGGTGTCGGCTACCGCTGGTTCACGGCCTTATTTGCCGGTATTGTAGGAGTTTCATCTGCCTTCTTAGGCTTAATTGCCTTGGTAGGGGTACAAACCATGGCTAAGGTACCTATCTTCGGTTATGTTGCCAAGCGTTTCGCGGCTTATTTTAATCCTTTTAAAGATTTGACAGGATCAGGTCTACAGCTATCTCATTCTTACTATGCTATGAGTAATGGGGGCTGGTTCGGGCTTGGACTTGGAAATTCAATTGAGAAAACTGGTTATCTCCCAGAAGCTACAACAGACTTTGTATTTTCGATTGTTATTGAAGAGTTAGGTCTTATCGGAGCCGGCTTGATTCTGGCCCTCCTCTTTTTCCTCATTCTTCGTATTATGATTGTGGGAGTTAAGGCCAGAAATCCATTTAACTCTATGATGGCGCTTGGTGTGGGAGCTCTCATGCTAATGCAGGTCTTTGTTAATATTGGGGGGATTTCAGGGCTAATCCCATCGACAGGGGTTACCTTCCCCTTCCTTTCACAAGGTGGTAACTCGCTTCTGGTAACTTCTGTTGGGATTGCTTTTGTTTTAAATATTGCTGCCAACGAAAAGCGTGATAATATTGTTCAAGCTATTGAGGACGAGTTGTCTCAGACTCAAGAATTGGAAAATCAAGATGAAAAAATTGTACATTTAAGAAGAAGAAGTCGTTAATACGGCTTCTTTTTTTACTTGATAGCGTTTTGCATTAGTAAAGGTAATACTAAAAGCTTGTAGAAGTAGTAGAAATAGAAATACAGAAAGAAATATTTGTGATTACTCTAAAGAAAAATTGAAAACTATATAAAATACTTGCAATTCTATGACATTTTGATAGAATAGTAGAGTAAAGTTAGACTGTATTGCCTACTGTCTATCTATAAAATATATTTTATTGGAGGCT
>ERZ773050.1863-NODE-1863-length-11437-cov-13.458795_pt1 | contig 11437 bp, 2 predicted proteins | sample MGYA00580632_ERZ773050 | MGnify/ENA primary metagenome ERZ773050 (study PRJEB29015, sample SAMEA2738123) | human oral metagenome | biome: human oral; feature: human-associated habitat; material: saliva | place: China | collected 2166 ... | reverse complement strand
GGTGCATTAATCGCTTTGCGAAGGTCCACTGTGTGAAGTTCGTCCATCGCAGGAGCTGCTTTTTCATCTACAGGTTTCACGCGATTATTACCGTCTTTCATAGCTTCATTCAAGCTGAAGATGACCATTTCATTCATGTAGAAACGCAATTCATCATCATGTACATTGGCTGTATTGCGATCCAAGATATCGATGATTTGTTGCGCATAGTCCAATTTAGCGTCTTCAGATACAGTCGCATGTTCTGTAAAGAACTGTTTGTAATCGTTGTACAAACGATCTAACGCCATGCGCGCATAGCTATCGTTTTTATAACGATGGCTTACGATGTACCAACTACGACGAACGTTCATGTAGTACAACACATTGTTGCGGTAACGCTCTTGACCAGTCATAACGCGGGAATCATCCATGATGCGCTTGCCCTTTTGGTCCAATTGGAATTGTGTGAAAGCATTCACTACGTCCCGAACTTCTTCGCTAGGTACAGGAACAGCCACTTCTGCTTCAATCACGTTTAATGGTTCAGCTGGTTGTTCCGGCATCATCAATCGATCTTGAGCCGCATCCGCTTGACCTACCGCGCATACACAAGCAAGTGCCAATACAGGCATAAATGTTTTGAATTTCATAAATCCTCCTAATGATGAGCCGCCTCCCAAAGGGCGGCTTTCATATTCCTTACATGATTCTTACATGACTAGAGTATACTAAATAATCCATTTAATCAAGTTCAAGTTATTTTGTAAGCCCTGCTTGTTGCATAAGTAATGCAATTTGAGCCTTCATTTGTTCATTATCAGCCTTAACTGAAGACAATTCATTAAGGCTTTCTTGCATGCGTGCATTTTCAGCTTTTAACGCTGTCACTTCATCTTGCAACACATAAACGGAGCTGATAGGGCCACCTTTATAACGATCTGGAATCGCTTTCTTCGCATCGGAGTTACCGAATTTGTGAGTTACACCGGCATTCACCATGTTATGGTGGCTACCAACAGATACGCCTACATGGAACATAGTGTCTTCTGCTGTGTAATGTGCAACGCCTAACGCCGCTGCCGTTTCACCTCTGTAATTACCGATACCGGCCATTACTTGAGTAGGCTCCAATGGATCATACTGAATAGGTTTCAACGCAGACATAGCCGCCGCATGAGCACCTACACGTTGTGTTTCACCCGCTACAGCATTGATTGCATTCGCCATCTTATCTGTTGCGCCTTTTAATTGATTTACGTTAACCGCATCAGTACCGTTCACACCAGCCGCAACATTGGTAATTGTATTACCACCGTTGTTGAGGCCATCTTTAGTAAGACTAACTGCATTACCATTAGCAGGTGTAATCGTTACACCGCCACCGTTCATAACTGTAGTATTACCTGCAGCATCCTTAGTGGTTACTGTTTCAAGACCTTTTAAGTCTTTCGCCATACGAACCTTAAGGTTGCCAGTACCATCGGATACGACCCCTAAATTGTCTTCTGTAGTTAACTTGCTAGCATCAGTAATACCACCGATTACGTTTACTTGTTCATTAAGCTTTTTGTTAATCACAGCGCCGCTATCGCCACCGTATTTCATACCATCATCTTTAGTCGCCACTTGGTGGGTTTTACCGTTTTCATCCTGATATTTAATACGAGTGATTTCGTTGCCATCAAGATCAGGGTCACCTTTTTCAACAGAAATATCCGCACTACGGCCGTCCTTACCATTAAGACCGATGTGACCAACACCGTCTTTACCAGACATAGATACAGCATCTTTGCCGTCTTTACCAGCAATACCTACCTTGCCATCTGTGCCATTCGCGGTATCAGGGCCTGCGATAGATACGCCATCTTGACCATCTTTACCAACGTTAATAGTGCCTTTGTTACCGTCGATTTCAACCTTGTCACCAGCTTTGATTGTGCCTGTATTACCATCGATGGCAATTTGTTTCTTCGGATCGGAGCCTAATGTTACTTGGTCTTTAAGGCTTACTTCATAGTTTTTAGAACCATTCGGATTGTCGCTTGATGTAACCTTAATATTATCGCCTGCTGTTACCGTTGTAGTCGCAGCAGCTGCAGCTTGATCCAGTTGAGATTTATTGACTGCATCAGTTGGAGCTGTACCTTTAGCTACATTAGTAATCTTATTACCACCGTTATCCAAACCATCTTTAGTTAGACTCACAGGGTTACCGCTAGCAGGTGTAATCTTCATCCCCCCACCATTTACAACTGTAGTATTGCCTGCAGCATCTTTAGTTGTTACTGTTTCAAGACCTTTTAAGTCTTTTGCCATACGAACCTTGAGGTTATTGCTACCGTCAGATACGACACCTAAATTGTCTTCAGTAGTCAACTTGCTAGCATCAGTAATACCACCGATTACATTTACTTGTTCATTAAGCTTTTTGTTGATTACAGCACCGCTATCGCCACCGTATTTCATACCGTCATCTTTGGTTACCACTTGATGTGTTTTACCATTTTCGTCTTGGTATTTAATACGCGTGATTTCGTTGCCTTCGATATCAGGATCACCTTTTTCAGCAGTAATATCCGCACTTTTACCGTCTTTACCGCTTAAACCAATGTGACCTACACCATCTTTACCGGACATGGATACAGCCTCTTTACCATCTTTGCCAGTAATGCCTACCTTGCCATCTGTACCGTTCCCAGCATCAGGACCCGTGATAGATACACCATCCTTATTATTATCTTTACCAACTTTTACAGATTCAGCTTTAAGGTTTTTGCTCATTTTCACGTCAATCGTAGTGTTCCCTGTTGCTGCATCTTGTTTGATGAAAGTCTTGATATTTTCACCGCTATAATCGGTATCAGCAGCTTTACCTTCGCCTTTTACGATTACGGTAGAACCTAATTTACTAGTTTGTACACCGCCTACATTAGCATCAAATTTAAGGCCTGTTGCAGTTTGATTTGCCAAAGCTTGTTTCAATTGGTCTTCTGTTGCGGCACGACCAGATACAACATTACCTGGATCCCAAGTCTTATTATCAAGACCCGTAATATAGTTGCCTGTATTACCAGGGTTAGCACCATCAGCTTGTTTACCCATTGTTACGTCCCCTGCTTTCACAGTATCCGTAGCGGTAACAGATCTAACATTAAGATCTTTCTTTAATTTAAGAGCAATCTTAGTATCATCACCAGTTTGAGTAATTTCTGTAGTAATGTTGTCATCACCGTTTACAGTTACTTTAGAGCCTAATTTATTCGTTTTTTCATCGTCATTATCCGCGTTAAAACGAAGGCCTTTATTGATAAGGTCTGTTTTAGTATTATCAATTTTATTATTTAAATCATTCTTGGTATTCGTAATTTGGTCACCAAGATCTTGCTTAACTTGATGTAATTGACCGCCGTTAACTGCATCTTTAGAGTTAGCAGCCACGTCGCCATTAGCCACATTGGTGATCTTTTGGTCATTAGCATTGATACCATTTGGAGATACATAATTCTTACCACCTACGGTCAAACCGCCGTTGTTGATAGTAGTATTACCAGCTGTAACGCTGTCCAAACCAGTCAATGTTTTAGCCAATTTCACATTCAATGTGCCAGTACCATCGGATACAACACCGATATTGTTGTCAGACAATGTACCTGTAGCACCGCCTTTAACAGCAACCGTATCACCTAATTTCTTATTGATTGTTGCACCAGAGTCCCCATCAAAGTTCAACCCTTTTTCAATAGTTTTATTGATGGTAACGATATCGCCAGCATTCTTTGCGATATTTTGCGTATTATTAGCAATATTACCGGCATTTGTTGTGATATTTTGTTTGTTATCTGCGATAGCTTGTTTATTTTTGTCAATTTGATCTTTATTGGTATTAACTGTATCGTTAACCTTTTTCAACTGATCTTCAGTAGCAGCGCGACCAGGAACAGCCACAGGATTGGCTACATTCCAATCTGTATTTTGAAGACCTGTTACATGACCTGCATTACCATCTACAGTTACAGGATGTGCAATACCAACATTGATTGTATTACCTAAGCCAACAGTATATTCCTTACCACCTACTGCATTTGTACCTTCTGTTACAGTTACATTTGCATCTTTTGCTTTCACAGTAGGCGCTTTATCGATAGAGTTAATCACATTTTGTAATTGACTATAGTTAACCGCATCATTAGGGTTAGTACCATCAGCTACATTGGTGATCTTTTGGTTATTCGCATTGATACCATTTGGAGATACATAGTTTTTACCATTTACGGTCAATCCGCCGTTATTGATAGTAGTACCACCAGCTGTAACGCTGTCCAAACCAGTCAATGTTTTAGCCAATTTAATATTTAGCGTATCAGTGCCATTGGAAACGACACCGATATTGTTATCTGTCAATTTAGTTGCGTCGGTTACACCGCCTACAACATTAGTTTGTTCGCCTAATTTACGAGTGAATTTATTGTCTGCAGCACCTGCAGCTTTTACATCACCTGCATAAGATACGCCTTTTTCCACTTCTGTTTTAACTGCAAACAATTGGCTGCCATTGATAGCATCAGTGGATGTAGCAGAAATACGACCGGCCGCTACATTAGTAACAGTCCGTTCCATACCTGCCTTGCCTACGCTTACTGTGGAAGCAGGATTTGTGCCTGCAAAGTTATGAGTTGCCCCATTGATTGTTGCAGAAGGAGTAGCCACAGCCGCTGCTGTTTCAGAGCCATTACCGATAGCTACGGCATTGTCATTAGCTACTTTCGTATTATTACCAAGAGCTAAACCGTTAGCCCCTGTTACAGTAGCACTGTTACCTAGAACCATGCCATTGTCACCGGAAATAGTAGAGTTATTACCTACTGCATAGGAATTATCCGTTGTAATGGTGTTTTTATAACCAAACGCCCCCGCCGTATTACCTTTAACCGTACCAGCAGTAACCTTTTTAATTTTATCGCCATTAGCTTCTGTAGTTTCTGTAACAGTAGCAGTCCCTACCGTATTGTCACTACCGATAGCATATGCATTATTACCGTAAACCTTATTACCTTTACCAAGAGCACCTGCGGATGCACCGGATAAAGCGGCATTCGTCATATCAAAGCCCACTGTATTTGTATCGCCGAGAGCTGTGGATTTCTCCCCATAAGCACCAGCCTGACTACCGATAGCAAGAGAGTTATTCCCCCAGCTACGAGCCATAGCACCGATAGCGGTGCTAGCCACACCTTTTGACAAGGAGTTAGCACCGATAGCATTAGAACCCGTGCCTAAAGACTGCGTCATCATACCAATAGCAAGGCTGGCATTTCCGATAGATGCAGTATTTACATAGTTCTTACTATCATTAAGAGCTGCTGTACCCAATCCACCTGGATGCAACGCAGCCACTTCACGGTTAAAGTTTTTCTGCGTACCTGGAACCGCTAAATCAGGAATAGCCTTATATAAATCAGGCTTTGCCTGATCGATATCATCACCGCCGATAGCGATAGAAGACTGACCAATAGATCTTACATCACCGCCGATAGCCACAGATTGTGTGCCATATACCTTCGCTACGCTACCGATAGCTACAGATTGTGAAAACAGCTGTCCATCACCATCAGCAGTAGCATTTCTTCTAATTATATTAGCTTCTGCTGCAGCACCGATGACTACGTCACCACGAGAACCGTAAGAAGCGGCTTCTGCACCCATTACAACTGCACCGGATCCAGGTTGTTGATGATACTTGGAAATCGTGCTCTTCGCTTGACGACCTATTACAATATCGCCATTTTCCTTTGCAACTGACCCTTGACCGATAGCAATAGTACCCGCAGGATATGGAACCTTCACTCGTTGTTGACCTTCAGCCTTTGCACCATTACCGATGGCGATACCATTTTCACTTGTCGCTAATGTAGTCGCGTCATTACCTACAGCCACAGACTTAGCACCTGCGGATTTCGCATTATCACCGACTGCAACGCTATTGCTACCAGTTGCAGCCGCGCCAGGACCTTGTATTACATTTGCTTCTGCAATTCCCGATACTAAACAACCCGTAATAGCAAACGCGCATAAAGCCGCACGGAAAGAAATGCTCGTTCTTGCAGAATTCACACTAGCTTTACCGCCACCACTCTTAACTAACTCAGATACTACAACGTAGCAATTTTTAGCTTTACTCCAAATTACATTATAAATTCGATTCATGTTATTCCTTTCTCACGAACTACCGATTCTACCGGTTACGCATTCTGTTTATAGCCTCATATAAAAACAAAATAAAAGAAGAAGTAATAGACATAAAAAATCATCTACACTTCTAACATAAAACAATAGTACTCAATACTATAGTTTAAGTACTATTACGTATATCTTTTCCTTTAAGATACTCACTCTAGTGACCACTATATCAAAAATATTCAATATTGTAAACAACTTTTTCATGTTTCATTCATTTTTATAGTTTATTTAATAGATTTAAAAAATAAGATAGAAATTCTTCATCTTTTCTATATATTTATGGAATTAAATTTACATATTCATATATGAGAGATTTAGTCTATGTATGACAAAAGCCGAGGCAGTTTGTGCCTCGGCTTTCACCATTTATATAGTCTAAATTTTATTGAATTGTGGGCGCATTAATCGCCTTGCGAAGGTCCACTGTGTGAAGTTCGTCCATTGCAGGAGCTGCTTTTTCATCCACAGGTTTCACGCGATTATTGCCATCTTTCATAGCTTCGTTCAAGCTGAAGATAACCATTTCGTTCATGTAGAAACGCAATTCATCATCATGTACATTGGCTGTATTGCGATCCAAGATATCGATGATTTGTTGCGCATAGTCCAATTTAGCGTCTTCAGATACAGTCGCATGTTCTGTAAAGAACTGTTTGTAATCGTTGTACAAACGATCTAACGCCATGCGCGCATAGCTATCGTTTTTATAACGATGGCTTACGATGTACCAACTACGACGAACGTTCATGTAGTACAACACATTGTTGCGGTAACGCTCTTGACCAGTCATAACGCGGGAATCATCCATGATGCGCTTGCCCTTTTGGTCCAATTGGAATTGTGTGAAAGCATTCACTACGTCCCGAACTTCTTCGCTAGGTACAGGAACAGCCACTTCTGCTTCAATCACGTTTAATGGTTCAGCTGGTTGTTCCGGCATCATCAATCGATCTTGAGCCGCATCCGCTTGACCTACTGCACATACACAAGCAAGAGCCAATACAGGCATAAATTTTTTGAATTTCATACATCCTCCTTATGATGAGCCGCCCCGCAAAGGGCGGCTTTCACAATCCTTACATGAGTGGTTAAGAACTCGAATATCCAGATTCGATTATTTTGTAAGACCTGCTTGTTGCATCAACAATGCGATTTGAGCCTTCATTTCTTCATTATCGCGTTGTACTTGATCGTATTTAGCAGCTAACTCTAGATCATGTTGTTTCATACGTTCATTTTCAGCTTTCAATGCAGTCACTTCATCCTGCAATACATACGCAGAGCTGATAGGGCCGGCTTTGTAACGTGCAGGAACCGCTTTCTTAGCGTCGGATGTACCAAATTTGTAAGATACGCCCGCATTAATCATGTTGTCATGACCGCCAAGAGATACGCCCATATGGAACATTGTAGATTCATTAGTATAGTGCGCCACGCCTACAGCGGCAGCTGTGCTACCTTTATAATGGCCTACAGCAGCCAATACTTGAGTTGGTTCCAATGGATCATATTGTAATGGTTTGAGGCCAGAAATAGCTGCACTAGTAGCACCTACATCAGCGATCTTACCATCCACGCTACGCATAGCACTGCTCAATTGATTTACGTTAACCGCATCAGTACCATCTACACCAGGGCCTACATTAGTAATTCTATTACCACCGTTATTGAGGCCGTCTTTAGTAAGACTTACAGCATTACCTTGAGCAGGTGTAATTGTCATACCGCCACCGTTCATAACAGTTGTATTACCAGCAGCATCCGTAGTCGTTACGGACTCAAGACCTTTCAAGTCTTTAGCCAACTTGATGTTATAGCCATCACCAGCAGCGTTTTTCACAACACCGATATTATTATCTGCCAAACGGTTCACATCAGCACCACCAGTAAGGTTCATAGTATCTCCCAATCCACGAACCACTTTACCGCTATCGCCAGGTTGGTCACCTTGGAATACACGGCCTTTTCTTGCTTTATTATTGAAGTCGTCATTAACAGCTTTCAATTGATCTTCTGTTGCGGCACGACCAGGAACTGCTACAGGATTTTCAGGATCCCAAGTTTTGTTATCCAAACCTGTTACGAAGTTGCCTTCTTTACCGTCGGAAGTCTGTTTACCTACAACTACATCGCCGGCTTTCACCGTATTTGCAGTCACGGAACCGTTGTTGCCGTCGATTTTAACTTGATTATCACCTTTACCGGCTGTAATCGTTCCTGCAGCGCCATCCAACTTAACTTCTTTGTCGCCATTGCCGGCTGTAACAGTACCTTCGGAACCGTCAATCTTAACTTGTTTTGCAGGGTCCTGACCAAGAGTGATCTTATCATTTAAGGCCATCTTGATGGCGCCGTTATCAACAGAAGTTTTGATGTTGCCGTCACCTTTTAGATCGATTGTTTCGCCAAGAGGTTTCTTCACGGAGTTACCGTCTTCTGCTTTAAGACCGAAGCCTGTGGATTTGATGTCTTCAATAGCTGTATGCAATTGACCGCCGTTTACAGCGTCCTTGCTACCAGCGCCAATAGTACCATCAGCTACATTAGTGATCTTCTTATCAGCTGCATCGATACCGTCTTTTGTTACCTTAGGACCGTTTTCGATTGTTAAACCATCTTTGTTGATAGTAACAGCTTTGTTGCCACCATCATTGATTTGCAAGCCGTCTTTAGTCAACTTAGTTGCTTCATTAGCGCCGTCCTTGATAGTAACGCCGTTTGTATCCATCTTAGTGTCGCCTGTTGTTACAGTGTTAGCTGTTACAGTGTCTACAGTGATATCTTTTTTCAATTCTACCTTAACAGCGCCGTTGTCTACAGATGTTTTGATATTCGTGTCATCACCTTTAACTGTAACAGTTTCACCAAGAGCTTTTTTCACGGATTGACCGTCTTCTGCTTCAAGACCAAAGCCTTTAGATTTAAGGCTTTCAACAGCATCATGCAATTGGCCACCGTTTACAGCATCTTTGCTATCTTTTGCAACATTACCGTCTTTAACGTTAGTAATCTTCTTGCCCGCCGCATCGATGCCGTCCTTCGTCATGGATGGACCATCGGTAATCTTCACGCCGTCTTTTGTAACAGTTATCAATGGATTACCTGTTGCATCTTTAATAGTCATACCTTCGCCGTTTACAACGGTTTTACCGTTTGCACCGTTAGCTCCGTTGTTGAAAGTAATGGAGTTCAAGTCTTTAAGGTCTTTTGCCAAACGAACATTGAGGATATTATTTTTGCTAATAACACCAATATTGTTTTCAGTCAAATCATCTTCATTTGTTACGCCGCCCTTAATGTCCAATTGTTCATTAAGTTTTTTCTTGATAACGTCGCCGGAATCACCACCATATGCCATGCCGTCATCTTTGGTTGCCACTTGATGTGTCTTACCGTTTTCATCAGTGTATTTAATACGAGTGATTTCGTTCCCGTTGAGGTCCGGATCACCTTTTTCAACAGAAATGTCAGCGCTACGGCCATCTTTACCATTAAGACCGATATGACCGATACCGTCCTTACCGGAAATGGATACAGCCTCTTTGCCGTCTTTACCAGTAACAGCTACCTTGCCGTCTGTGCCGTTCGCAGTGTCAGGACCTGTAATGGACACACCGTCCTTACCGTCTTTGCCAACTTTCACGGATTCAGCTTTAAGGTTTTTATTCATCTTCACGTTGATAGTTGTATCACCAGATGTTTGATCTTGTGTGATGAAAGTTTTAAGGTTTTCGCCGCTGTAATCTCCGTCAGCTGCAGTACCTTCACCTTTAATAGTCACTTTGGAGCCAAGCTTATTAGTTTGTTCGCCGCCTACGTTAGCATCGAATTTCAAACCTTTATTAGTCAATGCATCCGCACTATCTTTGATTTTATCATTCAAGTAGTCCACATTAACCGCTTCGCTGCCATCATTACCGGTAGCGTACGCCAAGTTCGTCACATGAGTGCCGCCTTGTTTGTTGTTATATGCAGGACCTTCGTAAGTTACCTTGGATTTATCAGGATTACCTGTAGGGTCCAAATCATACTTAACAGCACGGTCATTCAATTTATCAAGTTTGGATTTAGACGCAACGTCTTTAATAGTAACGGTTTCTGTTTGATCCGGATGATTCTTATCTTGTACAGTCAACGCTACATCGCCGTTCGCATCCACAGTGTAGTCTCCATTGGAGCCTGCCGCTTGATTTCTAATCAAACGATAATCAGTGGAGTTAGCACTTTGAGCATCCAACGCTTTTTTCAATTGATCTTCTGTTGCCGCACGACCGGATACAATCTTACCTGCATCCCAATCTTTATTATCAAGGCCTGTTACATAGTTGCCTGTTTCGCTGTCACCAGCTGCATTGTTAACAGTTTGACCACCCATAGTAGCGTCGCCTGCTTTCACAGTCTTAGCCGCCGTTACGGAATCAAGATTTTTAAGGTCTTTCGCCAATTGAAGTTCCAATTTGTCCGTTCCATCAGCTTTTACGTTGATGTTGCCGGATGCGCTCTTGAACGCTGCAGATTCAGCTTCAGTTACGCCTTCACCTTGTACTTTCACCAAGGAATTCAATTTTTGTTTATTCACAGTACCTGTGTTGTTACCAGTGAATTGTAAACCGTCTTCCATAGTCGCAACTTGGTGCTCGCCGTTGCCGTCAGTGTATACGATACGAGTAAGACCATTTGTACCGTCTACACCTTTTTCGCCTTTAACGCCTGTAGCAGCATCGTTGTAACCAGGTTTCACAGACAAGTCGATACCGTTAGTACCGTTCACGCCGTTCGTTCCAGCAGGGCCTGTCAAGCCGATGTGGCCTACGCCGTCCTTACCGGAAATAGAAACTGCTTCTTTACCGTTTTTGTCAGTAACAGCTACCTTGCCATCTGTACCGTTCGCTGTGTCAGGACCTGTAATAGATACGCCATCCTTACCATTTTTGCCAACCTTCACAGATTCAGCCTTAAGGTTTTTATTCATCTTCACGTCGATAGTCGTATTTCCTGTCGCCGCATCTTGTTTGATGAAAGTTTTAAGATTTTCACCACTGTAATCAGCGTCAGCTGCAGTGCCTTCACCTTGAATTGTAACCGTGGAGCCTAATTTGTTAGTTTTTACGCCGCCTACATTAGCATCGAATTTAAGACCTGTGTTAATCAAGTCATTCTTGGTATTCGTAATTTGATCGCCAAGGTCTTGTTTAACTTGATGTAATTGACCGCCGTT
>ERZ773050.1859-NODE-1859-length-11443-cov-9.918423_pt1 | contig 11443 bp, 10 predicted proteins | sample MGYA00580632_ERZ773050 | MGnify/ENA primary metagenome ERZ773050 (study PRJEB29015, sample SAMEA2738123) | human oral metagenome | biome: human oral; feature: human-associated habitat; material: saliva | place: China | collected 2166 ... | reverse complement strand
TATACGCCAAAGCTCGAACCTATTTCGAGCGTAAATACTGAGTCGTGCAGGCTCATCCCTAACGCCTGATCATCCCACCAGAAAATTATCTTTTTGAAATTTCCCCCGCCGATCTTTTTATTTTTTAGTTGAAAAGGATGTTTTCTGGATGGGAATTACTACTACCAGAGTAGTAGAGACGGTTGGGGTTTCGCCTAGGCGGCAGAGCCACCGCGTTGTAATTAGTTTTGGTAATAGCTTCTACTTATATACTCCATTTACACTTCTTTCTTTGAATATACCGCAGAAGATGAACAGGCATGTATAATTATATGTATGATAATATACACACAGGCAATCCATTATGTCGAGCACTTACACGCTAACTGGATTTGGCATTGCTGGTAATAAGATTGTGGAGCATTTTTGTTGAGGTGTGTTTAGACTGTCCGTCTTATAGCTATTCTCGCCGCCATTGGTATTCTATGAGAACTGCGCAGATGAATTTGCTGTAGAGGAAGGCGGCATCTTGCCAGATTCTCGTGGGCTAAACGTAGGTGAGATGAGAGTAATGATGGTGTTTAGTATATAGGCTGATTTAGTGTATCGCTACGCTATATATGACTTGCTATCAAACATGAATAGAGTCTTCTCGATAAAGGTACTAAAATTGCTCGAAAATAGCTATAGATATAGATAAGTATACAAAGTCCAGCGTTAAATTTGGACTTCTCTCATTATCTCTTGAAGATTATCCTGATAATTAGCAGCGGACAGTAGTCTATCGCCCAGTATAATACAGTTGTATTTTTCTGGGTGTTCTATGTATTTATCAACACTATCCTGAATTGCTGAAAATATTGTTTGAGAATCCTGGTTCAAAAGATACTTTTCCGTAGCTTCAAACATTTTGTCTAAGTTATCACAGTCTGTTTCGTTCTTTATAAAGGAATCTATACAAAAGGGTAATTTATATCGACCAAGCTCAGATACTAGCCGCATATAGACTAGATAGATGCCAAAATATGTTTGATTGCCTATAACACCGCTTGACTGCAATCCTGTGAATTTCTTAAAGCTTATCTTGTTTATGTCTGATCTTGGCATCAATAGTGAAAGTTGAGTTACGTACCTTTCATACAAAGATTTTACATCCTCCAAAGCTCTACGGATATTGCTCTTTAGTTCTTTTTTCTCTAATTTTAACTCACTAATTTCTATCTCCAGCTTACCTACTTCAGTTTCTAGGGTCTGAATAATTTTTGCAAATTCTTCTTGTGATCGTTTTTTAGATGCCTGACTTATATAGTCGTTAAGAGACTTTATTTCTGGTACACTTCTTATCTGATCTGACAGTTTACGATATTCTTTTAACGCCGTCTTTTCCTCTAAGTGTGCCTCATATACCTTTTTTTCCGATAAATCAATGTCCTTTTTGATAGAAGCTATCATCATCCTAAGCTGGGATACGTTAGACGAAATATCCATCCTTGTTTGTACCTGTTCAATTGTAAGTTCAGATTTACAATGCTTACATTTAGCCTTAATTCGTTTATAGTCATCTTCGTACATCTTTAAAATACTACGATATTCCGCTTCGCTCTTTCTTTTTTGATCATAGATTCTTTGAAGCTTTATCCTCTCTGTCTTATGTCCTATATATTTTTTGTTGGCCGTATTTATAAGGCTAATTAAATTGTCGATGCTTTGTTTGCTGAAGCTATCAAGACTTTCGGTAAGAACGATATCTGAGTTAAAATTATCATTCTCAATATAATCAAGAAAGGCATTTCTGATATAGCCATGTTTAGTCTTCGCATTAGAATGTTGCTTTTGTTTTTTTGAAATCTTCTCGCTTAATCTCATTTCTTCATCGTCAGATATACCGAGAATATATTCAAATATCCTATCGGGTACTTTTTTATACATTGTAAGTTCATTGGTAGATGCGAACAATCTTCCCGACCATGAGTCATCTTGGTCTATATAGAATGGTACAATGAGTGCCGAAGGATAAGCTACGGAAGCAACTTCTTCTGATGATTTATTCTCAAGTTTTAAGTTAATATCAAGTTGATCGCTGAGCCAGCGTGTGTATTCAGTGGGACTTAGCGGCTCATCCTTTCCAGACACATAATAGAGATTTTCATGTCTAATAACATAAAGATACTCCCTGGTTCTTTCGTTAAAAAGACTAAGCTTTATTGACATTTTTGATATATCCCAACCTGTTGGAAATTTGTTTATCTTGAAGCCTAGACCGTAATATATAGACTTTATTAGACTTGACTTACCTTGACTGTTATATTGACTAATTATTAGATTGGCCTTATTCCCGAAAGTGTATTCTCCTGACTCGGCGTTCTCATGGTCTACTATTAGTATCCTTTTAATTATCATATATATTCCTTTTCATAAATTACCTGGCTATATGCATCAATAACTATAGCTTCACGAATTAAAGTATCTTTAATGTTTTTAAAATCCGAATTTTCAAGTAAAGATGATACGACCTCTACTTCATTTATTTCTATAATATCAAGCTTCTTAATAGCTGTTTCTATATCAGCATAAACAGCCCCATAGAGTGCAGCTATAGAAACCCTTTTCTCAATCAAGGCTTCTTGTTTAGGTATACTATAATTAAGCTTTTTGATTATATTCTTAAAGATTTCTAGTTTATGGGAGTGCGAAAAGATATTGGAGAGATCTTTTGGAGTAAATTTTTTCTTTTCATAATCATCTTCGCTCTTAGCTATGAGGGAGCTCCTTTGATCAATTTGCCCGCTTAGTTCTTCTAGTGATCTCCGCCCATGATTGTTGTCTACTGGTATTCCCTTTGATGCCATAATTCCTTGTATATAAATAAGGAAATCTGATTGATCGTCATTAAAATTGGTTAACGCAACTCTTGCTCGGGCAAGTTTTTCTTGCGTTATATTTGGCGAGTTATTACTTATAGTTTTTATAGCCTCACTGCTATACTGAAATATACGTGCACCTTGTGTGATTAGAGTTGCATCAACTTTTTCTAGAGCTTTATCAATGTTTTTAAAAGCAGGGGATACTATTTTGTAAAGATCATTTTTTCCTGTTCCGTGGGATATATTCTTTTCAATTACTGATGGCTTTTCTTTGTGTTTTTTTGAAACAGTAGCAAGGCTCATTGTTCCGCTTTTTGCCTGTATATATACAGTCCTGAATGGTGAAGAAAATACTATGTCATCCTCAGCTTCTACAGCCAGTTTAAAGTCCTTATCACGAAAGTGTAAGACTGCTATGAGCATAGCGATAGACTTTTGGTAATTGAAACCCTTTATAGCGCTTGCGCCACCGTTATCAATTGTCTTCATAGTAAGGTGATTATAGCATAGACTGCTGTCTTCGTGATATGTATATTAAAAATCGAGCTCAAAGCTCGACATCTTAAATTGGTGCGGGTTAGGAGACTCTAACTCCTGGCCTCTTCCATGGCAAGGAAGCGCTCTAACAACTGAGCTAAACCCGCATAAATAATTAAATTACTTACGTAGTATAGCAAATCCATTTTAAATAAGTCAATAGTCTGAGTATATAACAGAAACTCATATCATTGACACAATCTATAAAACGTATATAATATAGAAAGTTGAAATAGACTATTAATGTGCATATATCGTATGTACTAAAATCGGATCTAGGTACTTTAAGAAGGTGTCTTTATGGAATCTCAAATAAATGATGAAGCCTCTAAAATAATCGATGATTATAAGATTGATAAAGACGCATCTGCCATTCAATCTCGAATTGCGGTTACGATTTTTATCACTATGTGTGTTATGGCTTATATTGAAATTGTCAATGCTGTGCTATATTTGGAGGGTTTCGGATTTATTTATAATGCTATTCTCGTTGTACTGTTGATTGTTGGAATTGTTTTACTAATTTATAGTAAGTTTTTCAGTCAAGATATTAAGAGGGATGAGAATAAGGTCTGGCTAGACTTTTTTGATAAATATTCAGACATTCCTCCTGGCAAATAGTCTACAATCAACATTCCCCACAATACAATTGTGGGGATAATTAATTTACCTGGGAATATAGCTGAATTGGTGCGAGTAGAGGGAATCGAACCCTCATCTCATGCTTGGGAAGCATATATAATAGCCACTATACGATACTCGCATATTGGATATTGTACTATAATTATGATTGTCTATAAATAGTTTTAATATGGAATAAAATGTAGCCTTTTATTTAAAAAGCATATATAATATTAATATATAAATTGATATGGAAGGGATTTAGATGACAGTATTGTATATAATTTTAGGTATAGTAGTTGTAGTTGGTTTGTTTGTATGGATGACTTACAACGGATTGGTTACTCTCAAAATTCGTGTAGATGAAGCTTGGAGCGACATAACAGTTCAGCTTAAGCGTCGAGCAGATTTGATTCCAAATCTTGTAAATACTGTAAAGGGTTATGCTGCTCACGAAAAGGGCGTATTTGAAGAAGTCACAAAGGCTCGTAGTGCAATTATGGATGCTAAGGGTGTTAAAGAAACTGCTGAGGCTGAAAACCAGCTTGAAGGAGCTTTAAAGAGTCTGTTTGCAGTAGCTGAGAGTTACCCAGATTTGAAAGCCAATCAGAATTTTAGTGAGCTTCAAGCTGAGCTTGTTGATACAGAAGATAAGATTCAGGCTTCTCGCCGTTTTTATAATGGCGGTGTGCGAGATCTAAATACCAAAATTAAGTTATTCCCAAATAATATTTTTGCGAATATGTTAGGTTTTAAAGAGCGCGAATTCTTTGAAGTTGAAGATCGTGAATCTATTGAAAAGCCTGTAGATGTACAGTTCTAACTAAGGGTCGCTGCATTATGTATAACGCTATAGCAGCCAATAAACGTAACACCGTCATTATAATGACGGTGTTCGTTGGCATAATAGGTGGAATAGGTTATTTACTAAGTTCTATATATGGAAATTCATCAATTACACCTTGGATTGTTGGTGGTGCATTATTTTATGCTTTGATTCAATATTTCTTAGCATCAAAATTAGCTGTAATATCAACAGGTGCGCAAGAAATCGAGAAGTCTGACAATCCTCGTATGTATAGAATTGTTGAAAATCTAGCTATAACTGAAGGTTTACCTATGCCGAAGGTTTATATTATTGATGACCCAGCTCCTAACGCTTTCGCGACTGGTCGTGATCCACAACATGCTCTAGTAGCGGCAACTACTGGATTATTGGATATTATGAACGACCAAGAACTTGAAGGTGTTTTAGCTCACGAAATGGCTCATATTAAGAATTATGATATTCGTGTATCTATGATTGCATTTGGATTAGTTAGTGCTATTGGTGCTTTATCTGATTTAGCATTGCGGATGATGTTTTTTAGTAACGATCGTGATCGTAATGTTCATCCAGTAGTTTTAATTATAGGTATTATATTAGTGATACTAGCTCCATTTGCAGCATTTTTAGTGCAAATGGCTGTAAGTCGTCAGCGTGAATATCTAGCTGATGCTACTGGTGCAATGACAACTAGGCATCCAGAAGGCCTAGCCAGTGCACTTGAGAAATTGCGAGATCATACTCAACCTATGCGTAATCAAAATACAGCTACAGCTCATTTATTCTTTAATAACCCGCTTAAATCTGGTTTTCTAAGTAATATGTTTAGCACTCATCCGCCACTAGAGGATCGAATTGCTAGACTTCGAAAGAATGCAGACAAATTTTGATTATGTCAAAATCTAGGAAAATAGTTCAAAAGACCACTAATAATCTGAGTAGAAAGAAATCAGATAAAATTGTTAAAAATATAGCATCTAACTCTAAAAGAAATATAGTTAGTAGATTTTTTGGACTTTTGAAGTTAAAAATTACTAATGTTCTACAAAGACGCAATAATTTTATTAAACGACGCCCACATCGCTCATTTATTTTAACTCGCCGTCGTGATTATAAGCGTCAACTAGAAATGCCTGGTTATTTTGCTTTTACTATTGAAGTTTCACGACTTATTTGGACCAAAAAATGGCTATTTTTGCGTTTAATTCTAGTATTTATAGTATTGGTAGTGATATTTGGACTAATGGGACGCCAGGATATTTATGAGCAGCTATATAATACTCTAGACGAAACTGCTCCAGAATCTGTATTTGGTGGTACCTTTGGGGGAATTAGTAAGGCTGGTGTTATCTTGCTTACTTCTGTAACTAGCGGACTAACTCCAAAAATGGATAGCGGTCAAATTATTATAGCAAGTTTATTAGGTTTATATATATGGTTGACTACGGTGTGGCTTTTACGCAAGATTGTTGCCGGTAAGCGAGTTATATTACGTGATGGGCTATATAATGCTGGCTCTCCTATATTGCCTACAATGTTAACTCTATTAATATTATTAATTCAAATGGTTCCAGGTGCTTTAGCTGCTCTCGTGGCTGGGGCTGCTTGGCAAAGTGGATTAATTGAAGGTGGGGCGTTTTCCATGTTGACTTCAGTTGCATTAGTATTAATTATAGTTCTTTCACTATATTGGATGGTTAGTACATTTCTTGCATTAGTTGTAGTTACATTACCAGGTATGTACCCTCTTAGAGCTATTGCTATTGCTGGTGACTTGGTAATTGGTCGAAGACTTAGACTTATGTACCGTATAATTTGGATGTTTTTAGTTATTGTATCTTGGTGGATAGTAATAATGATACCCGTGATTTTATTTGATGGTTGGATAAAATCTATATTTAGTCAAATTAGTTGGATGCCAACAGTGCCTATATTTATGCTAATCATGTCAATTATTACTATAGTTTGGGTCTGCGTGTATATTTACTTACTATACCGAAAGGTAGTTGATGATGGAACTGCGCCGTCGTAATAGAAATCAATATCGTGTTAGAGAGCTTCGGGACTTATTAAATAAATATAGCTATGAATATTATGTAAATGATAAACCGAGTGTTAGTGATGCTATATATGATAGCCTAATGGATGAGCTAAAAAAAATAGAGTCATCTAATCCTGAATTAATTACAATTGATAGTCCGACTCAGCGGGTTGGCAATAAGCTGCTCGACGGCTTCCAAAAGGTGCGCCACCAGCGGCGAATGGTCAGTTTGAATGATGTGTTTGATAAGAGTGAGATTGAAGCGTGGATCAAGCGAACAGACAAGCTAATGCCTGGACAGCGCCACGAATTTTTCACTGATATTAAGATGGACGGGCTGGCGTGCGCGCTGATTTATGTTGATGGCGTGCTGGCTCAGGCGGTCACTCGTGGCGATAGCTTTGTCGGCGAGGATGTAACGAACAATGTGCGAACTATCAAAAATGTGCCGTTGCGGCTGCACGAAGCGCCGGGTTTTGAGCAATTTTTGCGCGGACGGACGGAAATTCGCGGCGAGATTGTCATGCTGAAGCGTGATTTTGAGGAGCTTAATGAAAAGCAAAAAGCATTGGGGCAGCCGGAATTTGCTAATCCGCGCAACCTAGCGGCAGGTACGATTCGCCAGCTTGACCCGGCGCTGGTGGCGGCGCGCCCGCTGCATTTTCGTGGCTATGATGTGTTGCGTGATGACGATTCCGAAATCCCGACTAATAGTTTTGCTTACGATGTACTGACGGCGTTAGGAATTACTTGCAATCGGCAGGCAAGTGTTTTTACTAATCTGGCTGATATAATGAACTTCGTTAATGATTGGGACGAAAAGCGCCATGATTTGCCATTTAATACCGATGGTTTGGTGATAAAAATTAATGACCGAGCGCTATATAACAGCCTGGGTATGGTCGGCAAAAATCCGCGCGGCGCGGTTGCCTATAAATACGCCGCTGAAGAAGCCACGACAATCGTCCGCGACATCGTCATCTCCATTGGCAGGACAGGTGCGGCTACGCCAGTGGCGGTGTTTGACCCCGTAGTGGTGGCCGGTACGACGGTGCAGCACGCCAGTCTGCATAACGCCGACGAAATTGCCCGGTTGGATGTACGCCGCGGCGATACGGTGGTGATTTTCAAAGCGGGCGATATCATCCCACAGGTGCAAAATGTACTGAAAGAATTGCGCCCAGATAATTCTCAGCTGATTGATTATCCAGCAGAATTGAAGCGCCAATATCCAGAGTTGGAATTTGTGCGTCCAGAAGGTGAGGCGGTCTACCGCGTCAAAGGATTGACCGGTCCGCTGATTTTGAAGCGGGCATTGGCACATTTTGCCTCCAAAGGCGCGTTGGATATTGACACGTTAGGCGAGAAAAATGTCGAAGCGCTGGTCGATGCTGGCTTGGTTCGCGACCTGGCGGATATTTATCTACTGGAAAAGAAACAATTGCTGGCACTTGAACGTTTTGCCGAGATCTCTGCTCAAAAACTCATCACTGCCATTGCTGATAAAAAACATCCAAACTTAGAACGATTCTTGTATGGACTGGGAATTCGCCATATTGGCGCGCAGACGGCGATTGATTTGGCGAACCGCTTTGAGAGTATCGAGCGGTTGGCACTAGCGACGATTGATGAACTGCGGGAAGTCGATGGTGTCGGTGAAATTGTTGCCGAGTCTGTCGTGGCATGGTTCGCTGATGAAGACAATATGACGTTGCTCGAAAAATTTGCTGACTTGGGTGTGACGCCGCAGTTTAGCCAAAAATCCGACCAACTAGCTGGTCAAAGTTTTGTCATCACCGGTACACTGCAATCTATGGGGCGCGACGCTGCTGCCGATAAGATTCGCGAACTGGGCGGCATATTCCAAACCGCTGTCGCAAAAGATACAACATATTTGGTAGCTGGCGGTAAAGTCGGCGCCAGTAAACTGAAAAAAGCCGAACAATACGGCACGAAAATTATTAATGAGCAAGAATTTTTAGCAATCATAGCAGGAAAATAGGAGAAATATATGACAGTCCAAGGATCAGCAAAAAGAGACGAAGCAATTATCGCGGCAAAAAGCAGCGCCCCGTTCCCTATTCTGATGGCCGTCTTCATGCTGATCTATGCCGTATGGTTCGGGTTGGCGTGGGGCTTGATCGGTTGGGCTGTTTTTGCGCTACTTGTTGTGTATGCGGGCTGGCTGATTTTTCATGGCGTGAGTGCTGTGCGTGCAGTGGCACAATTACCGCAACCAAAGCCAACGCCAGAAGTAAACAGGATTGGCAAGCAAATGCAGATACTCAGCGCGTTGACGTATATTCCGCTGTGGATTGTCGTTATATTATTGGCCGTGTTTAGCTTGCAGCGGTATATCATGCCGGCGCTGACGTTGATTATTGGTATGCATTTCGTACCGCAAGCGAAGATTTTTCATCGCACGATTGATTATTGCCTAGCGCCTTTGGCGATTGTCGCGGCACTTGCGGCGTTCTATATTGCCTTGACAACGAATGCTTCGTGGCAGATGGTGTATGCTGTGAGTGGTATTGGCGGCGCGCTGGCAACGGCTGGATATGGGCTTTATATGGTGATGATTCTTCGGCGGCTGATACGCGAGATAGATCAGGTATAAAAAGGAGAATGTTATGGTACGTTTTTATTTACAAAAACTAGTTCGCGATAAAGTCGTGAAAAAGTGTCTGGATGACGAAGAAGTTTTGCACACAGAGTACCACACATTAGACAAACAAGAATTTCGCCACGAGTTGCTCCGCAAGGTTCACGAGGAAGCGGACGAAATCCCGCTGGACGATAATCAGCTTAATGAATCGCTTAAAGAGCTGGCTGATTTGCAGGAAGTTGTTGACGCGCTGCGCCAAGATTTTGGTTTTTCTATAGAGCAAGTTCAAGAGGAAATGGCGCGTAAAAAGCAGGATAAGGGCGGCTTTGACAAACGACATTATATTGAATATAACGACCTGAAAGACGACAGTAAATGGGTGAAAATATTTCGCGCCCAACCAGAAAAATATCGCGAAGAAAAACCTGGTGAAGATTAAGATAAAGTTGGTAATATAATAATATGTCTAAGAAAGTCACGTTTATCACTGGTAACCCGCATAAACTTGAAGAAGCCAAGTCGGTTCTGGAAGGTTATGGGATTGTTATCGAGCCGCTACAAATTGATATTAATGAAATCCAGCATCATGATCCGCTGAAGATTACCGAAGCAAAAGTTAAGTCGGCATATGAAAAAGCAGTTCAGCCGGTTGTCGTTAATGATAGCAGCTGGGAAATTCCAGCACTCGGCGGTTTCCCGGGCGGTTACATGAAGGATGTTGCTAATTGGTTTACGGCTGAAGATTTTTTGGCTTTGATGAAAGATAAAAATGATCGGAGAATTATATTGCATGACGTCGTGGCGTATTTTGATGGCGAGCAACTAAAGTTGTTTATATCTGATCAAACTGGCGTGTTTATAAACGAGCCGCGCGGCGAAGGAACGTCAATGAATCAGGTTGTATCGATGGAGGATAGCGGCGGGTTAACAATTGCCGAGGAGTTTGCGCTCCGCCATGACGGCACGGAGATTAACCCTGATCATTTTCAGCATTGGCAGAAATTCGGTGAATGGTTTATTGCCCGTGATGACTTGTAATTGTTAAGATAGTAATAAAATTCACTATATGAACATATAGAGAAAGTTAAAAATATAAATTATTTCTCATTATTAATAGTACTGGCGATTGAGGTTATTTATAAGTGTGTAAAGTTTTAAACCATTTTGATGATTTATAGCGCTTGTGTTTTATACTTAATTGGTGCATAATCAAGTATAAGCTGGTACGCAATGGGGCCGCCCTGTTGCAAAAACAAACATAAATCAACAACCGTGCCCCGGGTGGGCGCGTAACAGCGTAAATCGCCACTATAGAACGTGGCGATTTTTTATTATTAAATCTTTCTAGATGTTATTTTATCTTTATGAACTGGTTAATTGATAGAATAGTTGATAAAATTGAGTAAATGAATATAGTGGCAACTCTTAATAAAAATGTAGCGTTCTTTTACTGGCTACAGACGGTGTCTAAATGGGATAAGTCATATGTGTTTGAGTATCCATTATTCACGTATTACCGCCATGTCATTCAACCTGCTGACGAGCCTATTCTGTTGCAAGTGCGCGCTATTATACAGTCAGACTCTAATCCTTATGATATTTTGCGAAAGTTATATAGTGAAAAATTTGATAACAAAAATCTCCGTTTAATTGCTCATATTTCTGCTCCTCTTATGGATAGATTTGATAGTATTTGGCAAGATTGTCATGAGAACCTTGTTATGTGGCGTAATGCTATAAATGATTTTTCATATGATGATCTGTATCTACAGTTGCAAAAAATAGCTGTTTTTCTAGGGTTAGACAGGCGAGCTGTACAGGATAGTACTGTATTTCTGTTACCGCCACGCCCAGAAGCAAGTGGCCCTGCTGGACATAAAATTAGCAGTAGCAACTTTATACTTCTACGACCACATTATTCATTTAATGACCAGAAAAAAGAGGCTGTCAGAATCGTCATACTTCACGAG
>ERZ773050.1858-NODE-1858-length-11444-cov-4.452893_pt1 | contig 11444 bp, 11 predicted proteins | sample MGYA00580632_ERZ773050 | MGnify/ENA primary metagenome ERZ773050 (study PRJEB29015, sample SAMEA2738123) | human oral metagenome | biome: human oral; feature: human-associated habitat; material: saliva | place: China | collected 2166 ... | reverse complement strand
TAAGGCACGGCTCTGCAAAAGCTTGATCGTCGGTTCAAATCCGTCTACCGCCTTTTTTGTAGTAATTTATCGGAATTTATCCGAAAAGAAAGCCCGTAAAATCGGGCTTTTTTATTTTTATCTTAGGATAAAAAAGGATAACTTTAAAAATCTTTTGGGGCGAGGTTGGGGCGAGGTCGTTTTTTTAGCTTGGATTTTAAATCCAACCTTTTGAGCAAATAAAAAAAACACTAGTAGGGGCTAGTGTTTGAAAAGTAGGTATGTATAAGATTATCTACCTATATTATACCACATTTTTATTCAGAGTAAACAAAAAACCGCCAGCAAACGCCAGCGGTTCATAGGTATAATTAATTTGTCTTTCTATTTAATTTTTAGTTATTTTACTGAGGTAGTGATCAAGCCATCAGGCTCAACTGTGAACTCTGGTTTGTCATCTAAGCGACCGTCAGGAAGAAGTAGGTACCAGCCATCATTGTATTTAATGAAAGCATCTGATTTCATGTCACCATTGACTGAATCACAGTAGTACCATTTATCGTAGTATTTAATCCAGCCTGTTTGCATTGAACCATCACGATTGAAGTAGTACCATTTATTGTTGATTTTCCTCCAACTCGTCACCATGTATCCATCTTCTTCAAAGTAGTACCATTTTCCGTCTGTGTGGAATACCCAGTCGGATTTCACGCAATATCCTTTGGCATCGAAGTAGAACCATGATTTGTTTTCCTCGATATACTCGAAGTCACTTTTCGGATATGTCCCATTCGCTCGAGCGTACCAATCACCTTTATCATCTGACTGCCAACCTTTTTTCACTTCTTCCGGTTTAGCGTTTGGATTGGTCAATCGGTAAGCGTAAAAATAAGGTTGACCTGCAGAATACCAAATATCATCATGGTCGTTAACAGTAATACCATTACGTGCATAGTTACAATGAATGATATTATCCGAATCTACAAACATACCAGTATGGCCACCTGCTCCACTAGAGTACCCACGACGACCCCAAATAAAGATATCTCCACGCTTGGCATCCCAAGGTTGGTTCTCAGTAATAAGAGTATATCCATTTTTTAGCAACCAGTCATGCTGATATTCAGTGTTCACAGCCCAACCTGCTGACACTGCTCCAGCTTCTCGCAATGCATAGTATACAGATGATGAACAATCATATGAATAAGGTCCATCACGATGATCCATGCTATAAGTAACATTGCCTTGCTTAGCTCGCATCCAAGCGATAGCTGTATCAATATTTACTGCCATGTTACTCTCCTTTCCAAGCATCGTTCATTTGCTTGACCGATGACTCAATGAATGTATCGAGGTCACTGTCAGTCATGTTGATGTTGTACTTGCTAAGTTCTGCACGGATTTTAGTACGTGCATGTTCCAATTTTTCATGGCCATTATAACCAGTTGTAAACGATACTTGCTCAACTGCGTTGACCGCATTCTTAGCAAGGATCTCAACAATCTTGATTGTCTTTTCTCCGCCTTTTTGAACCAGGTATTCTTTGACAGCCTTAACTGCGATACCTACTAAAATGACAAGGATGCTAATCGCTCCGTTTAGTAAAATTTCATTGATCTGTTGCATTTATATTTTCCTCCACAATTTCCAATGCTAGAAATTTTTCATACAATACCTTGATGGCTCCATTCCCACCAAGTTCCACGTAACTTTCATAAAGACGAGACAATTCCTCAATCTCATGCTGACTGGTACTGCCTCGTCTAATGGCTTTTTTTAGGTTTTCTTGTAATCGAAAACGCTGTAATCTTTGAAGACCTTTTCCAATAACGTTCAAATCTTTGCTATTATCTTTACCGATAGCCTCGACATTCGAGACTGTCTTTTCAATGGCGCTAATTTTATCAGATAAGAGACTGATTTGCTTGTCAGTCTCTTTTGTATTCTGAGTGCTTTTGAAAGAGAAATAGCTAGGAATGATCACGATTAAAATCGGGCTCAATTTATCCAGAAATGCTAGTAATTCCAATCAGACCACTTCCAATCTAATTTGCAGAAACTCTAGTTGTTTCAAGCTCGCTTTCGTTTTTTTGTCCTTCCCACTTCCAAATTGCAAGTAAACCATTTTGAGACGGTCCACCTTCAAGTTGTTTGAGAGATTCGCCTTTGTAAGTGAAAGCCTGATTTGTCTGAATCAAGACACGCTTGCCCTCGCCGTTTAATTCAGCGTGTTCAGGATCTTCAACCACAAACATATCGCCCGGTTGATAAACTTTACCTTCCTCAGCAAATGGGAAGAGTTCGACAAGTTCCTTGTAGGTTGTACCGTAGGCAATCTTCTCGCCCATGATTGAGTCTTGTGCCATGACACGTACTATCTTGTTAATTCTATTGGTTAATTCGAGCAATTCGTTCTGCTTATTTTCAGCTTGGTTAAGTTTCAGTACGGTTTGCTCAATTTTAGATTGAGCTTTGACGATTGCTGACCCAGGATCCATTTCAGCCTTGATGATATCCAATACTGCTTGAATGAGTGCATCTTCTTTTTCTTGGGTGCGGTCACCTACCAATTCACGCATGTTGGTACTGTATCGGTTACCTTCTGATAATCGAATCTCTACAACTGTGACTGTGCTATCTCCAAGACCACGAGTATATGGTTTGCTTGCAAGATTATAGTTATTCACTGACATTACTTACTTCCTTTCACTTCCTCAAATTTTGCTTTTAGTTCTTCATTTGACTCAATGAGATTTAAAATTTCATTGAGTTGTTTTTGTGTGATTTCGTACAGTGCCTTATAAGTTGCTGAATCACTTGCTTTTAGTCCGACATCATCACTTAAATTTCGGATGATTAGTTGATTAATTTCTTCCTTCATTTACTTCCTCCAGTTTCTGATTAAGTTCTTGAATAGCTTTGATTAAATAAGGTACAAATGCGGTATAGTCGATATGAAGATAACTATCTTCACTTTCAGGGTCTTTTGAAATTGCTTGAGGGATAATATCTTCAACTTCTTGAGCAATTAAACCGATTTCCTCATGTTTCTTATTTTCAATGTAATCAAATGAAACCAAGTTAAGTTGGTTGATTTCATTCAACGCTTGAACAGATGTACTTGTGATATTCTCTTTCAAACGTCTATCTGAAGATTTATCAATCCAATATTTGACGCTCCCAGAACCGATTTGATTCCACCATACAACAGCATTATTTCCGCCTTTTGGATTCAAACCTCCTCCAATGATCTCAGAATCCCACATGTTCAATCCCTTGAAAAACTTAGGTTCTTTATAATAATTTATATTTCCATAAAAATTAACAGAGCCTCCATCTGCAAAATCGACCTTTTTGTAAAAACCAGCATCGTTTTTGCAATACATTTCACCAGTCCGCAACACGTACCACGCATAAGGACCTGATTTCCCCCAATCTGTCCCCCAGTTAACCCAAAGAGCAACTTGCCCCCAAGCTGAGCTACCGTTACTCATACCAACTGCAAATTGATTTTGACCTGTAAGCCAATAAGTATTTGGGTCTTTATCATGAGTACCAATTTGGAAGCCACCAATTCGACCTTTAAAACCTTCAAGCAAGGTTGCAGTTACAACTACTGACCGCAATTTATTGATAAAAGCAGTTTTAGCAGCTAAAGTATCCGTGAATATGTCGTTAGATACAAATTTTCGAGCCATAGCTTGGTCCATAAGTACCTTATCAGCTGTGACAGAGTTGGCCCCTAGAATAGTAGTAGTGACTGAACCAGCTTCAAAATTGGCGGTTTTGAGTTTATCAATCATTGCTGACTTGATGACCGCATTGTCAATTAAGGTCTCGCCTGTTATATGCGTAGCCTTACCAATAATGCGGTTGTTCCCGTTAGCGCCTACGTTGATGCCTGCGATGATATCTCTTGCGCTATTCAAGGCCTTGATAGCAAAGCTATCTTTTAGCAATGACATAGTCACACGATTATACTCATTGTTATAGTCAGTGCTATCTACAAATTTTTCAGGAATTATGCGCTTATCGATAACCATTGGCTTATGAATAACAATATTCCCTGGACTCGTGAGAGTAAACCTGATTGAATACTCATTTAGCTCACCTGTTCTTGGAATGTCTAAATAACCTGTGAATACCTGATTACCAGTCTTAGTAAGTGTGATTTGAGAGTTATAGTACATTCCCAAACTTGTTGTATTGTCTAGCAACTGAATCAACACTCTACCGTCCCGTGGTACCTTATCTACTGCGATTTCAATACGATAGCCAAGACCCTCGCCTTGTTTTACGAACCTTTTAGTAAGTGGAAACCGAACCCCTAACCACCCAGACATCGAGTCAGTGTAGTTAATTCTAATGCCGTCATGGTCGCCCCAGCTAACACGTTCTAAATGTTTATCTGTTGCTACTGATGAGATATACTTTGGAATTTTAGTTGGCGCATAAAATAGATTAGTAAGGTTACTAAACCTCTTGCCTACTTCGACCTCAAATAGTTCTGAGGTCAAGGCCATACGGGCAATGTTTGAAGCGACGTTTGAGTCTGTCCTTCCCAAAATACGTTCATAAATCAATGAGGTTTCTTTGACTTGCTGGAAATCCAATCTGTCCACTTTGTCAGCAATTTGACTAGATAGGCTTGTGAATTGACCGTCAACTGTTTGTTTATACTCGGCTAACTTCGAATTATTATCAAGTGTGATAGCTTCAAGTCGTTGACGTGTTCCTTCCGCATCTTCAACATAGGTTCTCTTCGAAACATAATCACTAGCCAAGACTTCCCTGATTTCTGTCAGTTTATTCTCAGCTTCTTCTCGTGAATAACGCTTCAGCTCATCTGATAACTTCTCACGTTCTTTCTGGCTCGAGGTTTTAAATGCGTTTAAATCCCTAGTATTATTAGCAGCAATTTGTTTCGCTTCTTCGATGAGATCAGCATTTAACCCAACTTTTCTCAAGGCTTCTTCTGCTTTCGCTTTAGCCTCTTCAAAACCTGACGGGCTGAACTCCTGGAACCGTCTGTTGATTTCGTCTGAAAGTTTTTGATTTTCCTTTTTAACCTTATCATTGACTAGTTCAATCTGTCCGTTAAAATCAGTTTTAATTTGATTAACCTTGTTGTCAAAATCCCTGTCAGCTTCCTCGATATGATGTTGGATCCTGGCTTCGAAATTATCAAATTGTAAAATCTTTTTTGTTATGGTTCCAGCGTACGAATATTGCGCATCATTCCCAGCTTTACTGTCAGCACTAATACGACCACGAAGCCCGCCTTTAAAGTTGAAAGATTGGCTTAAAACTGGAGATTTGAACGTCTCCCCTGTGTTGGTTTTGATAGTCACCCACTGGCCAACGTTAAGTAACAGATGCCCTTGATAATTCAGACTAAACGGATAGTACCTGATGTCTTTGATATTGTGATAGAGGTTGTCTAAGGCAGACTGGTACATCAACACATTCTCGATTTCAAGGGAACGACCTGTACGCAATCCGACCGTGAGTGTTTCTTTATCTTTCTTACAAGTAATACCTGCAATTTGATACTCAATCTCGCTCTTGGTCAATCCGTGCATGAAGTAACTATCAGCAGTTATTACAATACCAGAGTCGGTCAATTCCTTGACTTCAAGTTTACCTTCACGATTGAAAAAACAAGACATCCCGAGCATTTGAGCTGATAGACCCAAGACGTCTCGGAATGTCAATTTTTTATCTTTAGGAATATTATCAATTCGATAATTCATGGATGCAATACCCATGGTTTCATTTGCAAGAACGACACCTGTTTTTAAACAGATTTCTTTGATCACATTTCTGATTTCCGCTGGGTAGGTTAAGTCTGTGACATATTCACGGTTCAACTTAAACATGCCGTCCATGAGTTCAAGCTCGGTTGTTTTACGATTTCGGTCAATCTCAATGTCGTTGATAAAATACTCTCCCATTTTAACCCATTCATAGGTTCCATCGACCAAAAGGCCAATCTCTGGGTAAATTTTATCTAACTTCCTAAACGATGTAATTACGCTCGCAAAAACAATCTTGGCACTACCTGCGCACGTCCCCCCTGGTTTGTAGGTATCGCCCTTGATATAGCCGTAATCAAAACTAGCCTCGTTAATATCTCTAGATTGATAATTTCCCACTCTGATAGCAAGGGTTCGGTTTTTAGAAAGCATTGCTTCATTGAATTTTTGTCGTCTGAATACATCCATAATTAAAACCTACCTTTCTATCAGATTGAACTTGGCGCCAGACCATGGCTTAAACTTATCAGTAAATGAGTAGCTCGGAGCCGTTCTATCTCCGACGTAAAAAGTCTTTGTAGTTTGACCCAACATAGGGTCAGGATAGGACACCGTGAAGAATTCAGGCGATACGGCATATAAAATCTGACTCATTTCTCCTTGAGTCAGCATGCCCCACTCACAGTCTAATTTGCGCTTGGTTGAGATACGGTCACGCACCATGTCTCCGTTGGCGTTGCGCCCTGTTTCTCCGTCGATGTCCTGGATACCGACCTGAAAAGATTTGGGAGGCTTAACAGCCATCCCGTTAATTACTAAACGTGCCATTTTACCTCCCTCTAAATGTTAAGCAAGACTTGTCCTGCACGTTCTTGTTCTCGATTGATTTCTTGAATGGCCACACGTCCGAATTCATGACCACCAATCTGGATCACGATGTCGCCATTACCACTAAATCCTCCAGATTGTGGTAAGCCACCACCTAGAGCGCTAACAACGGCACCACCTACAATGCGACCCATGGTCTGTAGGAAGCCAGTGTTCTCAAGTGGCATGACTACCTCTTTACCAGCCTCACCAATCATGGCTACAGTAGGACTATCAACGATACCACCACGGGCTAGTCGAGGTAAGTTCACATAACCGATACCTCCAAGTCGAACCCCTGGTATTTTGTTAATCAGACCAATAACACCGTTGATCATACGAATGAAGCCGTTAACGACATTCTCGACTGTTCCAAGTACTGCGTTAACTGCTGTTCTAAAGGCTCCGCCTACTGCACTACCGACTGCTTGACCAGCACCGACAAAGATATTCTTGACGGTAGACCAAACGCCACTAAAGAAGCTACCAATCGAACTAAACGCATTTGTAACTGCGTTGTAGGCTCTCGTGAAGATATCGCCAAACCAAGATGAAACATTTGCTAGGGCGTTCTTAACGTCCGCCCATCTTCCAGTAAACCAATTACCAAGACCGCTAAACACATTTGTTAAGCCAGTCCATGCATTTTGAAACATATCTGTGAACCATGCTCCGATATTCGATAGAGCGTTAGTAACATCACTCCAGCGTTCAGCAAACCAAGCGCCTAGCTTAGAGAAGATATTGACAACATTGTCCCAAGCGCCTTGGAACGTAGTTCTGAACCATTCTCCAGCACCACCTAGAATTAGGGTAATTCCGTCCCAAACGCTCTGGAATGTCGATATAATCGTATCCCAGATATTCTTCAAAATGTTAATAATTGAGTTCAATAACACCTTGAAGATAGCGACAACGATTTCAAGCACCCCGTTAAAGATACTAGAGAAACCTTCAATGATTTTGGTCATGTCGCCATCGATGATACCTGTGATCACGTCGATGATACCTTTAATGATATCAACGACACCAGACACGATGTCTGAAACTGTATCAAAGAACGTCTTTAATTCTTCCCCAATCCGCTTGATTAGAGGCGCTAGTTCATTAAGAACCCTCTCAATGATGAAAGTGATGATAGGTTTAAGTTTGTCGTACACGGCTCCAGCTGAGTCAGCGATACTACCTAAGAATTCTAGGAAGCTCTCAACCGCTGGACCTATATGATTTTTAATTGTATCTGCAAAACCAACACCTATTTCTTCCCAAATCGGCTGGATTTTTTCATTCCAAACAGTCGTGAATGTTTCCACGATAGACGAGAATAAGTCTCCAGCTTTGTCAATTGACGGTTTGATATGCTCGTCATAGACTTTATTAGCTTTTTCAAAGATTGACTTCATAGTGCTAGCCAGAGCTTCGACAACTGGCTCTGCAGTTTTGAGCAAACCAGTAAACATTTTTGTAATGTTTCCTTGGTTATCCGTGATTACTTTTTCAATCTGTCTTACAATATCTCTGGTGTATTTAGATGCAAGCTCAGTAACGCCCATAAAAGCGTATGTGAACGCAGAGATAAGACCAGCACCGATATTTGTAGCAGGTTCACTAGTTATGGTGTCGTAGAAGATTTGACCGATACTTTGCGCAATGTTTCCAATGCTTGCAATTGTATCTCCGTTGATATCAAACATACGAATGAGCCATGACTTGATATCCCACTTAGTAGCATTTAAAGATTTATTCAGGCTTTCAGCAAGAAATACTGCAATACCCATGATGACATTAGCTATCGCCCCAGCTGTCTGGCCTAGCGCAAATGCTAATTTCTCCCCGAAGCGAGCTGCAGCTTGCAAGACCGTTCCGTCTTCGAAGATATCCTTGATAGATTTCCAGATACCACTCAAGGCATTTTTAAGTCTTTCAAGACTGTCCCATCTAAACGATAGTGCAAAACCTTTCTTAAACAAATCCCAGAGTTTCGCTAAGTAATCAAAAAGACCTTTTAACTTATCTCCAAGACCGTCAAAAATGCTCTTGAACTGGTTATCCATATCTGTCAAGGCTATTTCTGGTAATATGTCTTTAAAAGGTCCGCTTCCTCCTTTACCTTTCTTACCATTGCCTTTACCACCGCCACCTCTGCCTTTGCCAGCTCCGTCTCCGTCGTCAGGGTCGTCTTTTTTGTTTAAGAGGTTGATCTCGTCAAATCCCATTAAACCTAGCAACTCTTTAACGGCTTTCTTGGCTGACTTGGCTGTGTCGTCCAAGTTGTCAGCAATGCCACCTGAAGCATCGTCTGCATCATCCATAGCATCGGCAAGGTCACCAGCTCCGCCTGCTGCGTCTTTTAAAGCATCGCCAGCGCTACTTGCTGCACTAGCTACACCGCTATCTTTAACGCTCGCTTTCTTGTTGAAAAGCAAGGCAATGAACTCTGCTAATTTGCCAGTAACATTTTTCAAGACCATAGCAAATGAGTTCAGAATAGGCATGATGGCATTGATAATCGGTAAGAAAGCATTACCGATATTAAGAGCTGAGTCTTTCAGTAATGATTTAAACAAGCTAATGCGCCCGTTTACTGATTGTGACAAGGTCGTGCCATACTTAGCCGTGGCTTGTTCCAAGATAGCCATTAAACGGATTTGTTGTTGTGTTTGGTAATCTAGCTGGTTCCAGCTTTGACCATTTGCAAAACGTTTAAATGCTTCTGTGGACTGGATCATGGCCACGTTAACGTTAATACCTAAGTCCTCGATTGCTTCGGTATTTCCAAGCAAACCAGAGCGAATACGCTCCATGACGTCGGTAATGCTACGTCCTGAACCCTCGGCAATAACTGCCGATGTCTGAAGCATCTTAGCAGTATAAGCGCTTAGTTTGTTTGAGTCTTTGATAAAGCCAGAAAATAAGTTTGAGTATACCGCCCCATAATTAGTGGCCTCACCCACGCTCATATTCATAGCGTTAGCGTTGTCGTTAACCCATTTTAAGAATGATTGTGAGCTCTCGCCCATTTGGCGTTTAATTTGGTTGATTGAAGCCGTAACCTCAAGAGCCATCTGTGTCGAATACATACCGACGTCAAGCAATTTCTTTCCAAGATACGCAAACCCTGCGAACTTAGCTAGTTTGCCAAAGACACCTAGCATTGAGCCAGACTGTGTCTTAATCTTGTTGGTTGACTCTTGTACCTTGCCAGATGCATCTTTGACTCTGTTCTCTACTTCTTTCATTTTATTTTTGAAAGGCGCAATTTCAGCATCAATCATTACCTTGAGCTCATCAAGAGTAACTCCCATTTATTCTCCTTTCGTCTTAAATTTCCTGTTGTGACTTTCAGCAAACATGCGCATACGTTCTTTATGTGCCCGCATTTCTTGTTCTTGCCTTGCTTTTTCGACTTGTTCTCTCTCTTCCTGGAATAATTCAGGGGCATAGTCCCAAACCTCAAGCGGTTTGGCATCTTTTGAGAGTAACAAAGAAACATTATTAGCAATCATTTGTGAAAGCCTGTACGACTCAATAATTTTGTCTTTTTGTTTTTGGATCCTTACACGGTTGTAGCTTTCAATCAGGTCTCTGATTTCAAGAACCGTTAAATCCCAAAAAACGAGAGGCTCCCCCCCGATGTCTAAAAACATAGGATAGAGCCTCTCAACCATTTCAGTTATAGAATTAACCGTAGTCTGTTCTACTCGACTACTTCCAATTTGGCTTTCTTGGGAGCTTTCTTCTTGCTTGTTTTCTCCCGTGGCATAAAACCCGAAACTTGGAGTAATGGCAAGATAACATCTGCCATGAACGCTGCCTGGTCTCCACCATTATCAACATACTCGTCGTAAAGGTCAGATGTATCTTCAAATGAGATCCCGTGTTCAAATTTTTGAAGCGCACCGTGGGTCAAAAGTAACATGACCTTGAGAGGTGGCAGTGGGAACTCTTCGCCGTCTTCGGGCATAAACACTTTTAACAAGTTAGCCCCGATTTTTTCTTCAACTTTGGTACCTTGCAAGGAAGTAAGGCGGAGTTTTAACTCCTTGCCCTCGCTGACCTTCCATGTCGTATATGGTAGAGCCATTTAATTAACCTCCAATTCCGTCTGTAAATTCAAGTTCAGATTGCAATGCGATTTTCAGAGTAAACTCAATAACAGAGTTCACACCACCACCGCCAAGTTTGACAGATACTTGACCTTCAAATTTAACCTTGGTGTTGTCTGGGTATGTTTGTTCAAAGAAAAGTTTTGTCTTGTTGTCTGCTGCGTTACGCAAAATACGATAAGGAGCATTTACTCCGTCGTTCTTATAAGCGAATTTGTATTCAAGTTCCCCTGCATCGCCAATACCGAATTCATATTTTTTAACCTTGTCTTCAAGGGTAGTATTCTCAACCTTTTCAGGTTCAATACCGAATTCAGGTACTTCTTTAAGACCTGCAAGCTTTGTATAAGTTCCTTTAGCTGTTCCATAAGCTAGCGTAATTCCGTTTGCTAACATGTATTAATTCTCCATTCTATATTGATAAACAAGCTCAGAGTCAAGGTCGACAATGCCCTCAAATCTCATCAATTTATGCCTCAAATGAGAGGGGTCAGGGATATCTTGACTTTCAATCCTACGCAAACCCAATGAAGCAAAAATCTCGTTGATTTTAACTGCGAGGTTGCTAGTGCTATCATTATCAAAAATATCAACCTTATAGCGAATTGATGTTTTTTGTTCTTTATCGTCGAACCATTCGCCTGGTTTGTTTTGTTCTTCTAAAAAAATAACGACTGGGAAAGTCTCCCAATCGCTAGGATAAGTGTCGGTCACATTGTTTGCGACCTTCTGCAA